>Ga0308414_1002381_pt1 | contig 12269 bp, 7 predicted proteins | sample HotsprSampleOS50_FD_205667 | JGI IMG/M metagenome (GOLD analysis project Ga0308414, IMG submission 205667) | Hot spring phototrophic mat microbial communities from Octopus Spring, Yellowstone National Park, Wyoming, United States - 20090730_OS50 ... | reverse complement strand
CTGAACTTGCCGCCATATCGGGCGCCGGCGAAACCTCGTTCTTCCGTGCCGGCACCGGCTTCGACAAAAGTGCCCTGCGTCTCAGAGGATTTTTTCGTGATGATATTGATGACCCCGTTGACAGCGTTGGTCCCCCACACACTGGCCCCAGGACCGCGAATCACTTCAATTCGCTCGATGTCTTCCAGCAGCAGGTCCTGTACGTCCCAGTAAACGCCGGAGAAGAGTGGTGTGTAGACCGTCCGCCCGTCAATCTGTACAAGCAGCTTGTCGGCAAAGCGGTCTGTAAATCCGCGGGATGAAATGGCCCATTTGTTGGCGTCCATCCGCGCAACGTGCATACCCGGGACAAGCCGCAGGATGTCGGGAATTGTGCGGGCACCCGAGCGACGGATCATCTCGCTTGTGATGACATACACGGCCGCTGGCGACCTTGCCACGCTGCTTTCGTTACGTGTGACCGTGGAGACAACTGTCTGTAAGTCTGGGGCAACAACGTCGATCTGGGCGAGTTGGTCTACGTCCATCTTCAGAATATCCTGCGGACCGGGCCCGATGGGCGCTTGCTCGGCTGGAGATACCGCTGCCGATTTGCCCGCCTCAGGTGGTTGCTGCTCGTCGGATATGAGAGTCTCCCATGAAGCCGATTGGTCTTGGACGGAGGGGTCCACGGGAGGGGGCTGACCGGCTATCGAACTCAGCCCAAGAAACAAAAGTTTGGCGGTAAGAACGAATGTCACAATTGTCACGTCAGCTCTTCCGTGCCAACTCACCTGACAGCCTCCGTTCACGAGCGAAATTAAATCAATTTTGTGGCTCACTCATTGAAATTGATGCTACCAGTGACAATGACTGGTCACTTGAATGTATTGAGGCAGAAGGTTGGAACAGCGGTGCTGACGCGAAGAGGTAAACTCTGCCAGCTTTCCCCCTTATCGGCGTATAAACGGGCAGAGTCGAGAAGTCTCCGTTTGCCATTTTAAGTTTCGCTAATCTCTCACCTCTCCTACACCGCACATTTTCGTCAGTTTCAGCAGTTGCCTAATTTTTCATGGGTGGCGATCAGGAGAACAAGGGTGAGGGTGGACCTTTGGGTCTCAACCGCTGCCGTTTTGAATATTCAAGTCGTGCGTGATCTGTAGTTTTTAGATGAGTATTTGTCAGATTTGCAGATAGCGGGGCGCCAACGCGGCCAATTGGAGGGGATCCTTGTCGTACCCGTTCGGAGGGGCACGCTCGTCGTGCCCGCGGAAGCGGGATGGATTGTCAAACGTTGTTCGGCGGACCTGACAAGCAGGTCCCTCCGAAAAGGGAATCGGAGGGGCACGTTTATCGTGCCCGCGGAAGCGGGATGGATCGTCAAACGTTGTTCGGCGGACCTGACAAGCAGGTCCCTCCGAAAAGGGAATCGGAGGGGCACGCTTGTCGTGCCCGACGAAGCGGGATGCGATGGAATGGCCAAGACCGAAATTGGTGTCATTCCTTCAGACGCCTATCGCGCGGGTAACCATACCGTCATCTCGGATCGACCTCGATTTCCCCATGCGAAATACGGAATAAGTCTGACCGGGAAGCGCTTCACAGCAGGTGCCCATCGCTGGTAGAGACGTCCTTCCCAGCTTAATTGCGGTGTCGCAAACGCCTCACCTTCGATGACAACCACACCACCCAGGCATTGGGGGTCTTCTCGTGCGACCCATTTGGCATCGGTAGCCAGGATGACTTGCTCCACCTTGACTTCCTCAGGTAGATCGACCGATTCCAGGCAATACACCAAGGGTCCCCGCATGACGGCCACCTGTCCGCGAGTCTCCTCCACCAGCGGGTGGGCCTGAACGAACGACACTTCCATAGGCAGCACCAAGTCAATACAGTCCCCTGGCGACCAACGACGTCGAATAGGGACGTACGTGCCACAAGGGATGGGTTCGTTCCACGATGTGCCGTTCAGCGTGATGCGCGCCCCTTCAGCCCACTCAGGAATACGGAGCATAAGTGTCCATTCTTCATGCGGGGACTCTGCCACCTGAATCTTGACCATGCCCTCCCACGGATAATTTGTGGACTGGACGAGCTTTATCTTTCCTCCATTTTCCAGCTCGGTGCTCAGGACGTTGTTCCCAAATAGATTAACCCAGACTGTGGCCCTGGACACACCATAGGCCCACTGATGGAGCGAGGCCAGTGTCCGTGCCACATTGGGCGGACAACAGAAGCAGCGAACAGGCGAGGTGGGTGTACAATCAGACCAGCGCTCAGAGGAATCGTTATTCAAAAGGGGAACATCCGGCCCGCAGCGACGCAGGGGATTGGTGTAGAAGAAACTCGTCCCTTTCAGCCCGATACCTGAGAGAACGCTGTTGTAGAGTGCCCGCTCCATGACCTCAGCGTAGCGGGCGTCGCCTGTAATCTGGAGCATCCGCCAATTCCACATGGCATTGCCAATGTTCGCGCACGTTTCGTTATAGGCCGTGCGATTCGGTAATTGGTAGGGCATACCAAAGGCCTCGTGGACCGAATCGACAGGCCACCGGCGGAAGGTTTCCCGAAACACCAGTCCCTCGTGCAAGGCCCCGATGGCTCCGGTCACGTACATTTTTCGCGTGGTCACATCGACCCATAATCGCTCCAGGGCCTGGCCAAGGGCAGCTTCGCCTGTTTCGGCATACACATCGGCGGCCCCGCACCAGAGGTACGTGGCTGTAACGCAATGCCCAACGGCTTCCTGTTCCTTTCGCAGCGGCACAGCCGACTGATTTTGATTGCTTCCGCCGGGTGCCGATCCGCGCATATCCACAAAAATCTTCGCCAGTTCGAGATATTTCGGGTCCTTCGTCGTGCGATACAGATCGACTGCTCCCATGATGTTCGACGGATTGAACCCGAAATGGGCAAGTTCCTTCGGTCGCGGCGAAAAAACATCGTAGAGATAATCTCCCACGCGCCGTGCGACTTCCAAATACGTAGTCTTGCCAGTGACACGATAATGGACGCATGCGGCCGTCATGAGATGTCCCATGTTGTACAGCTCATGGTTGTGGAGATCGGCCCACCGGGGCGTACCCGTAAGTTGCACCCACGAGGAAAGGTAACCGTCCGGCTCTTGCGCCCTGGCGATGGTCTGGATGGCTTCCTCCATCCAGCGATCAAGTTCTTCACTATGGGTTACAGCAAAGAGGTAAGCCATGGCCTCCACGCATTTGTGGCAGTCGCCGTCACTCCATTTCCTGCCGCCCGGCGCTGCTTTGGGGGCCAATCCACCTGCCATTTTCAGATCGTGGAAGGTCGCTGCATTTTCGGGCAGTTGCATGACGCGCCACAAATGGGGCACAACGACGTTGAGGCACAGTTCGAAGCGTTCTCCCCAAAAGCCGCCTGACCAGCGAACTGCATCGCCCGCCGGGTGAAAAACAGCATGCGGGCTGACCGTGTCGCCGGAGGAAGGATTCTGTTCAGCCCAGGTTGGTGCTGAAAGCAGACCCAGCACGACCAGGCAGACGGCAAACGCGCGCTTTGGAAGAAACATGGCTAAAAGCCTCCCCAGGCAGCCTACCATCATATTTCAACCGAACCCGCAAAGTGACGCGAAAACCCCTGGACCACTGCGCGACAGCGTTAACGAGAGGGTAACAAAACGTGCGACCTTGATCAACCAACAGCGAGGCTGACATGGGGCTACCTTTTGGTAAGTGCATTCACTTTGTGCGTCATTGGGCGTGACGAATGTGCCACGGGTTTACCAACACGAAATCGCCATGAGACGACAGGCTAAAGGGGCGGGCTTGTCATGTTCGAGGATGTGACGTTGATCGTTCCATATCGCGCCATATGGATGAAGCGTTTTCTCCGGTCACGACCTTCCCGCGAAAAGAATGCACAAATCATCTCGCATTGTTGCATTCCGCCCTTGTGTGGATCACTTTTTCTTCGCGGTTGCGATTGTAAGATAGAACCTTAGACACTTATAATTAGACACCGTATTATACTTGAAAGAAAGCATCTGGAGAATATATGTGATCATTGCATTGCCGTTTATGAGGAGAGTGTTAACGAAAATTCGCTTTGCAGCAAAGACATGAGATCCGAGAGCGTGAGGAGTTTTCGGAAATCTTTTTCAGAAAGTCGTTCAATCACTTCATGGTGAAGAAGGCCTTTGTGTTCGAGTATCTGTCGAATGCGCTCTTCCACAGTATTTCGGACCCAGAATTCATAAACTGTCACCGGCCGTTTTTGGCCAATGCGATAAACTCGGTCTTCGGCCTGCCAAGCGACGGCCGGGTTCCACCAGTGATCAAAATGGATAACGTTATTAGCGGCTGTTAGGGTCAGACCAAATCCTCCTGTATGCACTGTTGCTAGAAACACGCGGCATTGGGGATCGGTTTGAAATCTCTCCACAGCTTCAGCACGCTGGACGTCTGTGCAGCCACCGTGCATGAGAGCCAATCCGAAGGGCCTCAGGTAGGGTTCTAGGCGGTCGGTCCCGAACTCGCGGAAGTGAGTGAAGACGACTACTTTTTGATTTTGACCGATGATTTCTTGTGTAAGCTCGAGAAGTTTTTCCAGTTTGGGGCTGGTTCGGCTATCATGGGCGAAGTTACAAATCTTTTTTAACTCTGTTAAGACCTGCCAGATGTGCGTGAAGGTGACACGTGTGGATTTTGAATCAGTTTGAAACCGCCCGAGAATAGCCTGATAGTCGTGCCGTTGCTTCTCATCGAGTTCGAGCCAGATTTCCTGACGTGTCTTCGTTGGAAGATCTGGAATAACGTCCTTTCTGCAGACGCGGCGCAGGTACGGCCGAATTGCCTCACGAACCCGGGTGGGTTGCATGTTTTCAGCACGCAATTGGAGCGAGGGACGAATGATGGAAAAGATGGCTGTTAGCTCTTCGAGTCTGTTTTGAAGAGGAGTTCCACTCAGCCCCCAACGGTAGCGCGTAGCCCGGGTAATCATCTGGAGAGTCTTATATTTCTTTGTTAACGGATTACGAATCTCGTGCACTTCGTCTAGAACGACAAGGTCCCAAGGACGATTCAGGTGCAGAGCAGCATCAATAGTAGAAAGTCGAGAATAAGGGACAATCCAAGCTCGAGGCCGCGTGTCCTGAGCGATCGCCCGATTACCGAATGCGTATTGAAGATGGTCGTTGATTGCCACCTCTGGTGTCCACTGCCGAAGGTGATTGTGCCACACAGAAAGGGCAGACTTGGGGCAGACAATTAAGGCCTGCCGAACTCGTCCAAGGCGTACCAGGAGACTCAGCGCGACACATGTTTGCACCGTCTTCCCGGTGCCCATCTCGTCCGCCAGGATGAACTGTTCCTTCTCGATAAGCCGCTTAATCCCATCAATTTGAAATGGATAGAGTTTGCCAGGAAATTTTGCCTCGACAAGCTCCTCGACCCGCGGCGGGGGAGATAGAATCTCCCAAAGAAGTTGCCAAAAGCTCGCAGGCATGTCGCTTTCGCCTCGAGAGGCCGGGCGAGAGACCCCTTGCGCTATGGGCGGCTTGTCCTCGGTTGCCGGGCGGGAAAACCGCCTGCGTCCAAAGATTTCCGGTGGGTCGAACTCCGGAATCGGAACCGCAATGAGTTCAGGCGTTAATGGCCGGGCAAAGTACCCCTGTAAGTCTGGTCCGGGAAGTGTTAACGATGGATTGGCAGAGATCGTCGGCAAGCCAATTTTAAATCGAACGCGCAAGAACTGTGGTGAAGAGACGATTAATGGATGGAAAAACAAGGCGGGAAACGGTGTCAATAAGGACGGGTCGCTTGCGGTTTCAGGATGCTCGATCTCGCTTTTGCTCTGACGCTGTTGGTCAGTGCGGATAGCCGGGCGTTCTTTGTGACGTTGCTTGGTCGGACAAATCTTCAGCCATATTATTTCGGGTGCGCGAAGCGACCGGCTCGGCCAAAGCCAGCTCAGTGGCCTGGCAAGGTACATCAGCGCATTCAGGAAGCTGATCCGTCCCGGCCGGCGGCCCATGGGTTATTTTCCTGTTGCTGCGGTTCTGGATTCCAGTTTAGACTTCAAGGCTTTCAGTGCCTCTTCGACGCGTCGGAACGGTTCGAGAGGAAAACACGCCCGAGCAAACGTTTCGACAAGGCGGCGCCCCGAATCAAGGTCCTCCACGTACCCATTTGCGCTGTTTAGACAGATCCATCGTGATGGGTTTAGCGGATCTGAAAAGACGATGGCATGCTCATCATCATGCGCGGGAGTTTCCACACTTGACTCGGACACGCACAACAAGGGAACCGACATACCCTCCCGAGCGCCTAAGAAATCGGGATCTTGGGTGAGAACGAGATCTGGTCGCGATTCAAGGGCATTAACAAGCGGAATCAATAGCAATTCCGTCAAAATATATCGTTTGAGACGTTGACCCCAAAGGATTTGCTGAATTGGCAAGGGCTGGACTGGCGAGGTACATCGGAACTCAAGTGGGTCGCTTGAGGGATCAACGACCAGAATTCCGCCGAAAAACTTGACGGGATTTGCCTCGATAACAGCAGTCGCAAAAGCTAAACGGAACTCGTCCATAAGAGGCGCCCCCTTTCATTTCATGGAGCTGCCCATTGTTGTCACAAGTAGCGATACGCTTCTATTTAAATTAGCCGAAACCCTATTTGTCAATTCTGTGCTATCTGAACCTCCCTACTTTTTAGTTTCCTTCGCAACGGTGTCTTCATTGTGTTATGGGCGTATCTTTTACCGTTGAGAGCGTGTTAACTCGTCTTAACTTGTTCCGATAAAGCAATTGACGGTGCGCTTAAGCCTCAAGTCATCACCGCGAGGGGGCAACCGTAGCGGGCACATTACTCAGGCTCGCTGAACCGCTAACAAACTCAGCGACGGCCGAAACGCGCGAAATCCAAGAAGCTCCGTCCCACCGGACGTGAAACACCACTGTTTTTCGTCAATCTGGGGGGAGTTTCTTTTCGCACAGGAATTAGTTAGACAAAAGTTCGCACTTTCGGCCTCTTCCATATTGAGGGTTCAATCTTTGATGGATGGTGCGACCGATTCGGATCTTATCGAACGCTTTCGGCGAGGGGACCTCGGCGCCTTTGCGGAGCTGTATGACCGGTTTGGGGACCGGCTGTACCGCGTGGCCTGGAGGATGCTCGCCGATCCAACAGCCGCCGAAGACGCGGTTCAGGAGGTATTCCTCGCCTTGCTGAAGGTCGGCAGTCGGTTGGAGAGGATCGAGGATGTCGCAGCCTATCTGTTCTGCTCGATACGGCGGGCTGTAGGCAGGTTACAGCAGCGGCAGAGTCGATGGCAACAGTTGGGGGATGTGGAATGTGACGACATAGAGACCGCGGCCCAAGAGCGTGAACCCGGTGACAGCCCCTGCTCAGAACGGGTTTTGAAGGCTCTTCACCAGTTACCGTCGGAACAGCAGGAGGTGGTGATCCTGAAGATCGAAGGGGATTTGACGTTTGCCGAAATCGGAGTGGTTTTGGGGATCAGTCCCAACACGGCGGCCAGCCGGTATCGTTACGCCCTGGAAAAACTTCGCCACAAGCTGCGCGACGAAAGGGAATGACTATGGAACTATTACCGCAGGAGCTGGAGCGAATCGAGCAGATGCTCAAAGACCTGCCCGGGCCGACGGTTTCCCCGACATTTCGTACCAGACTATTGGAAAAGGCGAAGCAGTGGGCCGAAGATCGCCGGAAGAGCCGGCAAAACCAGCTCCTGGGTATGGTGGCTGCGTGTATCTTCTCGGCCTGCGGTGTCATCATTTTAAGCCAAACGGCAAGAATCAAAATGACTACGCAACCGGTCAATCGATGGAATTTAGCCGCGGTGAAGACGTTGGCACAGGAGATTCAGTCGCTTTGTCCGGGGATATCTGCGGAAGAAGCGGAACGCGAAGCCTTGCGAGCTTCACTTGCGTCCCTTTGACGGAAACAGCGGAGACTTATATTTTCCAGGTCATTGCTTGCAAAGGAGGGTTTTCCCGTGGCATACCTCTTGATTATGACGTTTGAGACTCTGCTTGTTTCGCTGCTTGTTGTGGCTTTGCTGGTGGCCGTTGCCGGTCGCGGAACATCTTTAGGGTATCGTCTGGCGCGACTAGGTGTTCTGGTCGTCGTACTGGCGCTCGCCGCCGGTTACTCTGCTATTGCGGTTTCGGCTCTGGGAGAACTGATACGTGGTGCGAAAGGCGGCTTTATGACGTGGTTTGCGATGGTTGCTGGAGGCAACGTCCTGTTATTTCTGATTGGCTCAGTGACTCTCATTTTTCGTGGGTGGAGACGCAGACGCGATGAGGCATCGCTATTACCCCGGGCGGCAGCCTGGCCGTTGGAAGGCCTGGCGGCGATATTCCTGGCCTGTCTGGTCCTGCTCGTCCTGACTTACCTGACACTTGACCTTGCATTCCGTCAGAGCTTCGCAGGTCTTCGCACCGAGGCGTACACGCTTGCGGAATCCGTGGCACCTCCCCGCGTCCCGGATGAGGAAAATGCAGCGCTGATATATCAAGCAATGTTTGAAAGCTGGAGCCCTCCTGAAGTCTGGCCGGAAATCTTTCGCCAGGCTGAAAAGGCCCTTTACGCCGAGTCTGAAAAACCGACAAAAGACGAAGCGGAAACGCCTGGTCCCGGAACAACCGAGACTGAGCAGTTCGACTTTGGGAGCGAGGCTTTGGGTGAATTTCTCCGCAAGCGGGCAGGAGAGCTGGCTCTTCTGCGTCAGGCGGCCAGCCTGCCCGTTTGTCGCTTTGAACGCGACTATTACCGGCCCAAGTATTCGATGCTTCTTCCCCAGGTTAGTGATTTGCGGATGGCGGCACGGTTACTTGCCGTTGATGCCCGTCATTCTTTGACGCGGGGAAACACCTCGCAAGCGATCGCCGACATTAACGCGATGTTTGGAATTGCGCAGCACGCCCGGGAACCTTTTCTTGTGACGCTATTGGTCTCGATTGCTATTGAGCGTATGGCGACCAACGAGCTGGAACACCTCTTGGCTCATGGTCACTTGACGCAGGAGATGCTGAACCAGATTCATGTGGACACGACGCCCACCTTGCGAGATACCCTTGTGCGGGCGCTACGAATGGAGGAGGCAATGGGTTTGCTGGCGTTCTGTTCTTTCGCCACGGGGGAGGTGTGGCTTGATCACTCTCTGGAAGAGATAGGCATGTCTGTCGGTCCGGGTATCGGGCCGGTCGGTGTCTCGCTGTTATCTTTCTGGCTTCCGCAGGATGTGGCAACCTACAGACAGCTCATGAAAGAAATGCAGTCCATTGCTTCAGCACACGCTTCACCGCTGGTTGAGAAAAAACGGCGTTTTGAAAAGCTGAATCAAGAAGTTTTGAAAAACCGGTACCAGGCCCCCATGACAAGTCTTGTGTTCCCTGCGCTTGAAATGGTGAGCCAGGCGGTCGCCAAGGGGCAAGCGAATAGGGCGGCGGCCGTGATTGGAGTGGCTGCCTACCGTTATGCCCTGGAGCACAATCGGTTGCCGGACAAGCTTGAAGACCTTGTGCCAGAGTATCTCCCTTTGATCGCCAGCGATCCGTTTGATGGACAGCCGATGCGGATGAAGTTGCCCAAGACCGGTGAGCTTGTCATCTACAGCGTGGGGCAGAACCTCCAGGACGATGGGGGCCAGCCACTTCACGGCCAAAAGGGTGACGTAACCTTTGTGGTACGCTGGCGCGGACCAAATGGTGGGTGAAAAATTTGCCGCAGTTTCGTCCGAACAGGTGGGTTCGTCTCGAATATTGATAGGTCTTTTCGCCCTGGCGCGAATTGCGATTTAGCGGGTTTCGGAGGGACGCGCTTGTCGCGTCCGCCTCTCGGAGGGACCTGCTTGTCAGGTCCGTTACGCAATGTTGGATTATCCATTCCACTTCGTCGGGCGTGACAGGCACGCCCCTCCGATACGGGCATGACAAGCGTGCCCCTCCGATTTTCTCCCTTTGGAGGGACGCGCTTGTCGCGTCCGGAAACGACCGGGGACCGTCATTTCTTGATTCTGGGCGAAAATGGGCTACCACGGGATTTCTGTTCTGGAGTTCTCGCCAATTGGAGTTGACAAACAACCACGTTCGCAAGGACAATCCTACGCCAATTGAAATTAGCCTTGGCCGGTCAAATCCGGCTGCGGTTAACCGTGGACCGAGTCTTGCTTTCGCGAGCGTGTTTATGCCGAGAATCATTACAGCCACTGTCAATCGTTTAATAACATCCCCTCTTTTGTGGGGACTGGGGCTTTTTGTGGCCTTCCAGTTTCTGTTGAAATCCGATATTCCCGGTGGGGACTTTCTTCGTCGCTACACGGCGGGGCACCCAATTGAGTATATCGAAACGTTACTTTTTTTCCTCGGACTGGCCACCTTAGGCCGCAAGGGTTGGCTGGTGCTACAGGAGTGGACGCAGCTCGATCGCGGATGGCTGCCAAACCAGGCGGATCTCTCACCGGACCACCTTCTTCGCGCGCTGGATGACATCCCTGAGACGTTACGAGGCCACGCTGTCTTTCGCCAGCTTTGGGCCGGATTGAGTCATCTCTGCCGAAGCGGTTCCGCCGACCAGCTGGATCAGCACCTTGCGTATGCCGCGGAACAAGAGGCTGACGAAAGACGTCGCGATTATAGTTTCGTCCGACTGGTGGTTTGGGCAATCCCGATTTTGGGTTTCCTTGGCACGGTGGTCGGAATCACGCTTTCGCTCGGGAATCTGGCGCCCCAGCAACTGGAGGAAACCCTGCCTGAGGTCATGGCCGGACTTATGGTCGCCTTTGACACCACGGCGCTGGCCCTGGCACTGTCGATGATCCTCATGTTGGTGCAGTACATGATCGAGCGGTCGGAGCAGCAACTCCTTTCGGCTGCCGGCAAAAGAGTCGAAGGGCTTCTTCTCGCTCGTTTTCCGGTGGAATCATCACCGGGGCAGGAATTGACGGCTGTCCGGCGAATGCTGGCGGAGGTTTTAACAACATGCCAGCGGCTGGTCGAAACCCAGGTCCACCTTTGGCAACAGAGTCTGGAGCAGGCCCAGAAACACTGGCACGGGACGTGGTCGAACTGGCAACAACAACTGGGAGAAATGCTGGCCAACGCGCTGCAAATCTCGCTTGATCGCCATGCCAATCGGCTGCACGAAGAGGAGGCCAAGCACCTCGAGCGGCTTCAGCACATGCAACAGGAGTCATCACGCGAGCTTACTGTGCGATGGAATACCCTCTTGAGCGAAGCTGCGCGTCAGCAGGAACAGTGGAAGGTCGTGCAACAGGCCCTTCATGACCAGGTCGCTATCTGGCGTTCTCTGGCGTCGGAGACGGAGAGACTTGCGCGCCTTGAGGAGTTACTCCAACAGAACCTGGCGGCAATCGGTTCGGCAAAACATTTTGAGGAAGCTTTGGCAACTTTGGCGGCAGCGGCAAATCTCCTGAGTGCCCACCTCCACCGTATTCCGACAGAGACGGCGCGAACGGAGCGGGCACGACGGGCGGAAGCGGCATGAACCGGCGGCGAGCAAATCATAACAGCACGAGCGAAACCCCGATTTCGCTGTTCCCCTTTCTGGCCGTGCTCATTTGCACGATGGGGGTCCTCATTCTTCTGCTTGTCATTCTTGTTCGTCAGGCCCGGCTCAAAGCCGTGGCTCAAGCGAGGGCACAAACTGGGGTTGCCGCCGAGGGGAATGAAGCACATCCCATTCCCGACGAAAGCGAACTCCAGCGTTGGGAAGAGGACCTCGCCTGGCAAGAGGAGCAACTGCGGCTTGCCCGGGAAAGGACGCAATCGCAGCTCACAGAAGCCCGGCTGATCCTGGGGCACATCGAGGATTCCATCCGCCGTTTGCGGGGAGAACTGAATGTGTTGCAGGAGCGATTGCAACGGTTCGAGGACAGTACAGCGGCAACGGAGGGTCCCACGATCAGCGAACTCCAGCGGCGATTGCAGCAACTCCAGGATAAGGCCCTGAATCTTAAAGCAGAATTCGAAACGAGGGAGCGTGACAAACAGCGGAAAAGCTATGCCATCATACCCTACCAGGGAAAATTTGGAACGACGCGTCGGCCGATTTATCTGGAATGCCGCGGAGACGGCGTCTTTCTGCAACCAGAAGGGATCCGCTTCTCGGTGGAGGATTTTCTCGGCCCATTGGGACCGGGCAATCCACTGGACGCAGCGCTCCGCGCGATCCGCGAAGAACTCCTCGCGAGGAGGGAATTAGACCCATCGAGTGACGGCGAGCCTTATCCTCTGCTGATCGTTCGGCCAGATGGGATCGAGGCCT
>Ga0308414_1002378_pt1 | contig 12279 bp, 10 predicted proteins | sample HotsprSampleOS50_FD_205667 | JGI IMG/M metagenome (GOLD analysis project Ga0308414, IMG submission 205667) | Hot spring phototrophic mat microbial communities from Octopus Spring, Yellowstone National Park, Wyoming, United States - 20090730_OS50 ... | reverse complement strand
TATACTCAATGCTTTATCTTTGTTCCGCGGAACAATATGGTTGTTCGCCCTATTTGTATTTCATCCCAGTCAGAAAGGGGTTTGGGGCGCAATAGCTTTTTATTGTTTAAATATGTTCCATTGTCACTTGCACAGTCAAAAAGATAGAAGGTGTTTCCAACTCTTTTTATTTTTGCATGCTTCAGCGAAACAGCTTCATCATTAATAACTATGGCATTCTCTTTATCCCGTCCTATTGTTACTTCGTCCCATATAAGTGGAAATTTTTTTCCCGTTTCAGGCCCGCTTTTTTCTACAAGCCACGCTTGTGTATAGTTGTATTCAGGAGATGTTGCTAAAAGCAGTGTGTCGGTTTCTTTTTTTAAGGCTTCATCCTTTTCGTACAACCTAGAATAGTATCGCTGAACAGGCTGTGGTATTCTTTGCATGCTTATCAGTTCAACAATCTGTTTCCATTTATTTATAAATACCAGCATAACAATGACCAGTGCTATAACCAATAGCACAACAATACCCGCCAGCACCACAAATGGCAAATCAGTATGTATTGCATATGTATTTTTTGGAAACGAGTATTGTGCATATTCAGTATCATTATCCTGTATTGTGCCATGCTTGAACTGCACTTCAATGGGATGAATTGTGCCATCATGTTTTTTTGTCTTAAAAGTAATTGCAAAAGGTATGGCATATATCATCCTTGTTTTAAGCATGTTAACCACCGCATCTTCCACCCCTGCAGTAGCAACAAACAGTTTCCCTTTAGTAATTTTACTTAACCTGCTTACAGCAGCAGCTTTTGAACACCGTTCAGGCACAATGGTATATATGGGGATTGCATGCTCACGAGCATTACTGACAACATCATCAGGAAACATAAAACTGCCTTCATCTTTACCATCCGTCAGCAGTATAATAGCTTTCCCTCCGTCATGGCGTGCCAATTCTTCTGTGGCTGTAAACAAACAATTATACAATTTTGTTCTTTTTCCATGCTGCTGTATTGACTCAATGCTTTCGGTGTCATTATCAGTATTCTTTGAAAACGTACCCAGTGGTATAACTTCATCATTGAACCTATATACAATAACATTATATTGCCCTGTGCTTTTTTTTATGATGTTTATAGCTATTTTCTTTAACTTCAAAAAATTCTTCTTCGATAGGCTCTTGCTTGAATCAATGCATACAGCAATATATCTGTCTACATCCAAGGCCTTGACAGTGAAATCCTTTATGGATGTGCCATCTTCTACAACGGTAAAATATTCCCTATCAACTGTAAGCTGTATTCCTTCAGGTTTGTGTATAATCCCCTTTATGGTAATATCAGGATATGAATCTACATCAACACGTTCAATTGAAACAATTGGCCCTGCAAACAACATGACAGGTGCATAGAGAAATAAAGCACATACAACAACAATAACAGCACATATTAGTTGTCTGTTCATAGTATTTTTCATGATTACATTAAGTAAAAAATTTATTATTATCCCTTTACCTTCAGGGTTGCTTTTCTTGATGTTGTACATACATATTCTTACACATTGAAACAGCATAGATGTTTACTGCACTGTATATAGTATCGGTATGCATGAATGGCGAATACAATCAAATTTTACTCATGGGCACAGTCTTTAACCTGACCATGCAAAAGCTTGACAGCATGTGGCAGGGCATCCTGAATAACCTCTAAATTTTCCACAACAGCCTTTGGGCTGCCTGGAAGATTAATAATAATTGAAGAGCCCCTGATACCTGCAATTGCCCGTGACAGCATTGCATGTTTTGTTATTGCAAGGGAAGCCTGGCGCATGGCCTCAGCAAACCCTGGGGCATATCGTTCAATCACATCAGCAGTTGCCTCAGGAGTGACATCGCGGGGAGCAAACCCTGTTCCACCTGTAGTTAGAATACAATTAATATGTTTTGCACACAGGTCACGTAAAGTCTTGGCTATCATCTCACGCTCATCAGGAACAATACAATATTCAACAACAGTATATCCCCTGCTCTTAGCCCACTGCTCAATGGCCTTGCCTGAAAGATCCTCCCGTTCTTTTCTGTAGGACCTGTCACTCACCACAACTATCGCAATACTAATCATACTACCCCTCAATTTCTATACTTTTTACAGTAAGCTCTCTCCCTGAAATAATGGTTACATTGGGAGAGCTACACTGTGGGCAGCTAAATTGCCAGTCATTTTTATTGAAATGAAACTCATTGCCGCAATCATCGCATTTGAGTGTTGCCTTCACCATTTCAACAACCAATTCAGCATTTTGTGCAATGGTGTCCTTGCTTACAAAATCAAAATATGTCTGCATCCACTCAGGAATATAATCCGACAGCTCTCCCACCAGAAGATGTATTTTCGTTACCTTGCTGGCACCATTTTGTGATGCATGCTGAACTACGATATCAAGGACATTAGACATTATAGATAATTCGTGCATTGTTTCCTCACAAAAGCTAATCGTTTTTAAACAAAATATCGATATGTAAATATGAACCTATCTTTTCTACATTTTTTTGTAACCGATAGTTACTATGCAAAAAAAAGTTGATTCATATATTACCCATAACATTCATTATATCGATTTCTGCATTGGGCAACTAAAAAAAGATATTGCCAGCATCCCAAGCAAAACCGACAACATAACAGCAATAATGGAATATATCCTTTTCCAAAAGAAGATATCATTGCCATTATCCAATCAGGGGATTGAAGCCTGTAATGACCTGATCAAGGTATTGAATCAATGGGACATAATACAGTATGGTGATCTTGCGGGCTATATTTACCAGAATATTAAAGATACTCACGACAAAAAAAAGAAAGGGCAATACTTCACACCATCTGAAATTGTTCGGTATATGGTAGAACATGCATTGCAATATTACGATAATCCTTTTACCATAAAAATTTTAGACCCTGCATGCGGGTCCGGCCAGTTTTTGATGTATGCGTTTCAATATTTATTATCACTATACAAACAGTTTGGCATTTCGCAAAAAGAAGCTGCATACACTATCTGCCACAATAACCTGTTTGGCTATGATATTGATCCTGTTGCCTGCACAATCGCACAGTGGAATATGAAAAGACTTTCCGGCACACATGCTAACATATTCCACAGGGACATGCTTTCAACTGATGACCTTTTTCAAACCAATAATTCTTTGGTATTTGATGTCATTATTGGCAATCCTCCCTGGGGTGCACATTTCACACATGAACAAAAGCAATACTACAAACAGCATTATGTTTCAGCTATAAGCGGTATCAATAGTTTTACATTATTCATAGAAAGGTCGCTTTCTTTATTACAAGAACGCGGAGTCCTGTCCTTCTTAATTCCTGAAGCGTATCTTAATATTAAAGCACATCAAAATTCACGGCAGCTTGTGCTTTCAAATACTGTTATAAAAGAAATTGTTCAATGGGGCGATTGCTTCAAAGGGGTCTACGCCCCCGCAATATCGCTGACTATTCAAAAAGAGCCTTGTGAGGAAGTTCGCAGGAAACATATTGTTCACATAAAACATGCAAAATCATTAACAACTATCGCCCACATGATACCCCAACATATGTATTGTACAACACCTGAAACAATCTTCTCCATACACTATACTCATAAAGCAGTAGCATTATTAGAGCATATTCATACACTTTCATATATAACATTAAAAGATAGGGTAAAATTTTTTCTTGGTATCGTCACTGGTAACAATGACTATCACATCAGTACTATCAAAGATACAGCACATCCTGACCCAATAATCATTGGCAAAGATGTAGAAAAATTCCGTATTAATTTTAGCAATCATTATTTCAAATACAATATAGCCACATTGCAGCAGGTTGCCGAACAGCAATGCTACCTTACTCAGAATAAAATCATATATAAATTTATTGGCAAGTACTTAACGTTTGCCGTTGACCCATATGGCTTTTACACACTCAACAATGTTAATGGATTTATTCCTCAAACCCCACAGTTAGACCCTGATGTTTTAGTAGCTATTTTAAACTCACGACTTCTTCAATATATCTATGAAACTCAATTTTTTACTGTAAAAGTCTTACGTGGTAATCTGGAAAAGCTACCCATAAAAATAATTAATTCTTCTAACAAAAAACTTTTACAAAAGTTATCACTTGAACTTAGAGACGTAACCGATGAACCTAAACGAACAATGGTACTGGATTCAATTGATGATATCGTTTTTTATGAATACAGGATTAGTGATGTACTTGCTCACCATATTCATGAAAGGGTTACAAAAGGTACTTCAATTGCGTAAACATTACTGATGCAAAGCACTTTTAAATATTATTATTCCATCTACACTATCGTCATTCTTTTCATCAATAAACGCGATGCCTTTTGAAGCGTATATATAAATTGCCCCATCTGCATCACGAATAACCTTCATCCCTTCATTTCCATAATTGAATAATATTGCCATAATACCCTTTGATATATTCACCCCATCAATTAAAACACCGTATGACCCCCACACTACAACAAACGCCACCCTGCTATTATATAATCCAACAATTGTTGAAGGATTTCTGTATGTATATAAATAATTAAAAGGCAATTGAATTTCAGATTTTATTGCTAACACATCTTTTAAAAAATTATGTGATACACTTTGTGTTTTTTCAAAAGGCTTACCCTTTATAAATACAACTTCATCTTCAAGCATATCAATCACTATAGATGATGCCCCTATTCCCGGTGCAATCAGTGTTTCATCTTTCACTACCATACTGTGCAACTGGCTCTGATTAATTTGAGCACGAATACCTGTCATGGGCAATGAAAATAGTAATAGTATAATAAGAATTAATTTCTTTTTAACCTGGCTCATAAGCTTATACATTCCTTAATTTCATAACTTCCCTTTTAACAACAGCATGTTTTCGCGGGTAGTTATTTGGCGTAGGTCTATCTTTAATAAAGAGCAAACCTTCATATACTTTATGCCTTATTGCTTCTTCCCTGGTTGACATATGGCCACCAAGAGCGTGTGAATGCTTCTGTAAATATTGTATAATCCCTGTTAAATCTCCCCCACCAGTATTATCTTCTTCTTTATGCAGCCCGGCACTACCATCCTTTATCCCAACTCCAGCCTTACGACGCAACCCTTTATTATCATAAAAATCACTATCATTTACTGTAACAGCATAATAAATATACATCCACCCGCCTTGTTTTATAAACGGCAGTCCATATTCCAGTGCCATCAGCGGATGTGCAAATGCCCGTGCTACGGCAAAATTAAAACTATCCCTATACCTTTTTTCTTTGAGCATCTCCTCAGCCCTGCCCTGAATTACCGTAACGCGATCATGGATTCCAAGTACATCTATCACATCCATCAGGAATTTAATTTTTTTATTATTTGAATCAATCAGCACACCCTTTATATTCCCGCCAAAATATAATATTAACGGGATTCCCGGGATTCCTGCGCCCGTACCTATATCCACGAAAGATGTTCCACGTGGAACATCTACTTTCATCAAGGGCTTTATACTTCCAACGACAAGTTCATTATAAATGGACATAATGTCTTTTAATCCGGTAATATTTGTTGTTTTATTATAGTCATGTATAAGTTTTGCATATTCATGCAGTTTTATGTTTATTTCTTCCGGTATCATTAATGAATTATAATTAGACGTTTCCATATATCATTATTCCCAGTTTTAAAATATTATTACTATTACGATTTTATTGTATGTATTTCCTTCAACATTCCAATAATGCTCCACTTATTTGGGAATATTTTTCTTCTATTTTTCATCATAATATCTACAACCTCCCGTTTTTCAATATCATTTTTTTAGGTTTATTATCTAATTAACCAGACTAGCCATTTGTCCCATTGCCTAAAGCAATACTCCAGTGCATCTCGTTCTAAATTAATTAATAAGACTATCCATTGCGTGATACAATATTTAAACCCAATAATGTTATTTCTAAATTATTTCTACAATAAATATTATATTTCGTGTATTATTTTATTATTTCTACTTGATATAGGCAATAGCATTTCAGCTTTTACCAAATTCATGGAGACAGTGTCCCCGATTCTTGTCAAAACATTCCCTTTTGCCAATTAGTTTTCTTTATGCATTGTTATATGTCTTTGTCCTATCTATCTCAGCAATACGGCAATCGATTAATTTTATTTTATCCATCATTATAAATAATACCGGGCATAAACCTATTATTTCTTGTCGGTTTTTCAGAATTTTTGCTATCCCACTATGGTCAATATATATGTTATCCATAACATAGTTATATAGAAGTTATAAAACAACATAGACATATTTTTTTGAAGCTATAGGCAATCTTAGCAATAATACACAGTTGTGATGAAAGAGTCTTTATGTTAGCAGGGCTACAATATATACTTTAAAAAAGCCTGATTCATTCTGAAAAACTTAGGCAGTGCAGTATTTATTCCTTAAAAATAATTTAATATATAAATAAGTCACACTGAGGATCACAATGACATTATTGGTTCATACTGTCATTGCGAGCTAAGCAAAGCAATCTCCTTCATAACATTGAGATTGCATTTCATGTATTATTTGTCCATACACATGCATTTAAGAATTAACTGTGTAGACGATGTTCATTTTCTCGCTATAAAATGTTATGGGGATTTTTGACATTTAACTATTTAAAAGTTTTTAATTCTATTTTAGCGTTCATTAAGTAATTGTATCAGAATATTTTGTAGCAGCATATCTATAATATGTATAAGAGATGATGACGTTTGTAAAATAAAGTCACACTCCCACCGAGGCGACGGAAGTGAGAATGTATTATAATTTACATATAATAACTCATACAGGAATTAACAGTGTTATAAAATTATCTGTTATTATTCAATACATATTTATGCGACATAATGTTCCACGTGGAACATGGCATGGTCAAGAATACATTAATCGAGTTGTTATATTAGCCGGATTTTTTTCTACTTAATGATTCAATATGCACCAAAACTATTGATATGTCCGAAGGGTCAACACCTGAAATACGTAATGCCTGCCCAATGGTTTCAGGCTTTATTTTTTTTAGTTTTTCCCGTGCTTCGTTCTTAAGCCCTATGATAGCATCATAATTAATGGTTTCGGGTATCCTTTTGTTTTCCATTTGTTCAAGTTTCTTCACACGCTCTAAGTCTTTTTTGATATACCCTTCATACTTGATGTTCATTTCAACAATTTTAGCTTCCTGCTCGTTCATTGCAAGGCTACTATCGCTTTGCATAATAGCGGTCAGCACATCCTCAAGGTTGATTTCAGGCCTTCGTAATAGTTTTCCAATATTTATGTTATTCTGCTCTTCAATTGTTATCTTTTTACTTTTCAGTATTTCTTTAACCGTTTCATCAATCACGATAGATGCAGTACTAATTTTATCCGTGAGTTCCTGTATTCTTTTGTATTTTTCTACTGTTTTTTCATATAATTCTTTATCTATCAGTCCTATTTCATATCCATACCGCATTAACCGTTCATCAGCATTATCTTGTCTCAGCAGTAATCTATATTCAGCTCGTGAAGTAAACATCCGGTATGGTTCATCCGCCCCTTTAGTAACCAGATCATCAATAAGCACGCCGGTATATGCTTCTGAGCGCTTTAATACTAGCGGTGGCAAACCTAAAATTGTATTCCCTGCATTTATTGCTGCAATAATACCCTGTGCCGCAGCCTCTTCATATCCTGATGTCCCATTTATCTGCCCTGCATGGTATAAGCCTTTTACTCTTTTTGTCTCCAGTGTATGATATAATTCAACAGGAGGCACATAATCATATTCAACCGCATATGCAGGCCGCATAACCTGCACTTCTTCAAGCCCAGGTATGGTCCTTATCATCTCTAACTGAACATCTTCAGGTAATGAACTTGAAAATCCATTAATGTAGTACTCATTGGTATGCAAACCTTCAGGTTCTAAAAAAAGCTGATGCCTGTTGCGTGACGAAAAACGGACAACCTTATCCTCAATTGACGGGCAATACCTTGGCCCTATCCCTTGTATTTTCCCTGAAAATAAGGGTGAAAGATGCAGATTATTGACAATAATTGCGTGCGTCTTTTCAGTTGTATAGGTTATATAACAGGGTACCTGCGATCGGTTAATTGATTGTGTCCTATACGAAAACGGTGTTGGCACCGGGTCAGGATGCTGCACTTCACATTTGCTGAAATCTATTGAATTGCCATTAACCCGCGGAGGAGTGCCCGTTTTTAACCGCCTGACCGGAAATCCCAATGCACGCAGTGAATCTGAAAGCTTTTCGGCAGAAAAATCCCCCAGCCTTCCAGCTTTTTCGTTATAATTGCCAATATGAATAAGCCCTTTTAAAAAAGTCCCTGTACATACTATCACTGCTTTTGCAATATGCTGTTGTCCTCGTATTGTTTCAACACCCTGTATATGGCCATCTTCTACAATAATTGCATCAACTATATCCTGAATTATCATTAAATTTTTCTGTTTTTCAAGAACTTCCTTCATACGTAACTGATACTGCTTTTTATCAGCCTGAGCCCGCGGTGCCCACACTGCAGGCCCTTTGCTTTTATTGAGCATTTTGTAATGGATGCCTGTTTCATCTATCGCCACACCCATTTCCCCGCCCAATGCATCAATCTCCTTAACAAGATGCCCTTTTGCCAGCCCCCCTATAGCAGGGTTACAACTCATCTGGCAAATAGTATCAAGGTTGCCGGTTAACAATAACGTGTTAAAGCCACGGCGTGCTGACGCCAACGCAGCCTCGGCGCCTGCATGGCCTGCTCCAATAACGATAATGTCAAAATGCCTTATCATGGTATTATGTATCTCTTATAACATTTTTAAATAAATATGCTTGAATTAAACGTATAGTGTGCATACTATTATCAATTAATAATACCTTTTTTCTATGTAAAAAAAATTTTTTTACTCCATAGCATGATGGGGGGGTAGAAATGGCTGAAAATAAAAGTACAATTTTAAAACATATCCACATTCAAAAAGGTGACATAACAAGAATGGAAGTTGATGCGATAGTTAATGCAGCAAATCCTTCTTTGCTGGGCGGCGGTGGAGTTGATGGTGCAATACACCGTGCCGCCGGCCCACAGCTTTTAGAAGAATGCAGGACATTGGGTGGAGCAAAGCCCGGAGAAGCCAAAATCACCAAAGGCTACAGGCTTAAAGCTAAATATGTCATTCATACACCCGGTCCTGTGTATCATGGGGGCAATAACAACGAGGCAGCCATTTTAAGAAATTCTTACTATAACAGCATGAGGTTGGCAAAAGATAATAGTTGCACATCTGTCGCATTTCCAGCAATTTCCACCGGCGTGTATGGATATCCCAAAGATGAAGCATGCTGGATAGCACTCTCAACAGTCATCGAATTCATGGAAAAAGAAAATTTTCTTATAGACGTGTATTTTGTGCTTTTTGATGATGAGAATTATGAGTTCTACAAAAAATATTTGCAGGAGCTTTACTGAATGAATTATTGTGAATCGCTGAGATATTACTCAAAGAAATACAAAAGCATTGTGTGTATGGGGCTTGACCCGGTCCTTGAAGATATTCCAATTAAAAAGGAATCCCTTCGTAATACGATAGTAGCCTTTTATGAAAGTATACTTAACAAATGTTTGCAATCCCGCATCTACCCTGCCTGCGTCAAGCCAAATTACGCTTTTTATGCGCAGTATGGCATTGAAGGCATCCAAGCATTATGCGATGTCATCACACTATTCAAGAATGAAGGATTTCCGGTGATTCTTGATGTAAAACGGGGTGACATTGGCAAAACTGCCACGGCTTACGCAAAAGAAGCTTTTGAATTTTTTAATGCAGATGCTGTTACCCTATCACCATATCTGGGACTTGATTCTATTAAACCCTTTACCGGCAACTATCCTGACAAAGGATGTTATGTTCTTGTCAAAACATCTAATAAAAGCTCTTCTGAAATACAGGATATTGTGGTTAAGGATGAACCGCTTTATTTATTAATTGCAAAAAAACTTATTGAATGGTATACTCCTGGTATTGGAGCTGTTGTGGGTGCAACATTTCCAAAACAATTGCAAGATATTATCACAGTATTTGAAGAATCCGGTAAAGATATCCCATTGCTTATACCGGGCATTGGCACGCAAGGTGGCGACATGGAAGCAGTTACCAAAATATTGAATGGCTCAAAAAACAAAAGCTTACACCGCGTCAATGCTTCCAGTAGTATAAACTATGCCTATAAGGAATCACAATACCAGCTTATGCATTATGATGAGGCAGCAGTGGAAGCATTAAAAAAATTAAATGAAACGCTGGGATATTAACTTACAATGACAACAAAAATGGAAAAAAACTATCAGATTTTTATTGTTTCAGAAGATGAGGAAGCTATCAGCGTAATTACCAAGGTTTTTTTTGACTCATTATATACGATAACCATTACAAAGACTGGCATTGAAGTATTAAGCCTTATCTCATATAAATTACCCCATATCATATTAATTGGGACAGATATTACAGACATTAATGCTTTTGAGCTTGTCAGCCTTATAAAGAAAAATTCTATAACCCGTTATGTTCCTTGCATAGTCTTTGGCCATAATAACGAAATACAGGACAGAATTTCAGCCATTGATTCAGGCGCAGATGGATATCTTCCTTTGCCATTTAAACATGAGGAATTGCACTCTCTTGTCGATGCAAAATTGATACAGCATGATGAACTGTATCTGTTATCAGTAACCGATGGCCTTACCGGCCTTTTCACCCGTAAAGAATTTTTCCGCCGTTTTTCATTTGAGATAGAAAGCAACATTCATAGCTGCGTTTCAATAGCCATTATAGATATTGACCACTTTAAAAATATTAATGACACTTATGGCCACCCAGTTGGTGATATAGTCCTGATACAATTAGCCAATATGCTCAAAGCACTACAATCAGAGAATTATACACCTGCACGATTTGGCGGTGAGGAATTTGTTGTTATTTTCCCCGGTGTTCAGTCAACAGAGGCAAAAAAAATTATTGACCGCATCAGGCTTCAGTTTTCAGGCATCAACTTTAAAACCAATACCCCTGATAAAACATTTTCAGTCAGCTTTTCTGCCGGTATTTCAGAATATCCTTCAATGGGCACTAACTTATCAGAATTGCTGTCCCGTGCTGATCAGGCGTTATATGCAGCCAAAACTGATGGAAGAAACCGCGTCTATGCTTTCAGCCCAATAATGTCCCGTAACGATAAATTCTGGGAATATATAAAGACAAATAAAATAATTAAAAACATCTTTATTGACCCATTTCTTCATGAACCAGTGACAGGATACCATTATCTTCCTGTTGTCCTTGAAAACCTGCTGTCATCTGAAACATCAATAGATGCTATTGGCGTTTTAATAATAAAAGTTTTACCACTTATAGATTTTTACCAATACAGGGGATATAAGAATTTTGAATATGATATTGAAAACATTGCTCTCCAAATACCAAAGATTTTTGAAATACATTTCCCTTATGAACGATATGTAACTGTTGCTGATCTTTATGATTTTGAGATAGCAATCCTGTTTCCTTTTCCATCAGCATTAAAAACCAATGTTTCAGAATTTACTAAACTCTGCAAAGAACTGGTACTGGATATTTCACTGCAATCTATACATCATCATGTTGAAATTCACTATACCCATGGTGTTTTACCATTCGATAAACATCTTGCCAGAAAAATACTTCAGGAAATCAAGTCAATTAAATCCAATTTCTCACCCCTGCTATCACTTGCAAACGAAGTTGAGATTATTCCTAATTTTTCGCAAGCAATTCATGCAAAAAAAGATATCAGTGATTATATTTTCTTGTTACCAGTATATAACACCGAATTTTCAAGATTAATGTATCATGTATTCAGCAAGCAGTTGGTATCAGCAAAAAACTTTTTTGACATAATGATAAAAAACGCAATCACATCTGAAGAACATTATTTGCAGTTTATTTCTTCAATGGCCGAAATTATATCGGTGCGAAATGTACAACTCCCTTTTATCATAAACTGGGTCCCCTCCATAGACCTGTCTTTACAAATAAGCACCCTTCAAGAGCTGTGTACCAAGCTTTCATTGACCAAAATAGTTTTAGCTATTGATGAGATAGAATTGCACTCTTTCATCCCCCAATATGATGGATTAACCACAAAGAATAC
>Ga0308414_1002377_pt1 | contig 12281 bp, 9 predicted proteins | sample HotsprSampleOS50_FD_205667 | JGI IMG/M metagenome (GOLD analysis project Ga0308414, IMG submission 205667) | Hot spring phototrophic mat microbial communities from Octopus Spring, Yellowstone National Park, Wyoming, United States - 20090730_OS50 ... | reverse complement strand
TCAGGGAGCGTGCTTCCCAAAACCCTGACTTTTCCCACCATCTGCCTAGGCTCTATGCCCAAAGGCTGTAAGTCCAGCTTTTGCAAAAGGGACAAGTTTTCTGGGGTATAGGCATTTTCTTCCCTAAGCCAACTTACAGTGCGACGAAAGCCAAGGCGGGGCAGGTTTGCCAGTGCGCCCCAAGTTTTGCAGGCAGGTAGGGAAGCCACTTCAGGGTCAAATTGCTGAACCGCCTGCACCCTGAGCCAGAGGTGGGGATAGTTTTGGGCCAGCATAGCTGAGATTTGTGGGTAAGCGCTGGGATTTTGTGTCACTAGTGCAAGGGCGGCATACCATCTGCCGTTGAGCACATAGAAATAAATGCGATCGACCAAGTTGTCTGCCTCCATTTGCTGTTCCAAGATTTGAGCATGGGCAGAGACCAGTTCATAGGCTTCCTGTTCTTCAGCAGTGGGGAGAATCCCTTCTGCTCTGATGGCATCTAGGTGAGCTTTGGCTAAGGACCACAGCCCTGCCTCTGCTAGACCTCTGATTTTAGGGGAGTGGGGTAAATTTACTTGGCGCAGAGTGCCATCGGTTTCCAGTAGGAATACTTGGTACCTAGGGTCTTGGCGCTGGGTTTGATTGACTACCAGTTGGGCTTGAGAGCGGGGCAAAAGTTGGCGCCATTGGGGGATTTCTTGGGCAGGACTAGTCCATTCCGCTAAAATTTTCAGGTTCTTTTGAGGGGATTGGTCGTAGAACAGAATGCGCCCGTAGAGAATGCCATCGGTGCTTCCTGTAGCGGTCAACCACACCCCTCCTGCTTGCCACTGGGGCGGCGGGGGCAGAAGCTGCAGTTTGGTCAAGGGCAAAGATAGCCAGCGCTGGCGGGTGTTGGGATTTATTCTGTCAGCTTGGGCTAGAGCGTATTTCTGCACTGGCGATCGCACGGCAAATTCATCCAGTCCTCTGATAGGCACTATGCGGTGCAGTACTAGCTTCTGGTCTGGTAATCTTTGATAAATACGCAGTTCTCGCATGCCATTGAAATCCCGCTCCATCACCGCATAGAGAACTTCATCCTTGCCCACATCTAGGCGATCGCCCAAGTACAGCCCGTAGTATTCCAGTTCCGCCTGAATTTGCGCCAGTGTTTTCGGTACGGTGGGATAGGTAGCTTCTACCACTGGGGGCACACTGGCTAGGGGATCAAGCAGGGTGTGCATTCCCCAAAATATGCCCCCTGCCATCGCAGGTATTGCCAAAACCACCAACACATTGGCAAGGGTTAGACTGTCTTCGGGGGAAGATTCAGTTTGCATAGGCAGAAAGCAAAACCAGCACCATTAAAAACTAGGGCAGAATGCGTACAGTCACTTGCAAATTTGTAAGAGCCGCTACTTTGGTGCTGTCATCGAGACGAATTTTCACCTCCACTACCCTGACATCGGTGCGAGCGGCTGGGTCAGTGCCCAAAATGTCGTTTTTGGATACCAGCAACCCGATTTGTTCCACTCTGCCTGTGATTACGCCCTCAAAGGCTTCACTAAAAACCTCTGCCTTTTGCCCAATGCGCACATTGCCGATGTCGGTTTCATAGACCTCAGCGACGGCAAACATCTGGCTGGTGTTGCCAACTTCTAGCAATCCAGTAGTCAAGTTGACAGTTTCCCCTTCCTTGGCGTGGATTTTCAGCACCTGTCCGCTGATGGGTGATTGCACTTGGGCACTTTCTAGATTGACCTCAGCACGGCGTACATTCATAATGGCAGTCTGCAGGCGGCTTTCTGCTAACTGCACGTCCGTGGGGCGCACTTCAGCAATGCTGGTCAGTTGAGCTTTGGCTTGCTCCAGTTGTTGTTCCGCTTGCTTGACCTGCTGTTCTAGGGACTTCTGCCGTAGGCGAAAACTATCTAGGGTAATGGCAGAAACAGCACCTTCCCGAAATAGACTCTCGTAGCGTTGCAGGTCTGACTGGGCAATCTGGTATTCAGCTTGCAGTCTCTGTAAATTGGCTTCCAAAGCTAGAATCTGTCTCTTTTGGGCGGCGATGTCTCCAGCCTTTGCCCCTGCTTTAACTTGCGCCAATATACTTTCTTGTTCACGCACTTGGCTCTGGGCAGTAAGCAATTCCGCGAGCGATCGCTCGTAGCTATCCATCTGTGCCAGTACCTGCCCCTTTTGCACTAGGTCGCCCTCCTTGACCAGCAATTTTGCCACTCTTGCCGAGCCCAGACCAGAAGGCGGTGCAATGCGAATCACTTTCCCTTCAGGTTCTAGCCTGCCAAGGGCGCTGATGGCACGACGAGCAGGAGTAGGCTGACTGTCTATGGCAGTGGTAGGGGGACTTTCTCCCCTAAAGGTGAGAGCATAGTATGCTCCCAACCCCAAACTGAGACAACCTGCTAGCACCCCCATCCCAACCCATAGCCAGCTTTTCTGTGGTTTTGTTTTTTGCTCTGACTGCTCGGGTAGAAATAGGGATGGTGCTGAATGCTCTTGGGTAGAAGTTGGCTGTGGCTCCGTTTGCATGGGCATAGCTTGAACTTAATCATATACTTTAGCACGCCAAACACCCAGTGGGGGCTGGTTCCTACCGCTAGTAGGGATTTTAGCTAAGATGGAGAGATATTGATTGAAAATAAATAACAAGCTGAGAGCGATCGCCATGTCTTTATTGCACAAGCTCAATCAACTCCGTCGTCTCATGGCAGAGTATCAGATAGATGGGTACTTCATTCCATCAACTGATGAACATCTGAACGAATATCCTCCCACCGCTAAGTTGCGTCGCCATTGGTTGAGTGGCTTTACAGGCTCAGCGGGTGATTTTCTAGTAACTCTGAATCATGCCTATCTCTTTGTGGATTCTCGCTACTATGAACAGGCGGATCAGCAGGTAGATAGTAGCCTAGTCCAAGTGTGCAAACTAGAACTCTCAGGACACAAGAGACCCACAGAAGTTCTAGCAGATTTAATAGCCCAAAAACCCCAATTTCGTCTAGGATTTGATCCCTTTGTATTTAGTATCAAACAATTGCGCGATTTTCGCAGTGAACTGGCGGGCAAAAGTATAGAATTTGTGCCTATTTCAGAAAATCTAGTCGATAAATTGTGGCAGGAAATGGATACCATTCCCCCTATTGCCCGCTCCCCAATCTTTGCAGTCCCTGAGACAATAGCAGGCAAATCAGCAGTTGCTAAACTAGCCCAAGTTAGAGAGAAAATGCGCAGTGCAGGAGCAGAGATTCTCCTAATTACTAAGCTGGATCAAATTGCTTGGCTTCTCAATCTCAGAGGCAGAGATGTCCCCTGCAATCCAGTGTTTATTGCCTACATGCTCCTAACTCTAGACCAAGCATTTTTATTTACCAACCTAGAGCGCATCCCAGATACAATTAGACAGAGTTTGGCTGATTATGTACAACTAGAAAACTATGAGAGCTACAGGTCTAAATTGGTAGAACTAGCTCGAGGAAGGCGGGTGTGGATTAGCGATCGCCACCTGACCTATGGTTCCTATTTACTACTAGAAAATGCCAATGCCTACCTAATAGAAAAAGATCATCCCATTGAACTACTCAAGGCACAAAAAAATCCCATAGAAATCCAACAGATGCAACTAGCTAACCTCAAAGCCAGCGTAGCCAAAACTCGTACCCTCAAATGGATTGCCGATCAATTTGCCATGGGACATCCCATCAGTGAAACAGCAGTAGCTCAAACCATTGAACAGTTCTATGCCCAGTCGGAAGGCTTTCTAGAACTAAGTTTTCCCACCATTTCCGCAATTGGCGCCAATAGTTCCATTGTCCACTATGGCAATCTCGACCCCAATCGTATCGCTCAATCAGGGGACTTATTACTATTGGATTCAGGCTGTCAATTCATGGGTGGCACAACCGATGATACTCGCACTGTGGTAGTTGGCGAGCCTACGGCACTGCAAAAAATGCGCTACACCGCCGTTCTCAAAGCCCACATTAACTGTGCCATGACCCAATTCCCCAAAGGCACCACTGGCAGTCAATTAGATGGCATCGCCCGCGCTAGTCTCTGGGCAGAAAAACTGGACTATGGTCACGGTACGGGGCATGGAGTAGGGGCATTTCTCAATGTCCACGAAGGACCTAACGGCATCAGCAAAAGAGTACAACAGACTTTAGAAGTGGGCATGATCAACAGCATCGAACCTGGCTACTACGAACCAAACTGGGGCGGCATTCGCATTGAAAATCTCTACTTTGTCAAAGAAATAGCTCCAGACTGGTACGGTTTTGAATCCCTGACCTACATTCCCTTTGCCAAGAAGTTGATTGACATCCATCGCCTGAATGAAAAAGAGAAAGCATGGTTACTCAATTACTACCAAGAAGTGCAGACTAGACTTAGTAACTTCTTGGAACCCGATGAACAGGCATGGCTAAAACAGGAGTGCACCCTGTTTGACTGAACTGTGGTAGAACAAAACTTAAATTGGCTATCTGTGAAGTTTACTTGACACAACCAATGTCAGTTCTGCTAAAATCTACGAGATACGCTACATACTTCTATGATCTTGTTGGAAAATTTCACATCAACGACAGTGATTCTAAACCGCTTTCATGTCAAGCAACTTGCAGAAAGAGAGTTGATGGTTAATGAATATCAGTGTCGGTTTACTCAACTTCCAGAACAAGGAAAAGAACAACAAGCAATTTCCAGTGTTTGCTACAAGCTAGGTGTTATCGCTGTTAGACTACACAGCCTAATTATCACTAAAGAGGAGATTAGTCCTGAGAGAATGCAAAGTGATGATTGGGAGTTAGTGAAAATAGGAACTAGAAAACTGAGTTGTGAAAATACCTATGAAAGGAGAGCTTTGGAGAGCTATGAACGGAAGGTCTTAGAGACAGGACTAAAATCCTTTAGCAAGACTCAAATTGAAAAAGCCTCAGAAGGTGGCTTGATCTGGTGGATTACTGGTCAAGAAGGAGTAGAGAAATACGGAAAAGGGTGGGAAGTGCACAGGGGCAGAAGAATAGACATTGCTCTAGATGCGAATGGCAATCTCTACCTGGAGATTGACATACACCATCGTTTTTACACCCCATGGACACTTCATCAGTGGTTAGAAGAATACCCAGATATTCCCATCACTTATGTCCGCAATACATACAAGGACAAGAATAACAACTACATATCTTGGAAGTATGAAGGGCTCTGTGACCAATCACCTGAAGAAGTTCAAATAGTCAATCTGGGTATGAGCTTAGCAGAGTACCACCGCAAGAATGGAGCTACAGAGCAGGAAGTAAATAGTTCCTATGTTGTAATGGTTCGTAAAGCAAATGACCTGAAAAGTAAAGCTGTACCCCATCTTTCCCAGAGATTATCCCCAAGTTTAACTATGGAAATGTTGGCAAACATTGCAGAGCAAGGAAAGGAGAAGCAAGAGATTCAAAGTGTATTTGAGTATATTAGGAAAAACTTAGATGTTCGCTTGAAGGAAACTAAAAAGACAGCAGAAAATATTTTGAAGAAAGTCTATAGAGTTTCCAGTGAAGCCCAGCCTTTGAGTGTAAACGGATACATTATGCCACCTGCGCAATTACTAGCATTCAACGATCAACCAGTAAATCGAGTTGATAAAGTGCGAAAAAAAGGATGTGCTAGAGTAGGTGAGACAAAATTTGGATGCCTCAATCTTTACAATCAAATTCCTGAATATCCTGATGAGGTGCGCAAATGTTTGCTAGATGTGGCTAGGAGTAGTCACACAAACATAGAGATAGACTCATACCGTACTACCCGAGATTTTCCAGACAATGAACTAGATCAACAGATATTCTGGCAAAACTGGTCTAATGAAGGAATTAAGACAGTTTTAGTAGTTATGCCTTGGTCGCCTAATGAGCGCAAACTGAGAATTAGGGTGCAAGCACTCCAAGCAGGGATAGCTACTCAATTTATGGTTCCAAACACAAAAGCAGACGTATACAAAGCTCTAAATGTTGTTCTAGGACTTCTGTGTAAAGCTGGTTGGCAACCTGTAAAATTAAAACCTTTGGATTATCCCGAGATTGCTGATTTAATAATTGGCTTTGATACAAGCACGGATAAAGAACTATACTATGGCACTTCTGCCTTTGCTGTTCTCGCAGATGGACAGAGCTTGGGCTGGGAGTTGCCACAGGTACAAACGGGAGAAACTTTCTCTGGTAGGGCAATCTGGCAAACAGTATCTAGTCTGGTTCTCAAATTTGTCAGAACCTGTGGACACTACCCTAGAAAGCTACTTCTGATGAGAGATGGTCTAGTTCAGCAAGGAGAATTTCAGCAGACCATAGAAGAACTTGAAAAGAAGAATATAGCAGTGGATGTTCTTGGGGTTCGTAAAAGTGGTGCTGGAAGAATGGGAAGGCAAATTATTGAAAAGGGTGAAGTGAAGTACTATGATGCAAGCATAGGAACTGTGGTTTTCATCCCTGAAGAGAAGTCATTTACTCTGGTAACAAGTCAGCCAATTAACCAGTCAATAGGCAGTGTAAGACCTCTCAGGGTAGTCCATGAGTACGGAAATACTCCTCTAGAATTGATAGCTCTACAGACTTACCAACTATCCCAATTGCACCCTGCTAGCGGATTTAAGTCTTGTCGCTTACCTTGGGTTCTACACCTTGCAGACAAGAGTAGTAAAGAGTTTCAGCGGATAAGGCAGATCAGTGTTCTTCAAAACATCAGCCGTGAGAAATTGATTGCTGTCTGAGATAAGTAACCGATTGACCCAATGTTGAACTGTGTAGACGCATCTACAGTTGTTGCAAGCTGGGGATTTTAGCCCTTAACTACTCAACCTTATGCTAAACTGCTGACATTACCGAAACGATAGTTAAAGCGGATTGTCTATGAAGGTTGGTCAGAAAGTACGGGTGCGTCAATTTCGTGATGCAGTAAACGGGGAGCTTGCCAAGCGCAAGGGAGAAGTGGGGGTAATCCAGTCTCCCAAAATTGTCGATGGGGGCAAAATGGGCTATGTGGTTGCTTTTGCTGACAACCAAACTACTTGGTTTTTCCCTGATGAGCTGGAAGTAGTGTATGGCTGATCTCAATCGCCAAGATGTCATCCGCAGTATGATGAGCCAAGTGGATGGTCTGAGCTATCGCATGGCTTCGGCAACCCTAGAAGCGGTAATTACGGCGATTACCCAAGCCTTGGTCGAGCAAAAATCGGTGGTGTTCCAAGATTTTGGTAAATTTGGGGTGCGTCAGCGCCCCGCCCGCCAGTCTGTCCATCCTCAAACTCAGCGGTTGGTGGAAATTCCTGCTGTCCCTGTGCCCTACTTTGCCGCTAGCCCTAAGCTGAAAAGGTTGGTGAGTGGTCAATGAGCTTGATTCTCACCTTTTTGGGGAAGGGTGGTGTGGGCAAGACTTCTACGGCGATCGCTGTTGCCAAAGCCTATGCCCAGCACGGGAAAAAGGTGCTGTTGATCGGACAGCAAGCGGATTTTAGTGTCATCCTAGGTACAGAAGTCAGCCGTGGCATTACCCCCATTCAAGATTTGCTGTGGGCAGTGCAGTTGCAGTCTGCTGTCCTGCTGGAAACTTACTGGGAAAAGATGAAAAGCCTAGAGGGTCAGGTACTCAAGGGTTCTTTTTTCAAGGAAGTCTATGGGCAGGAATTGGGCATTTTGCCTGGGATGGATCAGGCACTGGCTCTCAGCTACCTGCGGGAACGGGATGCAGAGAATGCCTACGATGTGATTATTTTTGATGGAGCTGGCGATCTCTCCGTACTGCGCATGCTGGGTATGCCTGAGATTTTGGGTTGGTATCTGCGCCGTTTTAAGCAGGTGTTGACAGGCTCAACTCTAGGACAAGCGATCGCCCCTTTTGTAGAACCAGTGTTGCGCAGTGTGCTTCAGGTCAATTCTGCCGATGACATCGCCCAGCAGGCGGGAGCGATGACCGATGTGTTGGTGCAGGGGCAAGAGGCGGTAAATGATCCCCAGCGGGTGCTGGGCTATTTGGTAACTACTGCCTCGGCTTCAGCCATGTATACAGCCCGCTATCTTTGGGGGAGCGCTCAGCAGATTGGCTTGACTATCGGTGGGGTGTTTTTCAGGGGGGATGGTTTGGATCAGACGATCTCCAGTCAGTTTAGCCCTCTGCCCGTTTATTCTCCTGATGCCATTAGGGTAGAAAGTTTGCAGACCGTGCCTGCTCCCCGTCCCGTGAGCTTTGATCTGGCTAGACAACAAGTCAGGCTATTTTTACCCACCTTCGATAAAAAGCAAATCAAGCTAGTGCAGTTGGGGCCAGAAATTACCATTGAAGCAGGGGATCAACGGCGCAATTTGTATTTACCCCCTGAGTTGGCGGGCAAACAAGCCAGTGGCGCTAAGTTTCAGGACAGTTATTTGATTATCAGCTTTGCTTAGGCTAGGTGCTAATCAGAGCTTTCATTTCCCGCACTGCCCGATCTAAACCGACTAGCACAGCGCGACTGATGATGCTGTGCCCGATGTTTAGCTCTTCCATTAGGGGAATCTGGGCGATCGCTCTAGCGTTTTGATAGGTCAAGCCATGTCCCGCATTGACTCTCAACCCCAGCGAGGTTGCCAGTTCTGCTCCCCGTGTCAAATTTTTTAGCTCTGCTTTGCGGTCTGCTTCGTGTCTGCAGTTGGCATATTTGCCCGTGTGCAGTTCTACCCACTGCGCTCCCGTCTGAGCGGCGGCTTTGAGTTGTTCTGGGTCAGCATCCACAAACAGACTGACGGGAATGCCTGCTTTCTGCAAAGTTTCGATCACCTTGGCTAGGGCATTGCCCCCTTTAACCACATCCAGTCCTCCTTCCGTGGTAATTTCTTCCCGCCGCTCTGGCACCAGAGTGACATAGTCGGGGCGAACTTGTAGGGCGAATTCTACCATGGCAGGCACTGCCGCCATTTCTAAATTGAGGTGGGTACGCACCGTCTGGCGCAAAATCTGTACATCCCGCTCTTGGATATGTCGCCGATCTTCCCTGAGATGTACAGTAATGCCATCCGCTCCCGCCAGTTCGGCGATCGCCGCCGCTGTCACTGGGTCTGGCTCCACTGTACGCCTTGCCTGACGAATAGTTGCTATGTGATCGATGTTTACGCCTAGGGTTGCCATCTCGCCAAAAATCCCCCTCTCTTGGTCTTGTTACCCTCAAGGATCAGGGGGTAAACGGCTCAATCACTTTCCAGATAAACAAAGGGATGCTAATCGACAAAAATAGGTAAAGTGCTAAGGAAGCCATACTCGCTTGGAGAACTGCGATTTTTAGGGCGCTAAGATTTAGCTTTCTAAATGTAAATCTATGCTTTGTATTCTGTCAAGTCTGTGGTCATAAAAGATTTCCAGAGAAGTTTATGCCCGTGCTAAGCCCTGCTTGCGGGCTATTTGGATTACTGCAGAACTGACCGCTGAAGCTACTCGCTGGTCAAACACTGAGGGGATGATCCAATCGGGGGCGAGTTCCTCTTGACTGACTAGGGAAGCGATCGCCTGTGCCGCTCCCAAACACATTTCATCAGTAATTTGGCGTACCCGTGCGTCGATTGCCCCGCGAAATATCCCAGGAAATGCCAGCACATTGTTGATCTGGTTGGGGTAATCACTGCGCCCCGTAGCGATCACCGCCACTTCGTTTTCCACCAATTCGGGCTGAATTTCTGGGGTGGGATTAGCCATGGCAAACACAATAGCCTGCTCTGCCATACTGCGTACCATCTCAGGAGTCAGGGCGCCACCCACGCTTAGCCCGATGAATACATCTGCTCCTTGGATTACGGTGCTCAAATCCCCTCCTTGCTCCCCTGCAAACTCCCCTTTTTCTGGGGTCAGGTCAGACCGCCCTTTGTGGATACATCCTTTGGAATCGCACATCAGGATATGCTTGGCCCCCGCTTGGCGCAGGAGTCTGGCTACGGCAATGCCCGATGCCCCAGCCCCGTTGATTACGACTTTTACTTGAGCCATGTCTTTCTTGACTATTTTTAGGGCGTTAAGCAGGGCGGCAGTGGCGACGATCGCTGTCCCATGTTGGTCGTCATGAAAAACAGGAATATTCAACTCTGCCCTGAGACGGCGTTCTATCTCAAAGCAACGAGGGGCGCTGATGTCTTCTAGGTTAATGCCACCAAAGGCTGGGGCGATGTGCTTGATGGTGTTGATAATTTCTTCCACCTCTTGGGTTGCTAGACAAATGGGGAAGGCATCGAGGTTGGCAAATTCCTTAAACAGCATGGCTTTGCCTTCCATGACTGGCAGTGCCGCTTCCGCTCCAATGTTGCCCAGCCCCAGTACTGCTGAACCGTCTGTAACTACGGCTACGGTGTTGCTTTTGATGGTGTAGTCGTAGACGCGAGACCTGTCAGTGGCGATCGCCAAGCATACCCGCCCTACCCCCGGGGTGTAAGCCATGGCCAGATCGTCCTGCCCTCTGATGGCCGTCTTGGACTGTACGGAAATTTTGCCCCCCTTGTGCAGATCGAAGGTGCGATCGCTGACATTAAGCACCCTGACTTCTTCCAGCAGTTTCATGATGCTGATCAGCTCGTCTTCGTGCTCACTGCTGGACGCATAGACCGTGATGTCCCGTACGGAAATTTTGCGCGTCTGTTGGATTAGGTCAATAGGACCTAGCATCCCCCCACCGTCAGCTAGCGCCTTGATTACCATGGAGAGCATCCCTGGGCGGTTGGGCATTTGCACCCGAAAGGTAAGGCTGAAACTGGGATTGGGAGTCAGATCAGAAGCCATGGAGGAGACTACTAGATAGTTAGGAGCATCATATCACTTCCTTTCGCCTGCTTCTGGGCTGAATGATGTGGCGGGAGACCCCAAAATAATCCGCTAACCTGCTCATACTCCACTGCAAAAGCTGACTATCTGGTCTGGGGAGCACTGCTTGGGGCATGGCAGGAGACTGCCCCAGAGCCTTGAGAATTTCCCTTGCCACCGCCTGCGCCAACAGAGGCGGCACTGAGTTGCCCACTTGGCGAAATCCGTGCCAGTTTGTGCTGTGAAACCTAAACCAATCGGGATAGGAATGCAATCGCGCCGCCTCTCGGACGGTAATACAGCGAGGATAGTGAGGATGGATAGGACGAGGAGAAGTGAAAGAACCGCGGTTGCGGGCAGTGCCTGCCCGCAGGGTATTGCATACTCCGTAGGGATCAAGGCGCAAAAAGCGACTCACTGGCTCGATAGTGCCCACGGGGGTACTGCGAAAGCGGGCAACACATTCTGGGCTGTGGAGAGTGCGCCGACTACAGGTCAACAGAGTGGGATGCCATTCCCTACCATAGGAATAATCACCCCTAGGGCGCTTCCATCCTCGCAGAATCTCGGTGTATTCACTGATTGGCGTGCCATAGACCGCCTGACAAAAATCCGTCTCCAGTAAGGCGGGGTATTGTTCTATATCTGGCAGATCGGCGATCGCCTGCCACACCGTAGGAGCATGGGGAAGGTAGGGGAGAGATGCCCTAGGGGACTGGGAGATAGGTTCAGGATAATCAGGCAGGGCTAGCCCTTCTCTGCTCCCCAACAAAAATAAGCGCTCTCTGTGCTGGGGTACGCCGTAGTTAACCGCATTGAGTACCCGATAGTTTTCCTTTACCCGATAGCCATACTTCTGGAAGCAAATAATTAGTTCCTCCAAAAATTGCCGTTGTCTACCAATGGTCAGACCTTTGACATTTTCAAATACGAAATACTTGGGTTGCAGTTCACTCACTAGACGGATGAAATGAACCACAAGGGAATTGCGGGGGTCATCTAGGGCACGCTTGCCAATTATGGAAAACCCCTGACAGGGGGAACCACCGAATACCACATCAATTTCCTTCTGTTGGATGAGAGATTGATTTCTAATTTCGGTGGCGGAAACTTCTGCTATGTCTTTACAGATGATTGTCCCTTGGGGAAAGTTGTAGTGGTAGGTGGCACAGTGCACTGGGTCGATTTCCACTGCGGCTAGGACATCAAAGCCCGCCTGCTCGAAGCCCAAACTCATACCCCCTGCGCCAGCAAATAGATCGACTGCCACAGGTCGCCTGCTCATGGCTTGGATTACTCGGGGCTGAGAGTATGCCCCTCAATTGGTTGCAAACTACAAAATTCGTAAAGTAACAGAAATTATACCTGTGCTACAGTTAGACAGAGCTGTAGATAGGGACTAAAGTTAAGGTCTAGGAGCTTCCTCTAATCCAAGGAACACTGAACTATACTGAACAAATTGTGCACTGTATTCAGTATGAGACATGTATCATTTCGTCTTTAGTCCG
>Ga0308414_1002375_pt1 | contig 12290 bp, 15 predicted proteins | sample HotsprSampleOS50_FD_205667 | JGI IMG/M metagenome (GOLD analysis project Ga0308414, IMG submission 205667) | Hot spring phototrophic mat microbial communities from Octopus Spring, Yellowstone National Park, Wyoming, United States - 20090730_OS50 ... | reverse complement strand
CCCCGGCGCTCAACAGCAGCCCGAACCGACGCTTTGCTTCCTCGTTGATTGCGCCGATCGCGTCCAGTATGCGCCGTTGCCCCTCGTCGCCGTACCCCCCGGCGGGAGCAAAGAGCATCTGCGGCAGTCGGGCGAGGTTCGGCGTCAACCAGTCGCCCTTGCCGTCCAGTATCGCCCACTGCGCGCCCGGTTCGTTGAGCAACGCCGCAAACCACAGCCGCAGCAGATGATCCTTCCCGCAGCCGCTGGTGCCGTACAGCCCGATGTGGAGCGCGTCGCGCCCGAAGTCGAGCCAACGGAACGCGCCGGTCTGGTCGCGCCCCAGCGGGACGGCGTAGCGCGCCGGGCGCGGGTCGGCGGGGTTGAACAGTGATGAGGAAGGAAGCGTCACAACACCTTTGTCTCTTTTATTTATAGACGGTGTTGTGACGGCGGGCGCTGGTGTTGTGACAGCAGCGGGGGCTGCGGCAGCGGGGGCTGCGACTGCCGCCGCAGCCTCAACCGTCACAACACCCGCTTCTTCTTTATTTATAGACGGTGTTGTGACAGTACGCAGCGCCGTCGGCAGCAAGCCACGCTGTTCGAGTTGGCGCTCAACCCGATACGCGGCGTTGTTCAGCGCGTGGTAGACACGCGCCGCCGCCTCGCGGTTAGTCGCCGCGAGCAGCGCGAGGAACGCGAAGACGCCGGCAATCGGGTCAACGCTGAACGCCAGCGCGACGCCGAACAGCATCAGAAAGACGGTTTTCCCGCTGACGTTCACCGCCCGCCTCCCCCGCCGCCGCTCGCCGCGCGCACGTTCGCGGCGAGCAGCAGTGTCGTCGCGCCGAAGAGAACCGCGAGAAACTCAAACGCAAACGATGCCGCGAAAGTCCAACCGACTTTCACCAACACCGCCGCAGCGCCCTCAATCACATCCGGCAGCGGCGCGAACAGCCCGCTGCGCTGCCAGATGTCGACCAACGCGACGGCTTCGGTGTAATCCGTCACGAGGTCGAAGAAGATGAAGAAGTAGACCATCCACTGCAACATACGGACATCACGCTGCGCCAACTTCGCTGCTGCGATTTCGATAAGCGTCGGCAGCAGCGTCAAGAACACCACGAACAACGTCAACCACTCTGCGCCCGTCGCCAACACATCATTAGCAATCGGCTGCATAAACCGCCACGTCGGGACGAGATCGTAGCGATACGCCAGCGCGCCAAAGACATACGCCATTACGAAAAAGCAGATCGCAGCGACGACCGCCGGAAACCCGCGGACGCCGCTTGCCCAATCCGCCGCGCGCTTGAGGTTGTCGCTGAGGTCGAGCGCGCTCAGCAGACCGTCGGCAACGTTGCTGTTGACGAGGGCGAGAATGACGCCCCCGGCGATGACCCAAGCGATAAGATCACTCATACAGCGTCCATCCTTTCTTACCGCGCACCCAACGCTCAACGAGATACGCTCCGTCCGGCGCTTCACGCCCGGCGACGTAGCCAAGCGTCCCATTCAGATCGTAGATGACGAACGCGCCCGCCGCGCGCACCGCAACGTCGCGCTTTGCGGCGCGTTCAAAACGCCCGACCGCGTGCGTCCACTCTTCCAACTCTTGATGCGGGATTTCCTCAATCTTCCACCACATTTCGATGCTTCCTTTCTAACTCCTTCGCCAGTAGTTGTACAACCGTCTCGTGCACATACCCCCACCGCAGACACACCGCCGCCAGATCGCGGTACGGCTGGCGCAGCCGCTTCGCAGCCGCGTGCAGATCGGAAAGAACGGCTACTACGTTCTCGTCAAGACGCCAGCACAACCCCAGATGCGCTTCAGCCGCTGCGTCGAGATCGACATACGTTTCCCCGACCGCCGCGCTTTCGTTGAGCGCCGGGATGTGGTAGCGTAGGAAGTAGCGGATGTACGTCGGACGATACCCGACCGTCAGCATCAGTTCGGCGACCGCCTGCGCGTCGCTGCGCAGTTTGTGGCGCGTCCAGCGCAGCAGTCGCGTCTCGTCTCCATCAACGCCGCGCAAGCGTTCGGCAAAGAACCGCATCGCGGCGCGCAGATCGTCGTCACGCATTTCTGACCACCACACATATTTGACGCATCATCTTCGCACTCGGGATAATCCCGCGCCGGAAACAGAAGAGCACCGCCCGCCGGTCGCGGTCGTCTTCGATGCGCCACACCGCGTGCATCACGCGCAGCGCAAGACGCAGCGCCGCACTGTCGAGTGCGTCGCTCAGCGCGTCGTTCCAGTGGCGGTTGATGAACTCGCCGAGCAGCGCGGGTGTGCATTGTTCGAGCAAAAACTCAGCCAGCGCCTCTCGATCCGCCAGCGCCCGCCGCAGCAACGCCCGCGCCGCGTGGCGGTCAAGCGGCGCATCGGCTGCCAGATGCGCGTACCAACGCACAAAGCGTTCCGCTTCGTCACTCATTCTTCCGCTCCTTCCCGACGAGTTCATCTAACACTCGCCGGGGCATCATCACCCACTCCCGATCCACCCGCGCGCCGTTCTCCGTTCTGGTCGGCACGTCGTCACCGAAGACGAGAACGAACAGAGGAATACGTTCGTAGCGCGCCGCGCGGTCTATCGTCTGAAGCAGCGCGTCAAGCGTCGGTTTGGTCAACATCTTTCGCCTCGCTTTCACTTCTACCGCAAAGCCGGGGTTATCACCAACGAACCCGTCAACGCCGAAGCGCGTGAGGTGTCCCACACGCCCGGTCGAAGTCAAAAGGCGGGCAAGCGACGGATCGCTCACCCGCCCGAATGTGGCTTGCAAAGCCCGCAGTGCTTCTCTCTCCTTTCTTTTCCAACGCGGTTCAGAACGGGACTTCATCTTCTTTCGTCTTTCGCAGCCTCGCGCGAACGGGGGCGATGTGGACGATTTCGCACCACCCGTTGGGTTTGGTTTCCAGCGTCAACTGGTACTCCCGCCCTATCGCGTTTTGCACAAACTCTTCCGCGTTGGCGAGTTGTTCGTCGGTCATCACCGACACGCCATAGAGCCAAGCCAGAACCTTATACAGGTTCGTGGTTTTGCCGCTCTTACCCGGGTGGTCAAGCCGCGCGGGCTTGCGCACCCACTTTGAGACGCGCAGCGGGTTCCCGTCATCGTCCTCCACCTCGAACTCGAAAACGAACGCGTCTTCCATCACCGGCTCCGGGCTAAGCCTCGTCTCGAACGTCGGACGCTGGCGCTCTTTGATGCTGAGAAACCGCCCGATGTACGCCCCGTTGAGTTCTGGTCGTTCGCGTCCGTTGCCGGAGTTGCCGATGAGTTCCTTGAACATACCTTCCACTTCCTTTCTATCGCCTTCGGCACAATCGCCTTAGTCCGCAGTATACTCCAGAACGCCCGTTTTGTCAAGCGGATCACACCGTTTTCGGAACGGACACCAACGACATTCTTCCGTTCCCCAAGCGACCGCCTCGGCGATGTACCCCTCCAGCGCCAGCGACTGAAGTCGCAACGCCTTGTAGAGCAACGCCTCCGCGCGTGCGCGGTCGATCTCGAAGCGCATCTCTTCCATTTCGCCGGTGTCGCGGTTGACCAACAGTACGACGCCGGTTTGTGCGTCGGTCAACGCAGCGTACACACTGATCTGGTCAACGTATTCTTCCAACTTCGACCGCGCCGCCCACTCCTTTGCGCTGACGGTTTTGATGTCAACGACCGTCAGCGCATCGTTTTCGTCAGTCAGCAGCGCATCGATCCTCCCCGATACCGCGCCGCTGACCACTCGAACCTCTGTTTCCACACGCCCCGGGTACGCTTCCTTCAACAGCGCTTCTAAATGCGCGTGGATCGCGTCGCCCAACAACGCCGACGGACTGTCTGCGCGCGGCGCGTCCGGTTCGCACCCCAGCAACGCGAACGTGATGCGCCGGTCGCACGCCGAAATCTCGCTTGCGTACACGCGATCCCGCGCGGCGACCGGGCGACGCTTCGCGGCAACGACGCCGCGGATGGCGTCAACGAGCGGTTGTTGTCGTTGTATCTTCACTCCGAAAAACGCACTCATCAGTACTTCCTCCAATTCTTAGAAATAGGGTTCGCTTCGACTGCGGGCGGACAGCGCTGCATATACCGCCGCGCCGCGTCAAGCATCACTTGCTCCAACCAGCGCTGCGCCTCCGCTTCTGTAAGCGTTTCGGGTACGATAGCAAGCGCCTCGTCGTAGATCGGGGCGACGATCATCCGCTCGATCCCCAACGTCGCCTCAACCCCGCCCTCGCGCGGCTCGGTGAGCCGGAAGGCGTCTAACATCGCTTGCGCCATAACGACCGCGTTGCCCCCTTGACAAGGATGGTTCATTGCCTGACGCCGGATCGCACCGCACTCGCGCCAGACGCGCCCCTCATCCGCGCGGCTCGTTGCGGGCTTCGGCAACGTAAACCAGCGGCGCAGACCGGCATACGTCGTTACGTATCCGGCGGTCGAACCGTCTGCGCGCTTCGCACTCTGCTCAAACGGCGCGCGGGCGGTGTCCGCAAACCAGTTCGACAACACCGGATACGCCGCGCTGAATTCTCGGAAGAATTGTGCCGCTTCGTCGACCGTTATATGCAACTTCTTCGCCAGCCCGACCGGGGTGCCGCCGTAGAAGTATAAGAACGCAACCACCTTTGCGACTTGCCGCGTCGTCTTCTTGTACGTCTTCCCGATCCTCTCCATCAACCCGCTTTCGATTACAAACCGCACCGTTCGCCGGGCGTCCCAGCCCGCCGGAATGATGTATCCCTCAACCGGCGTCTGCTGAAACGTCAACGTTGTCGGCTCCGGCTCCGCAACGTCCCCGCGCCGCAAGTGGAACATCAGCGCCGCAGTGACGCTGTGGTTGTCGCCGCCGGATCGGAACAGCGCCAGCAGCGCCGGGTCTTCCGACAAGTCCGCCGCGATGCGCTGTTCCATCGCGGCGTAGTCGGCGTTGACGAACACATAACCGTCCGGCGCGAGAAACGCGCTGCGGTAATCGAGATCGTCCCCTTCGCCGCGCGGGATGTTCAGCAGATTGGGTTCGCCGCACGCGAACCGCCCGGTGTCCGCGCCCGCGATCTTGAGGTTCGGATGCACCCGCCCGGTCAGCGGGTGGATATGCGCGAGAAACCCGCGCCCGTAGGTCGTCACGCGCTTCTGCCAATGTGACCACCGGCGGTACAAATCGAAGAACCGGCGCTTTTCCGGATCGTCTTCGTATTCTCGCTCCAATTCGCCTAACTCTTGTTTGTCCAGCGAGTTGATGTCAACCCCGCGCATCTTCGCCGCTGTTTTGACCAGTTCGCGCTTCGTCAAATCCTCCGGTTCGACGCCGAGGTACTCCGCAAATTGCTCCGACGCAGCGCGCAGCCGCCGCTCCGCCTCGTCCGCCAACTCGCCCCAACGGGCGGCATCGATGCGCAGCCCGCAATACTCGACGGCGGCGGTCGGAACGGTGAGGTTGACGAACAGACGCACCGCGTCCAGTACGCCCAGCGCCTCGGCGCGCTGCTGCTGGCGGCGTTGGGTCGGGAAAAGAACCTCAACGTCTTTGAGCGCATACTCGACTTGCGCCGGGTTCGGCTCCGGTGCGTGCGGGTTGGCAAACGTCTCGCGAACACTTTTGTCCAACTTCTCACCGATCCAGCGTTCGGTTACCGCTGCAAGCGAATGAGGAACGTCGAGACCGAGCGTGATCACGCGGTCGGCGACAACGACATCCCATTCCACTTTCGGAAAAACGCCGGTGGTGTGCAGCACGAACTGCACATCAAACGTCAGGTTCGCGCCGACGAGCGGTATGCGCTCGAAGATCGGGAGGAAAACATCCAGACCGACGCGCCGCACGTTGAAGCAGTAGGCGTCGCCGGACGGCGTTGCGAACTGGACGAGGAAGATGCGCGAGGTGCGCGGGTCAAGTCCCGGGCGCACCGGGTCGTTGCCGTAGTCGCCGGACTGGAGCAGCCGGGCGACGTGGCGCATCACCCACACCGGAACAACCTCGTCGTCGAGCGCCTCCAACGCACTCTCCAGATCGTTGATGCGCCGCGCCGAGGTCTTCCCGCCGCGCGGGACTTCGGCGAGGAGACGCTGCAGGCGCTGCTTCTCGGCGAGATGATCCACCGGCGGCGGCAGCGGGTCGGGAAGGTCGTCGGGGTCGGGGTCAAACGTCAGACCCCACCGGTTGCGTTTGAGATACGCAAAGTACGCTTTATACGCGGTCTTGGTTCGCTCTCTTGGGTAGTGGAAGTGCGGCTGCGTCTCGATATCGAACGCAAGCGCTTCGCATTCGAGCAGCGATTGAACCGCATCAAGCGCTTCTTCTCTGTCGTTGATGTACTTCCTCAACCTTCACCAACCTTTCTGAGATGTCGTATTCGCGGTGCTTCCGCAGCGCCCCGCGCCGCGTGCGCAGCCAGCGCGCAGTTGAGGGCGTGCGCAGCACATCGAATACGGCTAATCCGTCGATGAAGAGAATAGCAGCATAGACGGGGATTGTCAAGCGACGCGCCGCGTCGACGACGGATTGCGGCAGAATGGTGGTGCGGTACGTATCAGAGCGCACCGACCGGCGCTTGACTTCCAGCGCGGCGATCGGTCGCTCGTCGTCAACGATCAGAAAATCCAGCGGCGCGTAGGCGTCCAGCCGCACCAGCGTCAGATCGAGACGATGCGGGTAGAGCAGCAGCGCCGCCGTCTGCGCGATCACTCGCTCATACGGCAGCCCGAACGCGGCTTGTTCGTCAAAGGATCGCATCGCCGCCTCCTAGTGTACAGCAGCAGCCGTCACAACACGCGCTTTTCTTTTATTTCTATACGGTGTTGTGACAGCCGTTCCGAGAAACTCAAACACCGGCGCGGTTCGCTCTTGATGTCGCTTGCGGATGCCCGTTGCACGCAGTCGCGCCCGGTCAACGTTGACCAGCCGGTAGACGCGCACCCGCTTCCCTCCTTCCGTTCGTTGCTGCTTCCCATCGATCCCGACGCCGATGCGACTGAAAAGCGCGCCGATGAACGACATCGGCTTCCGGCGAAAGTCTTCGCGCACCTTGATCCCCAGCGCGGCGTGGATCAACAACCGGTTGCGCTCTACGAGATCGATGAACTCTTCAGTAATTGCAATTTCTGCACCTTCTTCAATCCGCAGTCGCAACTCTGCGAGGAGCGCGTTGAACCAGAACGCGAATAACGCAAACCGGTTGCGGTCGGCGCTGAACCGCCGCGTCGCCTCTATCTCGTCCAGCGCCTTCGCAACCTCTGCGTCCTCGACCGCCGCGAAGCGCTGCGCCGCGCCGTATGCGCCGCGCTCGTCGTCGAGCACTAATTCAGCGTCAATCTCGATGCCGTACCGCTCCTCCAATTCGACCTTCCGTTCTGCGTCGCGCTTCTCTTCCGCCGTCTTCGCCTCGTCCGGCGCGGGCGCGTTGGCGATGCGCTCGGCTCGTTCGCGTTCGCGGGCGGCGCGCGCTTCGTTCAGCGTCCGGTGCATCTTACGTCGTTCGTCGTCGGTTATTTCCGGTTTGTCTCGGTCGTCGTGCACCTCGACGCCCTCGGTGATATACGAACCGACAAAGTTCTCAAAGAACCGGTTCTTCTGCGCCGCATTTTTGGCTTTGACGACGCTATAGAGATCGAGGTACAGCCGATCCCACTCGGTTGCCGGTTCCGCATCTCCATTTGCGCGCGAAATGCGGAAATCGTTCTCCAGACGACGCAGCGCCACAAGGTCGCGGTAGGCGTCGGGGGAGGTCGGTTCGCTCATCTGTTTCGGGTCGATGTATACAAACGCTTCGCGGTCGTAGGGGTTGCGAATGCGCCCCAACTGTTGGCGGAAATCATCCACATCACCGACGCCGACGCCGTTGCGCGCGATACCGAACAGCCAAAACCCCTCGACCTCAATCGAGACGCCGGTGCCGACGGACGGTGAGTAGATGAACACATCGATATCCGTCAAGCGTTCGTTGATGTTCTCAAGGATTTCGTTGTTGCTCTCCCCCGTCTCGGCGGTGACTTTGAGGATTTTGTCTTCTGGTGTGAATTCTTTGAAGAACTCTTCCGCCTTATCCGCGTCGGCGCGGGTGTTGCACGCAATCGCAACCCGACCGTCGTATTGCTGATAGAATCTCTTTGCACACGCCAGCAAATCCTCAGGAGATCGGAGAAGCGTGATGTGATCGAGCATCCGGTGTTGATATTCGTTCTCCACATACGCAATCGGACTGTCGGGGAACGCAGATTGAATAAACGTCAACGTCGCTTCGGCTATGTCAGCGTCGGCGAGGATAACCAACTTTGCCCGCTTGAGATGCTCCATCAGTGCGCCGAGCGCCTGCACTTTTCTGTTTTTGAGATTGCGGTCGCCTACGATCGCTTTCAGCACTTGTTCGATCTCGTCGATAATTACGAGTTCATACGACTCTTTCGCTTCAATTTTATCCAGACTGTGGATCGTGGTGGCGACGCGCGGCGCGTCGGTGATCCACTGACCGTCTTCGTAATACGGGGTCAACCCCAGTCGTTGCGCATTTTGCCTCACCAGCGAGACGCGGTGTCCCACCGACAACACCCGATTGTAGCACTTCGCGGCTTCCGCCAACCACTGCGTTTTACCGGTACCCTTCGCAGACCGGATCACAACGATGTTCGGGTATTGGTCATCTGGGTCAATCTCGATGTCGAGGTAGCGCTGATTGATGCGCATCGCGTCGGGCAGTTCCGGCGAGGTCACGTACCCGCCGCGCATACCCGGCACTGTACCCTCAAAACCGTACTTTCGGGCGAGGTTGACGAGAACGCCGATCCCGCTCTCGACGTGATCGGGCTTCCGGTGCGCTTCCCAGTTGTACGTCCACTTGTCCAGCACCTCCGCCGCCACGTCTTCCGGCAGCGCGGACTGGATCGCCCACACCGCTGCAAGCCACATATTGTACTCCAGACCGTCGCCCGGAATATAGCGCAGCAACGTCTCGATTGTCTCGCGCGTCGCCGCGCCCCCCGTCCGGCGCGGCGCGAGCAGCGGGCGGCGGGCGAACGCGGCGAAATCGGCGAGGTCGTAGTAGCGGTCGCTGTTGCGGATGACGGTGACGGGCTTCTTCTGCGGTCGCTGCTTCCAGTTGTACGATCCAACGACGCGAATCGACCGCGCGGCGTCGCCGGTGTTGTCGAGCGTCCAGCCGCAGCGCGCGGCGGTGATGCGCAGTTGCGCCTCGACGCCGGACTGCACCGACGCAACGTCATTGACCCAACGCGGTTCGCGCAGCACCCACATCGGCATCAGACCGTTGCCGGTGTGGATGATCAACGTCGGCTCCGGCAAGCCGCTCTCGGCGAGGAGTTTCAGCGCGTCGTCTTTCGACGTTGGAAGTGCGCCCTTCGCGTGCGCGTCGGAACGGATATCGATGTCGGCGGTGATGACGCGCTGGTAATACGCAATTTCAGCGTTGCCGGACGATCCGCGATCCGGGCGAACGTACTGCGACGCGCGTTTGATGTAGATGTCGTATGCGAGGTGCTTCTCGATGTACTTGACGATCTCGGCGCGTTGCGACAGCGAGAACGTCTGGCATTTGAAGCGACCGTCGGTCAACTTGACGCTGACGGTCGTATAGGCGGCGGTATCGTCGCCGTAGAGCAAGTCGAGGTAATCTGTAAATGAGATGGACATAGGTTCCTTTCTCCTCGTCTAAGTCGGCGTCTACTACGCCGGTCGTTAGCCTAGCACACAAGTTCCGGTCTGTCAAGGGCTTTCGGCGGGAATTTTGGTTGAGATTTCACTCTTGACAAACCGGTGGGCGTGTGGTATGCTGTAGGTACGACAGTCATCTATCTGTAAGGAGGTAAGCAAAATGGTCAAGTCAGTCAAAGTCGAACGGTTTAAGGAGTATTCCGAATTGGTGCGCGTCCTCTCGCGCTCCGAGACTTGCCCGGCGACGAACAAAGATCGGATAGTTCCGCTCAACTACGAACTTCTGATCGGGTCTCACCTCCCCGAACCAGATTGGCACCGGCTCGGCGCTCTGGTTGTTGCCCTCTTCCGCGGTTTCGCCGTTGTCGATGTCGAAATCTGGTTGACAGACACCGGTATTTGGGTCGCCGACGCACTCGTTGATTTCGGGGGCGTTCGGCGGCTGCGGAAAGGTGAAGGTGAAACTCCGCTGCACGCGGTGATTGACCTCGTTTACGATATCCAGAGGTACTAGTCCGCGCTTTCCCCGCCTTCGGCGCTCCGCATCAGATGCGGGGCGCTTTTCTTTTTCCCTCTTGACAACCGCGCCTCGGCGCGGTATACTACAAGCGTAATCGCAATACACACATAAAGGAGGACGGCTATGAAGACGGTCTACCACACGAAAGACGTTTGGTTTCCCCCCTTCTCGATTAAGATCGAACCAAAGCGGGGGACTTGGTTCGCGGATGTCTATGTACGATACGCCGAAGATTCGTCTTTGGACGATAAGTACAACGCTTACATCGGCGCGGATAATTTTCTTGCCGGGACACCTATCCCGGCGGTCGACCGAAGGGATGTAGCGAAGGCTATCGAGAGTCTCGTATTTGATTACGGTCTCGTCGGTCTCGTTATCTACCCAACCAAAGAGGGGTGGGGCGCAAGCATCACCCTCTGCCCGGAACTCGAAAATCAATACCTGCACGGGACGGGCGAAACGCCCGCCGACGCGATCCGCAACAGCAATTATCCGCCGCCGCTGCGGAATGTGTAACACCCGCCGCATCACCGAGAGCGCCTCAGTGAACAACCGGGGCGCTTTTCTTTTTCCTCGCCCGTCGCCCCCGCTCGATGCGCGTCACCAACAGCAGTACCACCGCCGTCGCTGCGACTTGCGCCGCGTCGGGGTGAACGAACGCGAGTGCGAACGCGCTGACCAGCAGCAGTATATCGAGTTTCATTTCCGCCTCCGCTCCACAAACCAAGCGATCTTATCGATCAGCGCCGGTAGCAGCGTCGGCGCAACGACGCCCGCGATGAACGGGACGTAGCCGGAATAGCCGACGAGCGTCCCCGCCCCCGCGCCGACGAGCACGCGCCCCAGCGCACCCAACTCGATGCTGTGCTGCTCGGCGTCGTAGCGCGGCAAAATCACCTCGCCTTCGTTGTCGGCGAGGTACGCCGTCGCCGCACCGATTGCGCCGAAGACCGCGTTCCAGAGATAGTCGATTGCGGTCAGCCCGCTGTGTCCCGCTGCCAGCAATTGGAATATCTCAATGATGTCCACTTTGCTCCTCCCTCTGCCAGCGTCGAACGAGCGCGACGACGAAATCCGCGTAGCGTTCCGGGTTGTTGCCGTCTGACGACGGCGCGTAACGCGGCAGTATCTGGCGCAAGCGGCACAACCCGCGCCGCTTGCAGTAGTGCTCTTTGAGCAACTCGCACCAGTCGTTCAACCCGTCTACCCAGCGCGCGTAGACCGCGAACGGGTGCGGCGTCTGCGCAATCATTCGCTTGCCGCGCCGGAGGTTGCCCCAGTTGCGCGTGCGCGTTGCAACGCCGCGCAGCCCGTAACTGCTTTCCTTCGCGAAGAACGCTAGCGCGATGCCGCGATCCGCGCCCCGGTCGTCAAGCGCTGCAAGCAGCGTGTCGGTCTCGACGAACGCCGGACTGCGCGCGCTGCGCAGCACGCGGCGGAACGTCGCGGCGCTGATGCTGTGCGGCGCGAAGATCGGTGGGTTATCGTCAATCATCACTGCCTCCTCCGCAGTGCGGACTAAACCAGATGCACTCTCGATCCTTGTACTGCCCGATGCCGCTGCGCCGCCAGACGAACCGCGCCCACCCGGACGGGAACAGCGCGTCGCTGTCGGCGTCGTTGTAGCCGCAGACCGCGATGCGGTATTTGGGGTTGTCGCCGTTGGCGATTGCCCAGCGTGCGGCGCGGCGCCAGACATCCGCGCCGTCGGTGTCGTAGTCGTAGTCGCGCAGGTGGCGCGGATACGGCGGGTCGAGAAGAATGCCGACAATGCCGAATTCCGGTTGTTTCGCTTTCCCGGCGACAACCTCAAAATCGTTCCAGAATACTTGAATGCCGCGCAGTCGTTCGGCGAGCGCGGTGACGTATTCGGAAACGCGGCGCTCTTTGACAAGTCGGGCGAGGAGACGCGGCGTTGAGGTCATACTGCCGCGTATTCGTCCTTCGCCGCGCTCGTAGATCAACCGCCCGTCGCGCACCGACCAGCCGCCGGGCTTGATGAGCGACGGGTCGAGTTTGTACGCCATCACATATACCCACCTCGCCGCGAGAATTGGATCGTAGTAGTCCGGGTCGCCGCCCAGCCGCGCGACGAGTTCCGGCAGTCGGTCTCT
>Ga0308414_1002372_pt1 | contig 12298 bp, 8 predicted proteins | sample HotsprSampleOS50_FD_205667 | JGI IMG/M metagenome (GOLD analysis project Ga0308414, IMG submission 205667) | Hot spring phototrophic mat microbial communities from Octopus Spring, Yellowstone National Park, Wyoming, United States - 20090730_OS50 ... | reverse complement strand
CGAGGCGAAGATCGTCGAGGCCGCCAAAGGCGCGAACAAGGTTCGCGCGCGGGTGTTCAGCTTCGGCGTGGGCTACGACGTGAACAGCCGCTTGCTCGATCGACTGGTGCGCGAGAACTTCGGGCAAAGCCTGTACGTTCGGCCCGAGGAAAACATCGAAGCCCACGTGGGCAAGCTCTACGCGCGGATCGAGTCGCCCGTGCTGACTGACGTGAAGCTCGAATTCGCCTTCGACGCCAAGCCGGAAGAAGGCACGGTGGTCAACCGCGTGTATCCGAGGGGGTCGTTCGATCTGTTCGCCGGCGAGCAGTTGGTGGTGGTTGGCCGCTACAAGAAGCCGGGCACGGCCAAGGTGGCGGTCAGCGGGCGAATCGGCGACAAGGAAGAGAAGTTCGACTTCCCGGCCGCGTTCGTCGAGCACAGCACCGACGAAACCAACGGCTTTATCGAAAGGCTATGGGCCGGCCGGCGCATCGGCGAAATCCTCGACGAAATCGACCTGAAGGGCAAGAACGACGAGCTGATCAAGGAGTTGGTGGCCCTTTCCACCCGACACGGCATCCTCACGCCGTACACGTCGTTCATGGCCGACGACTCGGTCGACATCCATCGCACGGCCGAGAACGTGCGCCGCGCGGCCGACCGGCTCGATGCCCTGGCCGCCACCGACGGCTCGGCCGGGGTGGCGCAACGGGCGCTGAAGGGCGGGCTGCAAGGCATGGGCGCCGCGGGCCCGGCCGCACCGGCCGCCGATCTATCGCTGCAACGCTTTGCCGCCGAGGCCGCCGCCGCGCCGACCGGAGGGGGCGGGGCGGGCGACAATCGGGCATACCGCCTGGCCGAGGAAAGCAAGCGCGAGGCCGACGCCGTCGTGCAGAACGTCCGCCAGATCGGCAACCGCACGTTCTACCGCCGCGACAAGCAGTGGATCGACTCGCGGATCACGCCCGACCAGGAGAAACAGGCCCGACGGGTCAAGCAATTCAGCGATGAATACTTCGAGCTGGCCCGCCGCCACGGCCGAACGTTGTCTCAATACCTGGCCTTCGACGAGCCGGTGCTCCTGGCCGTCGGCGACGAAGCGTTTTTGATCGAACCGTAAGCCGGAAGACGATCGACCGTCGGGAAAATACGTTCGGCCGAGAGCCCGTTGAAAAAAGTCGCTCTTGCGCTTTGCTGACTATGTTTTCCCGAGGACTGCGACGCCTGCGTGCAGCTCCGTTGGGTCTTGTTCAACGGGCCGCTCAAGGGAAAGTGCGCGGTGCTTTCGCCCGTGCCGCGGCACGCCGTCGCTGTGCTCGGACTTGCGGCTTTCCCATTCCGAGCTTCAGCTTTCCTGCTTGCCGCGGTTGTCATTCAGCAAAATCCGGCTGATGGCCTCGCTGCGATAGCGAAAGATTCGATTGAGCTGGCGGCGCACGGCCGGATAGACGATTTCGCCAACCGGATAGAGAGACAAACGATAGACAACTTCGTCGTCGACGCGCGTGCCGCCCTCGCACTCTCGAAAGCGGTGCGTGTGAACCCATTGCCGATACGGCCCGCGCAGTTGTTCATCGACGAACTCGTGCGGCGGATTCCACCGCGAAATCAACGTCTCCCACGAAAACGGAACGCCATAGAGCCTCAAGCGATAAAGAATCCGAGTGCCCTCGTGGATGTCGATCGGCTGGGGCGTGATAATCCGAAAGCGCAATTCGGGCGGCGTAATCCGCTCGAGGTTGGCGGCATCGGCGAAAAACGCGAACACCTGCTCCAGGGGCAGCGGCAAGGTCAGCGTTGATTGAAGCGTATGCAACATGGGCGGCAGGGCCGCCGGCCAACAGGTACTGCCGTACCGGGCCGCAAACCCGCTCCCGCTAATCGCTGGAATTCTTGTCGGAAGAACAAGAACCCTTGGGTTCGTAGTATGGGGCGGCAGGACCGCCGGCCAATCGGTGCTGCCGCACCCGGCCGATTAGGCTTCGTCGAACCAAGCGACGCGGGCAACCGAGAATCCGGTGGACTTGCGTCATGATTTGCGAAGATCAACAAAGCCCGCTCCCGTCGCTGGAGTTCTTTTTCCAAGACGGCCTTGTCGAACAACCGTGTTTTAATGCCACATTTTGTGATAGCACTCGGAATCTTGCCACAACATCCGGGGCGAAAACAGGAATTGTTTCGACAAGGCCTTGGAAGACCTAGAAATCGAAGTCTGGTGGTGTAGGTCGCTCAACGCGTTTCGCCGTCGAACAGCAGAACGCCGCAACCGGAAGCATTATACTCCGCGCAGTCGAGGATCGGCATTGCCGCAAAACGGGAACGACTCATCGCCGGCCGCGAAAGGCATCGAAAAACACCATCCCATTACGTTGTAGCCGAACAGCGCGGCGATTACAATCGAACAGGGCTTCATCGCAAAGAACAGCGAAACAAGAACAGCGAAACAAGATCGGAAGAGAAGGCCTGACGATCGCAAGAAGATGTCGCGAAGAAGGTGACATCTCGATGGGCAACACGGACCGGCGGCGTGCTTGCCGGTCGATTCCATTTGTTGCGGCGGAGCAGTCATGTCTGACGAGCAGCGTTCACCAACGGATTTCGCGGGCCGGTTTCCCGCCGTGCGCATGCGGCGATTGCGTCATCATCCGGCGGTGCGCGAGTTGGTTCGTTCCATACGATTGACGCCGGCCGAGCTGATTCAACCCCTGTTCGTCCGCGAGGGGCGCAACCTGCGCAACCCGATTGCGTCGATGCCCGGCCAGGCCCAGATCTCGCCCGACCTCTTGGCCGACGAAGTTGGCCAAGCCGCCGAGTTGGGACTGGGCGGGGTCATCCTCTTCGGCATTCCCAATCGAAAAGACGCCGTGGGCAGCGAGGCGACCAGCGACGACGGGATCATTCCTCGGGCCGTGAAGATGGCCAAACAGGCCGCCGCCGATGTCTTGGTGATTACCGACCTCTGCTTTTGCGAATACACCGATCACGGGCATTGCGGCGTGCCGACCAATGCCACGGGACGAATCGATGTCGATAACGACGCAACGCTGCGGCTGTTGGGCCAACAGGCGGTGGCTCATGCCCGCGCCGGAGCCGACATGATCGCTCCCAGCGGAATGATGGACGGGATGGTCGGCGTAGTGCGTCAAGCGTTGGACGAGGCCGGCTTCGCCCATGTGCCCATCATGAGCTATGCCGCCAAGTACGCCAGCGCGTTCTATGGCCCGTTCCGCGACGCCGCCGAGAGCGCTCCGCAATTCGGCGACCGCCGCAGCTACCAAATGGATCCGGCCGCATCGGCCGAACAAGCGCTGCGCGAGGTGGAATTGGATTTGGCCGAGGGCGCCGACGTAGTAATGGTCAAGCCGGCGATGGCGTATCTCGACATCATTCGGGCGGTTCATCAGCGATGGCCCGGCGTGCCGCTAGCCGCGTACAATGTGTCGGGCGAATACAGTATGGTGAAGGCCGCTGCCGCTCAAGGCTGGCTCGATGAACCGCGGGTGGTTGTCGAGATGCTCACGGGCATCAAGCGGGCCGGCGCCGGCATCATTCTCACCTACTGGGCAAAAGACTTGGCCCGCTGGTTGGACTGACGATCGCACCGTCGCCGCCGATCGTCTTGCGCACACTCACCATATCGACGAGCACGACCATGACCGACCCGCGGCATCGATCGGAAAAGGACCATGCCGCCGGCGATGCCTGCCGCACGTCGTCGCCTACGCTGGGCCGATTGCGCATCGGGCTGGGCATTCTCGATTTGACGGCGGCCGTGGGACTGGTGCTCTATCGGCCGAACGATCGGTTAGCCCTCATCGCCGCCGGATGTTTGGTGCTTTTGGGCGTCGTGTACCTCACGCGCGGCTACTACAGCTTGCGCGGCCCGCGTTTGCCGTAGCCGCCGACGACCGACCTATTCATCGCGCCAAGCGATGCGCGACGACATCGTGAAAAGCTCACACGACCGCCGACGGCGGATTCTCTCGCCGGGCTTCTCTGCACGTTGTCGATCACCCAACGTCGCGGCGGAAATTGCTTGACAACGTAGCGGTCGTCACATGAAATAGCCGCATCGGGCGGCGCGCGTTTGAACCGCTTTCCGTCTTTCGCAGTTATATCAGGATTGCCGCAGTGCGAATTGCCTTACGTTGCCGTAACGCGGAATGCGTGAAGGGGCGCTCCGTGTATTTCGCGCGGTGCAGAAAAGATGGCTCGTTCACGAGGAACGCCTCGTGTCGGCCGGCCAACGTAATCGATGGATTCTCGGAAAATCTCGATCGGGCCGCTCGCTCGTCGTCGGCTCACGGCCGAGTTCCGTCGCTCGCGGCCGCTTCTTCGCTGTTCCGGGTGTTTGTCGCGACGGCTATTTCAGTTGCCGCGGCGTTCTGTTCGTCGCTCGTTGCCGCCGAGCCGTTCGCCTGGCAACGGAGTTACGCCGAGGTGCTCGAAACCGGCGACCTCCGCTGGCAGCCCGAAGCGTTCCGCTACGCGCCGGGAAAGAGCGTGCGCTACATCGACTTTGAAAACGGCAACGACGGCAACGAGGGCACATCGCGGGATCGCCCCTGGAAACATCACCCGTGGGACAACAGGGCGTCGAAAAACGCTGCCCGGCCCGGCGATGCCGACACCTACGTGTTCAAAGGCGGCGTGATCTATCACGGTCTGCTTTCGGCGAACCAAAACGGCCGCCAGGGCGCTCCGATCCGTTTGACCCGAGATCCCCGCTGGGGCGATGGACCGGCCGTGCTCGCCGGTTCCGAGCGGATTACCGGCTGGACGCGCGGCACCGACCATCCGAAGATTCCCGACCCGCAATCGGTGTGGCGCGCGGCAATCGACTTCGCGCCGCGCGGCGTGTGGATCGTCGAGCCTGACGGCCGATCCCGCCGCATTCCGCTGGCCCGGCATCCGAATTGGACCAGTCAGCCCGAAGACCACAAGCAGCAATGGTTCCGCTGGACGAACGATCCACATCCCTTTCGGCCGCGAACGGGTTTCAGCGCCAACGATTCGAAGAATCTCAAGGGTCGCGACAAGGACTTCGTCGAGGGGGCGTTGATCTACTCCGAGTTCGGATGGGTCATGGGAACACCCTATCCCACCCGAGTCCGCGCCTTCGACCCGCAAGACGGCTCTGTGCGGTTCGAGGGCTGGACCGGCGGCGGCAACGCCTCAGTCATCTTTCGCGGAATGCGCTACTATTTGGAAGACAAGCCGCAGTATCTCGATGATCCCCAAGGCGAGTTCTGGTTCGACAAGAAGGGCGCCGGCGGCATCCTCTATCTGCGTTTGCCCGCCGGCGCCGACCCGAACACCGTGGCGATCGAGGCCGGGCGCCTTTCCGATCTGATCGTTGCCGACAATGCGGCCCACTGGGAAATCACCGGACTGACATTCCGTTGGACATCGCCCGCGTGGGAACTCGATCTGCCCGCATGGGACTTTCGCACCAAGCCGTTCGGGTTTCGGCCCGACACCCATCCCGGTTGCATCCGCATTTGGGGCCGTGGCGAGCATCTGCGCATTGCCAACTGCGTGTTCGAAGACGTGGTGATGCCGATCCACATGCAGGTCGTGGGCGCCGGGGGCGCCGATCCGCGACATCGCCATCGAAGACAACGTATTCCGCAACACCGACGTGGGAGCGGCACACCTTCGCGATGGAGCCGGCTGGGGCTTCGCCGAGCCGGTCGGAGTGCTCGACGATGTGCGCATCTATCGTAATCGGGCGGAGAACATCGGCTTTCGGCCGTTTCGCTACCAGCGCGGCAGCGCCTTCGATCTCTCGCACCCGCAACGCGCCCATATCGCCGGCAATGTGATCGAGCGGTGCGGCGCGCAGGCGATCAACGTCGTCGCCGGCAAAAGCGCGTATCGCGGCGATGTGCCGCTGGTGCGCGTTTTGATCCACCAGAACAAGGCGTGGAAGACGATGCAAAACGCCAACGACTTCGGCGGAATCGAAAGCTGGCAGCACGGCCCGGTCTATATCTTCAACAACCTCAGCTTCGACGCCCGCGGACAATGGGAAGATCGCCGCACCTTTCACGGCCAGAGTCCGGGCTTCGGCCATGCCTACTATCTCGACGGCGGTTTCAAGCACTACGTCTTCAACAACATCGCCTGGGGGCTTTCCAACGATCCGACCAGCCCGCTGGTGAACTGTTCCGCGTTCCAAGAGATCATCAGCTACCAGAACGTGTTCTTCAACAACACGGCCTACAACTTCTACACCGGTTCGCGGCGGCAGGCCGCTCATGCGGGCCGAAACAAGTATCTGGGCAACGTCTGGCAGTCGATCGGCGAACGCGTCTTCCGCCATGCCGACCCGGCCAAGACGGCCGCCGACGGCAATGCCGCCGATGCCGGCCCGCCGAAGGAACACTACGATTTCAGGTCGAACGCCTATGCGAACAACTTCTTCTTCGATGTCGCCCAGATGGGCGTGTTCGAGCCTTCGGGCCGCTGGCTCGATCGCCTCGATCAATTCCGCGACGCCTTGCGGCAGCGCGAAGCGATGGTGTGGCAAACGGGTGAACACGCCGAAGCCTCGATCCTCCGCAACCCGGCCCAAGGCGATTTTCGACTCGCTCCGAATTCGCCGGCGGTCGATCGCGGGGCTGTGGTCTTCGTGCCGTGGGCTCTTTCCGGTGTGGCGGCCGAGTGGAACTTCTACCATGCCGGCAACAACCCGGCCGACCTGATCGACGAACACTGGTACGCCAAAGACTACATGACCGATCGCGACCATTATCATCTTCGACCCACCTATCCGCTCAAGGCCGTCCATGTGGCGGAAGACGACTATTTCGTCGGACCGTTGGAGAATTACGTTCGCGGCGCGCTGAGGTTCTCATCGGCGAAGAAAACATACGCGGCGGCAACCCACACCGACCTGACAAAGCCCTATCGCGTCAAGCTGGCCACCCGAGCACGCCATGGTCAAGACCCGAACTTCCAAGAGTTCACCATCGCGGGCGAAGACTTGAAGTCGCCGCAGATTTTCGCGGGCAACCTGCTCATCGAGGTCTATTTCAAGGCTTCGGCCGACGGGCTGCTGATATCGAAGATGGACAAGGCGGGCTACCGCGTGCGAATCGTCGGCGGCCGAGCGGAGTTCGCCATTTTGGGCGAAGGGCAACAAACCTCGGTCCGCTCCCGGGCCAATTTGGCCGACGACCGCTGGCATCATCTGATCGTCGAAGCCGATCGGCAGAAGAAGTCGCTGGCGATCTACGTCGATGGGAAACTCGATTCTCGAAGCGACGGCTTGGGGCCTGTCTCGCTTGCCAACGAGGCCGATCTCTTTGTCGGCGGCTCGCCCTCGGGCGAATATCTTGACGGCGCCATCGATTTCCTGCGAATCGCGCGGGGAACGCTGGCCGATGCGCATACCACGATCGAAGAGCTTTACGCCTGGCAATTCGACGGCCCGGCCTCGCGCGATTATCGCGGAATCAAGCCGTTGGGCCGCGCCCGCGATGCCGGCGCGATCGAAACATTTTGACCCCCTGAAAACCAAGGCAACGCAACGCTCGCGTTAGAGGTGTGCGATGCGACGAGCAATCGACCGCCGCGAGTTCATCGCCGCGGCTGCTGCCGCGGGTGCCGGCGCCGCGTTGAGCGGAACCGAAGGCGTCTCCGGCGAATCAGAGAAGCCCGCCATTCTCGGCGGAAAGCCGGTTCGCAGCGCCGGCTATCGTTCGTGGCCCGTGCCGACGGCGGCCGACGAACGCGGCGTTCTCGATGCGCTCCGCAGCGGCCGCTGGTATCGCGGCCGATCGGTGGAAGAGTTCGAGGCGGCCTTCGCGCGGATCAACGGGGCCAAGCACTGCGTCGCGGTTTCCAGCGGCACGGCGGCGCTGTGCGCGTCGCTTGGGGCGTTGGGCGTCGGGCCGGGCGACGAAGTGATCGTGCCGCCGTACACCTTTCTGGCCACGGTCAGCGCAGTGCTGATGCACTATGCCCTGCCGGTCTTCGTCGATGTCGATCGCCGGACGTTCTTGATGGATCCCGACAAGCTCGAAGCGGCCGTCACCGAGCGCACCGTGGCCATCATTCCCGTTCACATCGGCGGCGCACCGTGCGACATGAAGCGAGTAACAGCCGTTGCGCGGAAACGAAACATCCCGCTGATCGAAGATGCCTGCCAAGCGCATCTGGCCGCGGTCGAGAACCGGCCCGTCGGCACTTGGGGAGCGGCCGGTTGCTTCAGCTTTCAGGTGAGCAAAAACCTGCCCTCGGGCGAAGGCGGCGCAATTCTCACCGATGATCCGCAAATGGCCGACGCGTGCTACGCCTTTCACAATTGCGGCCGAAAACGCCCCGGCGGCCGCGGCGAGTATCGGCTGGGCCGAAACTCGAACTTCCGCATGACGGAGTTTCAAGGCGCGCTGCTGCTCTCGCAGCTCGACGGCATCGAAGCCCGCGCGCGAACCCGCTCGGACAATGCCGCATACCTCGACCGGTTGCTCCGCGAGATTCCGGGCATCATGCCCGCGCAGGCGTGCGACGGCGCGACCCGAAACGCATATCACATCTACATGTTCCGTTATCACAGCGAAGCGTTCGACGGCTTGCCGCGAAACAAGTTCGTCCGCGCGTTGCGGGCCGAGGGCATCCCTTGTTCCACCGGCTACGAGCCGTTGAACAAAGCTCTCTTCCTCCGCGATGCCTTGCAATCGCGTCATTATCTGCGGATTTACGGCCGAGAAACGATTGACGCATGGGCCGAGCGGAACCGCTGCCCGGAAAACGATCAATTATGTAGCGAAGCCGTGTGGCTGATGCACAACCTGCTTTTGGGACCGCGAAGCGACATGGACGAGATCGCCGCCGCCGTGCGGAAGATTCGTGCCCATGCCGCCGAGCTGGCGAAGGCGTAGAACCCGAATGGAGATGGTTCTTGCATTGCCGATCCGCCCGGCGTACACTGACTATGTCCATCCGAAGAAGTTCGCTGCGAGCACCTTGGTGACGCAATTGTTCGACAAGGCGACTGAGAGAGCTTTTTCTCACGAGCCGATACGAACGTATTCTTCCGGCACGAGGGAACTCGTCTTTTCGCCGCGCAAGGTATCAGGAGGGCGCGATGACTAGCCTAAGACGAACGCGGCGGGAGTTTCTGGCGGCGGTCGGGGCGTTGAGCGCAGCCTCGCTGGGGGCGTCGGCGGCGACGGCGGCCGAAGGCGCCGATCCGGAAAAACTGGCGATCGACGGCGGCGCGGCCGTTCGAAGCACGCCCCTGCGATCCCGCCCCTACGGACCGCAGTTCTACGACGATGTCGAGAAGAAGGAACTGCTCGAGGTGCTCGAATCGAAGTATCCGTTCCGCTGGTGGGGCGGCGACTCCAAGGTGTTGCAGTTCGAGCGAGCCTATGCGGCCCACATCGGCGCGAAGCACGCCCTGGCCGTCACCTCCGGCACGACGGCCCTGTACACGGCGATGGCGGCGCTGGAGATCGGGCCGGGCGACGAAGTGATTTTGCCCGCCTGGACCTGGTACGCCGACTACGACGCCGTGGTGCTCTGCGGCGCGTTGCCGGTGTTCGCCGAGATCGACGAATCGCTGGCGATCGACCCCGACGACATCGAGGCGCGAATCACGCCGCGGACCAAGGCGATTGTTCCCAGCCACTTGCAGGGCGGCGTGGCCGACATGGATCGCATCATGGCCGTCGCCCGCAAACACAATCTCCGTGTCGTCGAAGACTCCGCCCAATGCGCCGGCGGGCGCTACAAGGGGAAGTACGTCGGCACGATCGGCGACATCGGCATCAACAGCTTCCAACTGAGCAAGACGATCACCTCGGGCGAGGGCGGGGCCGTCGTCACCAACGACACGACGCTTTTCGAACGCGCGCTGCGATTCCACGATGTCGGCTCGCTCCGCGCGCCGTACACGCAGCAGTTGAACAACGGGCTGCTGGCCGCGTTTGCCGCGTGCAACTTCCGCATGAACGAGTTCACCGGCGCGGTGCTCAAGGGACAATTGCAGAAGCTGGAAACGATCTGCGCCGCATTGCGAAAAAACGCTCGCACGATCCTCGCGGGAATCGCCGATTTGCCCGGGTTGAAGCTGCGGAAATCGGCCGATCCGGAGGGCGATTTGGGCGTGGCCGTCTTTCTCGATCTCGGCACCCGCAAACGCCGCGACCGTTTCCTGCGCGCCATGGCCGCCGAAGGCGTGCCGGCCACGGGGCCCAGCGGTTCGGTCGTCTTGCCGGCCGACCCGCGAATCGCCAACAAGGCAACCATCCACCCCGAGTGGCCGTCGTTCAACACGCCGCAGGGCAAGGCGATTCGTTACGGGGCCGAATCCTGCCCGCGAACAATCGACATTCTCGGCCGCACCGGCGGAGTGATCGTCGATCCAAAGTACACGGAGAGCGATCTCCAAGACATCATACGGGCGATTCGCAAGGTTTACCTCGGGAGCATGGGCTGATGTCTGCAAAGAGAATCACTCGCCGTCGGATGATTGGGCAGGCGTTGGGGGCCGCAGCCGGCGTTGCCGTGCCGCTGTTCGTTTCGTGGAATACGGCGTGCGGCGCGGAATCCGCCCTCGGCAAAACGGCATCATCGGCCGCCCGAGGTCCCGGCCCGAACGACCAGATCACCGTGGGCATCATCGGCTGCGGGCGGCGCAACGGACAGCTTGTTACCGGCAAAGGGGGCCAAGGCTATTTGCCCAACGATGTCCGCATCGTCGCCGTGGCCGACGTCAACCTGCGGCGGGCCCAACAGTGGGGCGAGCGGTACAAGTGCCCGGCCTACCAAGACTATCGCAGCCTGCTCGACCGCAAGGATGTCGATACGGTAATCTACGCCACGCCCGAGCACTGGCATTATCTTCCCTGCATCCATGCCGCGCAGGCCGGCAAAGACATCTACGGCGAGCAGCCGCTCAGCCATACGATCCGCGAAGGGCAGGCCATGGTGGCGGCCGTGCGGAAGTACAAACGGGTGTTTCAAACCGGCGAGCAGCAGCGATCGCATCCGGCCACGCGCAAAGCGGTCGAGCTGATTCGCAACGGGCGGATCGGAAGGGTTCATACCGTCATCGGCTACAACTACCCCAGCGCCTTCGAGTGCGACTTCCCCGCTCAGCCGATTCCCGAGTGGCTCGATTGGGACCGATGGTGCGGTCCCAACGAAGTTGTTCCCTATCATACCGATCTCTACCTTTCGCGCATCCCGTATGTCCGCGACGACTATCCCGCCGAACCAGCCGAACGCTGCGCCGTCGGCCCGGGCTGGATGTCGTTTCGGCCCTATTCGGGCGGCGAATTGCCCAATTGGGGCTGCCACGGGCTGAGCATGGTGCAATGGGCGTTGGACACCGACGGCACCGGCCCGGTCGAAATTTGGGTGGAGCCAGCCGAAAAGCTCCCGCTGGTCGTGTACGATCGTCCCGAAACCCGCGATCGTGGCGACGCCGCGTGCAGCCGAACCATCATCCACTACCGGTTCGCCAACGGCGTGGTGCTGAAACTGGCCGGCATCGACGAGCGGCTCGGCGGCGGCGGCACGTTCATCGGCGAGAAGGGCCGCATCACCATCTTCCGCGAAGGTTATGTTTGCGAACCGAAGGGGCTTGACGAAGACCCGTTGCCGCCCAACGCCGTCCGCGTGTACGAGAGCGACGACCATATGGCCGACTTCTTCCAGTGCGTCCGCTCGCGGAACGACCCGATCATGACCGTCGAAAGCGGCCATCGCGTGGCGGCCTTGTGCCACTTGGGCAACATCGCCCGCCGGCTCGGACGGCGCCTCCGCTGGGATCCGGTCAACGAGGTCTTTCCCGGCGACGACGAGGCCAACGAGCACCTCGACTGCCCGAAACGAAAGGGCTACGAGATTCCAGCGGTGATCTGATACCATCCACGTTAGGCCGCGCACCATCCCCCAAGACAAGAGAAGGGATTCTATGACACGGCGATTCTTCTCGGTCATTGCGTTGCTGGTGTCGTGTTTCGCCGGGGCGAACGCGACGGCGACCGCGGCCGCGGCCGCCGACTCTGCGGCCGGGCCTTCGATCCGTTATCTGCCGCTCGGCGCGCCGGTGGGACGATCGCAGGCCGTCGTCGTCGACCAAGCGCCGCTCGTCTTTACGCGGCAGCTCTTCTCCACGGATAGCGACGGCAAGCTCGTCGGCGCAGGCTCGGCTGAAAAGCAAAGCGAGCAACTTCTGACGAACCTGGAAACCGTGCTGAAGGCCGCCGGCTCCAGCCTCGATAAGCTCGTGCGGCTGCACCTATACGCCCTGTCGCACGAGGCGGCGGAGTGTGTTCTCGAGCAGTTGCGCAAACGA
>Ga0308414_1002369_pt1 | contig 12303 bp, 11 predicted proteins | sample HotsprSampleOS50_FD_205667 | JGI IMG/M metagenome (GOLD analysis project Ga0308414, IMG submission 205667) | Hot spring phototrophic mat microbial communities from Octopus Spring, Yellowstone National Park, Wyoming, United States - 20090730_OS50 ... | reverse complement strand
AATTAAAAATGGAACAAATTTAAGCGAGTTTCTTTCACTTATTCGTGAAAAGTATAATTATCGTTTTTTTACAATTAATTCTTTTTTTGAAAAACAACCTGTCTATGAAATTGGATCAGATTTTATCTTTGATATATATAGACATCATGCTCTCATTATTTGTGAAGAAATTTTTTACAAGGATCAGGAAAGTATTTGTATTGATTGTAATGACTGTTCTTACTTTTGTCCGGTAGATGCAAATCCTAGAGCTTTACTAGACAAGGATAAGTCTCTTTTTCAAAAAGACATTTGTTTAGAGTGTGGTTTATGTTCTGTATTTTGCCCTGCACATATAGATTTTTCTACTAAAATTTCCAGCTTAAAAGAGGAGATGAGTTTTGCCATCTCATAAAGTTGCTCTTACAAACAAGGGATTTAAAATTCTTTCTAACGACTTACAAATTGACTTTATTTTCCTTCTTTTTGTAGGAACTCTTTTAATATATAGCTATTCTACTTTTCAAAGTTTTTTACTATATGCTGAAACTTTTCTTTTAGCTTCCCTTGTTTACATCTTATATCGTTATAAATTTGGTTATCTATATTTTATAGGATTTTTTTATCAAATAATTTTATTTTTACTTATAACCCCAATTGGTTATTTAAATTTTTTTACAATTTTTATAAGCTTTCTTTTTACAGTTCCTTTTTTAATTAAGCAAAATTCTTTTCAAAAAATTTATTTTCCTATCAGTCTTTACATGTCTTTATTAGCTACAACCTTAGGATTGAGCTTAGAAAAACTAAAAATCTTTAGCTTTCCAAAATTAAGTTTTTCTTCTAGTTTAGGAGCTTATTTACCGGGAGTTTACTTTACTACTAGTTTTTCTGAACAGTTACCTTTTTCGGATTTGCTTTTTTCTCCTCTTGAGCTATCTAATTTTTATGCTTTGTTAGCTTTAGGAATTTTATTTTTAAGAGAATTTAACTTTTTTTTAGATTTGTTTAGTTATCTTAGTTTTGTTGGCATTTTAGTATTTTTATTTCAATTTGACCTAGAATTGTTTGAGAATAAAATTATTTCTCTTTCTGTAACTTGGTTTTTATTACAAGCTGGCCCTGGAAGGAATTTTGGTTTTTCTTCTTTGTTTTCTCTTTTGTCTGTTATAACTACAGCTATAATTTCTTATCTACTTTGGAAAGAAGAATGGAGTTTTCCTCCCATGCTTGTAGTCTTTATTTTTTTTACTGTTCAAAGCTTGTTTTTTATAATTGTAATGGAAAAGTTTTTGCAAAAAATACCTTTTCTTAAAAGTGTATTTAAAAAATGAATCATTTTATTGAATTACTTGAAGAAAAAAATTTCATCTTAAATTTTTCAGCTTCCTCTAAAGAAGAAGTAATCCACAAGCTAGTTTCTCATGCTATAAGTACAAATTCTATTTCCTCTGAACACAAAGATGAAATCATAACTGCCTTACTAAATCGAGAAAAAACCATGTCTACTGGAATTGGAAGTGGAGTAGCAATTCCTCATTGTTCTGTAAATGTAGTTGAAAAATTAGAAGTTGTCTGTGCTATCTCTAAAGAAGGTATTTTGTTTGATGCCATAGATCATCTTCCTGTACATATTTTTATCTTACTTATAGTTCCTAAATCTAAATTTCAAGATCATATTAAAACACTTGCTCTTATTGCTAAAACGTTAAACGACAAAGAAATTCGAGAAAAAATTATTAACACAAGTTCTTTTGAAAATTTAAAAAAAATTTTTGCTGAAGTAAATTGAGTATTTTTAGAGAAATTTATTTATTTTTGTTGTTTACTCTAATACTAATTTTTATTTCTTCTCTTTTGACAACATATCGCACAAAAGATCAAATTTATCAATATGCTGATGTTTCATTAAAAAACTCTATACAACAAGAGAATTTTTTTTCTCGTTTTCAAACTTCTTTTTTTCAAACACTCTCTGGTAATTTTGGAGAAACTCTAACAGGGGAAAAAGTTTCCTCACATATTAAAAATAAATTTATTCCAACTCTTCAACTTGCAATTTTTTCTATTTTACTAGGTGGTATTTCTTCTGTGTTTTTATCTTTATTTTTTATATATAAAGAATTTTATATTTTAGAAAAAATTTTTTTATACTTGAGCATAGGTATTTTATCTACACCTATTTTTATAGTAGCAGTTTTATTATTTTTAATTTTCTTCTTATATATACCTATTTTACCTCCAGGAGGATACGAATGGCAAAATCCTACTTATTTAGTTTTACCCGGTCTTACACTTGGCTCTAGAATCTTTGCACGTCTTTATATTTTTAGTATTTATGAAATTAAGAAAGAGCAAGAGATAGGTCTAATTAGATTTTTGTATGCCAGAGGACTTCCAAAAAAAATTGTATTTTTCAAATATATTTTCTTTAAAATCTTACCTATTTTATCTATTCTCATCCTTTTAGATTTAAGTTCTCTTTTGTCAGGAGCAATGATCGTAGAAGAAATTTTCTTTTTTCCCGGCATTGGAAAATCTATGTATTTAGGAATTAAATCTATGGATACAAATTTACTTAGAGGTTTGCTTATCTACACTGGAATTATATTTTACATCCTCTCAAGAGTCTCAAAATGGCTTCAAGTAAAATTAGTACAAGTAGAAATATGAAAAAATTTATTTTAATTTTTGTACTAGTTTTTTTGTATTCATTAGGAATTCTGTTGTTTGCACCTCCTACTCATGTAGATTTAGATCAGAGCTTTTGTCCTCCTAGAGATCTTTCTCATCCACTAGGCTGTGACAGACTAGGAAGAGATCACTTTGCTTTGTTGAGCTATGGGTCTGTTTTAACTATCATAGTAGCTTTACCTGCAAGGCTTCTCACTTTAGTTTTTGCCTTTGGAATTAGTTTAATAGCAAGTTATTTACCAAAATTTTTTAAAGATTTAGTTGACTCTTTTTCATCTGTTTTTTTATCTTTACCTTCTTTACTTATTGCTTTAATTATAATTTCTATTTTAGAAGGTAGTTATTTTTCTTTTTTACTTTCCATTACTGCCTCGGACTGGGCTTCTGTATATGAAACTCTCCAAGTAAAAATCAAAGAAATCCTTGAAAGTAATTTTGTTCAAATTTCTAAAAATCTAGGTGCTACAAACTACTATATTTTTAAACGTCATGTATTTCCTGAAATTAAATATTTACTAGTTAATTTATTTCTTACAGGAATTCCTTCAGTCATTATGACAGTTTCTATTTTTAGTTATCTAGGAGTAGATTTTGGGACAGAAATATTTGGACCAGGGCTTGGAGAACAAATTTCTTTTTCTAAAGACTTTGTACATATTTCTCCTCTTTCAGTTTTTATTCCTGTAATAGGAATTATTTTGTTAATTTTAAGTCTACATTTAGCTTTTAAATCTAATTCAAAATTTTAATCTTTTTCTTGTTTAGATTTTACTCTTTCGACTTGAATGATATTTTGAATAGATTTGATGTTATCTATAATTTCTTGAAATTGGGCTTGGTGTTCAATTTCAATTAAAAATTTAGCAATTAAAGTGCCATTACCCAAGGAAGTAGCACCTGCTTCTAAAATATTGGTATCTGTTTTTGAAATAGATTCTACAATTTGTAAATAAATTTTTGGTCTATCGTAAGCTCTAACCTCAAGTCCCACTGGAATAGGTTTGTTTACCCCATCCCAACGAACAGTTACAAATTTGTTTGTCTCACTATTGTGCTTTTGAACTAATTCACAGTCAACTTTATGAATAGTCACACCCCGACCTTTTGTAATAAATCCTACAATTTCATCTCCTGGAAGTGGACTACAACATTGAGCCATCCTAACTAATATGTCCTTATGTCCACCTACAATTATGGAAGGAGATTTTTGGAATTTAGATTTAGAATGAGTTTTGACAGTAGATTTTTTAATTATCTCTAGATCTTTACTGGAAATAATAATGTTGTTCTCACTTGCCTTTGTAAATTCTTTACTGGCTTCTTCTTGGAGTTTTCTAAAATACTGTCGGACTTTTTGACGAGCAGAACCTGTTTTTAAAAAACGTAACCAAAGAGGACTAGGTTTAGAATTTTTATCAGTGATGATTTCTACTTGATCTCCTGTGTTGAGTTCTGTGCGAAGAGAAACTACTTTTCCATTGAGCTTTCCAACTTTAGCATGTAAGCCTACGTCGGTATGAATTCGAAAAGCAAAGTCTAAAACTGTTGCCCCTTTTGGAAACTCAAACAAATCTCCTTTAGGTGAAAACACAAAGACTTCATCTTCATTTAGTTCTCCTGAGAGGTCGTTGAGAAATTCTCCTGGATCTGTAGTATCTGTAATTAAACGAAACTTCTCTCTCCACCTTGCTACCATTTTGTCTTCTAAAGGATTTTTTTTACCTTCTTTGTAACCCCAATGAGCAGCTATCCCATATTCAGCTATTCGATTCATTTCTTCTGTACGAATTTGAATTTCAAGAGGCTTTCCATCAAAGCTAAACACAGTAGTATGTAAAGACTGATAGAGGTTAGACTTAGGTGTTCCAATATAATCTTTAAAACGAGAAGGGATATGAGTCATTTGATTATGTACAATCCCTAATACATTGTAACAATCGTTTTTATTTTCAGTGATAATTCGTATGGCACGTAAGTCATAAATTTCTTCTAATTTCTTATCTTTTTCTTTCAGCTTTTTATATATAGAATAAAAATGTTTTGCTCTTCCATCTATTTTAGCTTGTATTCCAGCTTCTTGAAGCCATTCTTGTAATTTAACTTTAACTTGTTCTATGTGAGTATCTCGTTCTGATTTTTTTTCACTTACAAATTGTTTAATTTTTTGATATTCTTCTGGATGTAAAACTTGAAAAGCCATATCTTCTAATTCAGATTTAAGCTTATAAACCCCAAGCCTTCCTGCAAGAGGAGCATACACAGAAAAAACTTCTTTAGCAATCCTTTCTTGTTTTTCTTTGGGCTGAAAAGAGATAGTTCTCATATTGTGGGTTTTATCTGCTAGTTTAATTAATATGACCCTAGGATCATCAATAGATGCCATAAGAATACGGCGAATATTTTCTAACATGATAAACTCTTTGGAATGGTTTTTAATTTTAGAGACTTTGGTTACCCCGCTTACTAAATTAGCTACATCTGTCCCAAAATCCCTTATCATGTCATTCATTGTATAAGAAGTATCTTCTACTACGTCATGTAAAAGTCCAGCAGCAATCATCTTTTCGTCTGCTGAAAGATCAGTCATTATAATATAAGCTACATTTACGGGATGAATAATATAAGGCTGACCTGAAAGACGTTTTTGATCTTTATGAGCTTGATTAGAAACATGAAAAGCTTTTTCTACAAACTCAAAGGCTGACTCACTTAGTCTAGTTTTAGCTTCTTGAAAAAATTCTTCTATGCTTACTTCATCTTGTTTTTTTACAAGTGACATTGTCATTTACTCTCTATTTCTAAGCTAAAATCCATAAAACGAGTTGTATGAGTTAAATACCCCATACTTACTCCCAGATTTCCCAGTTCACTAAGAGCCTGTAATTTTTCGGGTGTAATTTTTCCCGAACATTCAATTTGAATCTGTGGAGCCTTTTCTCTTAAAATTGTAACAGCTTTTTTTGTATCGTCAAGAGAAAAATTATCTAAAAGAATGACATCGGGTTTTGCCGCAATAGCTTCTTCAAGTTGGAAAAGTCCATCGATTTCTAACTCAAGTTTTTTCTGTGGATACTTAGTACGAAATTTATTTACTGCTTGTAAGATACTTCCACATAAGGCAATGTGGTTATCTTTAATTAAACCCATATCAGAAAGATCAATTCTATGATTTGCACCTCCTCCCATGTAGACAGCATATTTAGCAAGTTTTCGATAACCAGGAAGAGTTTTACGAGTATCTAATATTAGAAGATTAGGATATTCTAATGCAATTTTATTAGTAGAAGATGCAATTCCTGAAAGATATTGAATTATATTTAAAAGTACTCTTTCAATCCTTAAAATTGAAAGAAGTTGTCCTGAAATACGAGCAAGTCTTTGTGTACTCTCAATAGCTTGCCCATCTTCTACCAAAAGTTGATATTCAAACTTTTTAGGAAATAAGTTTTTGAAACACTCTAAAGCACCTGCTCCACAAAAAATCCCTTTTTCTCTTGTCAAAATAGTTCCTTCAGCTTGAACATCTTGAGAAAATATAGCCTCAGAAGTAACATCACTTTCTGGACAATCTTCTGTAAGTCCCATTTGAATGATGGGCAAATAGTCTTCTAAATTGAGTTTTGAAATAGGTTGAGTATAGTAGCGTATCTTTTCCATAGTCCCTCAAAAAAAGAAATGTAAAAATCCTTTAAATCCCTTAGGTGAAAAAATTCCACCTAAAAGAAAGCCAGCTAAAGCTCCAGCTAAATGTGCATCGTGAGCTATACTTCCCTCATCTTCCATTAGGAAAAAAGAAATTAACAAATATAAAACAGCAAACAAAGGACCTGGAATAGGAACTGGAATAAAGAAAAAGTAAATCTTCATACCAGGATAAAAGACAATAGCAGATAAAAGCACACCAGAGATACATCCACTTGCACCTAGTGCTTGGTAATAAATATTGTCTTTATGTCGATAATATGGATAAACAGTAGAAGCAATTCCTGAAAATATATAAATAATAAGTAAAACCATAGGCCCACCTAACTTTTCAACTACAGGACCAAAATAATACAAGGTAGTCATGTTAAATAGGAAATGAAAAAAACCTGAATGCGAAAACTGTGAAAGAAAGACACCTGGAAAATTTTTTCCTCTAGAAAGTGCATAAGGTCGAAATAAAAAACGATCAATTCTATCATTTGTCTCAAAAGCTTTATAAGCAAAGTAAGATATAATACAATTTATAGCTATTAAACTAAAGGTGACTAACATTCTCTTTCCTTTTTTGAGTATTTTAGTTGCAAGGCATAGTATAAATTAAAAATTGTTACCAATGCTATTTAACTCTGTCTTATTCCTAGTTTTTTTTATTTTTGTTTATAGTCTATTCCATTTTATAAATCCACACTTACGAAAATATCTCTTACTTTTCTCTTCTATGGTGTTTTATGGAAGCTGGGATGTTTTAACTTTTAATTCTTTAGTACCTAGATTTTTATTGCACTTTATACTTATTTTGACAATAAATTATTTTTTTATAAATCAGATACAAAATACAGAAAATCTTATCAAAAAAAAATTTTTTCTTACTTTTTCTATTTGTATCAATGTTCTTAATTTAGGATTTTTTAAGTATTTTTACTTTTTAATTGATATTTTTGGGACAATTTTAGGACATCCTGAATGGAAGTTACAAGCCATAGAAAGATTTCAAATTATTTTACCTATTGCTATTAGTTTTTATACCTTTCAAACTATTGCTTTTTTAGTAGATAAGTATAAAGGGCTTATTCCAGAAAAAACTTCTTACATAGACTTTTTACTTTTTATTTTATTTTTTCCACAGCAACTTGCAGGACCCATATTAAAATCTACAGAGTTTTTACCTCGTTTAAAAAATCCAATTCCAGTTACACAAAGAGATGTTATATTAGGTTTAACTTATATAGGTTTTGGAATTATAAAAAAGGGGGTCTTAGCTGATTCTATGGCTCTGGTTGTAAATCCTGTTTTTGCAAATCCTTCTGAACATTCTGGACCTGCTTGTTATTTAGCAGCACTAGGTTTTATTATTCAACTTTGGGGAGACTTTTCAGGATATAGTGACATTGCTATTGGTCTTGCAAAGTTACTAGGCTTTGATTTACCTAAAAACTTTGAAGCTCCTTTTTTTTCGACAAGCTTTGCAGAAATGTGGGAACGATGGCATATAACGCTTTCTAGGTTTTTACGAGAATATGTCTATTTTCCTTTAGGTGGAAGTAAAGGAACCCCTCTTCAAACTATAAGAAATGTCTTTTTAACTATGGGACTTGCTGGAATTTGGCACGGAGCAAATTGGAATTTTTTACTTTGGGGTATGGTTATAGCTATTTCATTAGTTATTGAAAGAGTTTTACTCAATAAATTTTTATTTTGGAGAGAAACTAATTCCAAAACAGCTTTTGTAATCAAAGTAGTTTTTCTCTTTCAATTTTGGATTTTACTTGCTTTGATCTTTAGAGTACAAAACTTAGCTGACATAGGAATTTTTTTAAACAATATATTTACTTTAAAGGGAGGTTTATCTATAGATGTATTTTCTATTATAAATACAGTCTTTTTTGCTTTTTTATTACACCTTATAGAATATAAATCTAATCTTTTAGAAAAAATATTTTTACAACCTAAATTAATTATTTTTTCTGTTGGGATTATTTTGTTGTTTGTGTTATCTGACTTATCAAATCGACAAGTTCAATTTATTTATTTTCAATTTTAGGATATAAAGATGAGATCATATTTATTTTTACCAATTCAGTTATTTTTTTTCTTGTTTGCAATTGATAAATTATTTTTAATTTCTTGGATACATCAACTCCTAGTAAAACAAGAAGCAAATGCATATACTTCTGTAGCTAAATTTGAAAATCAGAAGTATGAGGAAAGAAAAAAATATTGGCTAAAAGAAATAGGTGAAAATCTAGAGGACTTAGAAAAAAGAGCTATTGTATTTATTGGAACTTCTAGAGCAGAAGGCTTTGGGGAAATTACTAAAGAATATATCCAGTCTAATCCCTTTGTAAAAGATGAGGCTAAAGTTTTACAAATCCCCGTGGCTTCTCGAATTATTAAAGCTGGAACTTTCATGCATTTATATATGCTCTATGAAGGACTTTTAGAAACTTATCCCAATATTAAAAAAATTGCTCTAGAAATTAATTATGCTTCTTTTAATAAAAAATCTAACGTTAGGCAGAAAAAAGAAATTACAGATTTAAGCTGGAGTCAGTTTTTAGAACTTTTTCCATATCTTTCTTATAGGGATATAGTAGAATATCTTTCTAGTAATGTATTTGTATTAAATAAAATGCAAGTAAAATGGAAATACTTATTGCAAAAAGATGAGATACAATCTAAAGACCTAGCAGAAAATTTATTTTTACTTCAAAAAATTTTACAAAATTCTAAACGAAGCAATATCATAGATGGAGTAAAGGAAAATGAAGAGTCTGCTGAAAGAATATATGCTTATAAAGAACATATAAAACATGATAGTAATTTGTTGTTTACGAATTTTGATCTCAATCCTACTGAACTTGCACTTTTGAAAAAAATTATTGAAGAAGCTAAACATAGACAAATAGATTTAGTTTTATATAAACCTAAAATTCATGGTCTTTACAGAGAACTAACTGCCAAATATATCCCCGCTGAACACAAATTTTTTTCTGAGCTTGAAAAACTCTGTCAGGCAAACTCTGTAAAATTTATCAACTTAGATGAAAAAGATGTAATCCAATGTAATTATTTTTCTGATCCTAGTCATATTTCTAAATACTGTATGCCAGAAATTATTGAAAAAATTTATAACTTGTGAAATATTTATTTTAGTAGTAGAAATAAAAAAATTACCAAAGAGTAAACGATTAGTTGAATAGAAATTACAAACTAAATTCTAAAAATTCTAGAATAATCTATAAAAATCTTCACTAGGCACGATAATACTAATAATCTTGATGATATTGAAAATCATAGTACAATTTGGAGTAGAGGGTTTTTGTTGTTGTGCGATAACTAACTTCAACTTTTCTACTAGGTTTTTAGGAATAAGTAAAGTGGAAACTGTGGACCTCTTTCAAATTCTTTTAAATCTACCCTGTTGTCGTGTCTAGGATGAAAATAACTAATCATGGTAATCCTCCATATTATATAATGCAAAAATAAAAAGCTAAGTTTGAAATTTTGAGTATTTTCATAAAAAAACTCACTTTTTATAGCAAACGTCAACATAAAGATTCATTTACTATGAGTTGTACCATTATATGATATGAATTTATTTTTCTAAAAATGTAATAAGGATTTCTATATTCAATAAATATTTATTGACTTAATTTAAAATAATAAAAAAATATTTTTTATAATAAGTAAATTTGAAAGTTAATCCAAGAAAAAATACCTCTTTCCTTACAAAAATTTATATCTAGCCGAGTTGTGCAGGAAGGTTAATTTATTTGATTCGAACCTTTTTGAAAAATTTATTTAAGGAGATTTTATCGATTATACAAATTTTCGAGAAATTGTAGGTGCTTACCTTTTTTCTCTCTAATATTAAACATAAATTTACAAGAAATCCTATCCGCCTTAGATCTTTTTATTTAGCTTTTAGTTCTTTAAATAGCAAAAAACTTTCAAAAAAGATTAAAAAATATTTTTTACAAGATGAAACTTAATTTCACAAATATACTTACTTAGATGTGTTCTTGAAAATTGAGTTTGTAGATTTTTTAGGAGTCGTATCTATTTTTTTAAGTACAACCTCTGAGGTTTTATTATATCTTTTCATTTTCTGACGATTACCAAATAAAAAAAGCTTGATAGAGTTCTTACAAAAAAAAGTCTAATTCTAATAGAGGTTGAAATTATGAAAAAAACTTTTGAAGTTCTAAATATCAAATGTGGGGGCTGTGCAAATACAGTTAAGAGTAAACTACAAGATAAATTCCCCGATATAGAAGTAAACTTAGACTCCCATCCTAGAATAGTAAGTGCTACTATTAATTCTTTAGAAGAAGAAAAGTATCTTTTAGAAACTTTAAAAAAACTAGGTTATCCTTCAGTCAATGAAGAATTAGATATTTTGGAGAGTACTTGGTTAAAGGGAAAAAGTTTTGTCTCTTGTGCTATTGGAAAAATGAACTAGTTTTCTAACTCATTTTCCTTTTTAGATTTAGACGAACTTAAGTCTTTTTTAGGAGGTAAGTTTTTAGGTTCTTTAGGAGGCTTAGATTTGTCTTCTGCATGTTTTTTAATCTGAGATTGAGACCCTTTTTTTGGCTTGAGAGGGGAAGTTATTTCTTCCTCTTGTGCGAAATTTAAACTTACTACAGTTAAACCTAAAAACAAAAATAAAACTTTCATAATTCTCTCCTACAAACTATTTTTTATCATAGAAAATAAAGTAAAATCTTTTTTTAATACTTTCTCAAACTCCTAAAAACTGTAAATAATTAGTTGAGTTTTATATCAAATAAAACATATAAATACAGTTGTCCTTAGTCAACTATCAATATACTTTAATAGAAAGACTTATCTTATGTAAATAAATTTTATAGTAACCAAAACAATGGTTACACTCTATAGTAAGAGATATTATAGTTAATAAATAATAAAATTCCTTTTTTAATGTAAAATTTTGGTATTTACGATTAAAAGTAAAAGGATAAATTTTTTTTAAAAAAATGAAAAATTTTTTATTTCAAGCTTGACAAAAAAAAGATTGTGTGTTAAAGTTAAAGTGTAGTCAGGCAGTATGGGAGTTGGATTCTGAAGGGTAAACCTTCAGAGAGTTGGTAAACTAAAAAAGGAGGTCTATGACTCCGAAAAGGATAAAAACATAGTCAATCATCCTAGTTTATCAGGATCAGTCCAGAAAGCTGGGCAGTTCTAGAATCGTGGAGTCTCACACTCTACATGCAGTATGCAGTAATAAAGTAAAAAACCAGTTTCCTTGAGAGTAAAGGAACTGGTTTTTTTATTCTACATATCCTACCTCACTTGGAAGTTTATCTATTTCTGAAAGTCCTTTTGTTACAGGAGTCCTTCCATTCATAATATCATAAATGGAAAGATTAGATTTAAGTCGCATCCATTCTTTTAGGTTTTTTAAGCTTTGAATGTTATAGTGAAAAGGATAAGCATCTGGAAATTTCTCTCCTTCGGGATAGCCCCATTTATTTTTAGTACCTGAAGTAATTGTTCTAAGCAAGACTCCTTTTTCATCTGTATAGAGATTTAAAATATTTTTACGAAAAGCAGGTGGAAAAGAAAAATATTCTTCTGCATTAGAAGTATATAAAATACGCACAGGACATTTGATTTGCTTGAGAGCAAAAGAAATATTGTCCATAGTCTTATCTCCTAAAAGATTTCCAACAACTGCACGAATTCTTTTTTTTTCAATAAGTTTTTTAATATGTTGAAACTCTGCTTCACTATGAGCAAAGGTAACCAACCCAAATTTTTGATGCATATAATCTAATTCATTTAGACGATTGAAAACCCAATTGCTTGTATGTCCTAATTTAAAACCATCTAAAAGTTCGTTTACCAAAGTTCCTCCTTGCTGTTGAATAAGTAACTGGGATGTCTTTTTATTTTTAGGAT
>Ga0308414_1002366_pt1 | contig 12305 bp, 8 predicted proteins | sample HotsprSampleOS50_FD_205667 | JGI IMG/M metagenome (GOLD analysis project Ga0308414, IMG submission 205667) | Hot spring phototrophic mat microbial communities from Octopus Spring, Yellowstone National Park, Wyoming, United States - 20090730_OS50 ... | reverse complement strand
GTAATCCAGCAGCATCCGCGACCCGTCGAACGAGCGCACGGGCGGATAGATGTAGTAGCTCTGGGCTGCGTCAGACCAGATCCGCAGCTCCCAATAGCCTGGCTCAGGCCGCTCCCCGACGGCCGCCACGACGAGCCGGTCTCCTCCCCGAACCCAGATCCACCGTGATCCCCATTCGATGGGCCGCGTATTCCCCGCCCAGCCGATCATCGTGCCGTGGAAAGCATGGCGCTCGCGTGGACAGCCCGCCTCTGCGGGGATCGCCATACCGACGGACAAGAGCGACGCGAGCACGACCAGCCATTGTGCGGTCAACACTCGACCAGGGCCACGTTTCGCCTTGGATGACCCGTGCACCACAGCCCGCATTCCTCCTTTATGCTAACAATGCGAACCGGGCTACTAACACATTCCCGTCGCGCCTGTCAAAGGAACACAGCTAGCTCCAGCCCAGCGACAACGCCGCGACGCGCTGCCCTCCAAACGACGACGGGGTGCCGTCCTTCGCCGGACGGCACCCCGCCTGAGCTGCACGCGCCGGAGCGCGCGAGATCAGAAGTCTTCGGCCCCGTGAGGCATGCCACCGCCCGCCCCGGCCGCCGGCTTCTCCTCCTTGGGCTTCTCGGCGACCATGGCCTCGGTGGTGAGCAGTAAGCCCGCCACCGACGCGGCGTTCTGCAGCGCCGTGCGCACCACCTTCGTCGGGTCGATGATGCCCGCCTTCATGAGGTCCTCGTACTCCTCGGTCGCGGCGTTGAAGCCCTGCGCCCCCTTCAGGTTGCGGACCTTCTCCACCACGACCGCGCCGTCCACCCCGGCGTTGCGGGCAATCCAGCGCATGGGGTCCTCGAGGGCGCGGCGCACGATCGCCACTCCGAACTGCTGCTCGGCGTCGAGCTTGAGGTTGTCGAGCGCCGACTGCGCGCGCAGCAGCGCGACGCCACCGCCCGGCACTACGCCCTCCTCGACCGCGGCCCGCGTGGCGTGCATCGCGTCCTCGACGCGCGCCTTCTTCTCCTTCATCTCCACCTCGGTGGCTGCCCCGACCTTGATGACCGCCACGCCGCCGACGAGCTTCGCCAGGCGCTCCTGCAGCTTCTCGCGGTCGTAGTCCGAGGTGGTCTCCTCGATCTGCGCCCGGATCTGCTTGATGCGCCCCTCGATGTCGGCCTTCTTCCCGGCGCCGTCGATGATGGTCGTGTTGTCCTTGTCGACGACGATGCGCTTGGCGCGGCCCAGGTCCTTCAGCGACACGTTCTCGAGTTTGAGGCCCAGCTCCTCGGCGATCATCTTGCCGCCACTCAGGATCGCGATGTCCTCGAGCATGGCCTTGCGCCGGTCCCCGAAGCCTGGAGCCTTCACCGCCACGCAGGAGAAGGTGCCGCGGATCTTGTTGACGACCAGCGTGGCCAGCGCCTCGCCCTCGACCTCCTCGGCGATGACGAGCAGCGGCTTGCCCGACCGGGCCACCTGCTCGAGCAGGGGCAGCAGATCCTTCATCGACGAGATCTTCTTCTCGTGGATGAGGATGTAGGCGTCCTCGAGCACCGCCTCCATGCGATCAGGGTCGGTCACGAAGTAGGGCGAGAGGTAGCCGCGGTCGAACTGCATGCCCTCGACCACGTCGAGCTGCGTCTCGAGACCCTTGGCCTCCTCGACCGTGATCACGCCCTCCTTGCCCACCTTCTCCATGGCCTCGGCGATCATATCGCCGATGGTGCGGTCGCCATTCGCCGACACCGTCCCAACCTGCGCGATCTCGTCCTTACCCTTGGTCGACTTCGAGAGCTTCTTGAGCTCCTCGACCACGGCCTCCACAGCCTTTTCGATGCCGCGCTTGAGCGACATTGGATCGTGGCCAGCGGCCACCATCTTGGCGCCTTCGGTGAAAATGGCGCGGGCCAGCACCGTCGCCGTGGTCGTCCCGTCGCCCGCGACGTCCGAGGTCTTCGAGGCCACCTCTTTGACCATCTGGGCGCCCATGTTCTCGAACTTGTCGGGAAGCTCGATCTCCTTGGCCACCGTCACGCCGTCCTTGGTGACCGTGGGGGCCCCCCAGCTTTTCTCGAGCACCACGTTGCGGCCGCGCGGACCGAGGGTCACGGTGACCGCATCCGCGAGCACGTTGACGCCGCGCAACACCCGCGCGCGCGCCTCCTCGCTAAACTTGACCATCTTCGCTGCCATTGCTGCCTACTCCTTTTCTCTGCTGGGATGGATGTCTCGCGGGGCGGCTGTCAGGCCTCGACGACGCCGAGCACGTCGTCCTCGCGCAGGATGAGGTGCTCTTCGCCGTCGATCTTGATCTCGCTGCCCGCGTACTTGCCGAACAGCACGCGATCCCCCGGCTTCACGTCCAGCGGGGTCACCTTGCCATCGTCGCTGACTTTGCCCTTGCCAACGGCGATCACTTTCCCCTCCTGGGGCTTCTCCTTGGCCGTGTCGGGGATGATGATGCCGCCGGCGCTGCGCTGTTCCTGCTCCTCGAGCCGCTTGACGATGATGCGATCGGCGAGGGGCCTGATCCGGGTTGCCATGAACGTTCCTCCCTGCCCGGGAGCGTTCGATCGACCCCCGGGGCCACCAATGTCCTCTGAGTTTTCCCCTGCACGCTCCGGGGGCGCGGACCCACCGGCGCGTGCGCGGCGTCGGATAAGTACGGGTTGCCCTGCCGTCAAGAGTGGCCCGGGGCGAATTCGGCGCGCGCGCTGACACACGCCGGGTCAGGGCTGGCACACCACCCGTCCCGACCTTCCACCGCTCCAGGCCAGGCCATGCGGTACGGCCCTTGCGTCTGGCCCTCGCTGACGAGCGTCCTCGTAATCGGCGTCCCGGTCACCCCTCCCCCCCAAAAAACCCGCCGGGCTCCGCCGAGAAAGGAGGGGCGGTGGTGCAGCTCAGGCCACCGCCCCTTCCGCCACCACCTTCAGCGGCTCTCGGGCCGGTGGTCAGGAACCGGCTGGCCCCCGAGGTCGCTGCCCGGCTCGAGACAGAGCACCCGCACCCGGCCCGTCGCCACAAGCCGCCCCTCGGGATCGACTGCCGTCGCCTCCCAGACCTGGGAGCGCCGCCCCCGCGTCAAGGGCCGGGCCGTAACGGTGACCTTCGTACCGGCGCGGACCGCCCGAATGAAACTCGTGTGGTTCTCGAGCCCCACGGCGCCCTGGCCCCGGCTCATGGCGTCCAACGCCGCCCCGACGGAGCAGGCCGATTCCACGGCCCCACAGTGCACCCCGCCATGCACGATCCCGTAGGGCTGGAGATGCTGCGCCCCGACGACGTACTCGAGCACCACCTCGTCGCGCGTCGCCCGGAGGTAGTGGAACCCCATCGCACGGTCGTAGCCCACCTCACCCGCCCGCAGGGCGGTGTGGCCGCCACCGGCATCCTCCGACTGGTCTCTGGACATGACCGGGCTCGTACCCCGCGGGCCGGAATGACGCGAGAGGGCCCAGACGACCTGGCCTGGACTACCAACGCGACGCCGTCGGGCGGCGGGGGTGTCGGGCAGCGGCAGTGGATCGGGGACCGCAGCCCCGATTGACGGTTGCCCGGGGTACCCTCTAGGCTCTCCGCCTGATTGTGAGCGCATCAGAGGCGGCGAGGTCCGCCACCCTCCGTGTGGAGGCCCCGGTCTTTGTCCTGTGCGACGTGGTGGGCCGCGACGCCCATTCCGGGAAATGGATGCTCACGGGCCTCTTCGATACCGTGCTCGTGCCCCGTTTTCCCGCGCAGCACCCGACGATGGACCTCTTCTTTCGCCTCTGGGTGTTGGAGAACGGCACGGAGAGAACCGCGGCGTCCGCCCCGCTCTCGGCCACGGTGAGCTTTCGCACGCCCTCGGGCCAACAGGGCACCCTGCCGGCCTTCACGCTCACCCCGGGGATTCACGGCCTCGTCGAGGGCTCGCTGCGGGTCCAGAACTTCCCTTTGCCCGAGCCGGGCGCATACGAGCTCGAGCTTCTCGTCGACGGCCTGACCGTGGCGCGCACCTGGCTTCGAGCCGAGGCGCTCCCCGATCGTCGCTCGACGCCGATCCAATGAGCTTTCGGGCTGCCGCCGTCCAGATGGCATCCGGGCCCGACCGCGCCGCGAACCTCGCCCGTGCCTCCGCCCTCGTGCGCGAAGCCGCGGCCGCCGGGGCGCGGCTCGTGGCCTTGCCGGAGATGTTCACCTGGCGCGGATCGCCTGGCGACGAGGCGCAGCAGGCAGAACCGATCCCCGGGCCCACAACCACCGCCCTCGCCTCCCTGGCACAGGAGTGCGGCATCGTGCTGTGCGCCGGCTCGATCCTCGAGGCCGTGCCTGGGGCGAGCCGGTTGCACAACACGAGCTGCCTCTTCGGCCCCGACGGCACACTACTCGCGACCTACCGCAAGATTCACCTCTTCGACGTCGAGCTGCCGGGCCGGGTGGCAGCGCGAGAGTCGGATGCCTTCGCGCCCGGAGACCGCGTGGTGGCGGCGGATACGCCGCTTTGCCGCGCGGGGCTCGCCATCTGCTACGATCTCCGCTTTCCCGAGCTGTTCCGGCAGCTCGCCCGCCAGGGCGCCGAGGTCGTGCTCGTGCCCTCGGCCTTCACGGCACCGACAGGCGAGGCCCACTGGGAGCTGCTCTGCCGCGCCCGGGCCATCGAAAACCAGTGCTTCCTGGTCGCGCCGAACCAGAGCGGGCCGACCCGCCGCGGCTATGCGCACTGGGGGCACTCGCTCATCGTCGACCCCTGGGGCGTGGTGCTCGCCCAGGCGAGCGACGGCGAGGCCGTGGTGACAGCCGAGATCGATCTTGAAATGCTGGCGCGCGTGCGCCGTGAGATGCCGTGTCTCGCCCACGTGCGGCTGCTCCCGGCTCCGTCATGAGCCGCGCGTGCCGCAGAGCGGAACCGTCGTCCGGCAGCGTACGATGAGCGGGCTCGTTCGCGAGCGCGTCGCGCGACGCGGCGTCAGGTACGTCACCCCGGTCTCTCCTGCCCGGGCCACCGGGCTCGTCGCCGCAGTCTACGACCAGATGCGGCGCGAGTTCGCCATCGTGCCGCCGCTCACCCTCCATTCCCCCATCCCCGAGCTGCTCGCCGGCGTCTGGGCCGTGACGCGCGAAGCGTACGTCGTCGATCCCGCCGGGCGCGCGCAGCGCGAGGCCCTGGCCACGGCCGTGTCGCAGGCCAACAGCTGCCCGTTCTGTGTCGAGGTGCACAGCATCATGGCGCGGGCCGCCGGCGGCATGATCCCGGCCGAAGCGTCGGCCAGCGTGTTCCCGCTCGACCCGCCGAGCTCCGCCGACCCGCTCGTCGCCTGGGGCGGCGCCACACGATCGCCTCGCCTGCTTCGAGAGCACCCGCAGCCCTTTCCGGACGCGAAGGTCCCGGCGATGTACGGCACGGCCGTGCTCTTTCACTACATCAACCGCATGGTGAACGTGTTTCTCGAGCCGTCGCCCATGCCCGCGGCGGTCCGCTTCGCGCGAGCGGTCGTAGGCCGGGTCGTCGCGATGACGGTGGGGAGGGGTCTGGTGCGCGTGGACGCCCGGCCCGGTCTCGCCGTGGGGCTCGAGGAGGGCGCCGTCGCGCCGCCGGAATTCGGATGGGCAGCGGCCGCTCCCCCGGTCGCCCGGGCCCTGGCGACACTCGCTTCGGCCAGCGCACAGGCGGGCGAAGCGACGCTTCCAGGCGCGGTCCGCGAGCTGGCCCGCGAGACGCTCGCCCGGTGGGAGGGAGACGATCCAGGCCTCGGACGCGCGTGGCTCGACGCGGCTGTGGCAGCGCTTGCGAGCGCGCGCGAGCGGGCGGCCGCGGTGCTCGTCCTGCTGACGGCGCTCGCCTCCTACCGCGTCGACGCGGCCGTGGTCGGATCCTTCCGCACGCACTTTCCCGACGACCGCGATCTCGTCGCCGCCACCGCCTGGACGAGCTTCGAGGCCACGAGACGGATCGCCTCGTGGCTCGGGGCTGCGGGCGGGGCGTAGCGGGGGGAGGCGGCCGCTCGGGCCCGAGGGTGGTCAGCTATGAGCCAAGAACAGCCCTTGCGCGAAGGACAAATCCTCCGCGGCGCCTTGTTCAGCGAGCCCATGCGCGTGGAGACCGTCCGCCCGAACGGGCCCGACACCTGGGTCGCCGGCTTGGTGGGGACGCAGTCCGAGCGCTACCGCAAGGTCACCCTCACGCGTCGCGACCTCGAGCAGCTCAGCATTCTGGACGCGCGGCACAGCTACGATGGCGACGGCCGTCTGCTTCGGCTCGGGCTGCAAGCGTACGCGCTCGGCATCGCCTACGAGTTCGATCCCTACTTCGGGCTCTCGATTTCCCGCGTGGACCCGCTGCCACACCAGCTCGAGGCCGTTTACGACCATCTGCTCAAGCTCGCGCGCGTGCGCTTCCTGTTGGCGGACGATGCCGGCGCGGGGAAAACGATCATGGCCGGCCTGCTCATCCGCGAGCTCGAGCTGCGCGGGCTCGCCGAGCGCATTCTGATCGTCTGCCCCGCCAACCTCGCCTTCCAGTGGCAGCGCGAGCTGAAGGAAAAGTTCGACGCGAAGTTCCTCGTCCTCAAGGGCAGCGACATCCGGGACCAATTCGGCGTGAACCAATGGCTCGAGCAGCAGCGCATCATCACCTCGCTCGATCTCGCCAAGCGACAGGACATCTTGCCGGGGCTGCGGCAGGTCCGGTGGGACCTCGTCATTGTCGACGAGGCGCACCGCATGTCGGCTGCCGACGAAAGCCACAAGAGCCTGCGGTACAAGCTGGGCGAGCTGCTGCGCGACACCGCGGATCACCTGCTCCTGCTGACCGCGACGCCGCACAAGGGCGACCCGCGGAACTTCAGCTTGTTCCTGCAGCTCCTCGACGCGGACGCCTACGCGGACGTGCAGTCCATCCGCGAGGCGATGGATCGGCGCCGTGCGCCCTTCTACCTGCGACGGACGAAAGAAGCGATGGTTTACTTCCCGGAGCGCCGGCCCGACGGGACGTGGGTCGCCGAGAAGATTTTCACGAAACGCATCCCGCACACCGTGGCCTTCCAGATGGACGGGGCGGAGTTCGAGCTCTACCGCGACGTCACGCGCTTCGTGAAGCAGCAGTGCACGAAGGCGGCGGCGCAGGGTGACGATCCGCGGGCGCGTGCCGTCGGCTTCTTGATGTCCCTGTACCAGCGTCGGCTGGCCTCGAGCACCTATGCGATGCGGCACTCCCTCGAGAACCGCGCCAGGCGCCTCGAGGAGGGTTTGAAGCGGGCCCAGGACCTTGCGCGCCTGGTGCCGCCCGACCTCCCCGACCCGGAGGAGGTGGAGGAGATGGAGGAAGCCGAGCGCGAGCGCATCGAAGCGCAGCTCGAGGCCGTCACGCTCGCCGGCAACGCCGAGCAGATCCGCGACGAGATCCGCGAGCTGCGCGCACTGGCCGGCAAGGCCAAAAGCGTCGAGCACTCCGGCGGCGAAGCCAAGCTCTCCACACTCGAGGAGCTGCTGCGACAGCAAGGCTTCTTCGATCAGCCGGAGAAGCGCCTGCTCGTCTTCACCGAGTTCAAGGACACGCTCGACTACCTCGTGGCGCGGCTCGCGTCGTGGGGCTTTCGCGTCGGCGCCATCCACGGCGGCATGAAGCCCGGCTCGCGCGACGAGCCCGGCACCCGACTCTACGCCGAGCAGCAGTTCCGCGAGGGCGCCATCCAGGTGCTCGTCGCCACCGAGGCCGCGGGCGAAGGCATCAACCTGCAGGTCTGCAACATCCTCTTCAACTACGACATTCCCTGGAACCCGAACCGCCTCGAGCAGCGCATGGGCCGCATCCACCGCTACGGCCAGCGCAAGAACTGTTTGATCTTCAACTTCGTCGCCACCAACACGATCGAGGGCAAGGTCCTCCAGCGGCTGCTCGACAAGCTGCAGGAGATCCGCGACGCGCTCGACGACGATGCCGTGTTCAACGTCGTCGGCGAGGTGCTGCCCGCCGCCCACGTGGAACGGGTCCTGCGCGACTACTACGCCGGGCGGCTCGGGGATCTCGACTTGGAGGACAGGCTGCTCAGGAACGTCGACGAGCGGCAGTTTCGCAGCATCTGCCAGAACGCCTTGGAGGGGCTGGCGTCGAAGAAGCTCAACCTGGAGATGCTGATCGAGCGCCGCGCGCGGGCCCAGGAGCGCCGCGTGGTCCCCGAGACCATCGCCCGGTTCATTCGGGAGGCTGCGGAGTTCGTGCCGCTCGATCTCAAGGTCGTTTCCCACCTTCCGCATACCTTCGAGCCCGGGAAAACGCCCGAGGTGCTGCGCGCGTACGAGCACGATCCCACGTGGAAGCTCCCGGCTCTCGCCGCCAGGTACCCGCGCTGCTCGACCGACCGGGAGACCGCGGAGACGCACAGCTTGGAGTGGGTCACGCCGGGCCATCCGCTCTTCGAGGCGATCCGGCGGCGCACCCGCGATCGGGCGCTCCCGGTCTTTGCGCAGGGCGCGACGTTCTACTCGCTGCACCACGACGGGCCAGCGCGCCTCGACTTCTACCGCGCACGCGTGGTCGACGGTTTGGGCCGCGTGATTCACGAACGGCTCTTCGCCGTCGAGCTGGCGGACAGCGGCCACGTGCGTCTCGCCGAGCCGAGCGTGCTCGGAAACTTCACGCCGGCGGACCCCCCGAATATCCCTCCGGCCGTTGTCACGCTGCCCGAAGCGACAGCGTGGCTCCACGAGCACGCCCTCGTGCCCTTCCTCGAGGAAACCCGGGCGGATCGCCTGGCCGAGATCGAGCGGGTGTCGGCACATATCGAATTGTCGCTGACGGAGCTTCTCCAACGGGCCGACGACGAGATCGGACGCGCCCAAGAGGCGGTGGACCGGGGAGAACAGGGCGCCGAGGGCCGCCTCGCTCAGGCCGAGGCGCGGCATGCCGAGTTGCTGCAGCGTCGCGACCGACGTCGCACCGAGCTAGGCCAACAGCGGTCCCTGTCGCTGCAATCCGTGGAACGGATCGCGAGCGTTCTGGTGCTGCCCCATCCCGACCGGGAGACGCCGGAAGTCCGACGGCTGCAGCCGAACCCGGACACGGAAGCCATGGCGATGGCAGTGGCGATCGCATACGAGCGCTCGCACCACCGGCAGGTGTACGACGTGCACGAGAAAAACCTCGGCTACGACCTGACCAGCCTCGATCTGGCCTCGGGCGAGCTGCGTCTCATCGAAGTGAAAGGCCTGGCCGGCGCGACAGGGACCATTCTCCTCACGCCGAACGAACGCCGCGTCGCCGAGGACCGCCGTGATTGTTACTGGCTCTACGTGGTGACGAACTGCGACACCTCGCCCGTGCTGCAGGCGCCGATCCGCGACCCGGCGCGGCTGCCCTGGCACGAGGTGACGAAGGTGGCGCACTACTACCTTGCCGTGGACGCCCTCGCGCAGCCGATGCAGGTGCGAGAGGAATCTCCGCCCTACGGAGGGCAGCAGCCGTGACGCCGGAAAGACTGCGCGAGTTGATCCAGGCCGGAGAGTCGCTCGACGTGGAGTTCAAGGGGGAGCGCTCGCAGCCGGTCTCGGACAGCGAGCTCGTCGAAGCGGCGGTCTGCCTGGCCAACCGCTCCTCCGACCAACCCGGTTGGCTGCTGCTCGGCGTCGAGGACGACCGCAGCGTCACCGGCGCCCGCCCCCGCCATCACGACCGGACCGATCCGCTGCGAGTGCAGGCGCTGATCGCGAACCGAACCCGGCCCTCGCTATCGGTTCGGGTGGAGGTGCTCTCCCTGGAGGGCAAGGATGTCATCGCGATCGAGGTCCCGACCGCCCGCGTCCCCGTCGGCACCGCCGATGGGAAGTATCTTCGCCGCGCCATCGGCGGCGACGGCAAGCCTGCCTGCCTGCCGATGCACTTTCACGAAATGCAGTCGCTTCAGGCCGACCGTGGGTTGCTCGACGACTCGGCCCTCGTCGTTCCCGAGGCGCGCTGGGAGGACCTGGATCCGCTCGAGTTCGAACGTTTTCGCCGCTTCGTCCGCGAAAGCCAGGGTCGCGGCGATGTCTCGCTCGTCGAGCTGCCGGACGTCGAACTCGCAAAGGCGCTCGGCGCAGTGCAGGCGAACCACGAGGTCTCCGCAGTTCGCGTGGCGGGGCTTCTTCTGTTCGGCCGCGAGGAGGCGCTGCGCCGCCTGTTTCCCACCCACGAGGTCGCCTTTCAGGTCCTGGTGGGCCAGCGCGTCGAGGTCAACGACTTTTTTCGGTGGCCGCTGCTGCGGGTCATGGAAGAGCTACTTGCGCGCTTCCGCGCCCGCAACCGTGAAGAGGAACTCATGGTCGGCATGCTGCGGGTCGGCGTGCCCGACTATCCGCCGGCCGCCTTCCGCGAGGCCGTGGCCAACGCGCTCATCCACCGCGATTACACGCGCCTCGGTGCGGTCCACGTGCAATGGCACGACGACCGCATCGAAATCTCCAACCCCGGCGGCTTCCCCAAGGGCGTCCGGCTCGACAACCTGCTGGTCACTGCACCGCAGCCACGCAACCCGCTGCTGGCCGATGCGTTCAAGCGGGCAGGGGTGGTGGAGCGCACCGGACGCGGCATCGACACGATTTTCTTCCAGCAACTGCGCAGCGGGCGTCCCGCACCGAGCTATGAGCGGAGCAACGAAAGCGCCGTGGTGCTCGTTCTGCCCGGCGGCGAGGCGAATCTCGATTTCGTTCGGCTCGTCGTGGAGGAAAGTCAGGCCGACCGCATCCTTTCTCTCGACGATCTGCTGATCCTCAATCACCTCTGGTTCGATCGCCAGCTCACGACCGCGGACGCCGCGCGACTGATCCAGAAGCCCGAAGCGGAGGCGCGCAGCCGGCTGCAGCGCCTGGTCGAGTCCGGCCTCGTGGACGCGCGAGGCGAGCGCAAGGGACGCATCTGGCATCTCTCCGCGACCGCCTACCGGCGGCTGGGCCAGAAGGCCGCGTACGTCCGCCAGCGGGGGTTCGAGCCGCTGCAGCAGGAGCAGATGGTGCTGCAGTACCTCGAAAGTCACGGATCCATCGATCGAGGCGAGGTTGCTGAGCTTTGCCATCTCGGTCCAATGCAAGCGTACCGTTTGCTGAAAAGGCTGGAGAAGACTCGAAAAATCAGGCGCATAGCAGGATCGACGAAGGGGACGCGATATGGGCTGCCGAGCAAATAATCGCTCACGCACAATCGCCATTTATACGCGAGCAAATAATTGCGCGGGGTGGCCATGATCCCCCAAGCCTGCAAGCGCCTCGCCGAGGTGGATTTCCCGATCGCCGAGGTGAGCCGCCACGCGGCGCGGGAGAAGTCGATCCGCCACGGGCACCCGAGCACGCTGCATCTGTGGTGGGCGCGGCGGCCGCTCGCCTCCAGCCGCGCGGTGCTGCTGGCGCTGCTGTGGCCCGACCCTTGCGATCCGCTGTGCCCCGCCGCGTTCAAGGCCGAGGCGCGAAAGCGCCTGCGCGAGGTCGGCGGCTGCCATCCGGGCAAGACCGACGAGGACCTGCGCGGGGCGCTCTTGCGCTTCATCGCCAACTTCGCCAACTGGGACCACGCCGCACAGCCGACGTATCTGTCGGTCGCCCGCGCGCTGGTCCAGGCGGCGTATCCCGACGAGCCGCCGCTGGTCGTGGACCCCTTCGCTGGCGGCGGCTCGATTCCGCTGGAGGCGCTCCGCGTCGGCTGCGAGGCGTTCGCTTCCGATCTCAACCCGGTCGCCTGCCTCATCCTCAAGGTGATGCTCGAGGACATCCCGCGTCACGGGCCGCAGCTTGCGGAGGAGCTGCGGCGGGTGGGCGCGCGGATCAAGCAGCAGGCGGAGAAGGAGCTCGCGGACCTTTACCCAAAGGATCCGGACGGCGCCACGCCGATCGCCTACCTCTGGGCGCGTACGGTGCGCTGCGAGGCGCCGAACTGCGGCGCGGAGATCCCGCTCGTGCGCTCGTTGTGGCTCTGCAAGAAGGCGAGCCGCCGGCGGGCGCTGAAGTTCCGCGTCGAGCGCCCGAAAGGAGAGCCGCCGCGCGTGGCGTTCGAGATCTTCGAACCGAAGCGGGAGCATGACGTGCCCGCCGGCACGGTGACGCGCGCGCGGGCGACCTGCCCGTGCTGCCGGACGGTGCTCCCGCCCGAGCGCGTGCGCGCGCAGCTCGCCGCGCAGCGCGGCGGGGCAGACGTGGTGTTCGATGAGCACGGCCGGCGCACCGGCGGCGCGCGGCTGCTCGCGGTGGTGCTGCTGAAGCCCGGCGAGCCGGGGCGGCACTACCGGCTGCCCGCCGAGCGCGACTACGAAGCGGTGCGCAAGGCGCAGGCGCGGCTCGCGGCGATGCTCAAGGAATGGGAGCCCGGG
>Ga0308414_1002364_pt1 | contig 12306 bp, 9 predicted proteins | sample HotsprSampleOS50_FD_205667 | JGI IMG/M metagenome (GOLD analysis project Ga0308414, IMG submission 205667) | Hot spring phototrophic mat microbial communities from Octopus Spring, Yellowstone National Park, Wyoming, United States - 20090730_OS50 ... | reverse complement strand
CCGATGCGCCAGTGGGGTTTGCCGCCGACGGGCGTACCAAAACAGCGAATGTTGCCGCCGATATCGACCATTCCGCCGGTCGCGCCGGCCTGCCGCATCGCCGCAGTCGCTGCATCCACCGCATACCCCTTGGCAATCCCGCCAACATCCAGTGCCATCCCCTCAACGCCAAACCGAACCGTCATCGCCTCGGCATCCAATATCAGATGGCGATAGCCCACTTTGCTGCGGGCGGCGGCCAGCTCCTCCTCCGTCGGCGGCACAGCGGTCTGTTTGGCCTTGCGCCAGAGCTGCACTACCGGCCCGACCGTGATATCAAACGCCCCATCGGAAAGCTTGCTGTACTCAATCGCCGCCGAAATCACTTCAAACAGCTCCGGCGTTACCTTGACCGGCTCGACAAACGCCTGCCGATTGACCTGCGACAACAGCGAATCGGGGTCGTAGTCGCTCATTTCCGTATTGACCCTGTCGATGACCGCAAAGGCCGCCTCAATCGCCGCAAGCGCGGTCGGTTTGTCCGCCGCAACTACCAGCGCTCGCGCAAACGTACCCATCGTCTGGCGATAGCCGCTGTCAAACTCCACCGGCCGAGGCCGCCGCCCCTGCCAGACCACCAGCGCCAGAATCAGCGTGCCGGTGATGATTTGAAGCCACATATTGCGCGTCTTAATGCTCATCATTTTTAGCTTATCCGAAATTAGGGTTTCGAGTATAATAACCGCCTTATGATAAACCGAACGATACAGAGTGTCAAAGATAAGATTGACCGCCAGCTGCTGCCGGCAGTGCGAAAGCCCGGACGGTACATCGGCGGCGAAATGAACCAAATCGTCAAAGACCTGACACGCTGCCGGGTGCGGCTGGCCTTGTGCTTTCCCGATATTTACGAAGTCGGAATGAGTTATACCGGAATGGCAATCCTGTATGAGGTCGTCAATCGCGTCGAGGGCTGGGCGGCTGAGCGGGTCTTTGCGCCGTGGCTGGACGCCGAGACCGTGATGCGGCAAAAAGACCTGCCGCTGTTTTCGCTGGAATCGTGCGCACGGGTGCGGGACTTTGACCTGATCAGTTTCAGCTTGACCAATGAGCTGTGCTATACCAACTTTTTGAATATGCTCGATCTGGCGGGCTTGAACATTCGCGCCGACCAGCGCAGCGAGGACGACCCGATTGTCATTGTCGGCGGACAGGCGGCCAACTGCGCCGAGCCGTTGGCGGATTTTGCGGATATGTTCATCCTCGGCGAGGGCGAAGAGGCCTTGCCGGCGGTCTTGATGCTTTATGATGAATGCAAACAACAAGGACTGGATAAGCAGACGTTTTTGCTCGCCGCAGGACAGCGGTTTGGCTTTGCGTATGTGCCGGCGCTGTATAATACCCCCTCTCCCTTGGCAGGGGGAGAGCTGTCGGGTACGCTGATACCCAAATACGAGGGCTTGCCGCTGCGGTTTGAAAATGCGGTCGTACAGGATTTTGAGAACGCCGTCGTTCCAGCCAAACCGATTGTGCCGTATGTCCAGCCGGTACACGAACGCATCAGCATCGAGATTATGCGGGGCTGTCCGGGGCGGTGTCGGTTTTGTCAGGCCAGTTTCTGTCGGCGGCCAATTCGCTATCGCAGTCCGGATAAAATTGTCGAAATCGCCAAAGCCCACTACGCCGCCACCGGTTACGACACCATCGGCCTTCTGAGCTTATCGACGGCGGATTATCCGTATCTGGACGAGCTGCTGGATAAACTCAAAGCGGTCTTTGAGCCGCTGCACGTGGGCGTATCGGTGCCGAGCTTAAAGGTGCAAAAGCAACTGGAACTGCTGCCCAAAATGGTCGCCTCAGTACGCAAAAGCGGATTGACTATTGCCGTCGAGGCCGCAAGCGAACCCCTGCGGCAGTTAATCAACAAGCCCATCAGCAACGCCGATTTGTTCGCGGCCATCCGTGCGGCCTACACGACGGGCTTTCAGAAGGTCAAGCTCTATTATATGGTCGGCTTTCCCGGCGAGACGGACGCGGACATCGCGGCGATTGTGGATTTGTCGTATGAAATCGCACGGCTGCGCAAAGAGGTCGATGGGCGGTTTGCCGCCGTCAATGCCGCCGTCAGTTGGCTGGTGCCAAAGCCGCACACGCCGTTCGGACGGCTGGGACAAAAGAGCCGCAGTTATTTTGAAAACGCCCGCGCGATGATTCTCGACCGCAAGCGGCAGCTCAACGCCCGCTGCGTAATGTTCAAGTTCCACCCCATCGACCGCAGCATTCTCGAATCGGCCATGGGACGCGGCGATCGGCGGCTGGGCGCGGTCATCGAAAAAGCGTGGCACAGCGGCGCAACGTTTGACCTGTGGGACGAAACCTTCCAGATGAGCCGATGGGAACAGGCCTTTGCCGACTGCGGGATGGATTTATACGCCGAAGCGCAGCGTTCTTACGCCGCCGACCAGCCCCTGCCGTGGGAACACCTCGGCGGCCCCAGCCCGCGCACCCTCCGGCGCCATTGGGATGCGATGACCGCATTGCAAAAATGAATGTAGGGTGGGCTATCCAAACAAAATGCGGATAATATCGTTGTACGTTACCCACAACATCAAGCTCAGCAAAAGCGCTAAGCCGGCATAGCTGATCGCGCCCTGCACTTTTTCGGGGATGGGCTTGCCGCTGATTTTTTCAATCAATAGCATCACAATCACCCCACCGTCCAACACCGGCAGCGGCAGCAGGTTCATCACCGCCAGACACGAGCCAATCAGACCGAGAAAATACAAATAATGAATCAGCGAACTGTCGGCAATCGTATAGCTGACCTTGATAATCCCGACCGGTCCGACCAATGACGACGACGGCACTTCTTTTCGCAGCAGCCGATAGAGCGTAATGACGGTACGCACGACAAACTGACGGGCTTTTTTCAGGCCCATGCCGATGGCCTCCAAGGGTTTTTCGGCCTTGAACGGCAGCATCATCGACTGAAAAGGAATGCTTATGGTCAGCGACGATTCGGCATAGACGCCTCCGCGCTGCGGCACGACCAATCCCGTACCGCCGGCGACGCCGTCGGCCAGATAATCAATGCTGACGCGCTGGCCGCGGTTGGCCGTCAGTATCTGCGCTATCTGATAAAAATCGCCGACCGGCTGGCCATCGACAGCGGTAATCCGCGATCCGGCGGGCATTTCCAACCCCATCTCCGGCATCCCGCCGTCAAGGGTCTGGGCGACGATAGGCACATCCATCGCCAACTCCGCTGCGATGCCGATGGTTACGCGGCTGCTGCCGGGCACTTCGTAAGGAACCACCGTAACCGGCGTTTCCTGCCGCTGGCCATCGGGCTGTGTGCGAAGCACCGTAATCTCCAGCGGTTTGTTCTTATGCTCGGTGGTTATTTCGCGAAGCTGTTTGAACGTCGGGAAAGGCGTCTGACCGATGCGCACAATCAAATCGCCGACATTCAATGCGGGCTTGTCGTACTCGGCCTCAGCGGCAACCTCTTTGCCCAGCAGCGTTTTGACTCGCGTAGTGATGCGGGTCATCAAGCCCATGGCCTGCGGCCGTTCCAGCACCGCCGAGACCTTCAGACACGGCACAAGGCCGAAGATATGCGCCAAGTCATTTTCCTGCCGAAAATTCGACACCGTCGGGCCGACGCGCATCGCAAACGTCAGATTCTCTTGCGTCTTGGGACTGCCTTCCGGCCATGACCGCGAGACCGTCAGGACTGCCTGCGGCAACAGCGTTTGGCGAATCTTCTGCGTCAAATCCCATGGCGTAGAAACCGGTTGACCGTTGACGGCCTTGACCTCATCGCCCGGACGCAAGCCGGTCTGTTCAAAAATCGTCTTTACCCATTCCGCATCCTGCGCAATCTGCGGTTCAACCGTCAGTGTATGCGCTTCGGACACACCAATCGACCGCAGTCCGGTCGTATCGCCGGCGGCGCGCTCGGCCACCACCTTGATTTGCTGCTGGCCGTCGGGACGCTGAACAGTCATCCAAATCGGCTCGCCCTTGCCCGACAGCGCCGGCGCCAGCACGACCGCTTCAAAATCGACAAATCGCTCTCCGTTGATTTCGATAATTTTATCGCCCGGACGCAATCCCGCCTCATACGCCGGCGAATTCGGCGCCACATCCCCGACGACCGCCGGCTTGAGGTCGATGCCGTGCAGGAACAGCGCCATAAACATCAGCATCGCGCCGACGGCGTTAAAAATCACCCCTGCCGCCACCACCGCAATCCGAATCCAGATTGGGCGGTTGTTGAACGACCGCGGGTCGTCGGTCTGCTCTGCCGGTCCGGAATCGGACTGCCCCAGCATCTTGACAAACCCACCCAGCGGAACCAGTCCGATTTGGTACTCCGTCGGACTGTCGCCTTCGTTGACAATCTCCTCGGCGCCGGGCTTGGGCAAAAAGCGAAAACGGAAACCTTTCTTGAGCTTGCGCACGCCGAACACCACCGGCGGAAAACCGACGGAAAAGGCCTCGACCTTGATGCCGCCGAGCTTGGCGACAATAAAATGCCCCAACTCATGAATCATTACCACCCCGCCAAACCCAATGGCGACCAGAAAAATCGTCCGGGCGGCCTGCGGGTTGCGCATCGCAAAACTGACCAGCGCCGCCGCAATCAGGGCAAATAAAATCCATTGCGAATACGGATTCGGGTTCTTCTTTTCGCCGCCGGCGTCGCTCTGCGCCGGTGCGGTTGTCTTTTCATCAGTCATTCAATTCCTCAAATCGTCAATCGTCAATTACAATGCCACTCCGGTTAGCGTTTCCACCCTTGCAAAGGCCTGCCGCCGCGCCCATTCGTCAACTGCCAGCAATTCCTCCAGCGACAAATGCGACCGGCCGTCGTGCGTATCCAGACAATACTCGATAGTCTCGACGATATGACCGAACGCAATGCGTCCAGCCAAAAACGCCTCGACCGCCGCTTCGTTGGCGGCGTTGAACACCACCGGCGCCGAACCGCCGCTGCGCACGGCCTCATAACCCAGCGCCAAAGCGCGAAACTTCTTCAAATCCGGCGGCTCAAACGTCAGCTTGCCCAGCTTGTCCAGCCGCAGCCGGTCGCACACGCCCCGCACACGCCGCGGATATGTCAGGGCGTATTGAATCGGCAACTTCATATCGGGCGTGCTGAGCTGAGCCACCACCGAGCCATCAACAAACTCCACCATCGAATGCACCACCGATTCAGGATGAATCAGCACGTCAATCTGATCGACCGACAGACCAAACAGCCAGACCGCCTCGATGACCTCCAGCGCCTTGTTCACCATCGACGCCGAATCAATCGTGATTTTCGGTCCCATCGACCACGTCGGATGGTTGAGCGCCTGTTGGACAGTCGCCCGCTGCATCTGCTCCGGCGTCGCCGTGCGGAACGGCCCGCCGGACGCAGTCAAAATCACCTTGTCCACCTCGCTGGGCGTCCCCGACTGCATCGCCTGAAACACCGCCGAATGCTCGCTGTCCACCGGCAGTATCGTTGCGCCGTGTTTACGGGCGGTCTCGGTCAACAGCTCGCCGGCAATGACCAACGGCTCTTTGTTGGCAATCGCCAGCGTCTTGCCGGCGCTTGCCGCCGCCAACGCCGCCGGCAGCCCCGCTGCCCCAACCACCGCGCACAGGACAATATCCACCTCGTCCAGCGTGGCCAACTGCACCAAGCTATCCGCCCCGCTCAAGACCTCGCAACCCCCCCCTGCCAACTGGACGCAACACCGCTCCGCCGCCGTTGGGTCGGTCATCGCCGCATAGTGCGGCCGAACGACCTCAACTTGCCGACAAAACAGATCCACATTGCTGTTGGCCGACATCGCAACAACCTCAAATTTCGGCGCCAGCGACGCAACCACTTCAAGGGCATTACGGCCAATGGACCCTGTCGATCCCAATATGGCTACTTTTTTGGTCATAGACGGGTAAGTATCGCAAAAAAAAGCAAAATCGTCAATAATAATAGGTCAGCGTCATATCCACTTTCCAATTGTCCTTGCCCTGCGGCAGCTTTTCGATGCTCAAAATCTCGCACTGCAAATCCGGCCAGCGAATCAGCAAGGTGGACAGGAACTTGGTCGTCTTTTCAATGTCGATGGATTTTATCGACAGAACCGCCGACCTCGCCCGCTTACCCGCACGGCGGGTCTCGCCGCGGGTATTGAGGGTAAAATTGGCCGAAGAAATGGAAAACGTGGTCGCAAACTCATTTATGACCTGCGTAAAGTCAAAAACGCCAATTTGAGACCCTTTTTCGGCTTTATAGGCCAGCCGCTGCGGCTCAATGGCGATAATCTGTGCCATTAAATCCTGAGCTGTTTTGTATTCTTCTTGGCTTTCTTTCCAACTCGATACGGCCTTAGGATAGAAGACAACCCCCGCTACAAATGCCCAAATCCCCATCACCGCCGGCACAGCAATATAGTAAAAAAGCGGGCTTTTAATATATTTTTTTATATCTATATCCATAATCCTACCTTTTTCCTTTTCACTTTTACCTTATGCTATTGCCCCGGTTCAAGGGTGAACTCAAACGTGTCCCGCGCACCGACCATCCCCAGCCGCTCAGAGCCGAATTTGAGTTTGGGGTGTTTTTTAATCGCATCAAACAAGTCCAGCGTGCTTTTGCGACTATTTGTGTCGCCTTTGACGCGCATTGACCGTTCCGTAATCGCAATCTGCTGAATCGCCAGATCGACTGTAGCTGGCGTATTATTAATGGCCTCAAACAAAAATGTCAGTCGTGCAGGGACAGATTTGTCGTCGCCAGTTCCTAAACCCTCCTGTGCCCGTTTGGCATTGACCAGCGTGCGGCGCAGACGAGAATTGACCGCCTCCGTCGTCGGGGGATTAACGCCGTACATCACGCCGCGATATTCCTCGGCCAGCTTGGCCTTGACGGCGCGGGTGTAGGAATTGTAGCGATAGGCCTTGGCCTGAAAGAAAATCGCAATCGCCGCCAGAAAAACCGCCAGCGAGACGCTCGCAATGCGTAAACTGGCCTCCATCGCTCGGCGTTTGCCCTGATAGGGCATAAAATCACGCCGAAAATCGGCGCTGTGGCCTTTGTCTATCGCCGCCAGACACGCCCCTGCCGCAATCAAAAGCTCGCCGGGCGGCAAAGAACGTTCGATGCCGGCCTCCAACGGCAGTTTGGCAATAGCCGATTCGCTGCGTACTTCCAGTCCGGTGCGTTCGGCCAGTTTTTGCGTGTCGATTCCTTGAGCCGATTCCAAAAAGACAACCTTCCTGAGCGGATGTGCCTCGTCCCAGCCGGTCAGCGACAGCAGCGTCTCACGAATCAGCGTCGCAGTGCGATGCTCGCCGTCCGGCAGCAAAAAGGATCGCAGTTTGGGCGCAAAACCCGCCTTGACCGGCCCAACCAGATAGCCGCTGCGCTCGGTCAGCAGGATAAACAACGTATCCGGATGTTCGGACGGACGCAGCGACCGCTCCAGCGCCCGCGCCAAACACACCGCATCCGGCTCTATCATCACAGGATCCACGCCGCCCTCCTGCAAATCCAGCAGAATATCCGTGGCGGTCTGTCGGTCGGCGGTAAAGGCAATCACTTCCGAGCCGGTCGGCAATGTACCGGTGATGCTGAACGCAACCGCCAGATTCATCGCGTCGGTGGCGGCGGCCTCCTCAGCGTCGAACTTGATGGTACTTTCGACCTGACGGGCGTCGGCAAATTCGGATTGCAGCGTGTATTGGGTATAGCACGCGCTGTCCAGCGCGACAAAAATCTGCTCGGCGTTGCCCCATTGGCGAATCTGCCGCGCCGCGGCCAGCACAATCGTCTGCGTCGCATCGCCCTCAAGCGGCACAATCTCTATCGCATCGCCCAACGCGCCCGGCTCTTTGTCGCTGAGCCGAATGGCCGCCGCTCGCTGCCGCGACAGGTACAACCCAATGCTTGTTGTCGATTCCATAATGGTCTCCATTTTCTATTTCTCATTTTCTATTTTCAAATTTGAAATCTGAAATTTGAAATAGGAAATTTAAAATACTACAATCCATACAATATCGCCAGTTGCTCAACTTTTTTGTCTTCTTTAATCACCGTCGCCACGGCCGTAGCGCGAGCGTTGCCGCTGGCGCTGACCACGCGGATAGAATAAAAATTGCTGGTCGTGGTCAGATAATCCTTGGCGCGGTCAATCAAGGCGCTGTAGCCGAACATTTTACGCTTTAAATCATCAATATCCTTAAACGGCTCAACCCGCCGCTGCTGAATGATTTTTTCGGTCAGTTCCACCGCATCGCCGCCGAAGGTCAGCGCCGCTTCCAGCACATGTCGCGGAGCGGTGTTGACGTTGACCCGCTGCGACCCCCATAAGGCAATATAGCGCAGCGGCGAATCCTGCGTCTTGGCCGAGGCGTCGTCCTGCCGGACAATCGCCGGCCGAGCGAAGATTTGTCGATCCAGCAGGGCGCTGTGAAACAGTTTGGCAAAATCCGTCGCGTGCGCCGAGGCCGGACGCTGCTGGGTGGTCGTTGCTTGTTGTGGGGTTTGGGCAACCGGAGCGGTGCGGCGGCGCGAACGTCTTGATGCGGCGCGCTGCTGCGGCGTTTGCTGGGTCTGCGGCGGCGTCTGGGCCGCCGGCGCCGCAACTGTCAGCATAATCGGGTTGGGGTTCAGTTCGAAGGCCTTCTTCTGCTGAATCTGCGCCAATTGCATTGCCAGCGTCTGCCGCTGCGCGGCATCCAGCCCGATCCAGTCATAGAACATCGACAGCACCGCCTGCGCCTTTTTATTGGCCTCCGTATCGGAAGTAATCGCCCACGACAGCGGCAGCTTGGCGTTCTCATCCTCGATATAAATCGTTACTTTGGCGGCGCCGATTTCCAGCTCTATCGGCTCCATCACATACGGCCAGTCCGCGGTGTAGGGGCCGGGAATCAACAGGTCATCCGGCGTTACCGCAAAAGCCAGCGATGAATCCTCCTTCGCCGACGTTGTCGTCGCCCCGTCAGACGCCGGTTCAGAACGATTGTCTTGTTCCGCAGCGTCCTTGTCGGAATCTTTGTCGGAAGAGTTCTTCAATTCAGACAAAAGTTTGTCAGAAGACTTTTCTTTGTCATCTTTTTTTTCATCCGTCGGCTCTTGCGCGGGTTTTTCTGCGGACGGGGGCTCTTTTTTTACACCGAAAAGGTCGGACAGCATCGCCAGTATATCAACAGGAGAATCCGTACCGGCAGCACGGCTTGCCGCTTCGGGGCTGAGGACTTTTTCAATCTGCTCATCGGTCGCCGTCGCCAGCCAGTTATTCAAGTACTGATACCGCTGATCGGCATTCATCCAAAACAAGTCCGAAAAATCCGGCAGCCCATCGCGTACGGCCAGTTCAAACTTTTTTTCCGGAATCGCCGACAGGGCGTACTTCATTGCCGAATCCAGCGCATATCGCGCCCGCTGGTATTCGATCATGTAATCCTGCCGCCGCTTGGCCATTGTGATGCGCACCGACAGCGTCGCCAGCAGCGTCGTCAGCGCCGCCAGCACCAGCACCGCAATCACCAGCGCAACGCCTTTGGATTGACGATTGATCCCGATGGCTATCGGGACCGATTGACAATTTTTAGGTCGCCGTAAAGAGTTTATTAATAATTCATAATTCATAATTTAATCCGCGCAATCCGCGGTTTGATTTATCGTTTTTCCGTTTCGGCCGGCGGCTGTTCCGGGTTGTCCGCCGGCGTTTTTTCGGTTGTTTCGTCTTTCTTTTCTTCCTTTTTCTTTTCCTCCTCTTTCTCAACGCCGGCGGCGTCGAGTTTTCGCGGCACAAACTCATACGGAATAAACCGCGTGCGATCAATGGCCACCGTGCGGTACAAAATCAACTCCGGCGGCACGCCGAGCCGTCCGTCGGGCAGTTGCTGCAGCGGCGCAAACGACACGCCGATGCGCACCGATGTCGGCAGCGTCTGCTGCACCCATTGAGCCGTCACACTTTCATTATCCACCGTCGCCACCTCAAAATGCGTCAGGCCGTCGGCCACGGGGATAAACAACCCCAGCGACGGGGAGGCGGCGGCGTCTTTTTCCAGCACCTTATCTTCCAGATTCAGCCCCTCGTGCATCCGAAACAGCACCAGCGATTGACTCCAGCCGTCGTATTGCGTCTGCCAGACGATTCGGTCATAGACCTGCGGCGTCGGCGGGGAGCCGGAATCGTAAAACTTGTTTTCCAGCACCAGTTGCGCCGCGTTGCAGCCGTTGTCGTACTTATTGCGAAACTGCATCGTCGCGTCAAAGCCCGGCGCAGCCAGTCGGTCGATGTCCTCGGCGATTTTCTGCAAAATCTCGCGCGCCAGCCGATTTTCCTCAAGCTGGCCGGCCAGCCGTGCGATGCCGCGGCGCGTGTGATAGTACATCGACATTACCGCCGTAATCAGCAGCGCCGTCAGCAACACCGCGGTGAGCGTCTCAATCAGGGTAAAGGCCGCCGGCGCACAAACACGTTGTCGATTGTGATCGTTCATTTCTGTTTGAGCAAGGATTCAATCAGCGGCCGCAATTCCGGCGGAATTCTGTCCCAATCAATCGGCGGGTTGTCTTGATCCGGCGCGGCCGCATTCGGAGTTTCCGTATCCTGCGGCGGGTTTGAAGCATCTTCAGCAGGAGGCGAACCGTCAGGACCTGAAGGCGTCAGCGCATCGAGCGGCCTATCGCCCAACTGCGGCACATAGGTAGGCGCAAACGCATTATACGCGTCAAAATCCATCCCCAACGCCTGCAAGAATCGATCTTCATCCTCGCGCAATTGTTCCAGCAGTTTGTAATAGCCGTCGTCCATACCGTATTTGGACAGGTGATCCAGCTTTTTTTGCCGCTGGCGTTTGAGGAAATTCAGATACGCATCGACATCGAGCCCTTTCTGCGACAAAAAGGCCGCCGTCGTCTCCTGAATGATTGCCTCTTCCCGTCCCGATGCCGTGCCGTTAAGCAAATCCAGATATTCCTGTTCGGCTTTTTGCTGATCCAAAATCTGCTTGACCAACTGCGGCGATAGATTAGTAATCCAATGTTCCAGATCAATCGACTGAAATTTGCCCTTGCTGTCGTTAAAACCCGCCGAAGCGACAGCGCGAATCCACATCTGATTGGTAATCGGCTCGTAAAACGGCTCAATCGTCGCCTGCCACTGGATATCGGGGCGGGTTTCGCTGTAGCCGTAGTCGGTCAAGTCCTGTACCTTAGACTGCGCCAACAGAGTTTCCATCTTTTCGCGGGCGATCTCAAACGCCTCGCTGCGCAGCCGCAAGTCGGCCATCGCCCCAACCAGCCGGTCGATAATCGCCATCGCCGCACTGACAATCAGCCCGACGACGACAATCGCCACGGCGATCTCGACCAGCGTAAACGCTTTGTATGAAACCACAGATTTCACAGATTACACCGATTATAATACGTTTCCCGCAGAACACAGATTTCACAGATAGAGTTCTTAGTTTTTAGTTCTTAGTTTTGAGTTCACTAAAAACGCATCATTCAAAACTTAAAACTCAATCTGTGTCAATCCGCGAAATCCGCGGTTTAACGATTTAAAACGCAACATTTTCCTTGGCCTGCGGCAGCAGCATGTCCGCGTCGCCTTCGACCAACTGCACGGGCTTTCCAAGCCGATGAATCAGAATCGACCACGGATTGCCCCGTCCGTCCCGCAGGACGACCTTGCCGCCGAACTGCCAGCCCGCACGTCCGGCGTAAAACCGCGCCTCGGTGAATCCCTGTCCGCTTTCGCGCGTATCCTCCAAATCGTCATAAAGGACATAGTCAAACTGAAAATCGTCGTCAAAACGGCCGGTGGCGATAATCGCCTCATCTTCGGGAATGCCCGAAAAATCCAACGCCTCAAACTGCCGCAGAATATAGCGATTTTCCACACGATCCAGAATCACCGCATAGCGGCGGTCGGTCTGCAACGCGGCCTCATAAGCCATCTGAAAAGTATTGACCAAATCCTCAGCACGGCTCTTGAACCGCGTATTGCCCCAGATCGCCCCAAAGCTGAGCATCGCAATGCCCGTCAGCAGCGCCACCATCGCCACGACCATGAGCATCTCGACCAGTACCAAGGCCTTGTAAGGTTTCTCGTGCATATTCTCTTGCCGCAGAGAATTCCGGTATTTTAATTGTATATTGGAAATTTGATATTGGATATTGAGTGTAAACTTTCGCATTTTTGTTAATGTTTTAAGCAACGGAAGCCAGTGCTTCCAATAAAAACTCGAATTTTTTATCATGGACGGCAGATTTTCCGAACATCGAAATAATTCTGTCCTGCCACAGCT
>Ga0308414_1002362_pt1 | contig 12311 bp, 12 predicted proteins | sample HotsprSampleOS50_FD_205667 | JGI IMG/M metagenome (GOLD analysis project Ga0308414, IMG submission 205667) | Hot spring phototrophic mat microbial communities from Octopus Spring, Yellowstone National Park, Wyoming, United States - 20090730_OS50 ... | reverse complement strand
CACGCACTTCTTCATCACGCAAGTACGGCTTTATTGAGGCAGCTGGTCTCATAGTAGTGTTTGCGCCTGCCTCGATGATACCAACACTATATGTGTGATGTCACATTGGTATTAGAGCGGCAAAAAAGAACGTTGTCTTGCACTTTTAAAAAAAGTGGATGCATGCGCGCACTTCACAGCGAGCCGCCGGCTCACGGCGCAGCAGGTCACTTGCGCGGATGCGCTGAGTCATACACGCGCTTGAGGCGTTCGGGCGTGATGTGCGTGTAAATCTGCGTGGTGGAGAGGCTGGCGTGGCCGAGCAGCTCCTGCACGCTGCGCAGATCGGCGCCGGCGTCGAGCAAATGCGTCGCGAAGCTGTGACGCAAGGTGTGCGGCGTCACCGTGTGCGGGATACCCGCCAGCAGGGCGGCCTTGTTAATCATCTTTTGAATACTAACGACGCCCAGGCGGCCGCCAAAACGGTTTTTGAACACATAGTCTTCTGGCGTGCGCCCGCGGTACTGCAGATGCCCGCAATACGCTTGCAGCGCCGCACTGGCGTGCCGGCCCAGCATCACAAGGCGCTCCTTGCGGCCCTTGCCCAGCACACGCACGATGCCTTCGCGCAGACTGATTTGTTTGTGTTTCAGTGACGAAAGCTCACTGACGCGCAGGCCGGTGCTGTAGAGCACTTCCACAACCGCGCGGTCCCGCAGGCCTTTGAGCGTGGTCACATCATGTACGCTGAGCAGCCGCTCGATTTCCTGCACAGTGAGAAACGAGGGCAGCGGCCGGTTTAGTTTTGGCGCGCGCAGGCCGGCCGTGGGCAATGAAGGAATCAGCTTGCGCCGGTATAAGCACTTGTAAAACGAGCGCAAGGTGGACAGGCGGCGCGCCACACTGCGGCGCGCGGCGCCGGCCAGCATGCTGGCAGAGAGAAAATCGCGGATTTCCAGCGCGGTCACCGCGTCCGCGGAGCGCACTAGGCGCGCGTTGCTTTGTTCGAGATACTGCGCAAACTGCTTGAGATCCCGCGCGTAATTTGAAACCGTGTGCGCGCTGTAGTGCTTCTCGTGCGTGAGATAGCGGAGAAAATACTGCTGCGCCTCGTCAAACGTCATGACGCAGGTGCGTAGACGTAGTTAATTTCCGCCTCTGCAAGCACGGGCGCCGCGGCGTCTTTGCTGGACAATACGGCATCGCTGGCGCTCACAGGCCAGGTGATGCCAAGCGCCGGATCATCCCATTTGATGCTGCGTTCATGGGCTGGCGCGTAGTAGGCCGTACACTTGTAATGAAATACTGCGCTATCGCTCAGTACGCAAAAGCCATGCGCAAACCCCGGCGGCACGTACATGGCGCGGTAATTGTCTTCTGACAACTCGCATCCCACCCAGCAGCCAAAGCAGGGCGAGCCGCGCCGTATGTCTACCGCCACATCAAACACTGCGCCGCGCACGACGCGCACCAGCTTTCCCTGTGCATGCGGATCAAGCTGATAATGCAGCCCGCGCACGACGTGGCGTGTGGAGCTGCTCATGTTGTCCTGCACAAACGGGAGCGTGATGCCGTGCTGCGCAAACACATCGGCGCGGAAACTCTCAAAGAAAAAGCCGCGGGCATCCCCGTAGCGTGTGGGTTCAATCAGCAGTACCTCAGGAATAGCAAGTGGGATAAAGTGCATGAAAACATCAAGGTGACCATTAGCGTTGCGACGCCTCCCACACGGAGAGGATCAATTGGCGCACGTCGCAGGGCGCAGAGAGCGCAGCACAATACGCGCGGAGAAAGGCGCGGCGCTCGGCCGCGCTGGTGAGGTCATACGTGGCAGAATACAAGCGTGTGAGGTCGCCAACCCGGCGGTGCCACGGAATGCGCGTGTAAAACCGTGTGGCGGCCACGCCCGTCAGCAACACGCGCACGCCGCCCTCCGGTGCTGGAGCGAGGTGAATGTTGGCGGGTACCAGCGTGCCATGTGCCACGCCGCGGTCGTGCAGCCGCGCCACCGCCGCGGCCACGGCGCGCACGAGGCGCGCGCAGGGCGGCAGGCCCGGCGGCAGCGTCGGCGCGCGCAGCAGCGCCTGCGCGGAAATGTGCGCGTCACAATACTGATGCACGATCACCACCCGGCCGGGGAGCCGCACCAGCATTAACGGGGCCGGCGTCCCAACGTGCAGCGCATGCAGCCGCCAGCTGGCACGCCATACCGCCAGCGGATCGCCATCGCGCAGGCGCACTAGGCAGCGCAAAAAAAAGCCGCGCGGCTCGCGCCGCTCCGTTACCATCACCCGCCCGTGCGGATGCGTCCACACGCCCGCCGCGCCGTCGCGCGTGTTGCGCAACAGCGTCACATGCGACTGCAAATACCACATGTCACTCAGCAGTGCACTCACCAAATCATTAACCAAACAGCGCGACAGCGTGCGTACCGTCCAGCCATACGGTGCGCGTGCCGCCAGCGGCGCATCCAGCCATTCAGCCAGCGGCGCCAGTTCGCGTGTGGCGTGCAGACAGCGCGCGTTGCGGCGCGCGGCTTGTTCGATTGAGTACGCCACGCTCTTGCGCCGAATTTCCGCCCACAAGAAACGCCATTCCCGGCCCGTGAGTTCATCACTCGTGCCCGTCGCGCGGGCGAATTCCGCAAGATAGGCGTTCAGAAAAGCCAGGCGTACTTTGAGCGGAACTTTTTTGCCCAGACAGTGCTGCAGCTGCACCAAATCACGCACCAGTTCCGCGCGCGTCGCCCGCCCAATCCGCGCCGACGAAAAATCCGTCACCAGCCACGTGCAGGTCTGCGGATTAAACAGAAGATTGCCCGAATGCAAATCGCCATGACAGACATCCGCGGCGTGCATGGCGGCAATCGCCCTGCCCAGCGCGCGCGCACCACGGTATACCGGCATCGGCGTGCGCGGCGGCTCCTGCGTGTCGAACGTTACCACGCCGCCCACATGCTCGATAAGCAGCCAGCCGTGCCACGTCCATCCTCGCCGCTGCCAGCCGCACGCCAGCGGCCGTGGCGCCGGCCCCTGCGCCTGCTCGAGATGGTGCAGCACGCGCCACTCCCGCTGCAAGCCTAACACACCGAACCAATACGCAACGCGTTCCCGCCACGTTATCACACAGCAATGTTTAACTAGCACACTCCCCCCCGGCCCCGCAAACGCACACGTCTCGCGGTGATGCCCGCTGCGTTTCAACCATGTCGCATGCGCGGCGAGATAGCCTTCCGGATCATGCCAGAAAGCCTCCGGTATCGTTGCGCACAACGCCGCGTCGCGCCGCTCCCAGCGCACGCCTCTCGCACGCGCATCAGCCGCCATCCCGCCTCCAGAGCTGTTCGCACGCGCTCCACACTTCTTCCACACTGATCAGCGTCATGCACGGCACGGCCTGCGGGCATATCTGATGCCGGCATGGATTGCAAGGCACAAGATGAACCAGCTCGACGCGCGGCGCCATGCACACCGGCACGCGCCAGCGGTAATAATCCGCCGGACCGTACAACACGACCGCTGGCGTGCCCACCGCTGTTGCCAGAAATGCCGGCCCGGAATCCGGCCCCACAAACAACCGCGCCCGCCGCATGATCATGGCGCACTGCGCCAGCGTCGTCGCGCCTCCCAGCACATGCACGCCCGCACCGGCTGCCTCGCGCAACGCCGCCAGCCGCCCCGCCTCCGCCGCCCCGCCAAGCAGTACTACCGGCACACCCCACGCCGCCCGCATGCGCTGCATCACCTCGCTCCACCGCTCCTGCGGCCAGTTCTTTGCCTCGCGTTTTGAATACGGCGCCAGCGCCACAAACGCCGCCCCCGCCGCAATACCGCACTGCGCCAACATCGCCTCCGCCGCCGCGGCATCATCGCCCGTCGCCCACGAATACTCCAGCTCCAACGAAGGCACGCCTTCCGGCGCCGCCCCACACCGCTCCACCACATCTAGCACCAGCCGCAGGCAGTTTTCTATCTCCGTCCTCATCGTGTCATAATGCGGCGCAATGTCCAACAGCCACGGCAGCTTCTCGCGCTGCCAGCGTCCATAGTTGAAGACGCGCGCATACCCCGCAATGTGCCGCGCACCGCCTAGCCACACCAATGGCACGCGCCCCAAGTCCTGCGGTGAAATAATCGCATACGCATACCGCCGCGCGCGCAGGATGCGCAGCAACCGCAGCTTTTCACCCAGCGAACGATTGCGAATAACCACCACCTCATCAACATACGGACAGTGCTGAATAATTTCCACCCCGCCGGCGTGTTTGGCAAGCAGGGTGATGCGTGCCTGCGGCAGAGCCCGCCGCAGCGCGCGCAAAGCCGGCACACACACCAGCATGTCGCCAATATTCTGCAGGCGTGTGAACAGCAGATTCATGAGGCAGCGCCCAGTGGGGGAATAGCCCGCTCACGCACGCGGCGTGGCAGCCACGTGATCATGTAGGAGCGCCAGCACTTGACACGCCACGGATCATCAGCCAGCGCCTGCCGGTACCAGGCACGTGCCGCACGCGCATCGCCCGCCGCCAAGGCTTCGCGCCCCAAATGCCAATATATATTCGCACGCCGCCGTGTAATCACGCCCGCATCAACCACGCCAGCTGCTTCAGGTGCGTGGCGCGCCAGCACCTCGCGCTGCAGTTCAAAAATCCGCCGGCGCTGCTGCTTGCCTGTTGAGCGCACATGTGAACGAAACCGCACCAGGCACTCATCACTGTAACACACGTTAAAGCGCGCGACAAGTTTCAGAAAAAAATCCCAATCATCGGTAGGGGAAAGCGCCGCGTCAAACCCGCCTACCGCCTCACACGCAGCGCGCGCCACCATCGCTGCCGCCGGCGGGATGAACAACTCCCCGCCCAGCAACCGCCGCCACGTCTCCACGCGGTCGCGGCTGCCTGTCGCCCGCACCACCTCACGTCCGTCTTCATAGAAGCGCACAAACGCCGAGTAATGCCAGTGTGCGTCTGGTAGCGCACGCAGCGCGCTTAGTTGCGTGGCCAGTTTATGTGGCAGCCACACATCATCCTGGTCAATAAACGCAATCCATGTGCCGCGTGCCCGCCCAATCCCCGCATTGCGCGCCGCCGCCACGCCCAGATTTCGCTGCGGCACAATCACGGCCTGCTGGAGGACCGGCGACGCCGATGCCCTGCACGTTGCCCGCACCAGCTCCGCCGAATCATCCGTGCTGCCGTCATCTATCACGATCAATTCCGCGTTCTGCTCGGTTTGCGCGGTAATCGACGCCAGCGTCTCCTTCACATACGCGCGGCCATTATAGAGCGGCAGCACTATGGAAATTAGCGGCGCTTCAGCAGACATGGTACATCTTATCATCCACGCCGTTTTAGCCAGCGCCGCACGCGTTGCCGCGCCAACTCCAGTGCCCGCAGCGCAAACAGCACTTTCCCGCGCACTTTGTCGCGTGTTAACGTTACCAAATGTCCCTCCACCGTGATCACCGACAGCGCGTCCGCACCAAAAAACCGCCCCACCACGCCTTCCCGCACCGCCGCAGCAATGCGCTCCTCCTGCCCAGGCGCCGCAGGCCCGTTGATCCCAATCCCATACACCGAGCGCGGAAACAGTTTCGGCCGGTCGTCAAACACCCAGCGCGTCTCAAACGGCTCCAACAACACCCGGAACCCCTCCGGCGTAAAACGCCAGTAATCCGATGGATACGCATGAATCGGGCACAGCATCACCGACGTAATGATGCACACGCCGCCCGGCCGCAACACCCGCCGCGCTTCCGCCATGGCCCTGAACGGATACTGCACATGCTCCAGCGTGTCCAGCATTATCACCGTGCCAAGTTCAGCGTCGCCAAACGTCAGCTGATGCAGATTTTCAATCCGATCCACCCCCGGCCCTGGCCGCATGTCGCAGCCGATAAACCTTTTGCCCGCAAAGACCGGGCGCAAATCCGCATATTTCTCCTGCCCTTCTATTTGCAGCGCGCCAAATTCCACCACCGGCTCGGGCAACGGCAGCACCGCCGCTAACGTCTCTACAAACGCTCGTGTCTCTTTGCGCATAATGGAGTCCTTGATCCTCCACATTATACACAACTAACCTGCGATTGTAAAACCTGCACCCTCCCTTCTGCCGCCGTCCCCCCGTAGTCCACCCCATTTATCATTGGTCATCGGTCATTTATCATTCGACATGTGACGTTGGACGATATTTCAAAACTTGAAACTCGAAACTTGACACTGGCGGGGAGGAGTGACATGGGACATACGACTTGCGACATTCGACGTTGGACGTTCGAGCTTCGACAACAGTTCTGACTTCCTCCTTCGTTCATTCTGCCTTCGTTCATTCTGCACCCCGCTGCTGCAGGGCAAGTTCTGCCTTCTTCTTCGCGTCGTGGTGTCTTGGTGGTTAACTCTTCTCCTACTTCGCCATTGGCCATTTGCTATTCGCGCTTCGCTCTTCCTTCCCGCCCCCCAAATTGTAAGTCCTAAATCGTGAATCCTAAATCCCATGCTCTTCGCCAACAAATAGGGCCACTTTTCCGACCACTGCGAATCCTATGTGCTGCCCGGCACCATAGACGGCTGGGCCGCGCCGGCTGGACATGGTACACCGGAACAGCCGCATGGCTGTTCCACGTGCTTTCGTCGTACATCCTCGGCATCCGCGCCACGTATGACGGACTGATGATTGAAGCGTGCTTTCCCGCGCCCTGGCCCCGCTTCACCGTCACGCCGGTCTTCCGTGGCGCCACGCTGCACATCCGTGTAAAAATGCAGGGGCAACGGCCTCGTCGCCCTCATGTCCCACAAAAAATGGCGGGCAACAGCTATAATACTCCCCGAAAAACGAGCCAGTGCATACCACAGTCTGAAGCGGTATACCGAAGGTCGAAACCACACAAAGAGTCGGTATGTCACAACGGAAGCAGTACAGCGGCGAAATCAAGGCACGGGGAGCGTTGCAGGCCTTGAAAGGGCAGACAACGGCCAGCGCGCTGGGGCACTTGGATGGGGTTCACCCGGCGCAGATACATGCCTGGAAAGCGGGGCGAGCGATCAGGCTACACGCGAGGCGCTGCTGCACGAGCAGATCGGACGGCTGACGGGGGAAAAAGAGTAGCTTAAAAAAACTGGGGCTTACCTTGTAAGCGCACGCCGCTCCATGCTTGAACCGGCGCACGAGCAGTTGAGCATGCGCGCGCAATGCGGGCTGTTGGGGCGGGCACGCAGCGAGGTGTAGTACCAGCCTGCCCCGCCTAGCGCCGCAGCGTTAACACTGAAAAAAGCGCTGGTAGAGGCCCATCTGAGGGCAGCGCTGCAACGTGCAACGCATACAGCAGGCCACACACGCATGCGCCGCCTGATGCGTCTCCACAGTCTGCACAGGCTGAGGCCACGGCGCAGCTTCAGCCGCCCTGGTGCGGGGCACCAGCGCTAGCCCTGCTTGCTCGGCAGTGTGCATGTTGACCGCGCAAACAGACTGGGCGAGGAAGATCACGTATATTCTCCTGGCAACAGGCTTGGCGTACGTTGTAGCGCTGCTGGACATTCACACCTGCTAGACTGCCAGCTGGACGCTGTCAACGAGCCTGGACGCAGTGTTTTGTGTCCAAACGCTGCAAGACACCATGGCGCGGCACGGGGTGCCGCAAATCGTTAATATCGACTAATACCAATGTGACATCACACATATAGTTTTCGTATTATAGAGGCAGGCGCAAACACTACTATGAGACCAGCTGCCTCAATGAAGCCGTACTTATGTGATGAAGAAGTGCGTGATGGGTTGCTACAACCAACCGATCGCGCGAGATATCAACGGCGTCTGGCCATCCGGATGACCCATCATGCGGGCTTCCACGCGCAAACAGTTGCCGCGCTCTTGCCGGTGGCGCAGTCCAGCGTCTGGACATGGATTAGCGCATACACTCGCTGTGGGCTTGCCAGGGTGAGCGCACAGGCCGCGGCGGGCGACGTGGGGCGTTGTTCGGGTGGACCGAGGGATCGGCGCTCTTGGAGGAGTGGCATACCCGGGCAGCACGTGATGATGCGGCGACGGCTAAACAGTGAAATATAGCCAAATCTTTTGTATGGGAGAAAAAAAGCGTATCCTAGTAGCAGTTTTAACAAATAACCCAGCACCCCGAGGGGTGCGCCAAAAGGATACGCGTATGAATGAGCAGAGCACAAGTGAAGACGTCATGCAAAAGGTATCTCGACAGGCGATATAGCGGAGGCACTGGCGGCCGTGGTGGGCACGCACGTGGCCAACCTGTCGCCCGCGACGGGGCCACGGCTGAACCGCGTGTGGGCAACGGAATACGCGGCATGGCAAGGCCGGGATTTGCACGGGAAACGCTACACGTACTGGTGGGTGGACGGCATTTATTTCAATGTGTGGCTGGCGCCAGAACGGCCGTGTATCCTGGTGATTGCCGGCGCGCTGCCGGAATGCACAAAAGAACTGGTGGCGGTCTGTGATGGCGAACGCGAGAGCGCCGCATCATGGCGTTTGGTCGTGCGTGATCTGCGGGCACGCGGCCTGGAGGAAGGCGCACGTCTGGCGATGGGTGATGGAGCGCTGGGCTTCTGGAAAGCGACGGAAGAACTGGTTCCAGGGACAGCGGCGCAACGCTGCTGGGTGCATACAACGGCCAATGTACTGGATAAGCTGCCCACGAACGTACAACCGGCCGCCACGCGCATGCTGCATGACATGTATCTGTCGCCCACACGCGACAAAGCCGAACAGGCGTATAAGCAATTTGTCGCCGCCTGCCAGGCCAAATATCCCAAAGCTGTGGCGTGTCTCGCGAAAGACCACGATGTGTTGTTCACGTTCTATGACGTACCCGCCGAGCTCTGGAGTCACCTGCGCACCACCACCCCGATCGAGTCGCTGTTTGCCACGATCCGTCACCGCACGCGGCAGACCTAGGGCTGCGGCTCGCGCCAGGCGGCGCTAACGATGGTGGTCAAGCTGGCAACGGATGCGGAGAAGTACTGGCGGCGGCTGAACGGCAGCGCACGGCTGCCCCGCGTCATGCGGGGCGAGCGCTGCGGTGACGGCATGTTTGTGGCGGCGGCATAATTGTATGAGGCCATCCAGGATACGCGCCCCTTACACAAGATTTGACTACATCTCATCATCTGGCGCGTCCAGTCAATCTGCCAGCGGCCTGAAGCGAGTTGTCTTTTTTTCACGAGTTGTAGTTGTACGGATGATTTCCGTTCCTGACGGCACATTGCAGCAAAACACGCCCTGAATGAGATCCGTCACGGACAGTCTGAACGCCGCAGTGAGGATGGAGTGCACGACGCGTATTTGTCGCGTGCGCGGCGCAGGTACGCGCGTTTGAATGCACGTCTAGGGAGCTTTTCTTCTTTTGACAGTGGCAATGCGGTAGTACATCATAGTATGTGCCCGCCTACTACGCGCGGGAAACCGCGCAACTCGGCGGATCAACGACACTGACTCTGTGCGGCTTGTATTGCCTGATCAAGCGCGGCGTGATGATACGCGAAGGTTTCAATTGCAAACTTTACTGGCACCTGAGCGCTTACACGACGACGGCGATATGCAGTACGGTATTCTGTTACAATGAGTTTTGATTCCAGCACAATGCCGTGCGGAACATCGTACACCCGCTCGTCTTTACGCTGCTATACACGGCGTGGATACTTCACGTCTAGGTCGGCAAACAATGCCGCCACATCATCATTTGACAGGTCATCATATCGCACGTGCATAGCCACAACGCGCCCAGATGCATTTAAGTGGATTGTCAACGTGTAGAGCGTCTTGATTTCTGTACCAACTGGGGTATCAGGCTCTGGCGTGGCGAACAAATCATCGCGTGTGGCGTGACTGGCTGGTGCGGTTGAGGCTTTAGGTGCAGTCACTCTGTTGTCTATGATGTTAGTTTTGGTGACAATCACGCGAATCGTTTCCAATCCGAGTGCAGATCGTTGCACGGCTTCTGGGCGGATGGCGAAGCGCGCCAAGAGGTTGGATTTCCATGCGCCGAACGTCACGCCATTGATAGAATACTGCGCGGGTGGCGGCGCGGCAAGCAGGGTGCTGGTACACAGCATGAATGCGAGCCGTAGGATTTCCTTCATTGCGTTTCTCCTGTTTGTTGACGTACTTTATATTGGACTGTCGCATCTGCAACGTTTGGCAGCGCGTTGCGGTGCATTCGCAGTTCAAACAACACTTGGCTGAGGTCACGCACAAAAAAACACCGCACCATTTGTTCAATGAAGCCTGACCCAAATGCACGGTCTCCCATGTCCAACATCAGCAGGGAATGGGCAACGTCCCGGTAGAGGCCAAGCTGCGTAATCACATCAGCTAGATGTGCTTTTGTTGGCATTCGCCTGCCAGCTTCGATGTTTGACAATTCAACTTGCGTCACGGCTCCTCCGCTTAACTGTTCGTAATACGTTTGCGTATTTATGCCGCATTTCATACGTGCGTACTGCACGTACCGTCCCAACCAGTTACTGTGTGCTTGCCCGCGCCGAGTTTCGATGACGCAGTATACCATTTTTTTTGTTAGAATCAGAAGGGGATTGACATGTAGTACAAACTATGGGATACTGGGTGCGAGCCCAGTAAAAATAGGCATGTGAATGAAAATGAAAACGACACCTGCGACACAACACCAAGAGTTGATACTGCCGCGGACGGCGGGATGGGGAGTAACCGCCACACGTCTGTCGCAGGTCGTGCCGTCCGCTGCTTTTTGTATGCCTTGTGCTATTACTTATGGTGTCATAGATATTGCAAAAAACGTTTTATCGTACAGCGTATTTTATCTTGACAACCAATCAGAATCAAGTGAAAACGACCTGTGAATGTTATACGCAAGTTGACACGCCACGGCAAGCGTTGCGTGTTTACCTGAAGCACTGTGGGAACACAAAAAAAGCCGCGTTGGTTATGGGGCATTCCCCAAGAGTATGTAATGTCACTGTTTGAAGATGAGCATTGCGGCAATCGGCACTTCCCGTTTGACAAGTTGGTTGCCGTGCTCAACTACTGTGCCGACTATTGGCTGCTCGACTGGATAGCGGCGCAGTGCATGTGTCAAGTAAGTATCAAGCACACTGAACAAAACATCACCCAACACCACAAACGGCCATGTTGACGTTCACATGCAAGAACATGGCACAGCACCAGTGTTGATGGGGGTTTTGGTGGCGGAGAGAGTGGGATTCGAACCCACGGTACCCTTGCGAGCACACTGCCTTTCCAAGGCAGCCCATTCGACCACTCTGGCATCTCTCCAATCATGTGGGTCAGCAACGGCGTTGCTAGATTTGTGCCGCTGGCATGCCAATGTTATACACAAACTGATACAACTGCCATGGCGGCGGCCAGTGCCGCATCAAGCATCTCATCAGCTAATAATCATACCGAAACAAGCGGCAAAAAGCAAGCGATGTACGGCTCCCAGATCCGGCGACTAGCAACATAGGCGTGGAGGGGCAACGGCCTCGTTGCCCTCATGCCCCGCGCGCACAAGCCCGCCGAGGCCGGCGGCCCTCCACAAAAATTGGAGGGGCAACGGCCTCGTTGCCCTTATGCCCCGCGCTCATAAGGCCGCCGAGGCCGGCAGTCCGTGTACATGGCACGGCCCACGCAGCTCACGCCCGGGTATTCCTGCGCAGGCTCGTTGCGCTGGCTGGTTGCCATGCTGCCGTGGGCGACATTGTGAGCGCCGCGATACACGAGCAACGGCTCAAATGAATGGTACTAAGCGTACCATTATTGGAGTTGACGCTGACTGGATCAAGGTTGGATAAGCAGCGTGTACAGCCATTGTTGCGCAGCCTCAACGGGGCGTGCCAACACAGCCCACTGCACAGCCCCATACGCGCCAGGTTAAGCGCATGTACAATTTACACTTCGCGGAACAAACAACGTAACCCGGTCAATCAACGCAAAATGCCGTTTGCATACCACATGCCGGGCTGACTGCAGACAGCGCAAAATACTGATGGAATGTTCGTGTGGTTCGAATGGTCCGTGGTCACGTACAGCTGTGTTGTGTGCTTATTTTAACGCGTATGAGAAACGCCCCAGCCAAACTGGATCGCAAGTCATTGGCCTCAACAACGTGCAACGCTTGGCTACGCCCTTGCGCCGCACGACCGAGGCTGTTATGTAAGTGCTTGATAATCAATGGCGTGCTGATCAGTGAGGCCCGGGGGGGGTTTGCGTGCCAAGTGAAGAAGGAACTAGGATGAACGCGGATGAACGCAGATGCAGACCGTGGTGGTGGCGGCGGATGGCAGATTCGTGCCGCATCCGTGTGCATCGGCGTGCATCGGTGGTTCATTG
>Ga0308414_1002360_pt1 | contig 12317 bp, 8 predicted proteins | sample HotsprSampleOS50_FD_205667 | JGI IMG/M metagenome (GOLD analysis project Ga0308414, IMG submission 205667) | Hot spring phototrophic mat microbial communities from Octopus Spring, Yellowstone National Park, Wyoming, United States - 20090730_OS50 ... | reverse complement strand
AAGGCGTCGCAGCATCGGCCGAGTCGTCGGCGTCGGTGCTCGCGGTCGATCAACTGAGCTTCTGGATCGAAGGAAAACCCATCCTCCATCGGGTGAGCTTTCAGGTCTTTCGGGGCGAGTATTTGGCGATTGTCGGGCCCAACGGGGCGGGCAAGACCACGTTGCTCAAGTGCCTCGACCGGCTTTTGCCCTATTCGGGTCGGATCGAGCTGTTTGGCCAATCGCTGGCCCAATATCGCCGTCGCGAGCTGGCCAAACGGGTCGGCTACGTGCCGCAAATCGACGGCCGAACGCTGCCGCTCTCGGTCGAGGAGTTCGTCGGGCTGGGCCGATATCCCTTCCTAAACGCCTTTGCCGCGATGTCGACCGAAGACCGCGCGGCCGTGCGCCAAGCCCTGGAAGAAACCGGCATGACGGCCCTGGCCAATCGCGCGATCGATACGCTTAGCGGCGGCGAACGTCAGAAGGCGATGATTGCCGCGGCCCTGGCCCAAGGCGCCGACGTGCTGCTGCTCGACGAGCCGACCACATTCCTCGACTTTCGTCATCAATCGGAGATTCGGGCGCTGCTCCGCCGCGCGCATCGGCAGCGCGGCACGACGATCTTGGCCGTCACCCACGATGTCAATGCCGCGGCGCTCGATGCCGATCGGGCGCTGGCCCTCCGCGAGGGCGAGGTGGTGTTCGACGGCCCCCCGCGGCAGCTTATGCAGCCCGAGTTGTTGCAGGCGATCTACCGCACGCCGGTGGCCCTGGCCGCGCATCCGCGGGGCGGAATGCCGATGATTGTGCCGGAGGCCGAATGAATCGGCCGTTCGGTCGCAACATCAACAAACGCGTCGTTCTTTCGATAAGCGAACCCGAAGATCGGCAATCGTCGCGGATTCAGCCGGCGATGATCTCGCGGCGGCGGGCGAGGTAGTCCCAGACGACGTAGCGATCGAGGTCTTTGCCCGCCGTGAAGAACACCCGTCCTTGGGCGGTCTCGGCCAGGCGATAGGCGAATTGCACGTCGGCATGCGACTGCCACCAGCTTTGCAGCAGGAAGATGTTGATGGTGATCCCGTCGCGGCGGCAGAGCACGCCTTCGCGCATCGTGGCCTCTTCGGTGCGACGATCGGGCGGATAGAGCAAGTAGAGCATCCGCTCTTCAAAGTGCGCGGTCGGCAATCCGTCGGTGATGAGCACCACCTGGCGGTTCGGCGTGTCTTGCACGGCCAGAAGCTGCCGGGCCAACCGCAGCCCATGCTGCAAATTGGTGAAGTGGGCGGGCACGTCGAAGGGGTTGACCCGCGGGTCGCTCATATCCACCTTGAGCCGCACCACGGGATTGCCCAAGGTAACCGGCTTGGGCAGCACCGAAATCACCTCGCCGCGCGGCAGCAATTGGGCGAAGGTAAACACCTCGACGAATTGCAGATAGTCGCCGGGGAACTCGCGGCGGATCAAGCCGTCGAGCGCCAGGGCCATCCGCTTGACATGCACATACAGCCCGTCGTAACGCATCGAGCCGCTCATATCCAACAGCACGCAGGTGGCGCACTTGGGGTTGTTCCGCGTGCGGTGGACCTCGATATCGTCGCTGCGCAGGCGGACGGGCAGGCCCGGCCCTTCGCGGAACATAGCATTGAGCAGCGTGCCGCAAAGGTCGATGTGCGCCAGCGAGTCGCCGAATTCGTAGGGTTTGGTGCGGGGCAGCTCGACGGCCCCTTCGCCCACGATCGGCCCGCTGTGCCGACCCGAACGCGCGGCCTGCAGCCCGCTGAAAATGCGGTCGAGCAGCCGGCCTTGAAAGAGCCGATAGGCTTTCGGGGTGAGCTGGTAGCCGCGGCGGGCGCGTTCCAATCCTTGTTGCTCCGCCCATTGGCGAAGCAGGTCGCGGGCCTGCTCGGCCAACCGCTTCAGTTCGTCGATTTCTTCGCTCTCGGCATAATTGCTCAGGGCCGAAAGATCGATGATCGCCAGTTGGGCTGTTTTGGCGGCCTCTTCCAGTTGAGCGATCAGCCGGTCGATTTCTTCCAACTCGTTTTTGATTTCGATCGCCTCGGGTACGCTCATCGCCGTTCGGCCGGTGAACGTGTACTTGGCGGCCAAGGCGTCCACTTGATACTTGTCGCCGAGCATCGAAACCAAACGGAGCAGATCGCGGGCGAATCGGCCGCGCTCGTCTTCAACGCGATACCACAGCCGTTCCAACTCGAAAAGCTGCTCGTCGGCCGCGGCCCGGGCGAACGCCTTCGCCAGCGGCGCCGGCGGGTGCATCGCCGCGGCTTGCTGTTGATAGCGACGGGCGGCCTCGGCCTGCACCGAGTCGGTTTCATAGGTCGAAAGAATCTTCTGCTTCCGTGCGCGGAGGCGCGCCAGCAACGATTCCAAGCTTGGCCCCAGGCCGGCGATTTGCCGCGGGTCGAGTTCCACGGCCCGGGCCAGCTCCTCCTCGGTCAACTCGCGCAAGTCGCCGTAGGCCAGCATGTGCTCGAAGGCGGCCGAGGCCACATCGGGCGGCGGACTCAACGGGCTGGGCCACTGCTGCGGATCGTAGCGCTGATAGGCGTGGATCACCCCGCCGATGCGTTTCTTTTCACTCATGGCCGTTCTCCGCACCATGCGGCCGAATTCGCTTCACTGCCGACCTCGTTGCCGGTTGCTTTCGCTTGATGGCACGCGCCGTTTCCAAGCCGATCGAGCCGCAGCGTGAACCGCTTGAGCAGCGGATCGCGTGTCGTACACGATCACGTTTCATAGACGATCTTGCCGTGCTTTTCGGCGCGCGAGACCATTTCGTTGGCCCATAGCCCGGCGAGCACGAACTCGATGCACGACGCCCGGACGGCCGGATCGCCCGAGGCGTTGACCTCGAAGGCCTTGTCCCACAGCGGCGGCACGCGGCGGAGCCGTTCGGCATAGGCCTGCGAGGGAAGCAGGTCGCCCACCTCGATCTTTACGCCCTTGGCGAATACGTCGGCAATGGCGTCGAGTCCTTCGCGTTCGACATATTCGTTGAACACGTCGCGGATCGCCTCGGCGATAATCGCGTCGAGCACCTGCCGCTCGGTCATCTGATGGCTGCTCATCAGGTCGAGTTCCAGTTTGCCCAGCGACGAGGCATAGAGGTGGCCCAAGTCGCTGATTCGCGGCACGGCCGGGCGTTCGCCCAACAGCACGCCGCGCTGTCGTGCGGCGGCCACCATCACGCGATAGTTGGCAATGCTCAGCCGCGCGCTGACGCCCGACTGATGATCGACATACTTGCTCCGCCGGGCGACGACACTGATCTGCTCGATGATCTCGCTCATGAAGTAGGGCACCACCACGGGGTAGTCGCCGCCCAGGTCGATGCCCGCCTCGCGCCGGGTGATTTCGATGCCCGTGCTTCGCTCGCGCGGGTAATGCGTGTGGATCACCGAGCCGATGCGGTCTTTCAATTGCGGGATCACTTTGCCGCTGCGGTTGTACGTGGCCGGATTGGCCGAGAACACGAGCAGCAAATCGATATCGAATCGGATCGGGTAGCCGCGAATCTGCACGTCGCGCTCTTCGAGGATGTTGAACAGGCCCACCTGCACCAGTTCGTCCAACTCGGGCAGCTCGTTGACGGCGAAAATGCCGCGGTGCATTCGCGGGATCAGCCCGAAGTGCAGGGCCTCTTCGGCCGAAAGGCTCAGCCCGCCGGCCAGTTTGGCCGGGTCGATCTCGCCGATGATGTCGGCGAACTTCGTGCCGGGGGCCAACCGCTCGGCATAACGCTCGGCCCGCGGCCACCAGGCAATGCGCACGCGGTCTTCGGGCGTTTCGGCCAGCAGCCTGCGGCCCATCGCGGTGATCGGGCGAAACGGGTCTTCATGCACCGGACAGCCGGGCAAGTCGAGGTAGGGAACCTCCTCGTCGAGAAAGCGCGCCAACAATCGCATCAGCCGGCTCTTCGCCTGGCCTTTTTCGCCCAAGAAGAGCAGATCGTGCCCGGCGAGCAAGGCCAGATTGATCTCGGGGATGACCGTGTCGTCGTATCCGATGATGCCCGGAAACAGATCCTCGCCCGCGGCCAGCATCCGCAAGAAGTTGTCGTGAATCTCCCGTTTGACCGTTTTGCTCTTCCAGCCCGAGCGGCGCAACTCGGCCAGCGTGGTCGGTTTGGCCGTGGTATTCATGGTAATCATGCTTTCTGACTTTTCGATGTATCGCTCACCACGGAATTTTTGCTCTCCCGGCAAAAAAGTCCAGCGACCAACGGAAGCGGGCGATATTGATCTTCGCAAACCACGACGGAAATCCACCGATTGTTCGGTCACTCGCGTCGCTTGGTTTGGCGAAGCCTAATCGGCCGGGTGCGGCAGCACTGGTTGGCCGGCGGCCTTGCCGCCTTATAGGGCATGGCGCGGGCTGACCACCGAAGCGCGCTGATCACCGACGCAGGCCGACCACCGGCGCGGGATGTTCCGTGCCGCGGGTGGCGCGGCTCGTGAGCACCCCGTCGGCGTCGAACCACAGCGGGTCGATGGCGATGAAACGCGACCACTCGCGCCGCTCGGTGTTCTTTTGATGATAGATGTGCCACCATTGGCCGGCCGAATCGCGGATGGCGCAGCCGTGCCCCGGCCCGAACAGCCCATCGCCGCGCGCAATGATCGGGTTGTTCTTCGCACGATGGAACGGCCCCAGCGGCGAGTCGGCCGTGGCGTAGCCCACGGCATAATCCGGCGTATCGGCGCCGGAGCCGCTATAGAGCAGATAGTACCGCCCGCGATGCTTGATCATCCACGGGCCTTCGGTTACGTGGCCCGCGCGCTTCTCCCATTCGGTTTCGGGCCGCAGAACGAAGGTCGGCTCGCCTTTCGGCTCGGTGGGCGAGGCCATCGGCTGAACCATGATGCGGCAGCCCGGAAACTGCACGTAGTAGAGATACAGTCTGCCGTCGTCGTCGCGGAAGAGGTGCGCGTCGATGGCGTTCTTGAAGAACTCGCGGACGATTGTGAAGGGCCCCAATGGACCGTCGGCCTCGGCCGCGCCGACGTTTTTATTCACCGTGTAGTAGAGATAGAACTTGCCCGAAGCGGGATCGCGCCAGACGTCGGGCGCCCAAACGTGCGGTTGGCCCGGCCGAAAGACGACCGGCCCCTTCTCCCAGCGGACGAGGTCTTTCGACGTATAGACGCGCGTGCCCTTGTCGCCATCGACTTCGCCGGTGGCATAAAGGTAAAACACTCCCTCGTGTTCGAGGACCATCGGATCGGCCAAGTTGCCCTCGATGATCGGATTGCGGTACGTCTTCTCCTTCGCGTTCGAAGAAGCGCCCGGAGCCGACGAATCGGGCGCCCTGACAGCGGGCGCCGCTGCGGCCGGTGTCGAGGCGGCATCGGCTGGCCGCGGCGCGTCGCCCGCATGGGCCAACGCGGCAATGAAAGCGATTGCGCTTGCGATTGCCGAGATGGTTGCCGAGAGTGCCGCCCGACGCGCAGACAGAAGAAGCTTGCCCGTCATTGTCCGTCCTCCGATCGAATGGGGCCGGAGTCGAGTTTGGCCGATCGGCACGAGTTTGGCCGATCGGCGACGGTTTCGCAAGGCGCGGCCGAGTTCGCACGGCGAGGCCGACGAAGAGCGGCCGACTCAGAAGGGCAGATCGCGCTGGCCCTGTTCGATCCGCTGGAGTCGCTCTTCGAGTTGCCGCTTTCGCGGGCCGTCAGGCATCCGCTCGAGTTCGCGGGCGATGGCGGCCGTGCCGGCGGCGCGGGTTTCGGGCGAAGCGTAGTCGAGCAGGTATTCCAACAGCGTCGTCAATGCGTTGGGCGTGCAAAGGTTCTGGATGAAGCCCGGAATGGCGAACTCCATGAATTGCTCGCCGGTGCGTCCCAGGCGGTAGCAGGCCGTGCAGAAGCTGGGGATGTAGTCGTTCTCCAGGAGTTCGCGCATCACGGCGTCCAGCGGGCGAACGTCGCCCAATTGGAATTGCTCGCGTTCCATGATTTGGGCGTCGCCGGCTTCGGTGTAGCCGCCCAGCTCGATGCGGCTGCCAGCGTCGATTTGGGAGACGCCGAACTCGAGCACCGCGCGGCGGACTTCGGCGGGCTCGCGGGCCGTGAGGATCAAGCCCGTGTACGGCACGGCCAACCGCAACACGGCCACCAGCCGTTGGAAATCGGCGTCGCTGACCAAGTATTGTTCGTCGAGGTTCACGCCGCTAGCCGGCCGCAACCGAGGGAAGCTGATCGTGTGTGGCCCGACGTTGTAATGCCGCTGCAAATGCAGCGCATGGGCGACGAGCGACAGCACTTCGAACCGCCAATCATACAGCCCGAACAGCGCGCCGATGCCCACGTCGTCGCACTCGGCCTCGATCGCCCGGGCCACGCCGTCGAGGCGCCAAAGGTAGTCGCTTTTGCGGGTAACGCCCGGATGCACGCGGCGGTAGGTTTGGTGGTGGTAGGTTTCTTGGAAGATTTGATAGGTCCCGATGCCGGCCGATTTGACGATCTCGTAGCCGCGATGATCCATCGGGGCGGCGTTGACATTCACGCGGCGGATTTCGCCCCGGCCCGACTTCACCGCGTAAATGTGCTGCACGCATTCGGCGATGAACTCGGCGTCGTAGTGCGGGTGTTCGCCGAAGACGACGATCAACCGCTTGTGGCCCATCTGCTCCAGCGCGATCACCTGCCAGCGGATGTCTTCTTCTTCGAGCGTGCGGCGCACCACCTGCTTGTTCGAGCGGCGGAAGGCGCAATACTCGCAGTCGTTGCGGCACAGGTTGCCAATGTACAGCGGCGCGAACAACACGATGCGATTGCCGTACACATCGCGCTTCAACTGCCGGGCGGCCGCGTAGATCCGCTCGACGACTTCCGGCGAACCGTTGCTTAGCAGGCGCGATGTCTCTTCGACGCTGAGCGGCTGTTTGGCCATGCTCTTGGCGATGATGTCGTCGATTTCGGCCGTGTCGGCGGGCGGACCGGACAATAGTTCTTCGATGGCCGACTCGTCGATAAAGTCGTAGCCGGAGTCGCTCAAGCGAGAGGTAATCAGAGAGGTCATCTTCTATCACGCCTTGTCGAGGCGCGACTCGCTCGTTCGAGCAGCCGGCCATCGAGTTGAGAAACACGGATCATTCGTTAGGACAGCTCCGGTCCGATCGACCGTCGCCAACGGGTCGCATTACGTCCGCCCCCGGTGACGGTGCGCATTGCTCAAAGCCGCTGTGCGTTGCCGGGATGATTCGGGTCGCTGTCGGTGTTTGTCGGTGCTCAACTACCGCTGAGCGTATTCGTCGCCTGCGCTAGTTGTCGGACAAGGCGCGCTGTGCGCCGCTGCGTCGCCGCGGCCGCGGCCCACCGTTCGCCCGATCGCCGCGATTCGCGCCCGCAAGCAGCCGTGGCAATCCTCGGCCGTTTCCGACACGCAGGCCTTGTTCGGATAGATTTCGTACAGTTGGCGGTAGCGCGTCGGGGTGAGGTTCGGCATTACCACGTTCGCCCCGCGGGTCAGCCCCAACTCGCGGCCGTTCCGCCGATTCAATGTCGCCAAGGCCGTTGTCGCCGGGATGTTCGACCGCGGGCAGACCAGCCGAGCTAGGGCAATCACCTTGTAGGTGGTCAGCTCGTCGGCCGGAACCTGCTCGTCGCCGACGTCGTCGGTGATTCGGCCGGCGCCCATCGGGGTGTGCGGGTGGGGCAGGTAGGGCCCCACGCCAATCATATCCAGGTCGAGCTTGGCGAACAGGGCGATATCGGCCGCCAGGTCGGCATAGGTTTGGCCGGGGATGCCGATCATCACTCCGCTGCCCACCTGGTAGCCTAAGCGGCGCAACTCGGCCAGCAGTTCCAGTCGATCGTAGCTTCGGTCGCGACGCGGGGGATGGATCCGCTGGTACAGTGCCCGATTCGAGGTCTCGAACCGCAGCAGGTAGCGATCGGCCCCCGCCCGGCGCCACAGGGCCAGTTCTTCCGGCGACCGTTCGCCGAGGCTAAGTGTAACGGCCAGCGGGGTTTCCGCCTTGATCTGCCGCACAACGCCCGCGATCATCTCGGCGCCCAACCCGTCATCTTCGCCTGCCTGGAGCACCACCGTGCCGTAGCCGAGCCGGTGGGCGAGCCGGGCGCAATCGAGCACCTCCTCGGGCGTCATGCGGTAGCGAGTCAACTGCTGGTTGCCCGCCCGCAACCCGCAATACATGCAGAGTCGCGCGCAATAGTTCGAAACCTCGATCAGCCCGCGCAAATGCACCTCGCCGCCGACATGCTCCTGCCGAACCCGATCGGCGCGGTGCCAGAGCGATTCGAGCCGGCCGGGCGAGGTTTCGCGCAGCCAACTGAGGATTTCCGCATGTTTCATATTGTGATTATATCGGTTCACAACCGAAGGAATATTGTTTCTGCCGGTTGGCGTAGGCAATTCCCGAGCAATTGGCACCACCTGTCCGCCCGCGCCGCGGCCCGATCATCGTTGCCTTCGATCGCTCATGTCGTGGTGTAAGCGCCTTCTCGCCATAGGGTTGCGTCTCGCCGGCTGGTGTCCGTTCCATGAAAAGGCGCCGCGATTGATCGGTCGATGCAATTGGATTTGGTGTAGTGCTTGTCGCCCCCGACATTTCGGCGGGAGCGAGCTGTATCGCCCAAAGCGTCGCGGGTCGGCTTTCTGGTATTCTGCACGATCGGGGCTCAGAGCAGGAACGCAGCGAGGCCGGGTGTCGCTCGTTCACGATCAGCCGATTCGCGGTGCGGGCGACTAATTCACCAGCGGTGTTGCCGGATTCAGCAATCCACCACGTTCAGCGCCAGACCGCCGCGGGAGGTCTCTTTGTATTTCGACTGCATGTCGAGGCCGGTTTGCCGCATCGTCTCGATAACTTGATCGAGACTCACCCGATGTCGGCCGTCGCCGTAGAGCACCGCCAGCCGTGCGGCATTGATCGCCGTGGCCGCACCCATCGTGTTTCGTTCGATGCACGGCACCTGCACCAGCCCGGCCACCGGATCGCAGGTGAGGCCTAGGTGGTGTTCCATGCCAATCTCGGCAGCGTTCTCGATTTGCTCGTTCGTGCCGCCCATCACCGCGGCCAATCCGGCCGCCGCCATCGAGCACGCCACGCCCACTTCGCCCTGGCAGCCTACCTCGGCCCCCGAAAGCGAAGCATTTCGCTTGAACAACATCCCGATCGCACCGGCGGTGAGCAAGAATGTCCGCACGGTCCGCGCATCCGAGCCGCCAAGAAATCGGCATGCGTAGGCGAGCACCGCGGGCACGACGCCGGCGGCCCCGTTGGTCGGCGCCGTAACCACTCGCCCGCCCGCGGCGTTCTCTTCATTGACCGCCAACGCCCAAAGGCTGACCCAATCGAGCGCTTGCAGCGGGTCGGGACTCTTGCAGCCTGCGGCCTCCGCCAAAGCCCCGCCGCCGGCCGTCCCGCGTACACAATAAACGCGGCAACCGCCGTACCTGTGGTCGCTCGCGGTGCATGACCCGATCGGGGCCGCACCATTGGGAAAACGGCCGCTGAACAATCGCGGCAGCCATTTGAGTGACCGGCCCGTTCCAACCGTCTCCTCGTTGCCGCGGTTTCGTTTAGGATACGGCAGACCCGGGCAAGGCGAAAGACGATATAAAAAGAGGGAGACGATACAAAGCCGTTGCCCAAGGAGTCTCGATTCTCAGATTCATGAGCCTCGCTGCCTGCGATCGGAGGCCGTTGCCCGCTTCGCGGCGGCGATGGGAGAGGATTCGTTGCTTTTTCCCGGTATTTCGCGCCTTTCCGCGGAGAAGTAGAGCCGAGCAAGGCGGCGGGCTGTCGAGGGCAGCGGGTAGTCGGCCAAGGCCTCTCGCTCCACCCAGGCCATCGCGCAAGGGTGCCCAAGCGAGAGCCGTTCGTCGCGGCCGCTGTGCGTTCCGGCGTAGAGCGCGGCATCTTCCGCAGCGGCCCGTTCATTCAATGAATCTGCGACGGATCTTTCTGCGCGTTCGTCGGCGATCCACTGGGCCGTAAAACACTCGAGCGTGATCTGAAAGCGGGTGACGCGGTGATTCCAGCGGGCCAAGTGGCGTTCGACGACGATTCTTCGCGCTGGTCGGTCGGATCGTCTGTCGCCGTCGCTTTGGCGACAATCATCGGTTCGCTCGCCCAACAGGCAGTCGAGCAATTCGTCCACCTGTTTGCCGACGGTTTCGGCCGTCGGCGGGTCGCAATGATCGGTCAGCAGCACCCGGGGAAAGTCCCACAGTCCCGACCATTGGCCCGTTTCGCCATAGCGCACCAACAGCACTTTGCTTCCGCGGTGAATTACCACGGCCGCCTCGTGCCGCGGCTGAAGAACCACAGGGGTGCGCTTTCGGGGCAGTTCTTTCTGAAGTCCCTGGGCCCAGGCCGCGCAATGGGCTACCAGTGGGCATCGATCGCACTGCGGTTGCCGCGGCCGACACACCAGTGCGCCCAGGTCCATCAACGCGAGGTTGATCTGCCGCGGGCTGCGGCTGCGGCGCACGATCCGCTCGGCCGCCGCCCAAAACATTCGATCGGCCTCGGGCGAGTTCGCTTCGGCGCGAAATCCGAGCAGCCTGGCCCAAAGGCGCCGCGTGTTGGCTTCGACGATCGGCAGCGATCGCCCCCGGGCGAAGCAGAGCACGGCCGAGGCCGAATATCGGCCCAAGCCGGGCAACTCGGCGAGCGTCGCCGGGTCGTCGGGCACGTTTCCCGCATGGTCGGCAACGATGCGCTGCGCTGCCGCATGCAGTTGTTTCGCGCGGCGGTAGTATCCCAGGCCCTCCCACGCCCGCAGCACCTCCGATTCGTCGGCCCGGGCGAGGTGTTCAACCGTGGGAAACATTGCAAGGAACCGTTGCCAGCGCGGCGCCACGGTGGCCACGGTCGTCTGTTGCAGCATCAATTCGCTGACCAGCACGGCATAAGCGTCGTTGCTTCGTCGCCAGGGCAAATCGCGGCCGTGCCGAGCGAACCACCGCAGCGCCGCGCGTCGCACAGCGGCAAACCACTGGACCGAAGGCAGAGGCGGCGCGGCGGCCGAATCGTCGCTGCCGCGGGGCGGCCGGGGGCAAGCCGAAGCGACGCGGCGCCCACGGCTTCGCTGGTCGCTGCGAATTTCCAACGGCATGGCGCTGCTCAGGGCAAGGGCAAGTCGGTCAATTCGTAGTCAAAGTCGGCTGCGGCCAAGATCGTCGGCGTTTGGTAGATGAACTGGGCGGCCCCCGGCTCGCCCGAGTACTCGAACGAGTAGCTGATGCCCACTTCGCGCAGGCTCTGCTTCACCGTTTCGGCGCTGGCGGGCGAAAGCAGTCGGCCGTCGGCCGTCCGCAGGCGCGCCGGGTTGCGGAAGATCCAGCCGCGATGGGTGGCCAGGGCCTCGCCGGGGTTGTCGAATCGCACGGTCAAGCGGACTTCGAACTGATCGCCCCGCTGCCGGGTTTGTTCAACAATCGCCACGGCCGCCGCGCCGCGCTTGACGATCGGCCTTCCGCCGCCCAGCCCGTCGAATACAAAGGTTTCGGGCCGGCCCGGCAACACCGCGTGCAATCGCCCCTGCAAGAGCGACAATCGCTTCGCCGATCGCGGCGGCAACGGAAGCGGCAATTGCAGTCGCTGGGCCGTCCGATCGGCAAAGTCGGCGATTTCCACCGAACCGGCCTGTTGGGCCGAGGCCAGCATTTCGCCCGTGTCGAGCTTCGCGCTCAGATCGGCCAAGCTCTGCCGCAAAACAATCGGCTGAACCCGCGGCTCCCACGAAAGCTCGATTTCCACCGTCAAGCCGTCGGCCGAGGGCTGACGCGGGTTGCGCTGCGCGCGAATCGCCACGGCCTCGAAACGGAACGGACCGCGATAACACGCGCCGGCGCGGCGCGGCGCGTGGCCCTCGGGCCGCGCCACCACGCAAATCGCCCGCGGTGTTCCGAATGCGTACACCGTCAACTTGGCCGCATCGAGTGTCTCGTCGAGCGCCTGCCAGAACGGCGCTTCGCTGAACTGCAATTCGACCACCGGATCGATGGCGACTTGATGGAACTGCGCGCGATAATCGACGATGCGATTGCCGCTTTGGCGTTCCAACTCGGCGAGGATTTTGGACACCGGCGCCCGCCGCTTTTCCAATTCAACGATCGAGGCCTGCACGCCGGTCAGCCCGTCGATCCGCTGGAGTTGCTGAACGACTCGCGCGACGCGCGTTCGTGCCTCGGGCGACAGCCGCGGCTCGGCCCCGCGAAGCAAGGGGAGCACAGCCGGCCCCATCCGCACCAGTTCCATCTCGGCGGCATCGCGCTGCGCAAGCTCGTCGGCATCGAGCCGGCGGAGAAGCCGCCGCACGGCCGACTCCCACTCGGGC
>Ga0308414_1002356_pt1 | contig 12327 bp, 12 predicted proteins | sample HotsprSampleOS50_FD_205667 | JGI IMG/M metagenome (GOLD analysis project Ga0308414, IMG submission 205667) | Hot spring phototrophic mat microbial communities from Octopus Spring, Yellowstone National Park, Wyoming, United States - 20090730_OS50 ... | reverse complement strand
CCGATCCGGCCCTGCGAGGCATGCGTGCAGAACTGGTCACGTTTCAGCGCACGATGCGGCGCTGGCGCGGGCCGGTCACAATGTAGTTTCAGACACGCCTTTCCACGGCCATGGCGGAAGGGGTTCACACGGTGGTGAAACTGATCACGCGCATCAGCTTCGGCTTTCGCAACGTCACGCGCTACCGCGCCACAATCATGCTGGGTCTGGGCTGCACGTTCACGCTGGATCTGCACGCCCTGCCTGCCGCGCGCTCACGAACCCGGCGGCCATCCCGCCGTGTGCGCCGCGCCAACGCGCGCGGCGCCGCAGGGGTCGTGTGTGGTGATCACTCACAACGTGCAGCTGCAAAACCGGCAGACGCGCAGCCTCTGGCGCGTGGTCAGCAACGCGCGGCGGGAATTGTTGGAGCTGGCCGGGTGGCTGCGGCAGCTGCAGCGGGTCGGCCCGGCGCCGGCGCGGGAGCGTATCGCGGCACAGGTGGCGCATGTGTATCCTGACAACCAGGCGTTGCTGACCGCAAACACGGTGACACCGGTGCAGCGCGCACTGTATGATCTGTTCCATCTCGAGCGCTGGATCGCGCCGCTGTTAGGTACAACAGACCGATCCTCCGGAAAGGCCGATGAATACTGGGCAAGCGGCTGTTTCGGTGAAGATAACTTGTAAGGCCGGGCTAGTTGCTAATTCAAGTTGACATTTCTGTTTGCTTTGGATACACTTCTATTTCAGATGACATCACGACACATCAATAATTTGCAGCCAGCCGTGTTTCTCGACCGTGATGGCACACTGATCGAGGACCGCGGCCACCTGCGCTCGCCCGCGGACGTCTGTCTTTTCCCTGACACCTGCGCCGCTTTGCGCGCCTTGTCCCGCCATTTCTCTCTTTTTATGGTCACCAATCAGCGCGGTGTCGCCGACGGCATTCTTTCACTTGCCGATGTCCAGCGTGTTAACGAGCATCTGCTGGCCATTCTTGCCGCCGAAGGTATTTCCTTCCGTGACGTCTACGTCTGCCCGCACCGCCGTGAAGACGCATGCGCCTGTATCAAACCAAACCCCTTTTTCCTCCATCAAGCGGCGCGTAACCACCACGTTGATCTCTCCCGCTCGTTCATGATTGGCGACCATCCGCATGATGTCGAATGCGCCACTCATGCCGGTGCGCGCGGCATCTACCTCTTGACGGGCCATGGAGAGCAGCACCGCCATGAGCTGCGTTCCGCGTGCCACATGGCCCTTTCTCTTGCTCACGCATCGTCTTTCATCCTGAACCAACACAATGACTACATCTGCCAAAACACTGTCCGATAGCACGTTCCCTGTCTGGCGCCGTTTGAACCCGCCGCCGTTCCTCGCCGCCGTGCTGGCAAAGGCCCCGCGCGTCGTCGTGCCCGCCACGCTTGATGAACTTGTGGACGCCGCCGTCGGCGGACCGGGCAGCGACTATTTTGAAGTCGCCTATGATGTGCCAGGCCGCGGCCACTATGTCGAAGCCACCGTCGCCCGCGTGCGCAACGGCATCTCAGCTAATTACACCGAACCTTACATGCGCCGCCGTGATCCCGACTGCATGCTCATTGCCGATGACATGCCCACCGACAAACCGCGCTTCGAAGAGCACTTTGGCGAATCGTTCGACGCCCTGCGCGCCAAAACGTTCGCCTGGCTGGAACAGCAGGAACTCGCCGTGTATGGGTTCTACGCCGGCGGCCGCGCCTACGGTTCCGACGCCATGGTTGTCGCTCCCGCTAATGCCGGCTTCTTTGCCCTCGGATTGGCTCTCCTGCAGGAATTCATCCCCCTCGCTGACCTCCCCCCTTCCTTTAATCCGCGCTTCTTTATCTATGTCGCGCCCCCGTTCCGCCACACCCACTTCAATGGCCGCCAAATGGTCATTCATGTCCGCAACGGTGACTGCCATGAAATCTTTTCCTACAACTTGTATCCCGGGCCAAGCGCTAAAAAAGGCGTCTATGGCGCGCTGATTAACCGCGCCGAACGCGAAGGCTGGATCGTGGCACATTGCTCGACAGTCCAAGTCATCACCCCGTATGACAACGTGCTCACCATTATGCACGAAGGCGCCAGCGGCGGCGGTAAGAGTGAAATGCTCGAACTGGCACATCGCGAAGCAGACGGGCGCCTCTTGCTCGGCCGCAATATCGTCACCGGCGAAGAACGCTTCGTGCAAGTCCCTCGCATGTGCCAGCTGCGCCCCGTAAATGACGATATGGCGCTGTGTCATCCACAACTGCAGACGACGTGTGGCTTTATCCGCCTGACGGACGCCGAATCCGGCTGGTTTGTCCGCGTCAATCACATCAACCGCTATGGTACTGATCCGCACTTGGAAAGCTTGACCGCCCAGCCCCCACTGCCGCTCCTTTTTCTGAACATTGACGCCGTGCCGCGCAGCCGCGCCCTCATCTGGGAACATACCCAAGACGAGCCCGGCAAACCGTGCCCCAATCCGCGTGTCATCCTGCCGCGCTCGATCGTCCCTCATGTTGTCAACGAACCCGTTGATGTTGACGTGCGCAGCTTCGGCGTGCGCACCCCCCCCTGCACCAGCGCCATACCCACCTATGGCATCCTCGGTTTGTTTCACATCCTCCCCCCCGCCCTCGCCTGGCTCTGGCGCCTCGCCGCCCCGCGCGGCCACGCCAACCCCAGCATCGTCCAAACTGAGGGCATGAGCTCCGAAGGCGTCGGCTCCTACTGGCCCTTCGCCACGGGCCGCCGAGTCGATCAGGCCAACTTGCTCCTCGACCAAATTACAAAAGCAAACAAAACTCTGTACGTCCTCTGCCCGAACCAGCACATCGGCGCATGGCAGACCGGTTTCATGCCCCAGTGGATCATGCGCGAATATCTCGCACGCCGCGGCCACGCCCCCTTTAAACAAGAACAACTTCTCCCCGCGCGCTGTCCCTTGCTCGGCTACGCCCTCCGCAATCTCACCGTCGAAGGCACCCTCATCACCTGCTGGTTCCTCCAAGTCAACCTGCAACCCGAAGTCGGTGATGAGGCCTACGACGCCGGCGCTGCCATCCTGTCGCGCTTCTTCCATGCCTGCCTGCAGGAATTCTTGCACCCAGACCTCGCGCCCGAAGGCCGCCGCATCATCCAGTGTTGTCTGGATGGCGGCAGTGTTCAAGACTATGAGACCGCGTTGAAATAACAGGCACGCGTGACGGTTCATAACCAATCCTCTCCCTACATCCGGCGACTGGTTGTGGTACGCGCAGCGAAGCCGCCGCTTCTTCGAGCAACAGCCCATCTCCTGTGGCACACACCCCTCGCTTGCATTCGCGCACGAAACACTCATGGTCACAGCCACGGCTATCGCCGCGGCAATTCTTTCTCTAGCCGCACCTTCACGCACGGCTATGCACGATTCATTCCCGTCGCCGCTTCCAGAACCGCGAACCGTTCTGCAGCTTGACTTGATACGCATTCTGTGGTATAATGATTCTGGTATGAGTATACCTCTTAATTAACCGTATGCTCTGAGGAGTTGATCATGACCCCGCGCTGGCTCGTTTCGACGCTGTTCGTCCTGTTGCTCTCCTGCACGCTGTCACTCTATGCGGTGCAAATCAAAACAACGGCCACGCCGCCGGGCATGGTGGATGTCCCGTATGCCCTTACCTTCGTCGCCGATGGCGGCGTGCCGCCTTACGATTGGAACACCGATTTCGCTGACCTGCCCTTCGGCCTCGAATTCGACGATGTCACCGGCACCCTCGGCGGCATCCCTGAAGAGCCCGGCACCTCCACATTCTGGGTGTCTGTTACCGATGCCAACGCCGAAAGCGCTAGTAACGCATTCACGCTCATCATTCTGCCCGCCACTACCACGCTCTTTTTTCAAACAGCCGGCTTGCCCTACGCCATTCATGGCAAGCCTTATAATGCAAGCATTCTCGCCATTGGTGGCCTGCCTCCCTATGTCTGGCAGATCGTCTCAGGCGCCCCGCCCGCCGGCATTGTCTTGAGCACCAACAGCGGCCTCCTGGCTGGCACATCCGTTTCTCCCTTGCCTGGCTCATTTGTCGTGCGCGTCACTGATGCCGCCGGTACGTTCATCGAACGTGCATTCGAATTGCACATCTTGCTTACAGAGCTGCCATTGATCCTCCCCGCCGAGCTTCCTGACGCAACGCTCAGCAACCTCGTCTCCATTCAACTGGCCGTACAAGGCATCCCCCTCCCCGCCACGTGGACGGTCGAATTCCCTGAAGAACTTCCCCACGGCATTGATCTTGATTTCGATGAAGGCCGCTTGTTCGGTGCACCGCTCCACACAGGCATCTTCAGCTTCACCGTCCTGGCCGAAAGCACGCTTTCCGGCGACGTCTCCCGTGTCTACAACTGGCGCATTCTTCCACCGCCAAAGAATCCTATCTTGCCTGCCACCATGCCGCCCGATGGCACACCCGGTGTTCCTTACATGTTCCAAACAGATGCCAGCGGTGGCACACCACCCTATGACTACTCACTGCTCGAAGCCCATCTGCCTTCCGGTTTCGTCTTCTACGCCGCTACCGCCGGCCTCGCTGGTAATACCATGCAGACCGGCCAGTTCTGGTATGTTCTCAAAGTCACCGATCTCCTCCATCGCTCTGATGTGCGTCCCTACGCCTTTCACATTCGTTACTCCGATGCTTTGACGCTTGACACCACGTACCTTCCCGATGGCTGGGCGACGCGCTTGTACAACCTCGAATTACATGCCAGCGGTGGCACACCGCCGCTAACGTGGGACATCGCCGCCGGCGCCTTGCCCCCCGGCCTCTCCCTCGCCACCAATGCTCTCGGCCATACCCTCGGCATCATCCGTGGTACGCCCCTCACTGGCGGCACCTATTGGTGCACGCTGCGCGTTACCGACGACGAAGGCCAGGTCGCCCAGCGCGTGCTCCCCTTGACGATTAATCCCGCTCCAGAGGCGCTCGCCTTTGAAACCATCGCACTGCCCGGCGCAATCTATGGCGAGCCGTACGAAACCCGCATTCTTATCCGTGGCGGCATCCCGCCGTATTCGTGGGCAATCCTTCCCAGCACAGGCACGCCTCCTCCCGGCATCTCGCTCATCCCCGAAACCGGACTCATCGGCGGCTTCCCCACTGCCACCGGCACGTTCTCTTTCGTCTGCTCTGTCACCGATAACGAAGGCACGTCCATTCAGCGCCTCTTCTCCATCACAGTCGCGCCGCAAGATGACCAGTTGCAGTTTATTACCGCCATCCTCCGCAATGGTTCCATCAATGCCGATTATTTTGACCGCATCTACGTTGGCGGCGGCACACCCCCGTACACCTGGCAACTCGCTGGCGGATCCTTGCCTACTGGCATCACCCTCGCCACCAATACCGGCATCCTCATCGGCTCGCCCATAAAAATTGTCACCAATACGTTCCTGATCAGTGTGCGTGATAGCGACGGAACGGTCATCTCGCGCTTCTTTACAATCTTGATCGTCGCCCTCCCCCGCGTCCTCTCTATTGATGACCACGACGTGGACAACGGCTACGTCGGCCAGCCTTATGACTTCTCTTTCAGCGCCAGTGGCGGCCGCCTCCCCTACACCTGGTCCCGCCCCTCCGGTTCCCTGCCCCCAGGCTTGTCCTTGCGCTCTGACGGCCGCCTCGACGGCACCCCAACCACCTACGGCGCTTGGCCCTTCTCCGTCCGCGTCCGCGATGCCCTCGGCTCTAATGTGGTTCAAAGTTACGTCATGCGCATTTTCAACAATACTGAACCTGTCATTACTACAGAAGAACTCCCCCCCGGCAAAATCGGCGCCTTTTACTCCGCCACCGTCACCGTCGTCGGCGGCACTCCGCCCTATACATGGACCATTGATCCCGCCGAACTCCCCCCAGGCCTCTCTTTCAATACCAACAGCGGCGTCATCAGTGGCACCATCGCCAATGTCCCCATGGACAACGAGTTTCTCATTGATGTCGAAGTCGAAGACCAAGCCGGCGAATGGGATTTCACTACCCTCAAACTCAACCTCGACACCCTCAACATCCTCTCCATTCCCTCCGCCTCCTTCAAACTCAACTGGAACTACGACTTGTGGGACCGTGATATGTTCTCCATGAAGTTCATTGCCCAATTGCCACCCGGCTTCACCCGCTTCGATCCCAATACCACCGAACTCTCTGTCGAGTTCGGCGATTACTCCATCTGGTCAGGTAACGAAATCGTCAAAGTTAACAAACCCGGCACTACCTACTCATCAAAAGAAGGTAACGCCAAGCCTGACCGCTTCTTTGGCGGCCGCATGGACGTCCCCGTCATCCAAGTCAAAATGAAGGCCAACCTTAAAAAAAGTATCCTCTCCGGTTCCGTCAAAGTCAAATATGACGACGGCACCGGCAGCGACTTCTACCTCAACGACGATACCTACTTCTATCAAGGTGACTACCCGGTGGCCATCCAATTGACCATCCAAACCAACGTCTACCCCTACGTCGGCCACCAAACCGTGCGCATGAACTACAAAGGCAACCCCGTGTCACAGAAAGGATCGGGCAAAATTGCTAAATAAGCACATTGCCTTGCAGGCCGGCCGATACACTTCTTCCTCGCCCGCTCCCAGTCCTATGCCATCCGCGCGGCCTGTTCGCGCGTCAGCGCCCAGCGCAGCGGCTGCCCCGCGCAGTAGCGCTGCAGCTCCTCCACAATATACCGCCCCATCCGCCGGCACTCCGGCCCAATCGAGCCCGCCATGTGCGGCGTCACCACCACATTCGGCAAAGAAAACAACCCTGATCCTTCTGCCGGCGGTTCCGGATACGTCACATCCAACACCGCAAATAAATCCGGCCGCCGTTTCAGTACCTCGATCATCTCCTCTTCCCGCACCACCGCACCGCGCGACGTGTTGATGAAGCTCGCGCCCTGCTTCATCTTTGCAAAATGTGCCCCCGTAATCATCCCCTCCGTTTCCTTCAGCCACGGCGTGTGCAACGATACCACATCCGCTCGCTCAAACACTTCCTCCAAACCACATAACCTCACCCCTAGCCCCGCAGCGTCCTCCGCGCTGCAATACGGATCATACGCAATCACCTGTACGTCATGCGGCCGCAACAATTCACACACCCGCCGCCCGATCATGCCTAGCGAAATAATCCCCACCGTCGAACGATATCCCCCGCGCACGCCATGTGTGGCACAAACTTCTTCTCCCGCTTCACCGCAAACGCATACTGCCAGACACACTTCAAACACATGAACATCTGCGCCAGCGTGTACTCCGCCACCGGCACGGCATTCGCCGCCCACGCGCTCACCACCGTTATCCCGCGCTCCCACACCGCTTCCGTCACAATCCCCCGCACTGATCCTGCCCCGTAAAAAAACGCCCGTAACTTCGGCGCACGCGCCAAAAATCCCTCATCTAATACCGGCGCTCCCCAGCCCGAAAACATTATCTCACACTCCCTTAACACCCCCGCATCCTTCGCCACCTCCTCCGGCGTCTGCGGCGCCGCATATAACTCCACAAGCTCCCCAATCTCCCGCTCCTCTTCCGGTCCGTAAATCAGCCTCCGTAACTCTTCCCGCTGCACAAACAACCCTTTGTACATCGCTCCCGCCTTTCACTCTTCTGTTACACCTGCAACACCCGCATCAACTGCACCGCGTCACTCACCAACTCCCTGATCGCATCAAACTGCCCCGCCCGCATCAAATCGCTTTTCACCATCCAGCTTCCCCCAACCGCCAGCACATTCTTCAGCGCCACATACGGCCCCATGTTCTCCGCGGTAATGCCACCCGTCGGTACAAACATAACCTCGCGGAACGGCGCGCTGATCGCTTTCAGCGCCGCTACGCCGCCCAGCGTCTCCGCCGGGAAAAATTTCAGAACCTTCGCCCCCAGCGCCAGCGCCCTCTGTATCTCCGTCGGCGTCGCCACGCCCGGCAGCACGGGAATGCTCTCCCGCTGGCAGTACCCCACCACCTCTTCCGACAGCCCCGGGCTGACAATAAATTGCGCCCCTGCACCTCGCGCCTCCGCCGCTTGTGCTGCCGTCAATACCGTCCCAGCACCCACCAGCATCTCCGGTATCCTCCGCAACCGCCGGATCGCTTCATAGCCCGCGTCCGTCCGCAGCGTCACTTCCGCCACCGGCAGACCTCCCGCCAACAACGCATCGCCCAGCAACTCTGCATCCTCAGCCCGCTCAATCACAATCACCGGCACCAATTTCAGTGCTCCAATCCGCTCAAACACTGCATGCATCCTTGTTCCTCCTACAAGCGTGTAATGGTTAAACCGCCGTCCGCCACAATCACTTGCCCCGTCGCATACGGCATGTCGCCCCGCGCCAGCGCCGCCACAATCTTTCCTATATCCTCCGGCGTGCCCCAGCGCGGCTCCAACAACAATCCGTTCGCTATCAGCTTGTCGTATTTCTCTTTGACACCAGCCGTCATGTCCGTCGCAATTATCCCCGGCCGCACTTCATACACCGCTATCCCATACTCCGCCAGCCGCACCGCCCATAACCGGCTCGCCATGCTCAACCCCGCTTTCGCCACGCAGTACTCCCCCCGGTTTACTGACGCTACCGTCGCCGATATTGACGTGATATTCACGATGCAGCTCGCTTCCTCCTTACGCTGCTGCTTCTGCGCCACCATCTGCCGCGCCACCGCCTGCGTCAAAAAATACGGCCCCTGCACATTCACCCGCAGCACCTCTTCAAAATTCTCTTCACTCGCCTCCAGCATGTCAACACGCACACGCGGCCCTATTCCCGCGTTGTTCACAAGCACATTAATCGCGCCAAACCGCTCCACCGCCCGCGCCACCAGCCGCGCCCGCCCTTCCGCGCTCCCTATGTTCGCTTGAACATACACCACCTCTGTTTGCAGTGCGCGCAGAGCATCCCGCACATCTTCTTCCGGCCGCCGCCCGCACAACACCAGCCGCCATCCTTCCCGCCCCAGCGCCGCCGCTATCCCATACCCTATCCCCCGCGTCCCCCCCGTCACTATCGCCGTCTTCATCATCTCATCCTCTCCGTAAGGCCGAGTACACTCGCCCCCCGTAAGGGCGAGTACTTACTCGCCCATTATTCCAGTGCCTCCACCTCCACCCACGCCCGCTTCTTCCACGACTCCAGCCCCTTCTCCGCCAACTGCACCCCTTTCGCCCCCGCCAGCAAATCCCACACGAACGGCTCATCCTTCACCACATGCCGCAAAAACAACTCCCACTCCACTTTAAACGCATTGTCATACACTCCCTGATCCGGCACACGCGTCCACCCCGCATAATAATCATTAGCATCCGCCACGTCCGGATTCCACACCGCCCGCGGCGTCGCCGCCGCCGGCTGCACCCAGCACTCCCGCAGCCCCGCCACCGCGCTCCCCTGCGTCCCATCCACTTGCACTACCAGCAAATCATCCCGCCGCACCCGCACACACCACGACGAATTGAACTGCGCCACGATCCCCCCTTCTAACTCAAACGTCGCATACGCCGCGTCGTCCGCCGTGCACGCATACGGCCTCCCCTGCTCATCCCATCGCTGTGGCAGGTGCGTCGCCCCGTAGCAACTTACCGCCTTGACTTCTCCAAACACATTGTCCAACACATACCGCCAGTGGCACAACATATCCACAATAATCCCCCCCCCATCCTCTTTCCGGTAGTTCCACGACGGCCGTTGCGCCGCAATATGCTGCCCATCAAACACCCAGTACCCAAATTCCCCGCGCACTGACAAAATTTTTCCAAAAAAAACCCGTATCCTTCAGCATTTTTAATTTCACAAACCCCGGCAGCCACAATTTGTCCTGCACAACACCGTGTTTGATTCCTGCTGCCTTTGCCAGCCGGTACAGCTCCAGCGCTTCTGCCGTTGACGTCGCTACCGGCTTCTCGCAATACACATGCTTCCCCGCCGCCATCGCACGCTTCACCGCACGGCACACGCCGGCCCGGCGGCACATAATCCCACCCATTCGGCCGGTGATACACTGAATGCAGCAACAAGCCTTCATGCCGCCCCGTGCAACTCAAATACGGCTCCTCCAGCAGCCGCTTCAGCACTGTCAACCCCGCCTGCCAATAGCGCGCGTGATTGAGAAAACTGCCCAGCCGCAACAACCCCTGCGCCGCTATCGCCGCCGCCGAACTGTCCACCGGCTCGTACTCATTGAATGGATCGGCATCGCGCTCCGCATATCCTTCCATTTTCGCCAAGCCCGGAGCGCCTGTATCCCAATACGGCACACCATCCCGCGGCGTCACCTCGATGTAATAGTCACATACCGCACGCGCCGCCTTCGTCATCCACTTCTTGATCTCCGCCGCTCCACCCAGCGCGCGCAGCTCTTCCTTCCCGCACGTCTCCAAAAACTCCAATTGCTCCGCAAAGCCCAGCATCGCCCACGCCAGCCCCCGCGTCCACGTCGTAAACGGCGAATAGCCCTGTTGCGAATTCGGACACCGGTACGCCCCGTCGTTGACATTAAAAATACTTTCGTGCGCCACGCGCCCGCGTACGTCGTAGGCATCGCGCCCTTTGCCGTAAAAAACCGCGTATGTGGCCGTTGTGTTCGCATGCTGCACCAGCCGCTCCAGCAGCGAAATATGCCGGTCATTCTCGCCCAGCAACACGCCTCCCAGCCGGTGCGCCAGCCCCAGCGCCCGCAGGCTCCGCAGCGTGTCTACAAACAGTGAATGCGGCCCGTTAAACGAGTAAATATACCCGCCGTTTGGCAACGTTGTCCAGCGCCGTGCCTGCGTCGCCCCGCTGCACTTCAACGCCAGCTCGCACACCCGCACCTCGCGCTCATCCGCCGCAATGCGCCCCTCCTTCATCAGCCGCCGCAGCGCTCCCCACGTGCTCACCTGCATAAATCCGTGATCATGCACCCCCGCCGCCGTCACGTGCACATCCAAACACCCATCCATCTCACGCCGCCCAACCCGCAGCATCTCCTCTTCCCCCGTCGCGTCAAACTGCAGCAAAAACGACCCAATATAAAACCCCAATGTCCATTCTGTCCATCCCCGCGCCGTGTACTTCCCGCGTACCGTAAATACCGGCGATCCCTTGCCCGCATCATACCGCCGCCGCATCCGCCGCAGCTTCTCTCCCGACGCCTCCCACATCCGTGTAATGGCCGGCATTAGCTCGCGTGCCGCCAGATTCATCCGTATCTTCATGCACTCTTCCTCATGCTTCGCCGCAACGCACGCAGACGCTGCCGTTGCTTTTCAAAAAACTCCATCGTCGCCGCTTCGCGGTAATCCGGATACGTCCACGGCAACGCCGCCAGCCCGCCCCCATGCGCATACAGCGTCACTTCCGCATAAATTCCTTCCCGCAAATATATCCGGTGCGCATAATCCTTCCCCGTCGCCAATATCAAACTGTGATCCGTCAACAACCCCGGGTCTACATTCACGCCTCGCCGCCCCTCTTCACTCCACTCCTGCTCGATGGCATTCGTCTGCAACTTAATTTCCGCCAGCATTCCCGGCGCCACAAGCTGCTCAAACACCACGTACTCGCGCAGCAGCCCCGCGCCCATTTCCGCCTCATAATACGGCGAGTGCGAAAACGGCATTTCAGACGACACATCCGCCAGCGCGCCCAGCGCCGCTGCCAGCCGCGCATGCACCGCTGCCCGCGCTACGCGCGGCGCGCGCAGGATTCCAGCGGCCAACATCACCGGCTCTGGTTCACGTGGTGTGCTCATTCCTGTCTTTCTGAATTTCGCACTATTCTATCAAATTCTCGCACGCATGTCCACACTGCCAAACGGCCCGAATCCGGCGACTGGCATCACAGGCGTGGAGGGGCAACGGCCTCCTTGCCCTCTTCTCCCACAAAAAAATGGAGAGACAACGGCCTCCTTGCCCTCACCTCCAACAAAAAAATGGAGGGGCAACAGCCTCGTTGCCCTCTTCTCCCACAAAAAATGGAGAGACAACGGCCTCCTTGCCCTCACCTCCCACAAAAAAATGGAGGGGCAACGGCCTCCTTGCCCTCACCTCCCACAAAAAAAATGGAGAGACAACGGCCTCCTTGCCCTCACCTCCCACAAAAAAAATGGAGGGGCAACGGCCTCCTTGCCCTCCCCTCCCACAAAAAAACGGAGGGGCAACGGCCCCGTTGCCCTCACCTCCCACAAAAAAATGGAAGGGCAACGGCCTCCTTGCCCTCACCTCCCACAAAAAAATGGAGGGGCAACGGCCTCCTTGCCCTCACCTCCCACAAAAAAACGGAGGGGCAACGGCCTCCTTGCCCTCACCTCCCACAAAAAAATGGAGAG
>Ga0308414_1002354_pt1 | contig 12328 bp, 12 predicted proteins | sample HotsprSampleOS50_FD_205667 | JGI IMG/M metagenome (GOLD analysis project Ga0308414, IMG submission 205667) | Hot spring phototrophic mat microbial communities from Octopus Spring, Yellowstone National Park, Wyoming, United States - 20090730_OS50 ... | reverse complement strand
CTTTTCGGAGGTCAAAACAAGGTTTTATTCTTGAATCTGTGTTTTTACGGGCTACAATAGCGGTTTATTTTTCGCCGATATCGTGTCGGCGATGTCAATGAGAAGCGTATTTTGTCAACCGTTCAACCATCGGATCGACTGCCGCTGACGCGGATTCAGCGGCTCATCGGCGGCTATATGCTCCAGTCCAAACGGACTAAGGCCAATGGCTATCTGACGGTGCGCGCCGACCTGACCGAGTTGAACGGGATGCGCAAGCTTTACTGCAAACAAGTCGGCGTGCGGGCGACAACCAACGATTTTTTCATCGCTGCGATCTCGCGGGCGATTGCGGCCTACCCCCTGATGGCGGCGACCTTCAGTAAAGACGGCCAGTATCTGCACATCAGCGAAAAGATTGGCGTCGGGTTTGCCGTGGCCGCTCCGCAGGGACTGGTCGTGCCGGTGGTGCAGGATGTTCGGCACAAAACGCTGCCCCAACTGGCCGAGGACAGCGAAAATCTGCTCAAAAAAGCGCGTTCCAACAAACTGATTCCCGATGATTTTGACGGCGCCAACATTGTATTGACCGGTTTGGGGATGTACGGCGTCGAGTCGTTTTATGCCATCAGCCCGCCGTCGGCGCTGGGGATTGTGTCCATCGGCAACATTGAGGATGTGATTGTCCCGACCGAAGGCGGTTTTGTTACGCGAAAAATGATGTATGTATCGCTGGCGTTCGATCAGTGTATCGTCGATGCGTTTTACGCCGCCCAGTTCCTTCGGCACATCACCGATGCGCTGCAAGACCCGTGGTCGCTGACGTAAACGTTGAAAAATTTTTTAGTCCGCATCAAAAAATGCTTGACAATATCTCAATGACCTGCGATAATAACACTGAAAATACGGTTCGCTGATGTGCGGACTTTCAAACAAGGACTGCTTCCCCCCTCATCCACGAAGCAGTCTTTTTCTTTTTACCCCCAATCTTTTGACCGTTGCTTTCCAAAAAAGAAAGCCGCCGACTTTTTGGGGCATATTGTATGCAAAGTCGGCGGCGATAGGGTTTAACCAAACAGTTTTTTGGTCAGTTCGGCGATGCGCTGGCCGCGGCGGGCGCATTGGTTCATCACCCGTTCATCGGGTTTGCCGATGGAAACAGGCCCGTAGTGGTCGCCCTGCGGGTCGCCCTGAATGACCATTCCGTGAATCAGCATCATATTGTTGATTTCGCAAATGGTGGTTTCGTTGCCGCCGCCGATGTTGGCCGAGCTGCTGAAGGCGGCGCCGACTTTGCCGTCGAGTTTGCCGTGTTTGCTGACGGATTCGTCGAACAGTGCGGCAATCGGGGCTGCGGCACGGCCGTAGTAGGTCGGCGAGCCGACCACAATCGCGTCGGCGGCCAGCAGTTCATCGACCTTGGTATCGGTTACGCTTTTGCAGACGGTGGGCAGACCGGCCTTTTCCATCGCCTCGGCAATCGCCTTGGCCATGGTTTTGGTGTTGCCGCTGCGGGTGTAATAAAGAACAAGTCCTTTGGCCATCTTAGTTCTCTCCTTTCGACGAGGGTTGCGTTTCTTTTAGGGTTTCCACGTTTTTTTGAAATTGATCGGGTATTTCCAGTGCAAAGATTTTTTTGTCTATTTTTTTATTGGTTTCAATATCCGTAAAAAGAATGTCGTAAAAATCGCCCTGTGTGGACAGCGTACGGACGCGGTGGGGCAGATACGATGCATTGTCAATCCAGAAATCGATGGTCTTGTAGTCCTTGCTGTACCGCGAGTCCGGTTTGACATTGAGTATCAGATGCGCCAGGTTTTGTTCATTTTCAGCCGGTTCGGCCAAATGTACGTCAAATTCCGTCTCAAAGTCCTTGCTGCCGGAAAATCCGACCAGCGGAAAATGATGCGTCAAAAAGTCAAACGCATCCAGCGGTTTGTCTTCGGGGGCTTGCTGGAGCATATCGACCTGCTCTAAGGCGTAGTCGATTTTGGTCAGCCAAACGCCGTCGAAGAGGTAGATTTCCAGACGTTTTTCTTCGTCAAAGTCGTCCTGTTGGACGGAGTCGAACTGAATCTTAACCTGTGAACGGCCGTTGGATTTCAGATAGTGCAGTGCGCCTTTTCGCGTTGTCCGTGAATCCAGAAGGTCTGGGTCTTGAATGACTAAATAGGTAAGTTTGGCGGTGCAGGAGGTTAGTTCCGTCGCATTTTTTTGCAGGTTGTCGAGGATTTTTTGCAGCGGTGTTTGGGGCGGCTGCTCAGCGGCCGCTGCGGCGGCCTTGACGGCAGAGCAACCTTGATCGGCCTGAACGGCCGTCGGCGTCAGCAGGGTAAACACAATCAAGCCCAAAACCAGAGTCATTTTCATCGGCAATCCTTTCACAGGTCGTTTTCCAGTCGGTCGATAATCGACAAAACATTGTCCAAATGCAGGACAACATAGTCGGCGATATGTTCAAAGGTATCCGCTTTGGCGTGATTTTTCAACAGAATTGCGATTGCTCCGGCGTTTTTTGCCGCTTCCAAGTCGTGTTTGAAGTCGCCGACAACCAGCGTTCGGGCCGGGTCTGCATTGAACCGGCCGCACAGCAGGCGAACGCCGAAGCCGTCGGGTTTGGCCGGACCGTCCTCACGGCAAACCATGGCGTCAAAATGGAGATGGTGTTTGTCGGCGACATAGACGGCGTTGGTGCGGGTGTTGCGTGTCAACAGCCCAATCGGGATGCCGCGCGACCGCAGCGTATCCAGCAGACGAGCGGCGCCGTCATTGAGGGTGGACTGTTCGGCGGCGGTTTTTTCGTGGGCAGACAAAACGGCCTCGGCGCTGCTGCGCTGTTCGGGCGTCATTTTTTCCAACGCGCCCAAAATACACGGTTCATCGGGTGAAACGCCCATCTGACGGCGAATCGCGTCAAAATCCATGAACGGCTCGGTCAATGTGCCGTCCAAATCAAAAATAACGGCCTGGATTTTCATCGGTTCTGTGGTTTAGAGCAAATCCGGTTCGGAGTCCTTCCGCAGCAGCTCAATCAGATAGCGGGCGGCTTTGGTCAGGTGTTTGTCTTTGCGAATAAGAATACCGGTGGTGCGGTAAAAATGTTCATTGGTAAACGACAAGGCCTTCAGTGTGCCGGCGGTTAGTTCGGTGCGCAGGCATGGTTTGGGCAGGATGGAAACGCCCGCATTGATTTCGACGGCGCGCTTAATCGTCTCGATATTGTCAAACTCCATCACGGTACGCACGGAAACATTGTATTTTTTGAGCATTGCGTCGATTTGTGTGCGGGTGGGGACTTCCGGCGAAAAGCCGATAAACTTTTCGGATTGAAGCTGGTGGATGTCGAGCTCGTTGAATTTGGCCAATGGATGCTCCGGCGAGCAGGCCAGCATCAGCGGTTCATTTTCAAACGGATAGACCTCCAGATTTTTGTCCCGCTTTGGGACGGCGACTACGCCGATGTCAATACTGCCGCGCAGCAGGCGTTCATAGATATCGCGTGCGTCGATATATTCAATCGACAGATTCACATCGGGATAGATACTCATAAACTTTTTGACATACGGCTGGAGGGTGTGCATTCCGATACTGAAAATGGCGGCCAGATGTATCTTGCAGCTTTGCTGGCTCAGTTCGGCGATTTCGCTGTTAAGCCGCTGGCAGCGTTCGATGATATCCTGACAGGCGCGCAGAAATATCTGACCGGCAGGGGTCAGTTCAATCGGGCGTTTTTTGCGATCGACCAACTGGACTTTGTATTCCGTTTCCAGTTGGGCAATCTGTTGAGAGACCGCCGATTGGCTGATGCCGTGGATGTCGGCGGCGCGAGAAAAGTTTTTCAACTCCACCACATCACAAAAGAGTTTTGCTATCTCCAAATTCATCATAAGATTATCTAATGATAAGTATCTCAAAAAGAACGCTTGTTATTGTTAATGGTGCTATGTATTATAAGCCACGTTAATTTTATTGTAAATAGAAAAAATACTACAACGGAGTTAGACGATTGTTTTTGGCGGCCTGTATGCTGTCAGAGTTAATATAAGTTACTGCATGAAAAACACTTAAATCTGGAGGTCAAAGTATGTCAATTGCAACAAGCTACATTCAGTCGATCCTCGACATCGTCAAAAGCCGCAATCCCGGCGAACCGGAGTTTTTGCAGGCCGTTACCGAAGTGCTCGAATCGCTGATTCCTGTGCTGGAACAGTCGCCCAAGTACCGCGAGCATAAGGTACTGGAGCGGATCGTCGAGCCGGAGCGCGTGCTGATGTTCCGTGTGCCGTGGATCGACGACAAGGGACAGATTCAGGTCAACCGCGGTTATCGCATTGAAATGAACAGCGCGATTGGTCCCTATAAGGGCGGCTTGCGGTTTCACCCCAGCGTCAATCTGAGCATCCTGAAGTTCTTGGCGTTTGAACAGGTGTTCAAGAACTCGCTGACGACGCTGCCGATGGGCGGCGGCAAGGGCGGCTCGGACTTTGACCCCAAGGGCAAGTCGGATAATGAAGTGATGCGGTTCTGCCAATCGTTTATGACCGAGTTGGCCCGCCATATCGGCCCGCACACCGACGTGCCGGCCGGCGATATCGGCGTGGGCGGACGCGAAATCGGCTATCTGTTCGGCCAGTACAAGCGGCTTCGCAATGAGTTCACCGGCGTGCTGACCGGCAAAAATATCAAGTGGGGCGGTTCGCTGATTCGTCCCGAAGCGACCGGTTACGGCTGCGTGTACTTTGCCCAGAATATGCTGGCCGTTAAGGGCGACAGCATCCAAGGCAAGATTTGCACCGTGTCCGGTTCGGGTAACGTGGCTCAGTACACCGTCGAAAAAATCAACCAGCTTGGCGGCAAGTGCGTGACGCTGTCGGATTCGACCGGCACGATCTATGACCCGGCCGGCATCGACGACGAAAAGCTGGCGTATGTGATGGAACTGAAGAACGTCAAACGCGGCCGCATTAAAGAATACGCCGACAAGTACAAAGGCGTGCAGTATCTGGAAGGCAAGCGTCCGTGGGGCATCAAGTGCGATTGCGCGTTTCCGTCGGCCACGCAGAACGAGGTCTCGGAAGAAGACGCCAAGACGCTGGTCAAGAACGGCTGCAAGCTGGTGGCCGAGGGCGCCAATATGCCCACCGAGGCGGCGGGCGTGGAGGTGTTCCTGAACGCCAAGATTCTGTACGGCCCGGGTAAGGCCGCCAACGCCGGCGGCGTGGCCACGTCCGGTTTGGAAATGGCGCAGAACGCTATGCACACCAACTGGTCGCGTGAAGAGGTCGATGCCCGCCTCAAGTACATTATGGAATCGATCCATAAACAGGCCAAGGAAGCCGCCGAACGATACGGTATGCCGGGCAACTATGTCGCCGGCGCCAACATCGCCGGTTTTGTCAAGGTCGCCGATTCGATGATCGACCAAGGCGTTGTATAGTCTTGGACGCATTTTGCGATTTTCAAAGCCCGTCTCAACACTTGTTGAGACGGGCTTTTTTGTTGTGCGGCAGTTCTTGGGGTCAGAAGACAGAAGACAGAGGTTAGAGGGTGGAATTTTTCATTTTTTTGCCGGCTGGAGGAAGCCGGCGGTACCTTGTATGTTCTTATCAGTTGTCAGCCAAACCTTAAAGACACACATGTTGTTGCAATCTTTGATTCGGGTCTCCATTTCCGCTTGACAGTTCGACCGGCATCAGATAAAATATCTCAGGTCGTGAGAAAATAATGTTTTGCAACGATAAATAATCCCGAAAGGATACAGAAAATGACGATTCAGCTTAAAAAAGATGCGATGTGGAGTTTGGTGGCGCCGACGAGTATGGGAGTTCGGCTGACGCCGACGGAGGGGGCGCCGATGCACTGCGGGCGAACGCTGATAATGCAGGCGACCAGCGCCGAATCGAATGTGGTCAGCGTGGCTTCTTATCTGGGGCTGCCGGTGAAGATTTTGACCACGTTTGTCAAGGATAGCCCGATTGCCCGCTTCATTAAAGACGACTTAGCCAGTCGTCATATCGCATACGAGGGCAAAGAGGTCGAGCAGGGCGGCCCGTGGGGGTATCGTCATCAGTTCAATCTGGCCGACAGCGGGTTTGGCTGCCGCGGCCCGCGCGTCCACAACGATCGTGCCGGCGAGGTCGGCCGTACGCTCAACGTCAAGGACTTTGACCTCGAGCGGATGTTCGGCAAAGAGGGGGTTCAGATTGTGCATTTGTCCGGCTTGATTGCGGCGCTGTCGCCGGAGACCAGCACCTTTTGCCTTGAGCTGGCGCGAACAGCCAAGAAATACGGCACACGCATTTCGTTTGACCTGAACTATCGCGCGTCGTTCTGGAAGGGGCGGCAGGCCGAGCTGTCGGCGGCGTTCAAAGAAATCGCAGCGGCGGCGGATATTCTGGTTGGCAATGAAGAAGATTTCCAACTGTGTCTGGGGGTTCACGGCCCAGAGGCCGGCGGCAAGGACATCGCCGCACAGATCGAGAGCTTTAAGGGGATGATTAACTGCGTCAAGAAGACCTATCCCCACGCACAGGTGTACGCCACGACGCTGCGGCAGGTGGTCAGCGCCAACTGTCATTTGTGGGGCGCAATCATGGCCGAGGGTGACAATTGGTACGTCATCGAGCCGCGCGAAATCGGCGTATTAGACCGCATCGGCGGCGGCGACGGGTTTGTCGGCGGGATGCTGTACGCCATCTTGAAGGGCTGGGAGCCGCAAAAATGGGTACAGTTCGGCTGGGCGACCGGCGCACTGGCGACCACGATGCTGACCGACTACGCCCAACCGGCGGATGAAGAACAGGTCTGGAGCATCTGGCAGGGCAACGCCCGCGTCAAGCGGTAAAACGCCGTTGCGATTACTCTTTTTTCGGCTTGGGCGATTTTTTCGGCGCAGGTTCTGTCTTGGTTTCCGTTTTGGTTTCGGCCTTGGCGGCGGGATCAGACTCTTTTTTATCGGCGGCTTTGGTTTCCGTCGAGGGTTTTTCGCTTTCGGCGGCTTTTTTGTAGCCCTCGGAGCGGTAGTCGGTCTGATAGAAGCCGTCGCCTTTGAAGATTAGTCCGGCGCCGGTTCCCAACAGGCGTTTGAGCTTACTTTTGCCGCAGTCGGGGCATTTTTTCAGCGGGCTGGCGGTGATGGATTGGAACTGTTCAAACGTATGCCCGCAAGCGTCGCATTTATAATCATAGGTCGGCATTATTGCACCTCCGGTTCAGTGTCGGTAGTTTCGTCGTTGGCGGCGGCCTCTTCGTGTTGCGGTTCGGGGGGCGTCGGCTGCGGCAGCTTGTTGACGATAACCTTGGCAGGTCGCAACGGCTCTCCGCCCAACAGGTAGCAGGGCAGATACTCTTCCAGTACGATGTTGTCGTTTTTGTCTTGCTCGCACCGCTGCATCATCGCCTCGTGGCGCTGCGGGTCAAACGGCTGGCCGACAGAGACGACCTTTTCCACGCCCAGCGTCTTGAGCGCATCCAGCAGGTGGTCGAAAATCAGCCGCATCCCGTCGATGACCTTTTTGGCCGTTGGGTCATTTTGAATGTCGGCAAAGCCGGCGAAGGCATGTTCAAAGTTATCCAGCGACGGGATCAATGACTTGACCAGCGAGCGTTTTTCATACGCCACCGAATCGGCAACCTGCCGCGGCACGCGCTTCTGGTAATTGGCATAATCGGCGCTGAGCCGCTGGAGTTTGTCGGTCAGTTCCTGCTTTTCAGCGGTCAACTGCTTAATTTGCTCTTCCAGTTCGTGAATGTGCTGTTCGGCTTTTTTATCTTTTGCGCTCATAGTTTTCATAAACCGTGGATTACGCGGAACTTCATTCTATTTGTTTACGATTTCCCGTTTCCAAAATGCTGTTTGATACGGTCAAAGAAACTCTTGCTGTCTGAGCCGGTTTGGCCTTCTTCGGTCTTGGCGTATTCGCGCAGCAGTTGTTCCTGCGTGCTGGTCAGCCGTTTGGGAATCTCCACGGCCACCTGCACCAGCAGGTCGCCTTTGTTGCCGTAGCGCAGGTCGGGCAGTCCCTGCCCGCGAATTCGCAGGACGCTGCCGTGCTGTGTGCCGGGCGGAATGCGAAGCTGCCGCGTGCCGTCCAGCGTCGGTACGTCGATGGAAGCGCCCAGCGCCAGCGCCGTAAAGCTCAGCGGCACGGTAACGACCAGATTGGAACCGTCCCGCATCAGGAACGGATGCGCCTTAATACGGACATAGCAGTACAGGTCGCCGCGCGGACCGCCGTGCCGGCCGGGTTCGCCTTCGCCGGCAACACGGATGCCCTGACCTTCGTGAACGCCGGCGGGAATCTTGACGACCAGCGTGCGTTTTTTGGGGATGGTTCCCTTGCCGCGGCACTTGCGGCAGGGGTCGGTGATGATTTGACCTGCGCCCTGACACTGCGGACAGGTCGAGACCATCTGAAAAAATCCGCCCAATCCGGCGCGCTGTACCTGCCCGCTGCCGCCGCACATATTGCAGCGTACGGGCGATTTGCCCTGTGCGACGCCGCTGCCGGCGCAATCGGTGCAAACGTCCTGGCGGGTGAATTCAATGGTTTTTTCCGCTCCGCGTGCAACCTCTTCCAGCGTCAGTTCAACCGTCGTTTCCAGGTCATAACCGCGCGTCGGGGCGTTGGGATTGCTGCGGCGCGACGAACGTCGTCCGCCGCCGCCGAAAATATCGCCAAAGATATCGCCGAAGATGTCGCCGATATCGTTGACGTTCATGTGCGAATAGTCATGCACGCCCGCGCCGCGCAGGCCGTCATGGCCAAACTGGTCATACCGTTGGCGTTTTTCGGCGTCGCTGAGGACTTCATACGCCTCGGCGCATTCTTTGAATTTGGCCTCGGCCTCTTTGTCGCCGGGGTTCTTGTCGGGGTGGTACTTAATGGCCAACCGGCGATACGCACGCTTGATGTCATCGGCGGAGGCCTTCTTGTCCACTCCAAGCACGTCATAGTAATCGCGTTTGGCCATAGTGAATCCAATAATTGGATGAATTTAAGAACCACCGAAGACATGAGAAATTGTATATTGTAAATTGTAAATTGGATATTTTTGAAATATACAATATTCAATAAACAATTTACAATCCCCGACATCTTCGGTGGTTTCTTTTTTTGTTATTACTGCCCCTTAGCAAATTGCGCCATGGACGACATTTTTCTTGTCGTCGTCTTTGATGCTGGTAATCACGACGTTGGTTGTCAGCATCAGGCCGGCGACTGACGCGGCGTTCTGCAGCGCACAGCGAGCGACTTTGGCCGGGTCGATGATGCCCGCCTTGACCATATCTTCATACTCGCCGGTGTTGGCGTTGTAGCCGATATTGCCGCTCTTTTCGAGCAGTTCGGCCACGACTACGTCGCCGTGTCCACCGCCATTATCGACAATCTGACGGGTCGGGGCTTTCAAGGCGCCGATGAGAATGTCATAGCCGATTTTTTCGTCGCCTTTGGCCTTGGCCTTGGCGGCCTCGACCGCCTCAATTGCCCGCAGGAAAATCACGCCGCCGCCGGGGATGATGCCTTCCTGTGCCGCGGCCTTGGTCGCGTGCAGGGCGTCGTCCAGCAGGTCTTTGCGTTCTTTCATCTCGGACTCGGTCGCCGCGCCGGCTTTGATCACCGCCACGCCGCCGGTCAGCTTGGCCAGCCGTTCCTGCAGCTTTTCGCGGTCATAGTCGCTGGTGGTCTTTTCAATCTGGCTGCGAATTTGATCGCACCGCGCCTTGATGTCTTTTTTCTTGCCGGCGCCTTCGATGATGGTGGTCTGCTCTTTACCGATGACGACCTTTTTGGCCCGACCAAGCTGGGACAGTTCAATCTTTTCGAGCTTGACGCCCAAATCTTCCGTGATGACCTCGCCGCCGGTCAGGACGGCAATATCCTGCATCATCGCCTTGCGGCGGTCGCCAAAGCCGGGGGCCTTGACGGCACAGACCTTCAGCACGCCCTGCAGACGGTTGATGACCAGCGCCGCCAGCGCATCGCCTTCGACCTCTTCGGAGATAATCAGCAGCGGAGCGGAAATCTGCGCGATTTTTTCCAGCAGCGGCAGCAGTTCACGCAGGTTACTGATTTTCTTTTCGTGCAGCAGGATATAGGCGTCCTCCAGGACGCATTCCAGCGTATCGGGGTTGGTCATAAAGTAGGGCGATTGATACCCTTTATCAAACTGCATCCCTTCGACGACGGTCAGTTCGGTCTCCATGCCTTTACCTTCTTCAACCTCGATGACGCCTTCCTTGCCGACTTTGTCCATCGCGTCGGCCAGAATCTCTCCGACTTCGGGGTTGTTATTGGCGCTGATGGCGGCGACCTTGGCGATGTCGTCATGGCCTTTGACGGGCTTGGCGGCCGCGTTGATGAACTCGACGGCCGCTTCGACAGCTTTGTTGATGCCGCGCTGCAGCGCAACGGGGTTGACTCCGGCGGTTACATACTTGAGGCCTTCATTGTAGATGGCCTCGGCCAGTACGGTTGCGGTGGTGGTGCCGTCGCCGACGAGGTCGCTGGTTTTGCTGGCGACCTGATTGACCATTTTGGCGCCGATATTCTTGAACGGTTCGGGCAGTTCGATTTCTTTGCTGACGGACACGCCGTCTTTGGTAATCTTCGGCGAGCCGAAGCTCTTGTGCAGCAGCACGTTGCGGCCGGTTGGGCCCAGCGTTACCTTGACGGCGGCGGCCAACTGCCCCAGACCGTCTTTCAGGTGCGCCCGTGCGGTTTCCTGAAACATCATTTGTTTTGCCATAATCGTATCCTTTCGACCTTACAAGTCGTTGGGTGTTAGCGTTAAACCTTTACTTTTCAACGATTCCGAGCACTTCGCTTTCGCGGAGGATTTTGTAATCCTCGCCGTCGATCTGCACATCGCTGCCGCTGTACTTGCCGTACAGGACCACGTCGTTCTTTTTGACGCTCATCGCCGCCACTTTGCCGTTGTCCAGCTTTTTGCCTTCGCCGACGGCGATGACTTTGCCCATCATCGGTTTTTCGCGGGCGGCATCCGGCAGCAAAATGCCGCCGGCGGTTTTTTCTTCGGCGTCCTGCGGTTTGACAACAATACGATCTTCAAGGGGTATCAGTTTCATAATTCGACTCTCCTGTCAATTTTTTATCGTTATTGATTATTGTACTTTGATGTCGCACACACGCGGCGATTACATCATATCCATATCATCTTCTTCAGGCATCGGGGCGGCTTTGTCTTTTTTGGGTTTTTCGGTAACGATGCAGTCGGTCGTCAGCAGCAGACCCGCTACGGAGGCGGCGTTCTGCAAAGCGATGCGCGTTACCTTGACCGGGTCGATGACGCCGGCCTCGATGAGGTCTTCGTATTTGTCTTTGTCGGCGTTGTAGCCAAAGCCCCCTTTGCCTTGAGCGACCTTGTTGACCACGATGTTGCCCACAGCGCCGGCGTTCTCGGCGATATAGTAGCAGGGCATCCGCAGTGCGTTGGCCACGATGGCTGCGCCGGTCTTTTCGTCGCCGGAAAGCTTGAGGGCGTTGACCGCCTCAATGCAGCGTATCAAAGCCACGCCGCCGCCGGCGACAATGCCTTCTTCAATGGCTGCGCGGGTTGCGTGCAGGGCGTCCTCGATGCGGGCTTTCTTTTCCTTCATTTCCGCTTCGCTGCCGGCGCCGACGTTGATGCGGGCGACGCCGCCGGTCAGTTTAGCCAGTCGTTCCTGCAGCTTTTCGCGGTCATAATCGCTAGTGGTGGTTTCAATCTCGTCGCGAATCTGTGCGATACGTCCCTGAATGGCGGCGGTTTTGCCTGCGCCTTCAATAATGACGGTGTTGTCGTTGTCGATGTTGACCTTCTTGGCCTGACCGAGCTGCGAGAGCGTTACCTTGTCCAGCTCAATGCCCAAATCTTTGAAGATCGGCTCTGCGCCGGTCAGCACGGCAATATCTTCGAGCATCGCTTTGCGGCGGTCGCCGTAGCCGGGGGCTTTGACGGCGGCGACATTCAGAATGCCGCGCAGCTTGTTGACCACCAGCGTCGCCAGCGCCTCGCCTTCCACGTCCTCGGCGATAATCAGCAGCGAACGTTTGACCTTGGCCACCGCTTCCAGCAGCGGTACGAGCTTGGTGATGCTGCTGATTTTGTCTTCATAGACCAGAATGAACGGCTTTTCCAATTCGCAGACCATCGTGTCCGGGTTGGTTACAAAGTGCGGCGACAAAAAGCCCCGATCAAACTGCATTCCTTCAACATAATCGACGGTCGTATCCAAGCTTTTGCCTTCTTCGATGGTAATGACGCCGTCTTTGCCGACCCGCATGAACGCCTCGGCCATTTTTTTGCCGATTTCAATGTCGTTGTTGGCGCTGATGGCGGCGACATT
>Ga0308414_1002353_pt1 | contig 12329 bp, 11 predicted proteins | sample HotsprSampleOS50_FD_205667 | JGI IMG/M metagenome (GOLD analysis project Ga0308414, IMG submission 205667) | Hot spring phototrophic mat microbial communities from Octopus Spring, Yellowstone National Park, Wyoming, United States - 20090730_OS50 ... | reverse complement strand
ATCCTCCGAAATTCTCTCGGCCTTTGCTGCCATGCCGGACCTCCTTGCGTAAACGGACTGCTGTTGCGTCCAGCAGTGTAGCTCAAAGTCGTCTTTCAATAAACATCATTTTGGGATAGGCTCTAAGTATTGGTCGATTCGGCGATGGTCGTCGCGACGGGGTGTCGCATTTTTCGGGGAGCATTTGCCATGGTTCGCACATTGTGTGTGGGCGCGGCGTTGGGGCTTCTGTTTTGGTGCATTGGTGCGGTGCAGGCGGCGGACAAGCCAAACCTTATGGCGGGCGTATTCGATCCGCCGGCGGGCGTTCATTTGCGCCCGGACCAGCAAGAACAACTGCGCAAGCTGAAGCAACGATACGAGCCTCCGCTGCGCTCCGCGATTCGGAAGTACGAAAGCGCCACCGAGGAACGCGAAAGGATTCCCCTGGCCCGGGAAATCACCAAACTCAAGGCCGAGATCAAGCAGGAAATGGAGCGGATTCTTGCCGCTCCCGATCCGGAGTTGATCAAACGCATGAAAGAGGCGGAGCAGAAAGCAAGAGAGCAGGCGAAGAAACAGCAGCAGAAGGCGCAGGCGGCCAAGAAGAAGAATCGGAAGAAACACTGAAACGAAAACGATGGTGAAATCTTTTTTGGTCCGGCGGCGCATTCGGCCTCGGCACGCGGTTGAGCGGCGCGCGTAGGTTTCCAGGGCCTTGTCGAGCAATTTTTTGGTTAGACGTCGTGCCGACGTGCCGCGCGCTTCACGAAATTCGGCATTGTAGCACGGTTGTTCGACGAGGCCGGTTTCCCGCCGGATTTACCGCGGCGCCATCCTTCGGCGCACCCCGACCAACACGACTTGCAGCAAACGAAAGATATGCGCCGATGGACTATGCAAAACGCCGGGATCGCGTGCGCCGGGCTTTTCGGCGGGCGGGGTTGGATGCGTTCTTGGTTTCCGCCCCTGTCAATGTGACTTATCTGACGGGCTTTACGGGCGACGACAGCTACTTGCTCTTTCATCGCGGCGGCGAGGTGATCATCAGCGATCCTCGGTTCACCGTGCAATTGGGCGAAGAGTGCCCCGAAATCGAGCTGCACATCCGCAAGCCGGGTGTTCCGCTGACCAACGCGTTGGCGCGGGTGCTGCGGTGGGCGAAAGCGAAGACGGTGGGCATCGAATCCGACGCGATGACCGTCGGCGGGATGGATCGCCTCAAGGCGGCCGCTGAACGGACGGCCTTTCAGGCCACTTCGGGGATGATCGAGCGATTCCGTGCCATCAAGGACGCTGACGAAGTCGCCGCCATTCGTACGGCCGTGGATTGCGCCCAGCGGGCATTCAAGGTGGTGCGGGCGGCCATGCAGCCCGACAAGTCGGAAAAGCGGGTGGCGGACGAGTTGGACTATCAAATGCGGTTGTTCGGTGCGCGGCAAGCGGCATTCGACACGATCGTCGGCGTGGGGCCGCGATCGGCGCTGCCGCATTGCCGTCCGGGACCGCAGCCGCTCAACGCGTCGGGGCTGGTCCTCATCGATTGGGGGGCATGCGTCGGGTCCTACCGCAGCGACTTGACCCGCGTGGTGGCGACGGGTAAAATCGCCCCGAAATTGGAGCATGTTTATCGCGTGGTGCTCGATGCACAATTGCAAGCGATCGCCGCGATTCGTCCGGGGGTGAGCTGCTGCGAAGTGGACGCCGTGGCCCGAGGCGTTATCGAGCGGGCCGGCTTCGGCAGCCGTTTCGGACACGCTTTGGGTCATGGAATCGGCCTGCAAGTGCATGAATCTCCCCGGTTGGCTGCCGGCAGCGAAGCCGTTTTGCGGACTGGAATGGTCGTGACGGTGGAACCGGGCGTCTATCTGCCCGGTGTCGGCGGAATCCGCATCGAAGATGACGTGCTCGTTACTCGCTCGGGGAGCGAGGTGCTTACCAGCGTCCCGAAACGGTGGGAAGATATACCGTTGGCCGACTGAAGGCGTTCTTTGAGCCTCCTAACGCCGAAGCGGCTCGGCGACGGGCGTTGGTCCGTGGGGTTCGGAGAGCAGCGGCGGTGTCGCGCTGTTTGGCACAGCGAGGCGTTGCGCCCGTTGCTTTCCTTCACTGGCTGATCTGAACGGCGTGACAGCGTCGGCGCCGCGGTGTCGGCGGGCTGTCAGACAAAGAGCGAAGACAATGGCAGCAGAAGATCGGAGTTCCGCCATGCCCGACCCGTCGTCCGTCCAGGACGTTTTCGATGTGCGCAAAGTCCGTCGCCTCGTCGAGTTGATGAAAGAATACGACTTGGCGGAAATGGATTTGAAGCAAGGCGAAACGCGCATCCAGTTGCGCCGCGGAGGTGCGGCGACGGCGACAGTCGCCGTGCCGTTGCCGGCTCAAATGCCCGTGCAGGCCCCGGCAGCGACGGAAAAGGCGGCGCCTGCGGCGGCCTCGGCGGAACCGTCGAACATCAAATTGATTACCAGCCCGATGGTAGGGACCTTCTACTCGGCGGCGGATCCGCAATCGCCGCCGTTCGTGAAAGTGGGCGATCACGTGGGACCCGACACCACCGTGTGCATCGTGGAAGCGATGAAGGTCTTCAATCAGATTCCGGCGGAGGTTTCGGGCAAGATCACCGCGATTTTGGCCGAGAATGGGCAAACCGTGGAGTTCGGGCAGCCGCTGTTCAAAGTGGCGGTGGGAGAGTAGCAACGCATGTTTCAAAGGATTCTGGTCGCCAACCGCGGCGAAATCGCCTTGCGGGTGATCCGCGCTTGCCGCGAGTTGGGCATCGAGACCGTGGCCGTGTGCAGCGAGGCCGACCGCGGGGCCGCCTATTTGCAACTCGCCGATCAGGTGATTTGCATCGGTCCGGCGCGCGCCGGCGAAAGCTACCTGCGAATCGATCGCGTGATCAGCGCCGCGGAAGTGGGAAACGTTCAGGCAATCCATCCCGGCTACGGGTTTCTTTCAGAGAACGCTGATTTTGCCGACACCTGCCGGAGCTGCAATTTCGAGTTCATCGGCCCGTCGCACGAGGCCATGGCGCTGGTGGGCGACAAGAACTCGGCGCGCCGCATCGCAAAGCAGGCCGGTGTGCCGACGGTGCCGGGCAGCGAGGGCTTGATCGAGAGCGAGGCGCACGCCTTGCAACTGGCCCGCGAAATCGGGTTCCCGGTGCTGATCAAGGCCTCGGCGGGCGGGGGCGGCCGCGGGATGCGCGTGGCCGTCAACGAGTTGGCGCTGAAGAACGGTTTGCAACAGGCCCAGGCCGAGGCCGAGGCGGCGTTCGGCTGTGCCGACATTTATTTGGAGAAGTACATCGAGCATCCGCGGCATGTCGAGGTTCAAATACTCGGCGACCAACACGGCAACGTGGTGCATTTGTGGGAACGCGATTGCACCATGCAGCGGCGGCATCAAAAGTTGATCGAGGAGAGCCCGGCGCCCACCCTCACGCCCGAAAAGCGGGCCGCGGTCTGCGAGGCCGCCGTGCGCTTGGTGAAGGCGGCCAATTACTCGAACGCGGGCACGGTGGAGTTCATCGTCGATCAGAAGGGGAACTTCTATTTCATCGAGGTGAACGCCCGGATCCAGGTCGAACACCCGGTGACGGAGCTGGTGACGGGCATCGATTTGATCAAGGCCCAAATTCGTATTGCGGCCGGAGAGCCGCTGCCCTGGAAGCAGGAAGAGATCAAGCATCGAGGCTGCGCCATCGAATGCCGCATCAATGCCGAAGACCCCGACAAAAACTTCCGTCCGACGCCCGGCACGATCACCGGTTTTTACGCTCCGGGCGGGTTCGGCGTCCGATGGGATTCGCATGTGCACGCCGGATATACGGTGTCGCCCTATTACGACTCGATGATCGGCAAACTTCTGGTCCACCAGCCCACCCGAGAAGAAGCGATCGCCTGCATGCTGCGGGCGCTGCGCGAGCTTCGGATCGAAGGGGTGAAAACCACGGTGCCGATTCACCAGAAGATACTCGCACACGAGGCGTTTCGCACGTCGCGCACCGATACCACGTTCATCGAGCGAACGTGGCTGTCGTGAGCGGCGGGCGATTGTGGCGCGAGTCGGTCGGCATGGTGTAGACCGCTATTGCGGTCCGCGCAGCGCAACGGATCGTTGCCCCGGCCGCTCGCGAGAAAACGGGATCGCGCGGCGGCCGTTGGAGGCAGCGGCCCGCCGTCAGCGCGCGTCGCCGGGCCGAATGCGCCTCGCGGCGGAGAGTCGTTCCGTTGAACAGTTTCCTTGATTTTTCGTGCAGAGAGACCCATGGCTAACCCGAGCAACCCCTTGTCGCGTCCGCCCGTGATGGATTCGCATATCCGCCGCGCGGCGATCCTTTTTGCCGGCGGTCCGGCTCCGGCCGCCAACGCAGTGATTTCCACCGCGGCGGTTTCTTTTTTGCGAAACAATATCGATGTGGTGGGCGTGCTGAACGGCTACTCCAACTTGGTTGAGTTCGGCCCGGAACACCCGTTGCAAGAAGGCCGCGACTATATCCGGCTGACGCACAGCGTGCTGAAACGGACGCGCAATTCGCGCGGCATTATCATTGGCACGGCCCGCACCAATCCGGGCAAGAACGTCTCGCATCCGTCGCACCTGCAAGACCCGGAGCGAAACAAACCGCTGCGCACAGTGTACGAGGCGCTCCGTTCGATCGGCGTCGATGCGCTGATCTCGATCGGCGGCGACGACACGCTGAAGACGGCCAACAAATTCAAGATGTTCCAAGAGACGCTGCCGCCTGGAAGCCCCAAGATCCCCGTCGTCCATCTGCCCAAGACGATCGACAACGATTACATGGGCATCGATTTCACCTTCGGCTATTTCACGGCCGTGGAATTCCTCGCGGAAGAGATTCGCAACCTCTTGGCCGACGCCGAAGCGAATCGCGCCTATTTCCTGGCCGAAGCCATGGGCCGCAGCGCGGGCTGGCTGGCCTACGGCGCGGCCATTGCCGGCGAAGCAAGCTTGGTGATCAGCGTGGAAGACATCGTCGGCAAGTACGAGACGAGCGAAGAGGTAGTCAATCCCGCGTCGGGCAAGAAGGAGCTCCGCCGGGTAATGAACATGCCGGAGGTGGTCAATCGCATTGTGGCCACGATGCGCGTCCGCGAAGAGGCCGAGAACAAGCCTTACGGCGTGATCGTCATGGCCGAGGGGTTGGCCGAACTGCTGCCCTACAGCCACATCGAAGGCGTTCCCCGCGACGAGCACGGCCACATCGCCATTTCCAAGTTGAACCTCAGCCGCTTGTTTTCCGATCTGGTGGCGAAAGAGTACCAACGGCAGACCGGAAGAAAGCGGAAAGTCACCGGATTGCAGCTCGGCTACGAGAGCCGCTGCGCCCGACCGACGGCCTTCGATGTCATGCTCGGAAGCCAATTGGGCGTGGGTTCGTACCGCGCGCTGGTCGAGAAACGGCTCGACGGCGTAATGGTGTCGGTTTCCGGACAGCTTGAACTGAACTATGTGCCGTTCAGCCAACTGGTCGATCCGGCCACCCTCGTGACGGTGGTCCGCTACATCGAGCCGGGAAGCGACTTCCACCGGCTGGCACGGTTCCTCGAAACCTACGTGAACGACTGAGCCAACAGCGGCTCGTTACGCGGCGGAATATGGATCGCTATACGCCCGTGCCCCGGCGGATCGGTCGGTGCGCGGGCGTTTTCGCTTGCGCCTTGAGGGAAACCGTGTCCGGCCGCGGGGATGTTCGGTGCCGCGTTCGCGTCGCCCGGTGTCGGCGATTCTTTGGCGACGGCGGTTGCCCGGTGTCAATACACCAAGCCGCACGCGCGGCGCGCCCGATTCAACACTTCGGCGGCCTTGGCTCGAGCACGTGCCGCGCCCTCGGCAAGGACTTCCCGCACATACTGTGGTTTGGTTGCCAATTCTTCGCGGCGTGCCCGCGCCGCGGCGAAATAGTCCACTGCCGCGTCGGCCAGCGCCTTTTTCACTTCGCCGTAGCCGAATCCGCCGCGGCGATAGAGGGCGGCCATCGACTCTCGCTGCTCGTCGGACGCGAAAAGCGAGTACAACTGGAAGAGGTGATCGGTCTCCGGCTCCTTGGGTTGTTCCATGGGGCGCGAGTCGGTGACGATGCGCATGATCTTCTTTCGCAGCGATTTCGGATCCTCGAAAACTTCAAGCGTATTGCCGTAGCTCTTCGACATCTTCGCTCCGTCGGTGCCCGGCACGCGAGCAGCGGCGGGCATGACCTTCGCTTTGGGCAGCACGAACGTCTGCCCGAAGTGATGATTGAAGCTGGCGGCCAGGTCGCGAGTTACTTCCAGGTGCTGGACCTGATCTTCGCCCACAGGCACGATCTCCGAGTCGTAGGCCAGGATGTCGGCGGCCATCAGCACCGGGTAGGTGAACAACCCGGCGTCGGCGGGCAGACCGCGCTCTTTCTTGTCTTTGTACGCATGGCAGCGTTCCAGCAACCCCATCGGGGTTCCGGTGAGCAGAAGCCAGCACAACTCGCTGACCTCGGGCACGTCGCTCTGCACGAACAGCGTGGCCCGCTGCGGATTCAGGCCGAGCGCCAGCAGGTCGATCGCCGCGTCGAGCGTGTTCTGCGCCAGTTCGTCGCGATTGCGCACCGTCGTTAGCGCGTGCAGGTTCGCGATGAAATAGAAGGCGTTTGGGGTTTGGTCTTGCAGCTCGATATATTGGCGAATCGCCCCGAAGTAGTTGCCCCAGTGGAATCGCCCCGTCGGTTGAATGCCGGAAAGAACTCGCATCATCGCCGCCTGCCTACACCCTCAGATAAAGATAAAAGGTCAAAATCGATTCGAACCATTCGATGAACTTGCTCATTACAACGGCGGAAATTCGATCGCGGCTGCTCCAAGAGTATTTCGTCAGGTCGCTTCGCGGCGCGTTCAAGCCTGAAAGGATATTGGATTTCGCCAAATCAATCGACGCTTTCACCCCTAACACTCGGCGAACCTCCGCCGAGACGACTTGCGAAGATCAATCGTCTTTGTCGGCTTTGTTTGCCGCGACTGCGCAGCCCGCGTCATTCGGCGGCCGCTGGTCGCCCCGGGTCTCGTTTGTATTACAGCAACGCGACGGTAGTTGCGTTTGCGGAGTCTTCAAGGTTCCAACAACTTCCGTCACCGCGGCGGCCGAAAGCGACTGCAACGCCCCGGGCAAGGCATCGAGCAGCTCGCTGGCCGCCCGCGGGTGGTAGAAACTGGCGGTGCCGATCTGTACGGCCGTTGCGCCGGCGACGAGAAACTCCATCACATCGTCGATCGTGGCGATTCCGCCGATGCCCACCAGTGGAATTGTTACCACGCGGCGCACTTGGTACACGGCCCGCAAGGCAATGGGTTTGATTGCCGGCCCGCTCAAGCCGCCGAGCACGTTTCCCAGCACCGGCCGTCGCTTGCGCCAGTCGACGGCCATGCCCAACACCGTGTTGATCAGCGAAAGGGCGTCGGCGCCGCCATCCTCGGCCGCTTTGGCCACCGCGGTGATGTCGGTAACGTTGGGCGTCAGTTTTGCGATGATCGGGTGGCGGCACGCGCGGCGACATCCCTCGACCACGTGGCGGCACATCTCGGGCGAGGTTCCGAAATCCACGCCGCCGCTGACGTTCGGACACGAAACGTTCAGCTCCAGCCCGGCGACGCCGGATACTCCATCGAGCCGGGCGGCCATTGCCACGAATTCGTCGCGGTTTTTCCCCGCGATGCTGACGACGATCGGCGGCCCGAGGCTTGCCAAGTACGGCATGTGGCGCTCGATGAATTGCTCGATGCCGTCGTTGTCGAGCCCGATCGAATTGAGCATGCCGGCGGCGGTCTCACAGGTCCGCGGCGGCGGATTGCCCGGCCTGGCCTGCACGGTGATTGTCTTCGGAATGATGGCCCCGAGCCGTTTCAAATCGACGAAGCCGGCCATCTCGCGCGCGTAGCCGAACGTCCCCGAGGCCACCATGATCGGATTGGGCAACCGCAGCCGTCCCAATTCGACGCTCAGTTGCACGGTGTTATCCGGGGCGTCCACGTTGAAAGCTCGTTTTTAACTGATCGGAATAGAATCACGCTCGGTCGCGATCGGCATTCAAGCCCCGTAGTGTAAGCCTCGATTGAAGCAGTGTCAATTAACGGCGAGGCCGGTCCGGCAGCGAATACCCCGATGGTTGTCCAATCGAGCGGTGGCGGGGCGGAAATGGGGGATGGGCCGGCCTCTGTCCAGCCGCATTGAACAATGTGCGGGAACAGCCTGGCTTCTTCCACACGCTGTACAAAGGGCGCGCCGAAGCCGGCCTGGGTAATTCCCAAAGCGGCTGAGAGCAAAGCACTTCGGCCGAATGCGGTCGAGAGACGATCAGACGATCGGTCCGCAATCAACAAGCCTACGCCCTTGGAAAATCTGCGGCTGGAAAAGCGGAACGCCCAAGGCGGATCTCGCGATTCCTCGTTTCCACCCTCTTCCGTATTTTTTTGATTTCTCTCGGGTATTTCGCGGCACTATCCGGAGTAGTTGGCTGGCGCGAGGAGAAACGCGCCGCCGACGGCCGCAATTGCGTCCGCCGGAAGCGAGGCATCGAGCAATGCGCGGTTGAACCGCCAGCAGACGACCCGAAAGAACCGGCTCGCCTGCTTTGTCGCCGCACCGGTCCCTAAGCGACCGGTGCGGGTGCTGCAACCTTGCCTGCGACAACGGGTTGGCAAAACGGTGCTCGTGCAGGGCGACGGAAGAGAAGAGACGGGCAGACGATCCACGAAAGCGGTCGTCTGCCGTTGCTCTGCCGTTCCCGAACCCGCAGTCGCTAGATCAAGCCACCGTGCGTCCGGTACGGTGTTGTATGCGACGGCTGATCGAGGAACCACATCCGCTCCCACTCGTCGAGGATCAATCGCAGATCTTCCGAGGTGTTCTGCAATTGCCGCGTGCGGCGGGCGGGATCAGCGGAGTACATCGGGATCAAGCACCCGGTGGACGAGCTGAGCAGCATTCCCAAGGTCAGCACCAACAAGATTTTACGCATGGAAAACTCCTCCATGAAGGTATTCGCAACGCATCTGCGAATCCGTATCCGCGGCCGGAAAAACCGCCACAGAATCCCCCAAAGAGGAAATCAATCGGCTTGGGCCGCCAGTCGGAGGAGTGAAAACCAATCTTGTCGCCCCCGAGCACGCGGTGGGCGGGCGATCGGCTTATCTGCACCGTCAACAGTTTACTGTTGCGGAGCGACTGCTGTAGTATCGAGTGCCGGCTCGGTGGAAGCAGCCGGCTCGCCGTTCGCCTGTTGCCGTTCGGCTTCGTCCAGCTTGCGGACTTCCTCTTCCATCCGCTTGCCAGGCTTGAAGGTTACGACGTATTTTTCTTCGACGAAAACCTTTTCACCCGTTCGCGGGTTACGAGCTTTTCGCGGGGCCCGCTTCTTCACCTCGAACACGCCGAAGTTCCGCAGCTCGATTCTTCGCTCTGCCACCAAGGTTTGCACGATCGCGTCAAACGTCTTCTGAACGAGCGCTTTCGTTTCAAGCTGTGTCAGTTTCGATTGGTCGGCGATCGTGCGAACGATGTCTTTCTTGGTCACGGCGAGAGTCTCCTATCAAGCGAACGCGCCGGTCGATCGCCGGCCACTTGCTCGAAATGCCGCACATGTCTCAAATGTATATGGCATAACGATTAGTGTCAAGAGTATTCGTCGCGACCCTTGGTTTCCCATCGGTCGGATGACGGCATCGGTCATGCCGACTTCGACCGAGGGGAGCACCTCCGGTACGGTGTCGCAAATGCTAATTGTCAAAGAACTTGAAGCCTGTGAAACGAAGATCGCCGAGGGGCCGGGCAACAGAAATCGTTGTCTGACAACGTTTTGAGTGCCTGGAGTTCGCCAGCGGTCTGGCTGGACGGAACTAGGGCCCGTGCGGCGCTCGGCCAACAGGCTGATGCCTTTATCGGCCGAACAATCGCCAAACTTCAACCAGACGGAATATTTTCTCCGACCGACACGACTGAGATACTCCGCGCACGCTGAAAAGACCGCTTTTTTTCTGCAAGAAAGGAGTCCTTTTACGCCGTGCGGGGTATAAAACCGGTCGGTTCGAAACAGGCTCTGCCGACGATCCGTCGGCAACCATGCTGGAAAAGGTGCGGAACATGCTCGAGGAAACGCGGCGAACGGTGGGGCGAGCGAACGTCGGCGGAGGCGCGCCGGGGGACCGTTCATACTGTTCGCGGGCCGAAATGACCGATTCTCTTCGACGAGTCCGACGAGAAAGAAGCCATTTCGCGCCGCGCGGGGTACGGCGGCCCGTCGAAAAAGTCGGTTTTGCAGACTCCCTGCGGCGCTGTTCGCGAGGATTTCGATGCGAGCATGGAGGGCGTTTGGGCTTTTTCAACGAGCTGTTACACGTTCATCTCGCCCGCCCGCCGCTCGATTTCCTCCAGCGGAATCAGCTTTCCGCAATTGGCTCCGGGGCAGTGATCGGCCATGGCCCGCCAAGTGGACGGCGATTTGAGATTCGAGGGCCAGAACGGCCAGGTGCGGCACTGCCGCGGCCGTGCTTGGTAAACACGGCATCTTCGCGAGCGATTGTCGAAGAAGACACAATCGCCGTTGTCGAATTCGATCAGGCTTTTGCGGACCCCGACCATGCGAACGTATTTTGCCTCGAACTCCTCGACGGAGAGGCCGCAGAAATCCGCCAACTCGTTAATCTCTGTTCGGGTAACCCACACGTAGCCGGGTGCGCCGGTGCAGCAATCGCCGCATCCGGTACACTCGAATCGCAGACCGCCCGAGTACCAGGGTTTTTTCGCGATGACGTGATTGGTCGATGGCGTCGGTCGAGTCATGGGTTGCTTGGGATTGTTGTCGAGTCGAATTTTGTTTTTCCCGCAAATAAGGGGCCGCAAACCCGGCAGTGTCCGCCGACGGACTGCCGAGCCATTCGCCGGCGGCATCTGCCGGTTTTGAGAACAAGCCAAACGAGGCCGAGCAGGCGGCAGGCCAAGGCTTCGGCACGAACAGAATCCCGATTGGCCATCAATTCGTCGCGGCCGGGCCGGGCCTGAACGGATTCGTCATCATGATGCCCGCGGGGCGGAACTGTCAAGCGATGGGCCGCGCGGGAAAATCGCCGGCGCAGAAACTGATGATGCCCGCGGGGCGGAACTGTCAAGCGATGGGCCGCGCGGGAAAATCGCCGGCGCAGAAACGGAATGCACCCGCCGCGCGTCGTGCAATAACTGCCGTCCCTGGCAGCCGGGATTGGACGGCATTAGCCGGTTGGGTGCCCGTCGCGGAACGAACGGCCTATTTGGTGATCAATCGCTCCATCCCAACGGCGTTGATCAGTTGGTCGCCGCCGGGCAGCAGATCGTAGGCAACGGCCAGGAGTTTCAGCGGGTGGATGGTGGGCTTGGTGGTGCCCTGTTCCATTTGCATCTTGCAGGCGGAGCATTCGGTTGCACAGAGCTGGATGCGCGGTTCGCGGACGCGGGCAATGAGATTCCAGCCGGCGCGAAGGCTGTTGCGATAGTTCTGGTGCAACAGGCCGAACGTGCCCGCCATGCCCGAGCATCCCTCCTCGAGACGGCACACGTGCAAGCCGGGGATCAGCCGCAGCAATTGCTCACCGGGCGAGCCGACTTCGAGGGCCATCAAATGGCAAGGCAGATGGTACCCGACGGTCAGATTCATCGGCCGCAGGTCGAGTTGCAGCTCGCCGGTAACGTGTAGTTGCCACAAGTAGGAGCATGCCTCATGGCTGTGTTGGGCGACGAGCACGGCATCGTCGTCGTTTTCCAGCAGTTGAGGATACTCGTGCTTCAGGCAAAGCGCAGCGGCCGGCTCGGTAGCCACCACTTCGTAGCCTTGGCGAACCGCCTCAGCCAAGGCCGACACGTTGCGCCGCGCCAGTCCGATCGCTTGATCGACGGCGCCGCAGGCGATGGCCGGCATTCCTGCTTGGGTTTGTGCCGGCGGAACGAAAACGGCGATGCCGTTTCGTTTGAGAATGCGGACAAGGGCCTCGCCGAGCATGGGGTCGAAGTCATTGGCGAAACAATCGACGAAATAGGCGACCTTTCTGCCTTCGCGCCGCACCATGCGAGTCAGCTTGCTTCGCGCGGCCCTGCGGAGGAAAGCGCGCGGGGCCAGCCGCGGCAGTTTGCGGTTTTGCGCAATGCCCAACGTTCGCTCGATCAGCCAGCGCGCCCACCGGTTGCCCAGCGCCCAATTCACCAGCGGCCAGACGGGCCGTCCCAGGGCGGCCAGCAGCGGCAGGTGCGTTGTTACCCAAAGGCTGCGCGACATGCCGAGGGCGCGTTGATGCGCCGCCTTGCTCTCGCGAACCAATCGCGGAATATCGACC
>Ga0308414_1002352_pt1 | contig 12330 bp, 12 predicted proteins | sample HotsprSampleOS50_FD_205667 | JGI IMG/M metagenome (GOLD analysis project Ga0308414, IMG submission 205667) | Hot spring phototrophic mat microbial communities from Octopus Spring, Yellowstone National Park, Wyoming, United States - 20090730_OS50 ... | reverse complement strand
CATGCAAATACAAATTCAAAATATACTTTAGCAATTAGGTTTGTAAATGAGTACAAATCATTAACAGAAGTTCTTAAGCTAATCTTGTTAAATAATAGGAATTTAATTAGTTTATTAGGCAGGCCAATAATTAATACTAAATGGGAAGAGCTCTTTTTTTAGATACAAAATTCTTGAATTTTGTAGATTACCAAAAATTTTTGAAAGACATAAGTGTATATCTACTATATATAAAACAGTTGGCGTATATCAAGAAGGAAATGTAGTAAATAGTTAAAAACATAATGATTTCAAATTAAATAAACTCAAACTTTTAAATACTTATATCTTTTATTAAATTATTTGAATAAAAAGTTTTTATAGGTTATAACTTTTATTTTTATAGTTCATACTAATTTAAGTAGTTTTGGTAATTATATTGACCAAAGTTTTAAGATTTAAATAAAAGTTGTTATTTAAGCTAGTAAAAATATTTATTGTTTTGAATTGTTATTTGATAAAATTTGATAACTCAAGTTTAGAATTATTTTAATTTTGGATAGATTTGGATAGATATAAATCACTGGCAATGCTAATTTCTAGAACTAAAATTAGTATTGTATAATTTCAGACATTGTTAAATAGATAAAAATCTCAATTGTTAAAGTTATTTAAAGTTATTATGAACTTTACTAACATTTTAATTATTTTTTGCATTTTGTGTTCTATTTTTTTTATTATATTTACTGTATTTTTGGTAGTACTGGTGCATAAAAATCCATTATTGAAATTGTTGTTTGATAATTTTGTTTTAACAAAAATAGAAGAAAAGTTTGGAAATTTAAAATTGTCAAAAAAATTAAATTTAAAAAAATACAGTAATACGCAAAAAACTAAAAACAAAGTAGTAGACAAAATAATCGATGCAGAATTTAGAGAAGTTATTACTGAAAAATGAGCACACCAATGCAAAAACAGTATTTAGAATTAAAAAAACAATACAATGATTACATATTATTATTTAGGCTTGGAGACTTTTATGAAGCTTTTTATGATGATGCAGTTACAATATCGAAAATATTAGGTATAACTCTTACAGGTAGAGGAAAAGATCAGGAACGTATACCTATGGCTGGTATTCCATATCATGCTTTATCTAATTATCTACCCAAATTAGTAGAGCATAAGCTCAAAATAGCTATTGCAGACCAAATGGAAGAAGCAAGACCTGGTAAATTGGTAGATAGAAAAATTGCCAAAATTATTACTCCTGGAACTGTTACTGATGATAAAAGTTTAGAAAGTGACAAAAATAATTTTCTTGCTAGTATAGTGTTGGATGAAAAAAATAAAACTTTCTCTCTTTCTTACGTGGATATAAGCACTGGTGAATTTTTTGAATTTTCTGATAGTAATTTTAAAAATTTGATAATCGAATTAAACAGAATCAAACCTTCTGAAGTTCTGTGTGATGAAAGTACTTATAATATTATTTCTCAATTTTTTAAGACGTTCTTTAATATTGTTAATTTCTTTGGTGACAAGGTGGAAGATGTTGTGAAATTTTTAAAGTCATATCTTAAGGTATATAACTTACATGTGTTAAATATCGATGAATCAAACTTAAATTTAGTGTATTCTGTTTATGCTATTATAAAATATTTACAGGAGAGTAAATTTGAATTTCTTACTCATATTACTAAAATCCAAAGATATAACTATAACCAAACAATAAATTTAGGTATAGAAACTATTAAAAATTTAGAAATTTTTTCGGATCGGACTACTCTATCTTTATTTGATGTATTGAATATGTGTGTAAATCCTATGGGAAGGCGTTTGCTTAGAAAATTACTTATTACTCCTTTAAAGGATCCCGTAGAAATTAAAGATAGATTAGAATTTGTAGATATTTTGTTTAAGGATAGGGTTTTAACTCATAAATTTAGAGAGTTTATTAGAATAATGCCAGATCTAGAAAGGCTTTTGGGAAAAATTGGAATGCAAACTATTAATCCAAAAGAGATTTATCAGCTTGGCATTGCTATTGATGAATTTATAAAATTTTTTTTGGAAATCAAAAATATGAATTTAAAATCCAATATTTTTTCTGATTCAATAAATTTGATTATTGAAGAAATAAATAGATTAGAAGATTTAAAAAATCTAATTTTAAATACTCTGAAAGCGGATCCGAGCCTGAATTTTGGTAATGGAGAGATTTTTCGTGAGTCTATAGATCAAGATCTAGACCAACTAGTTAATTTAAAGAAAAATATAAAGCAAATTATTGCACAAATGCAGCTTAGAGAAATTCAAAAAACAGGTATTTCTTCACTAAAAATAGGATATAATAATGTTTTTGGGTACTACATTGAGGTAACTAAAACTCATTTGAATAAAGTTCCAAGTGATTATATACGTAAACAAACCTTGGCTAATGCTGAAAGATTCATTACTCAAGAACTTAAGGAACTGGAAGAACAAATTTTAACAGCAGATGAAAAAATACAAGAAATAGAACAGAATTTGTATTTAAATTTACTTAAACAAGTTGGTAATTATATACAATCAATAGAAAAAATTAGTCATATTGTAGCTTTATTCGATGTTTTAAGTAATTTTGCGTACATATCAAGGGAGTATGATTATTCAAAGCCTGAAATTAGTGACAAGAACGAAATTATTGGTGGAAGGCATCTTGTTTTAGAGCGAATTGTAGATAACTTTGTCCCGAATGACACTAGTTTTGAAAAACCAATTCATATAATCACTGGTCCAAACATGGCTGGAAAGTCTACTTATATAAGATCAGTTGCATTGATATATTTACTGGCTCAAATTGGTTGTTTTGTTCCTGCTAAATCTTTTAAGTTTAGTGTGGTTGATAATATTTTTACAAGAATAGGAGCAGGAGACAATTTAACTAAAGGAGAATCTACTTTTATGGTAGAGATGATAGAAACAGCACACATTTTGAATAATGCTACGCAAAATAGTTTAATTATACTGGATGAAATTGGCAGAGGCACAAGTACATATGATGGTATTTCAATTGCTTGGTCTATAATTGAATATATACAATCCAAAATAGGAGCAAAAACGATGTTTGCTACACATTATCATGAAATTACAGAATTGGAAAAAGCATATCCGCATACTATAAAAAATTATCAAGTATTAGTAGCAGACAATAACAAAGATATTGAATTTTTATACAAGATAGGCGAGGGATCAGCAAGTAAGAGTTATGGCATACATGTAGCAAAGATGGCTGGGGTACCAGATGAAGTTGTTATAGAATCGAGGCGCATATTATTAGAACTTGAAAAAAACTTACACAAAAAAATAAGTGAGTTTGCATTTATTTCAAAATCAAAAACATTAATAAACAAGAATATAAAAAGTACTACAGAAATTAATACAGAACAAATAAAATTAATAGATAGCTAATAATTACAAACTATTTTTATTACTACAAGAAGTTAAGTATTGGATCACTTTTACAACTAAAATTTATTTAGTTAGGGTTCTTGATGTATTGATGCTGGTGCTGGTGTTATGTCTGACGAGAAGTACCTTGTCAGTATATTTTTCAATTTTTCTATAAATAATTTTGCCATTTTTTGGAAAGGATTATCTAGTTCTGAATAATGTTCAGTCCCAACAGGTAGTTCGACACCTAATAATCTTTCTATTGGATCAAACCAATTCAGGATTTGATTTAAATTGTTAATAGAGTTAGGAAATCTTTCTTCTAAATTAATCAAAAAATTATAAAATTCTTTACTTATTTCTTTAATTACAATATCATGGTGGATATTATTACGATAAATAGTATAAAATTTAGGGAAAGACTTTTCTACTATCTCAAGTAAAATTTTATTCACTCGTCTATCATCTAAATTTGAATTTAAACCAAAAATCATCTCTTCTTTGCCCATCTGAATAATTTATACTATTTATGTATTTTAAAAAAAAGAAAATTTATAAGACTTGTAATACATAAAAAAATATAAAGTACAATAGCGTGTAACGGGAATCGAACCCGTATCTTCAGTTTGGAAAACTGATATAATAACCGTTATACTATACACGCGTTAATAAAAGCTTTATTTCTAATAAATTAGACACACATTCATAATTACTTAAAATTGTACACGCTTTTAACTAAACCTCAACACTATAAAATTATTATAAAATAGTTTAGATAAAAATTAAAGTTTAGGCTTAAGTTAAAAATAGATAAAAATTCTTAATTTTATTTTGTATGAGTTTTAGAACGTTCTATGTAGGTTAATAAACCTTTTAAAGAAAATAAAATGAAACTAAGATAATATAGTTTTAATTAAAACAGTAATTATTATATGATAGAAAAAGCACGTTTCCATCATTAAAATAAGAGGACTTAAGTAGGATCTAGATTTGTAATTATTTTTGAAACTGTAAAATATATTGTATATGATTTTATAGAATTGACCAATATAGTATATGCCTCTTCTTTTTGAATAATACTTCTACAAGTTTTACTCTTATTATTTATAAGAATATTGATTAAAAGTATTACAATTAATTCCTATTACTTTTTCTGTTTGAATAGCTATCAGATCTATATGTTTTCTATTTTAACTTTTCTACTAATATTGGACTTATAAACAGAAATAATAAAAGGTATTTTTGTTAAGTTATACTTCTTTTTGTGCCAAGACTTTTATTTTGCTATGCTGTATAAATGTACTTGTTTGTATTTTTATGAAACAATTTTAATTTTTGCAAATGGAATTATAATTCATTTGTATTGCTGTCATTATAATTATGTAATATAATTTATGTATGAATCAACGACAGCAACCAAAAGAATACTATGACGATAATAATTTAAAACACCTAAAATCAGTTTTAAAGAATCATTTAATACAATAATGAATGAAATTGGTCAAGATTTTTCATCGATTTCAGATGAACAAATTGAACGTATTGTAAGTTTATATTATAAAATAATTAATAAGTATAAGTTTAGCATTACGATTAAATATAGATGATACTCAATATCTTGAAAGAATACTACAAGAAGAAAAAGTGAATAATATTAAAAGAACTTATGTTGTTGTTTTGCCTAACCAACAAATTATTCAAGAAGCAGGAATAGTGGAAGTTTATAGTTATAATGATGTGTTAAAAGCATTACAACAGGAAAGTTAAAGCCATAAAAATTCAATTGGTATCGACATTCTACTTCCGCATAAAGCTCATTGATATATATTAATTTATACATTATATAACATAAACATAAAATGGTAGATAAATTAGAATCGTTTACCCCCCAAGACCAAAAAAGATTTAATAGGCATATTGATACACTAAAATCTAATATAATACTCAAATTATTACCTGATTTAATTTATTTGATAGTAAAAGAACTAAAAAAACAAGCTCTAGAGAATAGTTCGACAGAAGTACGTGTAAACAGTTTAGACACAAACACTTTGATAAAGCTAATAGAACAATTAGTAAAAAAATTTTTTGAAGAACAAAACATACCTTTAGATAAAACTACAACAGAACAAATAGAAGATATTCTATCAAAAACAACACAAGAATTAAATGATTTAATATCTACACAGGTATTTAGGAATTTATCTCCTCAAATAAAGAAAATATTGAATTACTTTTTAGTTAATGGTATTTCTGGTGTCAATTCGTCGCCTTCAAAATTACCAGAAGTAGATTCTATGATTTATAATGATGTATTACATGTGTATAAAAGACTAGCTATGGTTATTATTTTCCCGAGAATCGAAAAAAGAGGTGAAGATGGAAGTTACGAAACAGCAGATTTGAGTATCTTTTACTCTAGAGTAGACGAAGAACAACAAACACCAATAGAATTTACAGTAGATCAAATAATAAACTTACTAAACAACAATCCAAATCTAAATGAATTAAACTTTCGGATAATAATCTATTTTCAACCAAGAGACATAGATAAACCAATAAATTTAATTGATAAAAAACTGATTACTGAAGGTTACTTTAATGGTTATAACAGAATCATACCATTTTATGTAATTTATTTTAAATTAATAATAGAAAGAAATGAATTAGGAAGCTTAGAAAAGGTAATATCTGGAGAACAACAAACTTGCACTCAAACATATCCAACTGCTTTACAATTAACAGAAACATAAAACTAATAGTATTGGTTTAAAAGTTATTCCATGCTTCAAAGAGAGTATCTTTAAATATCTGATTTAGTAATTGTATATCTACTTTATTATTATATTTTAAGGTAGGTAAATATTTAGAATAAAAATCTATCTTTTCTATTATTAGCTTATTTAACAATGGAATTGCTGGTTCTTCACCTAGTTCTTCTCCAGATATTTTGCGAGAGACTAAGTTATTGATTTCAAGTTTGATATTTGGATCTGTAACTTGGCTATCCACAAGTTTAGAAAATTCCATTGGTGCCGGAGTATTAGTTTCTTTTATCCAGTCGCAAGCAAGTATGGGACGCAAGATATATAAATATTTTTTTAGTTTGACTATATCTTTACCTTGTAGATATTCTTTGTAGTTACCGATTGCCATATGCATATAGTGATACAAAGAGGATTTTGGATTAAAAAACTTTTGGGCTAATTCTCGTAATTTATTGATTGTAGAATATTTTTCTACTATATATACTATTGGACTACTAAGCCATTCTAGAAGTGGTGGATTTGATTTTTTAAATAAATTTAAAGCTTTTTTGAGTTCCCAACCAGATAGATCTATTTTGTTTGGTAATATAACTTCCTGTGTATCTTTTTGTTGTTCAATTTGTAAATACCAATCTAGATTATGAATATAAATGTATCGTACGTCCCAATCACTATCTTTAGATGCAAATCCCCAACCTCTACTTCCGCTTTCTACTGCATAGATAATTTTGATATTGTGTTTATTTTCTATTTGGTTAAGTATTTTTAGGATCTCGTCTCTCATTTTTATAAAAATTTATAGAAAAAATACAATATATTTATTAAATTACATTTATAATAAATTACAAACTAATATTACTATAAATTTGTTTTGTTAAATCAGTTATCTCTCTTTTTAAATGTGGAAAAGGTACTCCCTCTTTTGCACTTATACCTTCAAAGATCCAAAATACCCTTTCTGAATGCCCATATCCTACTGCTGGTGGCATACCATATTCTAGCATCTCGACAAAGTCTATATCGAGCATTTGAGCCTCTTCATCTCCGGCATCTCTCATTCTTTGTTGCTCTAAAAACCTTTCTAACTGATCTATTGGATCATTAAGCTCGGAAAATGCATTCCCCATTTCTGTGCCAGCAATAATTGGATGAAACCTATCAACTAAATCCGGCTTATCTATATTTGCTTTTGCAAGTGGAGAGAGAACTTTTGGTATGTTTACTAAAAAAGCAGGACCAGCTATCTCTTTGCGAATTAACTTCCACAACATGTCTATTATTCTTGGTCTATTTAAACTTTCAAGTTCTATGTCCAAAGATTTTTGACTATCTGCTAAAACTCGCACAAGTTTCTCTTCTGAATCTTTTATTGGATCGACATTAAACTTAGTTTTTATTATATCTACAAAATCTATTTCTTCCCATTCAGATTCTAAATTAACTTTAAATCCTCTAACTTCAAATTCAAGTTTTCCATAAACAGCATTTAAAACATATCTAAATAAGTTTTTTGTAAGCTCCATACCATCTTTATAATCTGTATATGCCCAGTACCACTCCATTGCAATATGTTCCGGTAAATGCTCATCAGAAAACCCTTCATTCCTAAACCTAGGACCAATATCGTATACTTTTTCAAATCCTGCACCCAAAAGCCTTTTTAAAGGTAATTCATGAGATATTCTTAAATAAAAATCTTCATCTAAACTATCATAATGTGTTACAAATGGCTTTGCATCTGCTCCACCAGTTGTATGTTCCAAAACTGGTATATTTATCTCTATAAATTCATTTTTATTTAAAAATTCTCGTGTAGCCTGCCAAAAAATAGATCTTCTTTCGAATCTTTTTCTAATTTCTGGATGTACATTCATATCTACATACCTACGGCGAAATCTCTCCTCTACATCTTCAAGTTCATCTGGTATTGGACGAATGGATTTAGTAAGAATTCTAATATAGTCTGCATCTATTGAAATTTCACCAGTATTAGACTTTATTACTACTCCACCAACTTCTATAAAATCTCCAACATCAAGTAAATTTAAATCAACAAATTCGATAAATTTTAAATTTTCTAATTTTAATTTAGAAGAAAATTTATTTATATTTACTAAATAATTATTAGATCGAATTATAATTTGAATCTTTCCAAAATAATCATGCAAATCTAGAAATATCAATTTCCCATACGTTCTAATTGATTTTATTCTCCCAGCAACAATTTCACGGGAGTTTGAGTTACTCAAATTTTCAAAATCATTTATAATATCTTTCGTTTTTTTCGTTCTAAAAGACTTAGAAGGGAAAGGGTCTATACCCTTTTCTCTTAAAATGTTTAGCTTGTCCAAGCGCATTTCGCGCTGACCAATTAAATCAGAGGTGTATGCATCTTTGCTCATTAAAATTAGAATAAAAATTTTATTAAATACAAATAAATCGTAAATAAAAATTATTTATAAATATCTATTTACTTGTTTTGTAACTTTTGGCGCTTTCTATAAATTTTTCGAAAATAGCATCGGTAGGTCCAGACATAGCTTCTATATGGCTTTGAAACCCAAAACAGAAATAACTTTGATCTATATGTTCTATTATTTCTATTATACCATCTTCTGCAAAAGCAGCAATTCTAAAGTCTTTACCGACTTTGTCGACTGCTTGGTGGTGAGCTGTATTCAACACAATACTATCACTCTTTAAAATATCGTAAATACGAGTATCTGTATTAATTTTTACTAAATGGTGTGTAGTATCATCAAATAAATTATCGTATTCTTCAACATCGTGCTTTTGCGTTGAAATATCTGGAATATGTTGTATTAAAGATCCACCAGAAGCTATTGTCATACACTGAGCACCTCTACATATTCCTAAAACCGGAATCCTATTTTCAAATGCTTTTTGCATTAAATTAATTTCAAATTCATCTCTTTCTGGATCTGATACTTCTGTTTTTTCGTGCTTTTGTTGATTATAATACTTTGGATCGAAATCACTACCACCAGCGAACAAAATTGCATTTGCATTCTGCAAAACATAATCAATAATTGTATAGTCATGTTTAATAAAAGATGGTGCCACTAAAGGAATTCCTCCAAATTGAGTGATTTTTTTTTATGTATGTATCTGTTGCAAAAACCATAGAAACCTTAGAGTCAGGTTTAGTTTTGTATGTTGCAGATGGAATAAAAATAATTGGTTTTAGTTGTTCCATGTAATTTCTTCTTCATTTAAAATATAAGAAATATATCTTGCTAACATAAATAAATAATCTGACAATCTATTTAATAACTTTATATACTCTTTAAATAAATTTTGTGTATCTTGTTCCACAATATTATCAACAAATTTTACAAAATTTCTCTCTACTCTTCTACATACACTACGGGCAATATGAATATCTGCGTTTTCCATCCCACTACCTGGCAAAATAAAATTCTTTAGCTCAGGTAAAAGTTTAGAAATTTCATCTATAGCATTTTCTATTTTATTCAATAACTGAATTAATTCATTTGTATTATCAATATCTTGTGCATCAAAACCAGCTACTAAAGATCCCAACAAAAATATAGAGTTTTGTATTGTTTTTAATAAGTTTATATTATTTAATAACATATCTTGAAATTCTATCTGATTGGTTCCTCTAATATTTTTGATTACACTACGCACTTTTCCTAACCAACTATTTAGTTCATCTAGATCGCCAACAATCTCTATATCCATATGATACTTAGGAACTGTATTTTTGATAGTTCTTGTAATTCCACTATCTCCGCTTTTTGTATATATTTTACTCATCTTTATTTTCTAAAATTACATCTAAAGTTGGGAATTCACGATCCCCAATAAAAGCTAGACTAGCCCCTCCTCCAGTAGAAACAAAATCAAATTTATTTTGCATACCCAAAGAATTTATTACTGTTAATGTTTCTCCTCCACCTATTACTTTGTATGCATTTAGATTAGAAATATGTTTAGCAATTTCAAAAGTGCCTATTTTACTACTATCTTTTTCAAAAATACCTAATGGACCATTCCAAAAAATCGTTTTTGCTTTTTGTAAATTGGCTTTAAATAGTTCAATACTTTTTGGACCTATATCTACTCCTATATTATAATCTTCGATTTGTATACTATCTGTAGTGCTTACTTTTTCAAAAGATTGAATATCCGAAATACACACATGATCTATTGGTGGAATAATTTTATCTTCAAACTGATCTAAAAGTGCTTTAGCAAGCTCAATTTTATCTTCTTCATATTTAGACAATCCTATGTTTACTCCTTTTGCCTTTAAAAATGTATAGGCCATAGCCCCACCTATCAAAATTTTGTCTGCATGATGTACTAAATAGCTTATCACTTCTGTTTTTTCTGATAACTTTGCGCCCCCTATAACTACAACAAATTCCCTTTGTGGATTTTGAAGTTTTGAAAGCTCAGTGATTTCTCTAAAAAAAGATGTACCTATATATTTTTGATTTATAGATTGTGGTAAATAATAAGTAGATACTGATATTCTGTAATCTGGGAAAGAATCGTTTACGTAAGTATCTCCAAGTTGTAGTAATTTTTCAACAAATTGATTTCTAATTTTCTCATTTTGACTCTCTTCTCCTTCAAAAAATCTTGTGTTTTCTAAAAAAAATATTACTTTTTCGGGTGATTGAGCATTTTCATTTACTCTTTCTATACTTTCTGAAGAAAGATCTTTTAGAAATTCTATTTTTATATTCTTGTCTTTAAAATAATTTTCATAATAATATAGTATATGTCTTACTGATAGTCTAGGATCTGGGTTTTTAGGATCTGGCCTACCTATATGTCCCAAAACAACAATACTACGGCTTTTCTGTGTGAGTTCTTCAAGCAAGTTTATTGAATTTTCTAATCTAGTTGTGTCTTCTATTAATCCTTCTCTATTAAAAGTAACATTAATACATAACCTTAGGATTATTTGTCTGTTGTATACATCTTCTAGATTTGTAATTAGATATTTAGAGAGGTTTTTGGGTAATATATACATACTAACAAATAATTAAAAACTAGATTAACATTAAATGTTTTTTGTATGATTCAAACACAAAATACAAGTAATTATAAATGATTTTATTATAAATGAAAAATGAAGTTTTACATACTTTAACAATAGACTTATATGGTAAATAATATTTCTATTAGTGTTCTTTGTAATTTTCTAATTTAAAAAAAGTATTATAGATTTCTTAACCCGGTATTTGTTTAAAAAAACTCAATTTAGATTCGTAGTGTATTCTAGATTTGTATAATTTTTCCTGACTTCAAAATTTGATATATCTTTGATTTAACAAATTTATCTTCTATTAATTTAAAATCTGAATTCGCAATAAAGTAAAACACTTTATGCAATTCTAGCTGTTTATTTATGTATTTTATAATGTTTTCTGTTATAGTTGAATTTATAGAGTTATGATAATAGTATGTAATATATTTAAATATTTTATTATATAAAAATAATTAATTAGATATTTTGCAAGATCTATTTATATTTATTTTTTGTTTCAGGTATAAATTGTTTCACTTTTCTTTTAATTGAAATAAGATATGTATTCATTTGATTTTATAAATTCGATTATATAACCCGAAAACAATTTATAAATTTCTTCTAAAATCACTTAAAAAAATGCGTTGTACTAGTTGGAAAGTTTTTATCTATTTACCTAACAAACCCAATTTTAAATATTAAATCTATTTTGACCTCTTTTGTATTTGGATTTGTAGTTTCTATGATTTTGATATTGTTTTTAGTTTTTTATACTGTTTACTGCTTATTTAAAATTTATATATCTCTCTACTTTTCTATCTATTTCCATAATGTAAATGCAATTATTTTAAAACTTAATCAACAAAACCATCTAAGAGCTCTTTTAATTTAGCTTTTTTATCTGATGCTTTTACATATGCAGAAGCCAATAGTACTCCGTGTGCTCCTAGTGCTATAGAATCTTTTATATCTGTTCCTTTAGATATGCCAGCTCCGATTAGCGGTATTGTATTACTACTTTCAAATAAATTAATAAAGTCTTTAACAAGATCAGGATAATTTGATACAGATATCCCACTACCTATTAGTTCTGGAGGTTCAAAAGCTATAGCAAAAGGTTCC
>Ga0308414_1002350_pt1 | contig 12334 bp, 8 predicted proteins | sample HotsprSampleOS50_FD_205667 | JGI IMG/M metagenome (GOLD analysis project Ga0308414, IMG submission 205667) | Hot spring phototrophic mat microbial communities from Octopus Spring, Yellowstone National Park, Wyoming, United States - 20090730_OS50 ... | reverse complement strand
TGCCCCTCGTGCAGCACGTCGCGGATCTCCTCGAGCACGCGCGCCAGCTCGCCCGGCTTCACGCTCAGCAGAATCAGATCGCTCTGCGCCGCGGCATCCCGGTTGCCGCCCGCCGTGGCGCGCACACCGAACCGCGCCGCCACCTCCGCGGCGCGCTCCGGCGAGCGCGTGGTGGCGATGATCTCGCCCGGCTCGGCCACCTGCGCCTTCAGTATGCCGCCGATCATGGCGGCGCCCATGTTGCCCGCGCCCAGAATCGCGATCCGCTTCCCGGCTTCCATGGCCGTGATTGTAGCCGACGAATGGAAGGTGCAGCGCCATGGCCTCCGGCCGGGAAGTTTTCGGCCACAGTCCTCTTGACCTGAAACTCCAGTTTGATCAAAATAGGCGGTGAGCAGGTATGACATGTATACCTGCGGGTCCGAAGAATGCTCAAGGAGGTCCGAATCATGAGCCAGTTCCGAAGTCTGATCCGGCTCGCGTGCCTCGCCGCACTGGGGGCTCTTCTTGCACTCGGCCAGTCCTACACGGCCAGCATCCGTGGCAGTGTGACTGACGCCACCGGCGCCGCGGTGCCGGGCGCGAAGATCACGGTGACGGAAGCCGAGCGCAACATCCCGCGCACGACGGTGACAGACGAAGCAGGGCGTTATTTCCTCACCGCCCTTCCGCCGGGCAAGTACAACTTGGCGGTGGAAGCCAGCGGATTCAAGAAATATGTGCAGAGCGATTTCCCGCTCGCCGTGCAACAGCAAGCCACCATTGACGTGCAGTTGCAGGTGGGCGAAGTGACCACCGCCGTCGAGGTCACCGGCACGGCGCCGCTTTTAAACACCACGATCGCGGCCCTGGGGCAGGTGGTCGAGAACAAGTACATCCTGTCGCTTCCGAACCTCGGGCGCGATTCGCTGGTGCTGGCCTACCTGACGCCGGGCGTTGTTGGCTCGGCCGGGCGCCGCGGCGACACCAATACCAACTTCGTCGCCAACGGCGCGCGCAACTCGACCTCGGACGTGCTCATCGACGGCGTGACCTCGACGACCGTCGAGCAGAACTCCGGCATCACCGACCTGAAGTACAAGCCGAGCGTCGACGCCGTGCAGGAGTTCAAGATGCAGACGAACTTCTTCCCGGCCGAATACGGGCAGACGGGCGGCGCGGTGATCAACATGGTCACGCGCTCTGGCACCAACGACTTTCACGGCACCGGCTATTACTTCTTCCGGCACTCCGACCTCAACGCCAACGGCTGGTTCGCCAACCGCGCCGGCAGCGCCCGCCCCTTCTACCGGCGCGACCAGTTGGGCGGCGTGCTTGGCGGTCCGATCCGGAAAGACAAGACGTTCTTCTTCACCAACTACGAGTACACCAAGGCCAAGACGCCGCTGGGTTACACAGCCACTTTCCCCACGCCGGATCAGAGGCGCGGCGACTTTTCCAAAACATTCTTCAGCGACGGCCGCATGATCCAGATGTACGATCCGTTCGACACTTTCATCAACGCCGCCGGGCAGCTCGAAAGGCGTCCTTTCCCGGGCAACATCATTCCGGAGTCCCGTTGGGACCCCGTGGCCCGGGCAGTGCTGAAGTACTTCCCCGAGCAGAACCAGGTGACCAACCCGGTCACCATGACCAACAACTGGTTCGCCCAAGGGATCAATGAAAGCCCCAGCCACAACCTTATGGCCAAGGGCGACCACAACCTGAACGACAAGATGCGGCTCACCGTGCGGTACAGCTATGTCCGCGGCAATGGCAGGCCGCCGAACCTGTTCGGCAAGGGCAATCCGGCCTATACGTTCAATGACGGGCCCAACGGCACGCGGACGCACCAGGGAGTGGCCGACTTCACGCGCACGGAGACGCCGACTCTCGTCTGGACGGTCCGCTACGGCCACACCTACTCGAGCTACTTCCGCAACCCGATGGAGCCGTTCGACCTGACGACGCTCGGCCTGCCGAAATACATGAAGGACACCGCGACCTATCTGGTGTTTCCCAAATTCGCTCCCGAGGGCTACAGGGACATCGGCACGGAGGGCTGGCTCATCATGGACCGGCAGGAAGGCGTGCACCACCTCACCGGCTCCGTGACAAAGCTTCAGGGCGCGCACAACCTGAAGTTCGGCGGCGAATTCCGCATGAATTATCTCGACTACCAGCAGCCCGGCTTCCCGTCGGGCCGCTTCTTCTTCTCGTCGCAGGTGACGCGACGGCTGCAGAACGTGGGCAACAACTGGGAAGGCAACGGGCTGGCCACGATGTTGCTCGGCTGGGGCACCGGCGGCGACTTCCACATCGAGCCGAAGGTGTTCTCGCGCAGCCGCTACGCAGGCATGTACATCCAGGACGACTGGAAGGTGACGCGCAAGCTGACCCTCAACCTGGGCCTGCGCTACGAATTTGACGTGCCCCGCTGGGAGCAGCAGGACCGCTACAGCTACTGGCGGCTGGACGCGCCCGCGCCCTTCCAGGTGCCGGGCTTCGTTCCGCTGAACGGCGTGCTGGGCTTTGTCGGCAAGGACCGCCGTTCGGACTTCGATGGCGACTACAACAACTTCAGCCCGCGGCTCGGCTTCGCTTACGCCCTCGACAACAAGACGGCCATCCGCGGCGCCTGGGCCTTGCTGTACCAGCTGTCCCGCGCGACGGTGTACGGGCGGCCCACCGCCGGCTTCACGGTGAACTCGACGCCGGTCTTCTCGCTCGACTCCAACGCGACCCTTTACGCCCGGCTCAACAACCCGTATCCGGACGGCATGCTGCTGCCGCCGGGCCGGGCCCAAGGCGATTGGACCCTGATCGGGCTCGGCGTCGGCACCACGGTCCCCAACTGGAACCGGAACCCCGAGTATTACTCGTGGAACTTCTCCATCCAGCGCGAAATCGGCTGGCAATCCCTGGTGGAGGTGAATTATACGGGCAGCCGGGGCGCGCACCTGTTCGTGCCCTTCACCAGCCTGACGCCGCTCGACCCGATGTATTGGGGCCAGGGCCGGGACAGGCTGCAAGCTTTCGTCCCGAACCCCTTCTTCGGCTACATTCGCGACGGCCGGGCGGTCAACCTCAACCGGCCGACGGTCCAGTTGTTCCGGCTCTACCGCCCGATGCCTCACTTTGACGGCGCCTCCAGCGGCACGGCCGAGCCGCCCGCGGGCAGCAGCTTCTACCACGCCTTGCAGATAAAGTGGGAGAAGCGCCTGTCTCAGGGCTTCACCTTCCTCGGCCACTACACGTGGTCGAAGATGATCGACGACAGCTCGATCGGCAGCGGCAACTACGCCTGGCTCGGCGGCAGCACGGCCATGCAGAACCCGCTCAACAGGAAGCTGGAGAAGTCTCTCTCGGCGCATGACATCGCGCACCGCGCCGTGCTGAGCGGCGCTTATCAGCTTCCCTTCGGCAAGGGCAAGAGGTTCGGCGGCGGCGCCAACCGCCTGGTGGATGCGCTGATCGGCGGCTGGGAGGTCTCCGCCTTCTGGCTGTTGCAGGGCGGCAACCCGCTGCAGATTTCGCAGTCGGGCGGCGTGCTCTGGAACGGCACGCAGCGGCCGAACCTGATCGGCGATCCTTCCACCTCCGGCCGCATGCAGGACCGGCTGAACGGGTACTTCAACCCGGCAGCATTCTCGCGTCCCGATCCGGACACCTTCGGCACCGCGCCGCGGTATCTGGGCTTCCGCGGACCGGGCATCCGGACCATTGACGCCGCCCTGCTGAAGAACTGGACCACCAGGGAAGGGCAGCGGTTCGAGTTCCGGCTCGAGGCGGTCAACGCCACCAACACGCCCATCTTCAGCGACCCGGCCACCAGCTACGGCGCGTCCAACTTCGGCCAGATCACCGGCACGAAGGTCGGCCCGCGCAACGTGCAGCTCGGCTTCAAGTATTACTTCTGAGCCGGGTTGGCGCCTGAACCCCGGCCCGCCGCTTCCCCCGCGGCAGCGGCGGGCCTTTCTGTAACTGCGGATAGCGCGATCTGTCATCCCGGCGCCGACGGTTCGATGCGGCCTGACGGATTTGGTGCAGTACAGTCCGGCTCCTCCCATCCTCGCGTGCCTGCGCCGGGCGCGCGGCGGCCCGGTTCGGCGGGGAAGGTTCGTGTGGTAGCATTTGGAACTTCGGAATCATCGCAAAGGCGCCCGCCATGGCAGACCGTTTCTACCAGCATCCGCAAGCCATCGTCGAGTCCGGCCGCATCGGCGCGGGCACCCGGATTGGGGCGTTCGCCCACGTTCTGCCCGGCGCTGTTATCGGACGGGATTGCAACATCTGTGATCACGTCTTCATCGAAGGCGGCGCCATCGTGGGCGACCGCGTCACGATCCAGTGCGGAGTGCAGGTATGGACCGGGATCACCATCGAGGACGACGTGTTTCTCGGTGCCAATGCCACCTTCACGAGGGACCGAATCCCGGGGGGCAGCGCGCCGCCCGAGCCCGGCGAGACGCGGACGGTCGTAAAACGCGGCGCCACGATCGGCGCGAATGCCACGATCCTCCCCGGAGCCACCATCGGCGAAAATGCCGTGGTCGGCCCCGGCGCCGTGGTCACCCTCAACGTCCCTCGCAATGCCGTGGTCACCGGCAACCCCGCCACGATCTCTTCCTACGTCGACGTCCGGCCTGCCAGCGCAGCCACGCTGAAACTCGGCTCCGAGCTGGGCGCATCCCATGCCCTGGCGGGCGGCGCCCGGCTTGTCCGCGTGCCCGGCGTGATCGATCTTCGCGGCAATCTGGTTCACCTCACTGCCGGCAACGAAATCCCCTTCCAGATTCAGCGCGTCTTCTTCGTTTACGGCGTGCCAACCCGGGACGTTCGGGGCGAGCACGCCCATCGCGCTTTACACCAGTTCCTGATCTGCGTTCACGGCTCATGCCACATCATCGTCGACGACGGCCGGCAGAGAGACGAACTCTTGCTGGATGAACCCACACTCGGCCTCTATGTTCCCCCAATGGTGTGGTCGATTCAGTATAAGTATTCTCCTGACTCCGTCCTGGCTGTGCTGGCGTCGGCGCCCTACGATCCGGACGACTATATCCGCGATTATGAAGAGTTCCTGCGGCTGGCGCTTCCCGGGCGGGGCGCAGCCGGCGCTGTCCGGTGAACGCAGCCCCGGGAAGGCGGGTGTTTCAGGCATCCCGTACTGCAGCACGCCAGGGTCTTCTGCCCTCCGCACTTCAACTGGACGGACGCGCTGCCAAACCGTGTCGGGACTTCGCTTTGGCGATCGCCCGCAACGGTCGGCTTGACAGCCCGGCAGCACCCCGAGCCACCCGGGCCGGAATTTTCGTCACTCCGTCGAAAACGTCTTGCCTGGTACTGTGGCTGCTGGTATACTTGCTACGATTGACTAGGGCTCCTTGCCTTCGGGAGGAGCGGATTGGGAGGAGACATGGTTCGATTCGATGAAGTAGCCCGTATCGGGGTTCTTTTCGCCCTGTTTGCCTTGACGGTGAGCGCCACGCCTATTCCGGGACTCGTGAGCACCGGCACGGCATCGCCTGGAAACCCGGAACCGAATTGGCAGTACGCCTATTCGCCTGCGCCGATTACAAGCGGTTTTGTTTTCAATCAGGCCTTTGTCACCAACGACTCTGGCTACCCCTTCCCCTATTGGGTGGCAAACTCGACGACCTCGCGCTGGATCTCGCCCAACGCAACCTACGGCCTCGGCGTGTTTGACGACCCGGTGGGGTACTACTACTTCCAACTCTCGTTCAACCTGACGCCCGGCTACATCCCCTCGACTGGGACATTCACATTCCGGTTGTCCACAGACAACTGGCTGAATTCGGTCTGGATGAACGGCACCTACATCCCCACCGGGTATGAGGGAGACGGTGTCCTGAATCACACCTTCTGGACCAACCCAATCACGGTGGGGCCCGGACCTTCCAGCGGACTGGTGAGCGGACTGAACAACCTCGTCGTTGTTGTTTACAACAAGCCCGTAGAGGGCACCGGCACGATCCCCAGCAACCCGGCTACTTGGAATCCCGCCGGATTGCGGCTGGAGATTCTTTCCTCCGAAATCAATTTTGTCCCGCCGCCCGGAGGGGAGATCCCCGAACCGGGAACCCTCATGCTGCTGGGCGGAGGGCTCTTGGCCATCGGATTCATGCAGTTGCGGCGAAAATAGTCACAGCTGGTATCGCGGATCCTCAGAACCCCTGGCGGCCGCCGCCAGGGGTTTCGTGTTCGCCGGAATGCAGGGGCGGTTTACTTTCCTCGCTGCAAGGATTACTGTGTGAATGGGGCCAAGACTGAATGGGTTCGGCGAATCTCGCCCGGCTGGCAGCGGCTATCTGCACTCTATCCGCTGGGGCTGCTGCGCCCCCTGCCGTCTCTGTGGATTTTCAGTCCGTCATCCATCCCGTCTCCGTCGAAATTCTCCGCCACGCCGTTGACCAAGCCAGGCAGCAACAGGCGCCGTTCATCCTGATCCGGCTCAACACGCCCGGCGGCCTGCTGGAAGCCACCCGGGAAATCATCGAAACAATCGACGGCTCGCCCGTGCCCGTGATCACCTTCGTGACGCCTTCCGGGGGCAGAGCCGCTTCGGCGGGCTTCTTCATCCTTCTCAGCGGCGACGTGGCGGCGATGGCGGCGGGCACGCGCACCGGCGCTGCTTCGCCCGTCACGCTCGGCGAGCCGATGGATCCGGTGATGCGCAAGAAGGTGGAAAGCGATGCGGCCGCGGCGCTCCGCAGCATCGCCTCGCGCCACGGCCGCAATCTTCAGGCTGCGGAAGCCGCCGTGCTCCAGGCCAGGTCGTTCACCAGCGAAGAAGCTCTGAAGGAGAAGCTCGTCGATCTGGTCGTCCGCGACGAGCAGGAGCTCTGGAGCCGGCTGGACGGATGGCTGGTGAAGCGAGGCGACGGATCCACGGTCACGCTGCGAACAACCGGCGTCACAGTGAAGCCCTACGAACTGACGCTGCGCGAGAAAGTGGTCCAGGCGCTGGCGGACCCGAACCTTGCGTTTCTGATCCTCGTGGCCGGCGGGCTGCTGCTCTACATCGAGTTCACCCAGCCGGGGATGATCCTGCCTGGCGTCTCCGGCGCCATCCTGCTGCTGTTGGGCCTGCTGGCGCTGTCCGTCCTCCCGATCAACCTGGCCGCCGTGGGGCTTCTCATCCTTGCGGTGGTATTGTTTGTGCTGGAGGCCAAGATCGTGTCTCACGGCATCCTGGCGTCAGGCGGCGTGGTCGCGATGGTGCTCGGCGCCGTATTGCTGGTGGAGGGGCCTCCCGAACTCCGCATCCGCTGGGCCACGGCTTTGGCCGTCAGCATTCCGTTCGGCATCATCACCGTGTTTCTGCTATCGCTGGTCATCCGCGCCCGGCTGCGGCCCCCGGCCACCGGCGCTGAAGCGATGGTGGGCGAGACCGGCGTCGCGGAAACGCCCCTGAATCCCACCGGTACCGTCTTTGTTCGCGGCGAGTATTGGACGGCCAGCGCGGACGAACCGGTCGCGGCCGGCGAGCGGATCCGCGTGGAAGCCGTCGAGGGCTTGCGTCTCAGAGTCAAACGCGCACAATAAGTGCAGGAAAGGAAGTTGCCATGCTGCCAGTCCCGATGATCGTTCTGTTCATCCTGATTCTCTACCTCATGTCGGCCATCAAGATCCTCAACGAGTACGAGCGCGGCGTCATCTTCCGGCTCGGGCGCGTGCTGCCGAAACCCAAGGGTCCGGGCTTCATCCTGGTCTTCCAGCCCATCGACCGGATGGTGCGCGTCTCGCTGCGCGTGGAGACTCTCGACGTGCCCTCGCAGGACGTGGTGACGCGCGACAACGTGACCGTCAAAGTCAACGCCGTCGTCTTCTTCCGCGTCGTGGACCCGCAGCGGGCCGTGCTCGAAGTCGCCAATTATCTGTACGCCACTTCGCAGCTCGCGCAGACAACCCTGCGCAGCATCCTTGGCGAGGTGGAGCTCGACGAGCTGCTCAGCCAGCGCGAGAAACTGAATATGCGCCTGCAGGAGGTGCTCGACAAGGACACCGACCCCTGGGGCGTGAAGGTCGTCAAAGTGGAAGTCAAGCAGGTGGATCTGCCGGACATGATGGTGCGCGCCATCGCCCGCCAGGCGGAAGCCGAGCGCGAGCGGCGAGCCAAGATCATCCACGCAGAAGGCGAATACTCGGCCGCAGAGAAGCTCGCCATGGCTGCGGCAGTGATCCAGAAAGAGCCCGTCGCCATTCAGCTCCGCTACCTGCAGACGCTGATCGAAATCGGTTCCGAGAAGAACACCACGGTGGTCTTCCCGCTCCCCATCGACGTCATCTCCGGCGTCAAGAAGGTTCTCGAGGGCGGGAACAAGGCCTCCTGAAGCACGCACATCGTCCGCTGCGGCGACAACCGCGCCCGAACGCTGTCAGGCGGTAAAATAGGGGCAGAAGTCCTTCCTCAAGATGCTGGTACGTTTCCTGTCATTGCTGTGGATCGCTTTGCCTTTCTGCGCGGAAGGAGCACTCCCGGAACACGACCCCGACGAGGGAACCTTGGCCAGCGGGAGGCTGGGCATTCCCGAGCCCATGGTTTATGACCTGGTGCGGCCCCTCGGCGCCCCGAAAGGCGAGCTGGAGATCAACTCCCTTTTCTTGCGCCCGCTTTCGCGCGGCCAAAGCCTGCAATGGGCGCCCGAGATCGAGTACACGTTTGCGCAGGGCCACGGGATTGAATTCGAAGTACCGGCTGAAGGCGGCAGCATCGAGAGTTTCAAACTGGCCGTGCAGGGGACGGTTTTCGCACTCGGCAGGGAGAAAACCATTTGGGGCTGGCAAGTCCTGGCCGAGCGGTGGGGTCACGAGAAGCGTTGGAAAGGGGACTTCCTTTTGCTGAACGGCGTTCGCTGGTCGAGCAGATGGTCGACCTTCTCGATGCTTGGACCGCGCCGGGAGCGGGCGTCTGCCCATACCGCAAGCGCCTTGGTCTGGAACCAGAGCGTCTTCCATCACACGGCGCGCACATTCAGTGTCGGGGTGGAGTCAAATCTGGCCTCGCGGGGCGCGAGTGGCGGTGCCTGGCTGGTCACGCCGCAAGTGACATGGCGCAGGTCCCGCTACAATTTTCAGGCCGGCGCAGGGATGCGCCAGTCGGAGCAGCGGCGGAGACCGTTGCTGGCATGGCGCATCAGCAGGGAGTTCTGACTTGCGGGTGTCCCGGCCGGCTGCCGGAAGGCGGCGCCATCGCGATCTCGCCCAAGGGTACACTGGAAATCCCGGATTCGCTGGCGAGGGTTGGCCGCCACGGGTTGGGGTCCAGGCGGCATGTGACTTTGCAGCGGCGATCCCCTGGTCGGAATGAACAAACAAACCGTTGGAGGTGCTCTCATGGCTCTCACCGAGTCGACGATGAAAGAACTGGGCTCTGCCCTTCCCCGCTTTGCTCTGCCGGATGTCGTCTCCGGCCGCATGATAACCCCGGACGACTACGCGGACCGCAAGGCGCTGCTGGTGATGTTCATCTGCCGCCATTGTCCCTACGTGAAGCATGTGGAGCAGGAACTGGCCCGCATCGGCCGGGACTACGCAGGCAAATCGCTCGGCATCATCGCCATCTCGTCCAATGACGCCGCCAATTATCCGGACGATGCCCCGGAGAGCCTGAAGCAACAGGCTTTGGATCTCGGCTTCCCGTTCCCCTATTGCTATGACGAGACCCAGGAGGTCGCACGGGCGTTTGATGCTGCCTGCACGCCGGATTTCTTTCTGTACGACGAGCAGCGCAGGCTGGTGTACCGCGGACAGCTCGACGACAGCCGCCCCGGCAACGGCAAGCCCGTCACCGGCCGCGATCTGCGCGCAGCCATCGACGCCGTGCTTGAAGGCGCGGAGGTCAGCCGGGACCAGCGCCCCAGCGCCGGCTGCAACATCAAATGGAAGGCCGCCCGCTAGGGGGCCGCGCACCCGCTTCGCGGTATCATAAGAACACGATCCTGCCGTAACGGGGTGTATCGCTTGTGAGTTTGACGACAAGAACGGCGCAGGCCGGCTGCAATGAAGTGCTCGAGCGCGCCGGGCGATGGTTGACGAGTTCCGGAATTCAGGAACCCAACGGAGGAGTCGCCCGGTATCACCTCATCGCCGAGCGCCGCAACGCCCGCATATCCACGGAAATCACCGGTTACGCCGTCTCCGCGCTGCTCGAACTGCATGAGCGCACCGGCCGTGGCGAATATCTCGCCGCCGCGCGCCGCTCGGGCGAATTCCTCTGCTCCGCCTGGGACGCGCGCGCCCGCGCCATGCCTTTCGAGTGGAGCAGCAACGGCGGCGCACCGCCACTGAGCTACTTTTTTGACAACGGCATCATCGCCCGGGCGCTGCTGCGGCTCTGGCGCGCCACGGGCGAAGACCGCTACCGCCTGACAGCCGAGCGCTGCGCGGAATCCATGCAGCGCGATTTCGTCAACTCGCACGACATCCATCCCATCCTGGTTCTGCCTTCCAAACAACCGCTGGAACGCGACTCCCGCTGGTCCCGCTCCGGCGGCTGTTATCAACTGAAATCGGCTCTCGCGTGGCTGGAGCTGGCTGAATTGACCGGGGACCCGGGGCTGGCGCGGTCTTTCGGCAAGGCGCTCCACCTCGCGCTGGCTTCGCACGGGTCTTTTCTGGATGCGGCGGGCGACGACTGCGCCCGAATGGACCGGCTGCATGCCTACTGCTACTTTCTGGAAGCCCTGCTGGCCGTGCCGGAGACTCGCGAGATGCGCGAAGTGCTCCGCGCCGGCATCGCCCGCGCCGGCGCCGAACTGCGCCGCATCCGCCCGGTGTTCGAGCGCTCCGACGTCAACGCCCAACTGCTCCGCATCCGGCTGTGGGCCCATTCCATGGGCCTCGTGCCACTGGATGAAACCGCGGCTGCGGAGGAAGCACGACGCGCCTCCTCTTACCAGATGACCTCGTCAAACCCGCATGCCGACGGCGGCTTCAATTTCGGCTCCCGCGAGGGCAGCCTGACCAATTTCGCCAATCCTGTTTCCACTGTGTTTTGCCTCCAGGCGCAGGCCATGTGGACAGAGTTTTCCTCAGGCGGGTTGACCACCCCTTGGCACAGGCTCGTCTGACTTGTCCGCCGAGCGCCCCGTCCTGCTCGCCTTCGCCTCCACCTGGGAGGACCGTACAGCCGCTTTCCTCGAACGCCTGCAGGGCGTTCTGCCCGGCGCGGACCTGATCCTCGTCGCCGAGTTCCCTCCGCCGCGCGAGCATCCCGGCGTGCGCTGGATCCCGTGGTTTCCCCGCCGCACCCTGCGCCAGAATCTGGCGCGGATCCGCGACGAGCTCCGCGGCCGCCGCCCCGCCTGGGCCGCCCTCGTTCTCGACCGCCTGCTGCCTTATTGGCCCATGCGCGCGGCCGCCCTCTGGATCTCGCGCGGGCGCCTGCTGCTGTTCAACGAGCAGATGCACCACTTCGCGCTCCGCCCGGGCGATCTGCCCCAGGCGGCGCGGTTCCTCCGCTGGCGCGCCCGCGATTTCCTCCACCGCCAGACTCATCCCGGCGGCTGGCTCTACACCCAGCTTTGGCGCTTGCGCCACCCGCGCGCTTACTTGCGGCCGCTGTTCGCCAACCTCGCCACGGCGGCAGGCCTTTACGCGCAACTGTGGAAGCGGCTCCACCGCGCGCCGCCGCCTGCGCTCGCCGCGCAGCCGCTTGCTCCCGGCGTCACCGTCGTCATTCCTTCGCGTGACGGAAGGGCCCTTCTCGAAAAGCTCCTGCCCGTGCTCGAACCGGAGCTCGAACGGACGGGCGGCGAAATCATCGTCGTCGACAACGGCAGTTCGGACGGCACGGCGCAATGGCTCGCCGGGGCTCACCCGCAGGCGGTTGTCGAAACCAGCTCCGCCCCGCTCAGCTTCGCCGCCGCCGTCAACCGCGGCATCGCGCGCGCCCGCTTCCGCCACGTCCTGCTGCTGAACAACGACATGGAGCCCGAGCCAGGCTTCCTCGCGCCATTGCTGGCCGCCTTCGATTCGGTTCCAGACCTCTTCTGCGCCGCAGCCCAGATCTTTTTCCCCCCAGGGAAGCGCCGCGAGGAAACGGGCAAAGCCGTCTGGCGTGCCAAGAGGGCCCGCCCCGATTTCTTCGTCCACTGCATCGATCCCCTGGAAGGCGAGAACCTCTCGCCCGTGCTCTATGGCAGCGGCGGATGTTCCCTGTTCGATACTGCCAGGCTGCGCGCCCTCGGCGGACTCGATGAAACGCTGCAACCCGCCTATGTCGAAGACCTCGATCTCGGCTTCCGCGCCTGGCGCATGGGATGGCCGGCGGTGTTCGTCTCGGGAGCGCGCGTGGTCCACCACCACCGCGCCACCACGTCGCGGGTTT
>Ga0308414_1002349_pt1 | contig 12338 bp, 10 predicted proteins | sample HotsprSampleOS50_FD_205667 | JGI IMG/M metagenome (GOLD analysis project Ga0308414, IMG submission 205667) | Hot spring phototrophic mat microbial communities from Octopus Spring, Yellowstone National Park, Wyoming, United States - 20090730_OS50 ... | reverse complement strand
CCGCCTACCGGCTCACAACAAGCGGGGCGTGCTCTGCCTGTGGCCGGCCGCTCGAAGGGCGTTTCGCTGCCGAGCCTGGCCACTTCGGCAACCGGCGGATCCCGATCCGACTCTCCCGAGGATGGGGAGCAAGGGCGGTATAATCGCCGCCCATGTTTCTGCCCGAATCCTTCCGACCCCCTAAACCGGGGCAGCGGTTCCGTTTGCCGTTGCCCTACGTTGGCAGCGGCGCGCCGCTCCTAGCTGAACTGGCCCAGCGTACTGCCTCGCTCGTCGTGCTGACCACGCAGGCAGCCGACGCGTTGCGGCTGCGCCAGGCCCTCTCCTTCTTCGCCCCATCGTGCCCCACGGCCTACTTTCCCGACTGGGAGACGCTCCCCTACGACCCCTTCTCGCCCCATCAGGACCTCGTTTCGGAGCGGCTGGCAACGCTGTGGCAGATCACCCAGGGGAGAATCGCCGTTCTCTTTACCTCCGTCACCGCGGCTACCATGCACCTGCCACCCGTCGCGTTCGTTGCTGGCCGGATCTTTCACTACCGCGTGGGTGACCGGCTCGACTCAGCAGCGCTCAGAGCCCAGCTCGAAATGGCTGGCTACGAACCAGTATCCCAGGTGTTGCGCCCAGGGGAGTATGCCGTACGCGGAGCAATCATCGACCTCTACCCGATGGGGGCAGCCCTCCCCTACCGCATCGAACGGTTCGACGAGGAGATCGAAGCGATCAAGACCTTCGACCCCGACACCCAACGCACCTGTTACCCTGTTGCCGAAATTGCCCTCCTGCCGGCACGCGAATTCCCCACCGACGAGGCGGGACGGGCGACCTTTCGTCGCCGCTTTCGCGAAACCTTTGAAGGGGACCCCAGCCGTGTGGCCCTCTACCAAGCGGTGAGTCAGGGGCGCTTCCCGGCCGGGATCGAATACTATCTGCCCCTCTTTTTTGATACCACCGCCACCCTCTTCGACTATCTGCCCACGGCCACCTGGGTCATCCTGGGCGACTTGCCAGCGGCGCTCACTGCCAACTGGGACGAGGCGAACAACCGCTACCGGCTGCTTAACACCGACCCCGACCGGCCGCTGCTCCCACCATCCCACTGGCTGCTCGACCCAGAGACCTTCCACCGCCGGCTGCTTGGCCAGCCGCGGATCGACCTAGATGACAGCGCCGTTACCCCCCTTCCGGACGTAGCCCTCGACAGCCGGGCCAGCCAGCCGGCAGCAGCGCTTGCCCAATGGCACGCCGCCCACCCTGAATGGGCGACCCTTCTTGTCGTCGACACCGCGGGTCGCCTGGAAACGGTCCGCGAAAAGCTTACTGCGGCAGGGCTGACTGCCACCCAGGTCGCCGACTGGGCTACCTTCTGCCGCGACCGGCCCTCCCTTGCCCTGACGGTCGCTAGCGTGGAAAATGGTTTTCTCGTTGCGCACGACCGAATCGCCTGCTTTGGTGAGGGGGATCTCTTTGCCCATCTGGTGCGCCGCAGCCGCGCTGCCCGCTCGGTGCGCAAAACCGAACACGAAGTCGAGGCATGGATCCGCGATCTCACCGAACTGACCATTGGGGCGCCCGTCGTTCACCTCGAACACGGCATTGGCCGCTATCGCGGGCTGGTCCGCCTCGATGGCCCTGGGGGGGAAAGCGAATTCCTTCACCTTGAATATGCCGGCGGCGCCTCCCTCTATGTCCCGGTTACCCAGCTTGCGCTGATTGGTCGCTACCTGGGCGGTGACCCTGACGCTGCTCCCCTCTCCACCCTTGGTTCCAACCAATGGCAAAAGGAAAAAGAAGAGGCAGCAGCCAAAGCCCACGACACCGCAGCCGAGCTGCTTGCTCTATACGCGGCACGTGCGCTACAAGAGGGTGAGCGGCTGACTGTCGAGCCAAACGACTTTGCTGCCTTCTGTGCTGGCTTTCCTTTTGAAACCACCCCTGACCAGCAAGCGGCGATCGATGCCGTAGTCGCCGACCTGGCCAGCGGCCGGGTGATGGACCGGCTGGTCTGCGGGGATGTCGGCTTTGGAAAAACCGAAGTGGCCCTGCGCGCGGCTTTCATTGCCGCCTCTAGCGGCCGGCAGGTGGCTGTACTTACCCCAACCACCCTTTTAGCAGAACAGCACTTTCAGACCTTTCGCAGCCGCTTTGCCCAATGGCCCATTCGCATCGCTGAGCTATCGCGCTTTACCTCGAGTAAAGCGCAGCGTGAAACGCTGGCGGCACTAGCTGAAGGGAAAGTCGATATCGTCATCGGTACCCATCGCCTTCTGCAACCCGATGTTGCCTTTGCCCGGCTCGGGTTGGTGATCATCGACGAAGAGCACCGCTTTGGTGTGCGGCAAAAAGAGCAGCTCCGCACCCTATGCACCCGTGTCCATACCCTAGCCCTTTCGGCGACCCCGATCCCGCGTACCCTGGGCATGGCGCTTGAGGGGATGCGCGACTTCTCAGTCATTGCGACCCCGCCGGCGAAACGCCTCTCGGTCAAGACCTTCGTGGTCAAAAAAAGCGATGCCCTCATCCGCGAAGCGGTGGCCCGCGAGCTGCGCCGCGGCGGGCAGGTCTTCTACGTCCATAACGAAGTGCGCACGATCGAAAATGTCCGCCAAGCGCTGCAGCAGCTGCTCCCTCAAGTGCGGATCGGCGTTGCCCACGGTCAGATGAGCGAGCTTGACCTGGAACGGGTGATGCGCGACTTCATCCACCAGCGTATCCAGTTACTTCTTTGCACCACAATCATCGAGACCGGAATCGACATCCCAAACGCCAACACCATCCTGATCGATCGCGCTGACCACTTTGGCCTAGCGCAGCTTCATCAACTGCGCGGTCGCGTGGGGCGCAGCCACCACCAAGCTTTTGCCTATCTGATGACCGACCCCCACGCCAAACCGACCCCAGCCGGGCAGAAGCGGCTGGAGGCGATCGCCAACGCTGAATCGCTGGGTAGCGGTTTTACCTTGGCCATGCACGACCTAGAGATCCGCGGCGCCGGCGAAATTCTGGGCGAAGCCCAGTCAGGAGCGATTGCCAACGTCGGCTTTGCGCTCTATACCCAGATGCTCCATGAGGCCGTGCACCGCCTCAGGCAAGGCAAAGGAGCTGCTCCCCCTACGCCGGATGAGCTGCTTGCCGCCTTTGCCACGACCGCCGAGATCACCCTTGGCGAACCGGCCCTTCTGCCTGAAAGCTACTGCCCAGACGTCGCTGTGCGCCTTGACCTCTACAAACGCTGTGCCGATGCCACCAGTAACGATGCGCTCAATGCCCTTAAAGAGGAGCTGATCGATCGCTTCGGGCCGCTCCCACCGCCGGGCGAAACGCTTCTTGCAACCCATCGCCTGCGGCTACTGCTCACCCCAACCCAGGTGCGCCGTGTCGATGCGACCCGGCAGCAGATCACGGTGCGCTTTGCCGCCAACGCCCCTGTCGATCCGGCCCGGGTCGTGGCGCTCATCCAGCGCGATCGCTCGGTGCAGCTCAAAGGCAGTGATACGCTACAGCGCACTGGCTCCTTTCCCACGATCACTCAGCGCATCGAAGCGGTCGTTGCGCTAATCGCCGCCGTGGTCGAACCGGCGCACGCACCCGCTCAGCCGTAGTACCATTGCTTCTCTACCCCAGGGAGTCTCACACCGATGATCCAATACCTTCTTGAAAACAGCAACATCGAAACCTTCGAACCAATGCCCTCCCCGGCCGAAGTCAAGGCCGACTTGCCCCTGACCGAAAGTGTGGCCACCACCGTTGCCCAAGGACGGCAGACCTTGAGCGCAATCCTGGATGGCCACGACCCGCGCCTCTTTGCCGTGGTTGGCCCCTGTTCAATCCACGATCCCGAAGCGGGGCTCGATTACGCCCATCGCCTCAAAGCCCTTGCCGACGAAGTAGCCGAGACGATGGTCCTGGTGATGCGCGTCTATTTTGAAAAACCGCGCACGAGCGTCGGTTGGAAAGGGTTTATCAACGACCCCTACCTCGATGACTCCTTCCGTATCGATGTCGGAATGAAGGAGGCACGTCGTTTTCTCCTTGCCGTCAACGAACTGGGGCTGCCGGCAGCAACGGAAGCGCTCGACCCGATCGGCCCCCAATATTACGGCGACCTGATCAGCTGGACCGCGATCGGTGCCCGCACCGTCGAATCGCAGACCCATCGCGAGATGGCCTCTGGCCTCTCCACCCCGGTCGGATTCAAGAATAGCACCGACGGCAGCCTGGAGGTAGCCATCAATGCCATCCTCTCGGCAGCCAACCGCCACGCCTTCCTCGGTATCGACGAAAACGGCCGCACGACGATCGTGCGCACAAAGGGAAACCGCTACGGCCACCTCGTCCTGCGCGGCGGCGGCGGGCGGCCCAACTACGACTCGGTCTCCGTCTCGCTTGCCGAACAGGCGCTTGCAAAGGCAGGGTTACCCAGCAACATCGTGGTCGACTGCTCGCACGCCAACTCCTGGAAACGCCCCGAATACCAGCCACTCGTACTCAAGGATATCGTCCATCAGATCCGCGAAGGGAACCTCTCGATCGTTGGCTTCATGCTCGAAAGCTTCCTCGTTGCCGGCAACCAACCGCCCGCGCGACGCACCGAACTGCGCTACGGCTGCTCGATCACCGACCCGTGCATCGACTGGACGACCACTGCTGAAATCCTGCGCACTGCTCACGCCATCCTGCGCCCGGTCCTAGCTGAGCGGCAGCGGCAAGCCGATCGCAGCAGCAAGTAGCGCCTCAGGTAGCTCCGATGGCAGAACGCCCTCCCACCCTGCGGCTTCTCGATACCCCGGCGGCGCGAGCATTCCTGCTGCGTGTTGGGCTCCCATTTATTGCCGAAATGGTCGCCGACCGGCAGCGGCTCACCGTGAGCAGATCGGTCACCCGCACCCCGACGCTTGATCAAGCGCTGATGGAAGCTGGCTGCGACTGGGGGTGGTGCCCACCAGAGACCACTTTTGCTGGGGTGCGGCTTTTCGTCACCGACATGGACTCGACGCTCATTACCATCGAGTGCATCGACGAGATCGCCGCCGCCGTTGGCAAACGGGCTGAAGTTGCAGCACTGACCGAAGCGGCAATGGCCGGCGAACTCGACTTTCGCACGGCGCTCACCGCCCGCGTCGCGCTCCTTGCCGGGTTGCCCGAGCAAGAGCTGGCGGCGATCTACCGCGACCGTGTCCGCTACACCCCTGGCGCACAGGCGCTGGTGGCCGCGCTCAAGGCACAGGGGGCCTACTGTCTGCTCGTTTCGGGCGGGTTTACCCACTTCACCGCACCGATCGCTGCTGAACTCGGCTTTGACGAGCACCAGGCCAACCGCCTGGAGGTCGACGCCGCCGGACGGTTAACTGGGCGCGTGGTGGGCCCGATCGTCGATGCCCAAGCCAAACGGGCAGCGCTCCTTGCCGCCCAGAAACGGCTGGCGCTTCCCCGTGAAGCAGTCCTTGCTGCCGGAGACGGCGCTAACGACCAACCGATGCTTGGCGAAGCCGGACTACGCCTCGGTTATCGCCCCAAAGCGGTTCTCCTACCCACGCTGAACCTGGTAGCCCAAGAGGGGCTGCTGCTGCCACGCTACCTGTGCGACTAATCGGAAACAGCCACCCTTGTGTTCACCAGCCTTCTGGCCTCACCCCTGCCTCTGGCTGCAGGCGATGAGGCGCGGGTCGCGTTCGACATGCCGGTAAACGTGCTCCCTCGTCAGCGGGTAGGGGATGCGGCCGTCCGGCAGCGGTTTGCCGGCAAGCACCTGGAAGAGGGATATCCAACCGCGCTCGAAGGCGTGGGCGGAGCCGGCCATGTAAATCTGCCAGATGCGGAATTTCTTCTCCCCTACCAGCCGTTTGGCTTCGGCGGCATTGGCTTCCAGCCGTTCCACCCAGTGCCAGAGGGTGCGCGCGTAATGGGGGCGCAGGCATTCTGCGTCCCAGGGTTCCAGGCCTTTTTCCGAGAGGACCTCCAGCACTTCGGAGATGTGCACGAGCTCGCCCCCGGGAAAGACGTATTGGTCGATGAATTCGCTGATGTCGCTGCCAAGCCCCTTGGCGTGGCGCTGGCCGGCGGTGATGCCATGGTTCATAACCAGGCCGCCGGGTTTGAGCAGGCGATGGATCTTGGCGAAATATTTGCCCAGATTGGCGCGCCCCACGTGCTCGAACATGCCCACCGAGGCGATCTTGTCGAAGGGTTCCTTCTCCGACACGTCCCGGTAGTCCATAAGGTGCACCTCGACGCGGCCGGAAAGCCCCTGCCGGGCAATCTGTTCCTTCACGTATTCGTACTGGTTTTGGCTGAGGGTGATGCCCGTGGCGTGGACGCCGTAACGCTCGGCGGCCCAGAGAATGAGGCCGCCCCAACCGCAGCCGATGTCGAGGAGGCGTTCCCCTGGGTTCAAGTGAAGCTTTCGGCAGATGTGTTCCAGCTTCTGTTCCTGCGCCACCTCCAGGGTGTCGTCGGCGGTGCGGAAATAGGCGCAGGAATAGACCCGCCGCTTGTCGAGCCACAGACCGTAGAAATCGTTGGAGACGTCGTAGTGGTAGCTGATGTTTTTGCGGTCGGACGGCTTGGAGTGCCGCCACCAGGAAAGGAAGCGGCTGCCTTTCTTGTCCACGCACTTGACGTCACTGCAAAGGGATTCCCCAAAGCGGATGATGTCGCGCGTGCTGCCGCTAAGGTCGATCTCCTGTTCCACGTAGCTCTTAGCGAGCTTACCGAGACTTGGATTGGCAAGATGCAGCAGGGCTTTAGGCCGGTTGATGCGCACTGTCACCTTCGGTGTTTGCGCAAAGGCAAGCGACTGGCCGTTCCATAGTTCTAGCGCCACCGGCAGATTGTGTTTTTTAAGGCGCTTCTCTACTAGCTTGAGCATCTGGCTTTGCAGCATATACCCTCCGCTTGGCGTAGAAACTGACCACCCGGTAACTTCCTCTCTGCTCGTCCTCAAACCATTTCAGCAACAAGAGGCCACGAAAAGCGCACCTACCCGCCGGCCACGGGCGGCCAGACAGCAACGACATCCCCAGGGGCAAGCGGTGTCGTAGCCCGCGCATCGGGCGGTACAAAGCAACCGTTCTTCAGGACGATTCGCGCGTCAGCCTCTGGCACGCGGAAACGGGCAAGGAGCCCAGCCACCGTCTCCCCTTGGCCTACCTCGACCACCACGCGGTTGCTCTGCCGGTTGGCAGGAAGAAGATCGGCAAGCCAGGCGTAGAGCTTGAGGGTCACCTCCATCGCCGCCTTCCTAAGCCGCTAGAAGCGCTGGATAGTGCGCACGGGCCAGGAACGCCTCGACGAAGGCGAGTGGTTGCGCGAGCAACCGCTCGTGCCATGGCCCCAACCGCACACGCCCCTGAATCAGGCCGCGCAGCACGCCGGTATGTTCGGAAAACCCAACCGTCGTAGCCCCAATCAGGCGATCTTCCTGGAATTGCAGACTAATATAGGAAAAACGCGCCTCATCACACCACTCGACCCCACTTCCTCCGGCCTCCTCCGCCACCCCTTGCCACTGGCCAAAGGAGGTCGCCACCAACCCAAGTGTGTCAAGCACGTTGATCGCCAACACTCCCGGCAAACACGCCTGCCCTCCAGCCATCTGGATCGCCGCCACGCGCCCTTGGTCGACAGCGTTGGGTTGAATTGCGGCAACCACCTGCTGCCCGGTAAGCAGATCGGGAGCTTGCGCACAATCACCCGCGGCAAAGATAGCCGGATCGCTCGTACGCATCCCTGCATCAACCAGAATGCCGCTTTCCCGCTGGATCGTTGTCCCAGCTAGAAAGGAGATGTTCGGCCGTACCCCTGCGGCGACAATCACCAGATCGGCAGCAAGTTCCTCCCCCGATGACAGGCGAACAAGCAGCGGGGAATCGGCAGCTGGAGCAATCGCCTCGATCCGGCAGCCGGTACGCACCGCGACGCCACGCGCCTCGACCCAGCGGCGCAGCAGGTTTCCGGCACGCGGCGTCAACATTCGCGGCACCATCCGATCGCCCACCTCGACGACGGTCAGTTGCGCCCCTTTCTGTACAAAGGTTTCCAGCAAAATTGCGCCGATGAACCCAGCCCCCATCTGCACCACCCGGACACCTGGTTTTAGCCGCTTGGCGATCGTGCGCGCCTCAGCCAGGGTCCAGCATGGGGTTACCCCTGGAAGGTCGATCCCCGGGATGGGCGGCAAGAGCGGCGAGGAGCCAGTGGCGATAAGGAGCGTATCGTAATCGCTACTTGTTCCATCGGCAAAGAGCACCCGCTTCGCCGCCTGGTCAACGGCCACCGCCCGCCCTTCAGAAAGGGTAATTCCAAGTCGGGCAAAATGGTCCTCCCCCTTGCGCAACCATGTGCCTTGCTCGTTGATCTGCCCTTCAAGGAAATAGGGGATCGCCATTCGCGAATAGGGCGGCACTCCCTCGCAACCATAAAGGAGGATCTCGTCATTTGGGGCATAGCGTGCCAGCGTCTCAGCGGCCACTACCCCCGCCGGACCGTTCCCCAGGATGAGGTGGCGCCGCTTCATACGTCGACACCCAACCGAGCAAGCGTCTCAGGCGTAGGAAGGCCATCGGGCGTCCAGCCGCGCAGCGCATAGTAGTGAGGGAGCATCTCATCAAGCCGATTGACCATCCCCTTGGCTGGCCCAGTAGCTGCAGGTTCGCTCAGCAGCCGTTTGGGCAGCGTATCGTCTTTGCCGGTAAAACCGGCCTGGGTATTGAACCACCGCTCCAGGTTCCAGATCCGTTCGCCCACCTCCAGCAGGCGCTGAGCCGTCCACTCGCCGTCAATCGCCGCATCAAGCTGCGGGGCCACATGCTCAAGCGTCCAAGCAAAACTGGTGAAAATACAGATCCCGGCGGCATCAAAAGCGCCTGTGGCATCCTGAAACGCCTTGACCAGCTCCGGTTTCCCTTCGGTAGTCAGCGGATCGGTCTTAACTGGCACGCCCAATACTTCGGAAGCGACGGTGTAGCCGCGCAGGTGGCACGCACCGCGGTTGCTGGTAGCATAGGCCAATCCCATCCCCTGGATCCCGCGCGGGTCGTACGCCGGGAACTCCTGCCCTTTAACGGTCATCGAGAGTTCCGGATGGCCATACTTTTCACACAGCCGCTTCGACCCCAAGCCAATATCGCGGCCAAACCCTTCGCCATTGGCGGTCAGTTCTGCAAGACGGGCAAGCGCCTCAGCCGAACCGAAAGGCGCAGGAAAGCCGATCTCTTCGGCAGTGAGAATCCCGCGCTCATAGAGCTCCATCGCAGCCGCTACGGTAGAACCAAAGGAGATCGGGTCCATTCCCTGTTCGTTGCAGATGAGGTTAGCGTACTGCAACGCCTCCAGGTCATCGACCCCGGTGTCTGCTCCCAGCGCCCAGGCCGCCTCGTACTCTAGCCCCCCGCTTGCTCCCCAATATTTGGGGCTGTTTTTCACGGTAAAGTGGGTCTTGTCAATACGGGAAATTCGCCCGCAGGCGATCGTGCACCCGAAACAGGCCGCGTTGGTCACCAGTTGCGGTTTGCCGTCAGTAGGACGCGGCCGGTGCATCGCTTCCCCGGAGATGGCATCTGCCCCCTCAAACTGCACTTCGCGCATGTTGCGCGTGGGCAGCGCCCCAACCTCGTTGATCACATTCATCAGCACCTGCGTGCCGTAAGTAGGGAGCCCTTTGCTCGTCACTGGGTTGGCAGCAAGCACTGCCTTTGCCTCGCGCGTAGCAGCCAGAAACCGCGGCAGGTCTTTTACCCGCACCCCTTTGGTGCCGCGCACAGCCACCGCTTTGAGGTTTTTGGCCCCCATGACTGCCCCCACCCCTGAGCGGCCAGCAGCCCGATGCAGGTCATTGACGATGCAGGCAAAAAGCACCCCATTTTCCCCTGCCCGACCAATCGATGAGACGCGGATCAGGGGATCGTGGTGAGCCGCTTTGATCGCCTCCTCAGTCTCCCAGACGCTCTTCCCCCACAGATGAGTGGCATCGCGTAACTCGGCCCGATCATCTTCGATATAAAGGTAGAGAGGCCGATCGGCCCGCCCCTCGACGATGATCATGTCCCAGCCGGCAAACTTGAGCTCGGCGCCAAAGAAGCCGCCGGAGTTGGAGCAGGCGATTGCACCAGTAAGCGGCCCCTTGGTGACCACCGTATACCGCCCACCGGTAGAGGCGACCGTTCCGGTAAGCGGGCCAGTAGCAAAAATCAGCTTATTGGCCGGTGAGAGCGGATCGACCTTGGGGTCAACCTCGGCCGCGAGATAACGGCTGGCCAACCCCCTTGAGCCAAGATAGGACTGCGCCCACTGCTGGTTGAGCGGTTCTTCCTGGCAGGTGCCGTTGGTGAGATTGACGCGCAGAATGCGGTTAGCGTATCCCATGATCCCCTCCCTTCTCTCAGGCCAACACCGCGGCAGCGGTCTTTTGTGCCCACTGCGCCATGCGCTCCAGTCCTGCCCAATCGGCTTCGACATAGGCGATCGCCCCGGTGGGACAAGCAGCGACGCACGCCGGATCGCCGCCGCAGAGGTCACACTTCTGCACCTTACCCGTCTCATGCACATAGTTGATCGTGCCAAAGGGGCAAGCGATTGTGCACACCTTACACCCGACACAGGTGCCCGTCTTCACCACCTTGGCCCCAGTTGTCTGGTCAAGGACAATCGCATCGACAGGACAAGCATTCACGCACCACGCCTCGGCGCATTGGGTGCAGGTATAGGGAACCTTGCGCCCAGCCGCTTCGAAGTTAAAGACCTTGATACGCGATTTGGCCGTAACCATCACCCCGTGGTGGGTGAGCGAACAGGCCATCTCACACTGCAGACACCCGGTGCACTTAACCGGATCGATCGCAAGAACCTTCCACATCGTCTCCTCCTGGGCTGGCGGGTAAAACTGAGAGCAATCTAGGTCAACGCCATCAGACTTGTCAAGAGGCAGGAATCGCTGATCGCTCCTGCCCCAGGCAACAAGCTCAGCTGCCGGCATTGGCCGTGCAAAACCATTGGCGCTCGCGCGGATCGTAAGCCAGTACCCGTTCTTCTTCGCTCAGCACCGATCCGTCTAAATTGAGCAAGTAGAACTGGTAGGCTTGGAATTGCGCTTGGTCCAGGCCGCGGATTAATGGCAAGAGCACCGCTGCCAACAGTCCGAGAGCAAGAACTGCAGCCGTCAGCATGGCAACAGCGGCCAGACGCAACGCCAAATAGGTGGCAAAACGGGGTGAATTTTTCACGATTGGTGCACGCATCCTCTCATGCTTTGCTGCTATAATAACCAAGCCCCACTGGAATGACACGCGATGTTGCGCCTCTTTACTTCCGAAAACGGCTTGTTGCGTGAAAAGCGCCTGCAGACCCCACCTACCCAAGAGACACTCTCCCAGCTCCTGTGGATCGATGCGATCGACCCGAGCGACGAAGAGCGCAACCGCATCGAACAGCTCTTAAATGCCGAGCTTCCCGACAGCGACGATGTCGAGGAGATCGAAGCCTCCGCTCGCTTTTTCGAAGACGCGCATGGTCTGCACATCCACTCCCTCTTCTTAAGCCAAGAAGAGGGACGTCACATCACCACCACGGTGGCATTTATCTTGCAACCGCAGCGGCTCATCACGTTTCGGGAAGAGGAGATTGCCGACTTTCGGCTTTTGCGAATGCGTGCGCGCCATGGACACATCCTCGCCACCAACCCCAAAGAGCTTCTGGTCACGATCTTCGAGCAGAAAGTAGAAAACCTTGCCGATACCTTAGAGGATCTTCACCGGCGACTCGAGGATGTAAGCAGCCTAGTACTGGAGGAGGAAAATTCCGACCTAGAAGAGGCGATTGACCTGCTTGCCAAGATTGAAAACAGCAACGGACGAATTCGCCTGTGCCTCATGGATACCCAGCGGGCGCTGAGCTACCTGCTGCGGCCGCAGCGGCAGATCGATCCAGAACTGCATGAGACCTGCCGCGAGATGCTGCGCGACATCGAAACCCTGATGACCCACACCAGCTTTGTCTTTGAGAAAGTCAACTTCTTGATGGACTCAGCGCAAGGGTTCATCAATATCCAGCAGAACCAAATCATCAAAATATTTTCCATTGCGGCTGTGGTTTTTCTGCCGCCGACTCTGGTGGCCAGCATCTATGGGATGAACTTTGAACACATGCCCGAACTGCAATGGGAGCTGGGCTACCCCTTCGCACTTCTGATGATGATAGTCTCTGGGGTTGCCCCATATATCTACCCTGAATCCGTGGTCGTTGAATCTGAAATCTTTCCTGTGGGCTATTGGGCATGAATTTTCAGTCTGGCGACGCGGGTGATCTGTCTGCCAAAGCTCTTTCGAGGGGCAGTTGGCCTTCTT
>Ga0308414_1002341_pt1 | contig 12358 bp, 10 predicted proteins | sample HotsprSampleOS50_FD_205667 | JGI IMG/M metagenome (GOLD analysis project Ga0308414, IMG submission 205667) | Hot spring phototrophic mat microbial communities from Octopus Spring, Yellowstone National Park, Wyoming, United States - 20090730_OS50 ... | reverse complement strand
GGCGTCCGCCTGCCAGCGGACGCCCGGTCCAAGGGGAAGGGGAACGGTCGGGGGGGACGACCGTTGATCACCACGTTCTCTTTCAGAATGAAGCGCCGAGTCCGATCTGGTGCCCAGCCGCGGTGTCCGTGAAAAAGCTGAAGGCGTAGTCCACGCGGATCATACCGAATGATGCGCCGAATCCCAGCGTCCAGAGTTCCGTATCATAGCCTATTTTGTACCCGGCCCGCACCATGAACGACTCCGTGAAGCGGTACTCCGCACCGAGCATCTCCCGGATGTTCGCATCGGGTTCCTTGGACGCTTCCACACCGACCGCCAACCGACCATCCGTGTATCCGACGCCGCCGCGCATGCGCAGCGGGACAGCAGCGGCTTCAGTGTCGTACGTCAGCGTTCCACCCAGATTTTGCAGCGACACGCCGACGGAAAACCGTCCCATGCGCAGGAGCGCCCCGGCGTCCATCAACACGGCTGATGCGGTAAATTCCTCGACGAGCCGTGAGGAGAACAGCGTCGCCGCCGCACCGACGGAAAAGACATCGCCGGTCCCGATCGCGCCGCCGACGCGAATGACGGTGTCGCTGAGGGCGGAAACCGACCGCACGGCACCGAAGCTGTCCACGAGGTCAATGGCACCAGCATTGTAGAAGCCGAGCGCGAGCCCGACGGCGGCCGGACCCAGCCGTGCCGCCCCGTTGAACGTCGTGAGGTACGAATCGGCGAACCCCGTCTGATAGCTCGCCGACACATCGTACCCGCTGACGCCGGATATCCCTGCGGGGTTCGCGTACACGGCTGCCGCGCTGCCGCCAAGCCACACGGCGGATCCGCCCATCGCGACCGAACGGACGTCCCCGGAACGCAGCAGCGAGAGTCCGGCGATGGTGCCGGGCCCGCCCGCGGTGAGCAGACCGGCTGCGCAGAGACAGGCACTGATTGCGGCGGTGCGTTTCATCGTTGAACCTCCTCGATGGATGGTACCGGTTCGCATGGTTCGACCGACCGTGTCATCGGATGACGACTATCTTCTGCTGGTAGTCCAGACCGCCCCCCCGGATGCGCACGACGTAGACGCCGGGGGACAGCCGTTCGCCCGCGGCGTTGGTGAGGTTCCAGAGCACGGTGTTAGGTACCGATGCAGCCGCCGGAGAGGAACCGGACCACACGAGCGTGCCACCCATGGTGTACACGCCGATACCGACGGTACCCGCCGCGGCCGGGGTGTAGGATATGCGGGCCAGCTCCCCGCGGTCGGGGCGCAGGTACCCCTTGTCGCCGCCGCCGTACACCATCGCCTTACCTGCGCCGGGGAAACCGCCGATGGTGAACGCCACGGGTGCGGAGAACGCTTTGCAGTTCATGTCGTCGAACGCCGTCGCGGTGATCGTATAGGTGCCGGTGGAGAAGTTCTGGATCGTGATGCTGAACGGTGCGGTGGTCGCGACACCCAGCATCGTGCCGCCGTTCCAGAACTCCACACGGGTGATCGTGCCGTCGGCATCGGACGCCGCGGCCTCGAGGGTGACGGTCGCGTTCGCGCGCACCGCCGCACCGTTCTGTGGGGAGGTGATCGAAACTGACGGCGCATTGAAGAGGAGCTCCGCCATCGCGTGGTACAGATCCGTGTTGTCCAGCAGCGCGGTATTCGGATACCAGCGCCCCTGGTACTTATTGAGCACCGCAGTCCCCTGACCGATGGCGTACACCATTGTCGGTTCGTTGGTGTGCTCGTTGGTGCCGTAGGTGACCTCGCCGCCGGGATAGTTCCACTTTGTGCCAATGCTGTTGGACGTCGACGAATAGACCTGGCGGGGCAGTTCGCCTTTGCCGAGCTTCTTGACGCTGTTGAGCCGCAGGTAGCTGTTCGAGTGGTCGGAGGTGACGATGAGGAGGGTGTTGCTCCAGTCCACTGTGTCGGTGCTGCAGGAGTCCACGAAGTTGACCGCCGCCTTGACCGCCTCATCCACCTGCCACATCGCGCCGATCATCCAGGCGTAGTCGTTCGAGTGGTTCGCCCAATCCACGTCCCCGCCCTCCACCATCAGGAAGAATCCGTTCGCGTTCCGCGACAGCACGCGCAGTGCTGCAACAGTCGCCTGGGCGAGTGTCGGGTTTTCGACGCCCGTGGTGCTGAATGCGATGAGCGGGTTCCCCGGGTTGTGCACCGGCAGCGGCGGATCGAACAGATCCGAAGAATAGACCACCGCTCCGTCCGGCGAGGTGTAGTTGCCGCCGAAGAGGCCGAACAGTTTCCGGCTCTCCAGCACCGCCTGTTCGGCGACGCTGGCGATTGTGGCGTTGCCGTTGACGCCTGTTTTCCGCTCGGCGAGGACGTACTCAGTCGAGTTCTTCAGCGTCTCGTACAGCGATCTCGAAATGTACCCCTTCGACGTGGACCACGTCGGGTTCGTGTACAGATTGTGCCCCGCCCCGATCACCACGTCCGGCTTCACCGTGTTGATGATCTCATCGGCGATCCCCACCCCGGTGTACCCCGACAACCCGGTGTAGTAGTTGTTCCGGCTCACGTTGTGGCTCACGAACACCGCCGGTGTCGCGTGACTGAACGGAACGGTCGTCACCACGCCCATCGCGCCGTTCTTCTTGAGGCGGATGTACTCGGCAATCGTCGTGAGCGCCCCGTTGGCCGGGTCCCCCGGCAGCCACGAAATGTTGCCGTCGTCCGTCTTGATGCCGCAGGCGATCGCCGTCCCCGCCGACGCCGAGTCGGTCGCCGGATGCTTCGTCGAGCCGCCACCGTACAGGGCGAGCTTCGTCAGGTAGTAGGAGTCCAGCCCGGTCAGGGAGTCCGGGTACGGTGCGGTTCCCCCTTTCGCCGGGTCGAACCCGATGAGCGGATTAAACGACAGAAGATTGTAGCGCGGTTGGCTCAGACTCCACGCGTACCGGTCGTACGTCGTCACGTCCCAGGTTACACACGGCGCTTTCCACGGGAAGCTGTGCCACGAGAGCCCCCGATCTGTTCCATGCAGGTACCGGCTGTAGGCGATCTCGTGCTGCAGGTGCATCCCGTCGCTGATGATGAGAATGATGTTCTTGACTGTTTCCGTGGATGCAGACACCGGCACTCCGGCGGATACCCCCACGAATAACCCGGTGAGCGCACTCCAGAGCAGCTGACGAACGTATTTCATGAGCCACCTCCGTTGATAGAGCACATGGTGGTGCGTCCACGCTTGTGTACCGTTGTGCTGTTACGGCGGGATAAACCTGTGGTTAGGGTTTCATAAAGAAGCGCCTGCGCTTGACGGGTGGCTCAAAAATAGAGTACACCGTTCCCATGTCAACACAGCACACTCGCTCCATCGGTATTCCTCCACCAGCTCCGGCGGACCGGCAGGCGAGGCAACGGGCTCTGATGTGCGCTGTGCTGAACGGCACAGCGGAGAATATGCCGGTGCTCCTCCACGGCTGGGGCGCCTGGAAACTGGCAGTGGCGGGCCTGCCCGACCGGCTGCTCTACACGCTCGGCGGGGAACGGTACGCCGCGGTGGAAATGGCGCTGTACCACCGTTTCGGCTGCGACTGGGTGCACACGGGCTGCGGCGACCGCCCGCACCTCTGGACGTGCCGGTACCGGTGGGAGGACGGCCGCTTCATCGTAACCGATGAAGCCGGCGCCGACTACGAAATAGACGATGCCTACGAGATACGGCCTGCGACAACCGACGGTACGCCTGCCGCGCGTTCCGGTCCGCACCCGTTTCCGTTTACCTCCGCGCAGGAGGTGGACGACTTTTTCGCCAGCCTGCCGCCTGTGGATGAACGGTTCGCCCGAGCTAAATACGAACATATCCGGCTGCTGCGCGAACAGCACGGCTTCAATGGTTTCATCGCCGTCAATGAAGGCTCCCCGGGTTTCGGGGCGGCGGAGGAAGGACTCTCCTGGGAAGACCTGTTGATCGGCGTGCTGGAAAAACCGCGCCTGGCGGCCCGGTGCGCGCTGCGCGCCCGGGAACGTTTCCTGCACTTCGTCCGGGCCGCGCGCGCGTGCGGCGCGGATGCGTTCATCATCTCGGATTGCCTCGGCTTCGCTTGCGACACTGTATCGCCGGCGCTGTTCCAGGAAGTCCTCAGCGAGGCGCTGGACCGGTTCTACCGCGGGGTACGCGACTGCGGCCTGTACGGTATTGCCTACATGCTGGGCGACATCAATCCGCTGATCCCGTTCATCAACACCCTGCCCATCAACGGGCTGATGGTGGAGGAGGGCAAGAAAGGGTTTTCGCTGGATGTCGTGGCGCTCCGGCAACAGCTGCGCGATACCCTGTGTCTCTTCGGCAACACCGACAGCGCGCTGCTCCTCTCGGGGCCTGTGGAACGGATCGAACAGGAAGCCCACCGGCAGGCGCAGGCCGCCCGGTACGGTCCGTTCGCCGCGTGCACCGGCAGCCCGCTCGCCGTACACACGCCGCTCGCGCACGTGGATGCGTTCCTTGAGGCGTCGCGGTCCACCCGTCGGATGGTTTGAACGCGTTCCCCCGGCGGTGCCTATCCTGCGGCCGTGTTCCGAGTCACCGAACGACGACGATCCGGCGGCGCGCACCAATACCCGGACCCTTCACGTGCACGAGGTACACCCCCGCGGCGGGCGGCGTATCCCACTCCACGGTCCGGGTGACACCGGCCACCGCAGCGGCGGTCGTCCCCCACACCCTGGCGCCGCGCAGGGTGAACACCTGTACGGACACCTCGCCGTTGCCGCCGGGCCTGAAGGCGATGCGCACACGGTCTCCCTTCCCGAGGTGTGCGTAGCCCCGCTCCCCGCCCAACAGACGGACTTCCCCCACCGCCAGATCGTCAGGAGGAGGCGGAACAGCGCTCCCGTCGGCAATGACGAGCGTCACCGGCGATGACACGGCGGTCGCACCCTCGTTGTCGGTGGCGCGCGCGCTCAACACGTGCGTCCCGGCGGGCGCATCCACCCAGACGTACATAAAAGGCGCCTGCGTATCCGTGTGCAGCATCGTCGTGCCGACGTAGAACTGCACGGCGGTCACCACGCCGTCGGGATCCACGGCGTGTGCGGCGAGTTCAACATTCACCGGCATACCGTACTGCGTACCGTCCGCGGGGGCGGTTATGGCCACCGACGGCGGTGCATTGGAAGAACCGTGAGCAACCACCGAGACGATGTCGGAGTACCCGCCCCAGTCGGCGATGTGGTTGACCGCTTTCACGCGGTACCAGTAGGTTCCCGACGCCCGCGGGGCGTCGGTCCACATGGTGACGTCCGCATCCGCCGCGTGCACCATGATGAACGGACGCATGTCGTAGTACGCGCTGGTGCCGAATGCCAGGTTGGCGTGCGCGGGTGGAGCGACGGACGAACGTTCTATGACGAACGCCTTTTCCTGGCGGTCTCCCGACGAATTGTCGGTCCAGGACAGCGCCACGGTGCCGTCGGGGTTTGCAACGGCGCTCAGGGCGGACGGCGCCGGCGGCCACCCGCCCGCGGTGCGGATGGCGACGATGCCGGAGGCCACATCGAACGTCTGGTCCGCGGTGCCGCCCCGTCCGTCGGATGCGCGGACGGTGAACACCGTGCCCATGGACGTGGCGGGCGTCCATCGGACGATGCCGGAGGAATCGATGGCCGCCCCCGCCGGTCCGCTCACCAGCGTATAGGTGATCGGATCCCCATTCGGGTCGAACACCCGCGGCGCATAGAAGTACTCCTTGTTGACGGGCGCCACCCGCGGCGGGTTGGACACGAACTGCGGAGCGACATTCTCCCCGGCCGGCTTGACGGTCACCGTGAAGATCGCGTGAGCGGCGGCGCCCTCGCGATCGTGTACCTGGACCACCACCCGGTGCTGGCCGACCTGATCGGGCGCCGGCACCCACTGGATGCGCCCGCCGAACGAACCGATGCTCATGCCCGCCGGCGCCTGCAGCAGGGTGTACGTCGGCAGTTGCTTGTTCCAACGGTAGAGGTACGTCTCGGGATCGTAGCACTGCATCTTGTACAGGTACAGACCGCCGACAACCGCCTCGGTCACGTGAGTGGAGGTGATAACGGGCGGTTGGTTGGGGAAGTCCGCCGGAACCACCTGCGGGATGTCCGGAAACCCGTAGATGAAGGTCGGGACCGGATTGATACGGAACCGGAGCGTGCGATTCAGTATCGGCACCCGGTTGACGTTCCCTTGGTCGTCCACCACATCCACCGCCTGCGCCGCAGTGATGATTTCCACCCGCTGCATGATCGGATTCTGTTCCGGCACCCGCTCGTTGGTCCACAGCCATAATCCGACGACGTTCCCGCGGCGCGTCGCCCACACCTCAACACCCGGAATCCACGTGAATGAAGCATGGTACACACCCGTGTCGATCCTGCCTAAAGGGTAGCTGCCGGACAGCCAGTCGGAGAGGGTGCGGGCGGCCAGCGCTTTTGACGTGAGGTTGCGGATGGGGTTGACCAGGTTGTTCCACAGCGGGCGACCTTCGTAGTCCGGGTTGAAGATATCAGTGCGCACCACGCCGCGCACGTACGCGCCGATAATCGCGCTCTCGATAGTGGGCCAGGCCCCCAGCCACCCGTTCATGTGCCAGTAGGTCGGTGCACCCGCGTGCTCCAGGCCGCCGGTCGTCCCGCACATTACCTCTCCGTCCACCATCGGCTTGGAAACGCCGTAGCTCTTGAGACGCCGCACCCAGGTGTGCACGTCCCCTTCGCCGACACCCCACGTCCGGTCCACCCCCATCGCGGTCTGGTGGAACGAAAAATAGTCGCAGTGGTCGCGCGCGCCGTTCACCGGATCGAAGAACGTGTTCCAGAATGAAGCGTGGGAATCGTTCATCACGGCGTCCGGGCCTCCCACGATCGCGTCGGGCATGGCGGCCTTGATGTTGGTGTAGGCGACCTTCTGGTAGCCGGTGTACGTGGTGTCCGTCGGCGTGCACGTCCAGAACCCAGCGGCCTCCGGCTCGTTGCCCAAGGTCATCGCCATGCGCGTTACCGAAGAGTTGATGAGCGTCTGCGTCCAGTTCCGCACCTGCGCGGCGAAGGCGGGATCGTTCCAGTTGCACGTTGACTGCCAGCCTTCCTTCCCCTGGCAGTACAACCCCTCGGCGACCATGGCGCGCTGAAAGTTGAGGAAAGTCGCTGACGGCGGAACAGTGTAGCGCTGATCGCCCTGGTTGGTGCCGCCGAACCCCAGCTGCAGGAACAGGTACGCGTGTCCGGCGGGGTTGTTGGAGAGCGATCCGGCGTTCATGTGCTGCCACACGGGAGACACCAGATGATCTGAGTACCGGATCACTCCGGGTACGATAGCAGCGGCCATGCTCTCGCCGTTGACGGTGATCGTGGCGACCCCGCAGGTCAGGAAGTGCGCCGGGATGCGCACGGTGTTGTTGACCACCGTCACCGATCCCGTGATCACCTCATTAAAGTAGGTACCGTAATCAATGACGTAGGGAACCGTCCCCGACGATTGCGCAATGGTCGCGACGATCTCCTCGCTGGTATCAAAAACGTTGGCGACCCGCGTTGTGGTGATGGCGTGGGCGGTGGAACCAGCAAACAGCAGGACAGCGGCGAACGATGCGACGCAACGGTATTTCATTGTCCCCCCTTGGCCGCCGGCAGGCGGTCGTGCGACGTCCGACAGGATTTGGTATTTCTCCCACTACCGCTCGCCGCATACGTACAAAAACCAGTGGCGCGGCTGCAAGCAACTCCGCGTGACCGGACGGCACCGGTGGCATCACGAGAAACATCATGCGGCGGGATGCCGCCGTTCGTCCCGGTTTCCGAAACCGCCCGCCCGCGGTGCCGCCAGCCCATCACGGGTTGAGCCGCGCGATGAACGGCAAAGTGCGGTACTGCTCATCACAGTCGAGTCCATATCCGACAACGAACGCATCCGGAATCACGAAACCGCGGTAATGGATCGGTACGCACACTTCCCGTTTGCACTGTTTGTCCAGCAGCGTACAGACCCGTACCGAGCGCGGCCTGCCTCTGCCCAGCGCCTTAAGCAGCGCGTGCACCGTACGCCCGGTATCCACGATGTCCTCCACGACGATCACGTCGCGGCCGCGCACGCCGGAGAACCCTTCCCTCGCCAGACGTACCGATCCGGTGGAACGGGCACCCCGGTAAGAGGAGGCATGAATGAAATCCAGTTCACACGGGAGGGGGATGTGCCGCACCAGATCAGCCACAAAACAGACACTACCCTTCAACACGCCGAGGAGCAGCAACCGGTCGAGCTGTTCGCAGCGAGCGTCGCGCACGATCTCACAGGCAATGCGGCGTACGGCGTACCGGATGCGCGCCGCGGAGATCATCGGCGTGAACGGATGCACACCGTTTCGGGAACCGTTCGTCACCGCAGGAGCTCCGACGGGCCCAGTTCAATGCGGCTGCCGCGGCGCCGCGCGACGAGGTGTTTCTTGAGGATGACGGTCTGCTGCTCCCCGTCGCACAGCGCACGGAGACGCACCAGGAGCGGCTCACGCGCGGACTGCAGCCGCACACCCTGCAGTCGCGCCGCGGTTTCCAACGATCGCACCAGGGCGTCGTCCCGGATGAACGCGGGCAGCCGCGCGAGGCGCTCCCGGCGGAGGCTTACCGTTGTCCCTTTGACCTGCACCAGCCCCGCCGTCAATGCATCCAGCGCGGCGGACACCGCGGCGATCAACCGGGCCGTCTGCGCGACATGCGCCGCGGCACCGGGCACTATCCGTTCCATCAGCGGGATGAGCGAACGACGGATGCGGTTACGGGTGTAGACTCCCGAGCGGTTTGTCGAGTCCACCGCGTACCGGATGCCGGCGGCTCGTGCAAAGGTCAGGATCTCCGATTTGCGGATATCCAACAGAGGGCGTACCAGCATCACCCCCGGCGCCATCGCGCGGGACGCCGTCACGCCGCTCAGACCGCGTATCCCTGCCCCGCGCATCAGGTTAAAGAGGAACGTTTCAACCACGTCATCCTGCGTGTGTCCCAGCGCCACCAGCGAACATCCCGCACGACGGGCCGCGCGCACCAGCGCATCGTACCGAGCGGCCCGCAGGGAGTTTTCATCGTGCCGGACACCGCGGTCAACCCGTTCCACCAGGAACGGCACACCGAGGGCGGCGGCACAGCGACGAACGAGCGCGACATCGCGGGCGCGTTCCCGGACGGAGCGCACCCGGTGGTCCACGTAACAGAGCGTCAGCGAACCGCCGCGCTTCCATCGAACCCGCGCCAGCAGGTGTGCCAGCACCATGCTGTCCGGGCCGCCGGATACCGCGACGAGAACACCGGCTGCGATGGGTTCACCGCGGCGGATCGGCGGCCAGGACGCGCGCAACCGCCGCATGAACCGCTCCCACATGCCCGGCGGTACGCGCAAGTGCACTTTCAGCGGGCCGGTTTCCTGACGCGCAGACACTCGATGTCCTCCACGGGCTCCATGACGTCGAATCCCGCATCCCGCAAGCGTCGCATCATGTTGGGAATGATGTTCTTATACTTGGGGTGTCGCCGGTGAGGGTTGCCGACGTAGTGCAGCATCCAGCGACCCGCTTTCAGCACACGGAACAGCTCGGCGTACATGGCCGCGGAATACAGCGATTCTGCAATGGTGAACCGGGGAGGATCGTGCATCACCGCATCGAACAACCCCGGACCGAACGTGCGGACCGTTTCAGCGGCGTCACCCATGATGAGCTTGATGCGCCCGGGTTCCGGCGGGAATGACTCGGTCGATCGGTCGAAGAGCGGCTGCGAAAACGGGTTTGCGCGGGCGATGCGCATGATGTTGGGATCCTTCTCCAGCGTGACGACGCGGCAGCCGCGCTCGGCGAGCGTAATGGCGGTATACCCCAGACCGGTGCATACGTCAAGCACGATGTCGTGGATACGGGGCCGTAACGCTTCTACCTTCTTGAGCGCGTCGGTCTCCGGATCCATGCGGACCGTGCGGTGCATCTGAATACCGTCGATACACACCGTCGGCCACTTCCCGGGCACCGGCAGTAGTTTGTAGTAGTGACCGTCGAAAAAAGCGATGGGCGGGACATCCGGCTGCGGGGTGGTCATACACGTAGTATACAAAAAAGCGCCGTTAAAACAAAATCACTCACGGGCGGGCATTCGCCGCGCCCGCGCACACGGCACAGATACAACAGGGCGGACGACGACCGGAGTCGCCGCCCGCCCGTATCTCAAAGGAACGTGAACCGTCGGTTACTTCTTTTTCTTGGACGCTTTCTTCCCGGCGCCCTTGCGAACCATCTTCGCGCGGGAAATGTCGCCGGCCTTGTCCAGGAAGTACAGGTAGCCTTTCTCCTTCTTCACGCCGGCCTTCGCGACCTTCGTCGGCTTCCCGCCCTTCTTGCCGCCGCGGGCCATCTTGGCGCGCGACACGTCACCCTGCTTGTCAATGAAGTACAAATACCCGTCCTCGCGATCCACTCCTAGCTTAGCAACTTTTTCCGCCATGGGGTTGTACCCTCCTTATGGGAGAATGTGCCGATGTCACCGGATATCATGGTACATGAACACCTGGTTCTCGTAGTTCCTGAGGATGACCGTGCGTCTGGTCCGCGACACCACATAGTCGGGGTTGACGGGGATCTTCCCACCGCCGCCCGGTGCATCGATAACGAACGTGGGAACCGCCAGACCCGTGGTGTATCCCCGCAGTTTCTCAACGATGTCGATGCCCCGCGCCACCGGCGTCCGAAAGTGGGCCGTACCAGGCGCGAGGTCGCACTGGTACAGGTAGTACGGCCTGACACGGTTGCGCACCAGCCCGTGCACCAGCCGGGCGATGACGGCGGCGTCGTCGTTGATCCCGCGCAGCAGCACCGTCTGGGAACCCAACGGGATCCCCGCGTCGGCAAGGCGACCCAGTGCGGCGCAGGACGCCTCCGACAGTTCCTTCGGATGATTGACGTGCACGTTGACAAACAGCGGGTGAAACCGCTTGAGCATGGCGCACAGCCGGGGGGTCACCCGATCGGGCATCGCCACAGGCATCCGCGTGCCGATGCGCAACAGCTCGATGTGCGGGATCCGGCGCAACTCCTCCAGGTACCCTTCCAGCGCCCCGTCCGTCAGCATCAGCGGATCGCCGCCCGACAGCAGCACATCCCGAACCTCGGGTCGCGAGCGCAGGTACGCCAGCACCTGCGCGAAGGCATCGTCCGGCAGCGTCGTGCCGCGGTGCCCCACCAGGCGCTTGCGTGTGCAGAATCGGCAGTAGGCCGCACACCGATCGGTGAGCAGCAACAGCACCCGGTCGGGGTACCGGTGCACCAGCCACGGAGCCTGCATGTGCCGCTCTTCGCCGCAGGGATCCACCAGTTCATCTGCCGACGAGGCCAGTTCATGCTCGTGCGGCACGAACTGCCGGCGGATCGGGCATGCCGGGTCGTCCGGATCCATAAGACCCAGCAGGTGCGGTGTCACCGCACACGCGAAACGGGTTTCGTCAATCCCCCGCCGTTCCCCGTCCGTCAGCTGGAGTCGTTCACGGAGGAGGCTGGCAACCCCGGCCGTTTCGCGCACCCCTCGGTACCAGGTGGTGCCGTCCCGCCGTTTCGCGGGCTCGGCATCCTCCCGGACACCCACTACCATCGGCTTCATGCCTGACCGCTCACCGCCTTGTCGAAAGATCACGACGCCCGAGACGCAACCGCGCCGCTGGCGTCACGCCCTGCATCTACCTCTTCAGGAGCTTGTCCAGAGACAGCTGGACGTTGGTACTCGTGATGAGGTTTTCTTTCATCCATGCATCAATAACCGCCTTGGAGAAACGGTATTGGCGGCCGATGCGTGATGCGGGGATTTTTTTCTCGCGGATAAGCTGGTAGATCTTGGACTTCCCTATGCCGATGTAGTGCGCCAGCTCATGAACATCCATGATCTCCTTGGGCTGAACTGGCAACTGATTGTTATTCGACTGACTCTTTTCTTCCATATACGCTCTTGCGTATCGTCATTTTTCTTACATAAAGAACTGTTCCATGTAGTCCCATCAACAGTTCTTCTCGGCCACTGCTTTGCATATTTTGCCATATTTTTTTTTGGATGTCAAGAGGGTTTCGATCAAAAAATTGAAGATGGCGTGTTTTTTTATACAACTTAATTATGTGTAATATGTAGACCGTATATACAGCGGCGCGAGTGTTGCGGGTGCAATGCGATCGGGACGGACACAGGCCGATATGACCGATGGAGCGTTGCGAAGGGCCAGCAATTGACGTGCGTCACGCTGTACGGGGAGTACGTGCCCCCGCACACCGTCGGGAATGCACCCGACATCCGATGCGGCGACCACCAGCGCTGGTACACCGCCTTTCGCGCACCGGAGGCGGAATCGTTCCGCGG
>Ga0308414_1002340_pt1 | contig 12360 bp, 5 predicted proteins | sample HotsprSampleOS50_FD_205667 | JGI IMG/M metagenome (GOLD analysis project Ga0308414, IMG submission 205667) | Hot spring phototrophic mat microbial communities from Octopus Spring, Yellowstone National Park, Wyoming, United States - 20090730_OS50 ... | reverse complement strand
GGTTCGTGCTGCTGGGTCTCTGCTACGTTGGCCCGTTCCTGCGCGACGCCCGACGAAATCGAGCCTTCCGTAAGGCTTGCCAAGATGCCTTCCGAGACGGGTCCGACCAGACCGCTGTGCCGGCCGCAGCCGTGCCGGCGGTGGAGTTGCAGACCCGAGTCCATCCGACCGCGCTCCTCCGGGACATGGCACCGCGTGTAGTCTCCGTCAGGATCGATACCCTCCTGCGCACGCCAGACTCGGGCAGGCTGCAATACCAACCGCTCCATCTGATCGTCCTGCTCGATCTCAGCGCCTCGATGGAAGGGGAGAGGCTCGGCGCGGCCCGCTCCGCCGTCCAGTCCCTCCTGGCAGGGATGGCCGACCAGGATTCCTTTTGCCTCGTCGGCTTCAGCGACGGTGCTAACACCCTGGTCCCCCCGGTGCGCGTTGGAGCAGGCCGTGACGAGGTGGCGTCGCGGCTGAGCTACCTGCGTACAGGGAAAGGTACGGTACTCGGGCCAGCGCTGGAGAGCGTGAAGGCACTGCTGCCACCCGCGTCGCTTGCGAAGCGTCGCAGAACTTGCGCCGTGATTCTTTCCGACGGCAAGATCGAGGATCGGACGCGGTCCCTGGAGGTCGGCGCGCGGCTCAGAGAGGAGGTCGCACTTTATGCCCTAGGCATCGGCGCTGACTATGACCACGACTTCCTCGCGCAGCTTTGTGGTGGTAAGGGAAGAGTGGATCACCTGGACACACCACAAGACGCGGCAGGCGCATTCCAGCGGTTGGTTGCCTTGCATGGTCACGCCGTCACGGCAAACACCCGGCTCCGCTTCCGCACGCCCACCAAGGTGTCGCTACAACGTGTCACCGCGCAGCGATACGCCGAGGAGCTACCCATCGCCGAACAGACGGTAGTCGCGGGTGACTTGACCGCCTCGGTAGCCTTGAGCTACTTAGCCGAGTTCCAGGTGACCCCGGAGGTATGCGGGACGTGCCTACTTGCTGATTGCTCCGTTCTCTTCGACCTGCCAGGGTACGGCCGGTCAGAATGCGTCACGGACCAACGTATCGTTATCGAAGTAACCGATGACCCGTGCCGCGCCAACGTACCGAACCCCGAGGTCGTGCGGATCGCCCGCATGATTCAGGCCAGCAAGCTGGCGGAGAAGGCTGAAGAGGACCTGCAGGCGGGTGACATAAGAGCGGGGACGAAAAAGCTCGAGCAGGTGTCCCGCCGGCTGGAGGAACTCGGAGAAAATGACAAGGCAGAGGCGGTGAACCGCCTGCGTAGTCGCATCGAGGCTGAACCCGCAAACACGGACCTGGGAGTAAAACGTGTCCGCGGAACCACCAAGCGCTTGACCGAATGACAAAAGGAGCCAATCATGCCCCGCTGTCCTTACTGTGATGCTGAATACATCCTGGGGGAGATCTACTGTAAGAGTTGCTCGGAGGATTTAACCTCTCTAGATCTACAGCCTGTTTCAGTGGCCCCGGAGCCGCCCGACCCGCTGCCGTTGTTCACGCCTCACCAGCCACAGCCCGAGCAGCCGGCCGCACCGCCTGACGATGGGTCCGACCGACATACCCCGGCCGATGTCCCCGAAGTGCCGCCCGTCCCCCAAGCACCTTCCCTGTCGAGTGCCATCGAACTGCAGGTGCCGCATGCCTTGGCTGGTGAGATAGGCATGGCTCGCGGACCTGCGGCTGACGCGGTGCCTACTCCGGCAGTTGGTCCCGTGTGCCCCAGTTGTGGCATGACGAACGAAAAGGACTCGAAATTCTGCGACGGTTGCGGCAAACCCCTGGGCGGCAGTTGTCCATCGTGCCAAGGGGTCAACCGGCCCGGTGCCAAGTTCTGCCAGCATTGTGGGCATCGCCTCGGTCAGGTCGCCCCGGCAACTGCCTCCGTCGTGCTGCCGGCCGGTCCGGTTTCGCACGCTGACCGCGCAACTGCGACGAAGCCCTGGATGCTACTATTGCTAACCAAAGAAGGGCGGGAGTTGGCGCGTTATCCTTTGCGGGAAGGCGTGAACCAGGTCGGGGTCAAGTCGCCTGGTGAGGGTATCTTTCCTGAAGTCGATCTGAGCCGACTGGACTCACAGCAAGTGATTAGTCGTAGACACGCCGTCATTCGAGTTGTCGGTGACTTGGTAACCCTCGCCGACTGCGGATCGACCAACGGCACCCGCGTGGACGGAACGAAGATCGCGACCACCGAGGTGCCCGTGGACGAGGGCAGCAGCATCGTGATCGGAAATCTCCACGCCAGACTTGCTCGGACATAACATCAAGCGGGATTGACTCTTCCCGGGCACGGAAAGCCCGAGCCAGACAAAAGACCAGACAAAAGAAAGTTAGGATGCAGGAGGCGCTTCCAACCTCTGCGGGCATCGAGAGGGTTCTGTGCGATGCAGGACGGGAACATGGTAGATCAGAAGATCGTCGCCGGATACCGCATCCTCAAGCAGCTTGGAGAGGGTGGGATGGGCCGTGCCTATCTCGGTGAGCAGAACGGGGTGCGAGCGGTCCTCAAGGAGCACCTGGACGGGGACCGGGAGGCTCTTCGTCGCGAAGCCCAGTTCCTAGCCGGGCTGAAGCATCCGCGGCTTCCAGTCGTGCTAACATACGAGCAAGGCTATATGGTCATGGAGTTTGTGGAAGGGAAAAACTTCGAAGAACACATCGAACAACTGAAACGAGATACTGGCTGGAACACGCAGGAGACGTACCTCCAACAGGTCGCGGACTGGGGTCTGCAGATGGCCGACGTGCTACACTACCTGCACAGCCAGAAGCCCTACCCGGTCATCCACCGCGACATCAAGCCCTCCAACATCATCCTGCGGCCCAACGGGCAGCTGGCCCTTATCGATTTCGGGATCGCCAGGCACTTCAAGCCCGAGAAGCTGGCCCAGCGGATCAAGGACACCTGCCCGGCCGGGACCGAGGGCTACATGGCACCCGAGTTTGTCAATTTCAAGATCTCCGACCCTCGGTGCGACATCTATTCGCTCGGCGTCGTACTCCACTACTGGCTCTCCGGTGAACAGCCCGACCCGACCGGCTCAAAACGGCTGAGTAAGTTGAGCCGAAAGGGGAACCCCCTCTGGGATAAGCTGGTCGAGATTTCCGAGAAGTGCCGACACCCTGAGCCGACCAAACGGTTTCAGACGGCTACCGAGTTGGCCATCGAACTCCGGAAGGTCTGCAAGGGTGATGATGAATTGGAACGCCTGGAGAAGCCGTGTCCGTCTTGCCGGGCAAGCATCCGTGCCAGTTGCCGGTTCTGTCCTATCTGCGGCAGCCTTACGGCCGACGTGAAGTCTGTAGATCCCTCTTCGGCGGTGCAAGTCAACGTCGAGCTGGGGGCCGGGCATCAACAGACGCTGGAGTCGCTAATCCAAGCGGCGGTGAGCGGTTCGGCAGCACTCCTGGATCACTTTCGGGTGTATCAAAAGCTCCAGGAGCTAGAGCAAGACCCAGGTTTTGGCGAGTTGGTTTCGCTCGACCACCTTCCCCGGGTGGAGAAGCTGCCGCATCAGATCGAGGCAGTGAAGACTGCCTTGGGAACGATGCGGGGCTACTGCCTTCTGGCAGACGAGGTCGGCCTTGGCAAGACGGTCGAGGCTGGGATCATCATCAAGGAACTGCGACTGCGGGGACTGGCGCAGCGCATCCTGATTCTCGCCCCTCGTGACCTCTGTAGCCAGTGGCAACAGGAGATGTTCGATAAGTTCGAGGAGTTTTTCCTGGTGTTCGGGCGTGATGTCGACTACAGCCTGGCTTGGCAATGCGACCGGGTGATCGCCCCTTATAAAATCGCGGAGGATCGTTTCCATCGACAATCCATCCTGAATCAAAAATACGATCTCGTGATTATGGATGAGGCTCACCACCTGATTGTGCAAGATCCCCACCGCAGTTGGATATTGCACGAGTTTGCGCGCGCCTTGGGCACCAGAACGACTTATTTTCTGATGCTCTCGGCGACCCCGCTCCACAACGACCTCAAGGAACTGCACACGCTGCTGACGCTGCTCAAGCCCGGATCGGTGGATGACTTCGACCGATTCAAGGAGCGGTACATCGATCCGAACGATCCGTACAAGCCGAGAAACGTGCAGGAACTGCGGCAGCGTCTCCAGTCGGTGATGATCCGCAACACCCGCCGCCGCATCGCCGAACTGCCGTTTCCCCGCCGCGAGGCCCACCGTGTCCCGGTTCAGTTACCGCCCCAGCACCGCAAGACCTTTGCTGATTTCCGAAAATTTGTCCGCAACCAACTCTGGAAACTCAAGCCGGATAACGACTTTTTCCGCCGCTCGCTTCAAAGCCTAGTGGAGAGCTTCCATAGTTCTCCAAACGCCTTTGCGCGTTGCTGCGATGAGTTTGCCCGCAGTTTTCGCAAGCTGATCCAGGGCAAAGAGCTGGAAACGCTACGCGACTACCAGCGCCGGATGACTCAAGATCTGCTCACCGAGAAGGTCTCGCGAACTGCTAGTATCCTGAAGCAGGTGACGGGGACTCCCGAGAACAAGGCGCTGGTGTTCACCGAGTACGAGGACACGGCCGACCTGCTCTACCAGCGGCTAGCGGTAACGGGCCTGTCGGTCATCCGTTACCCGGGCGAGGACGTCGATGACGGCGGGGAGCGGGCGATGGAGGCGCTGCGTGCCTTCCAGCAGTCTGCGGCGGTCATGGTTTGCACGCAGAACGCCTCGGAAGGCTTGAACCTACAGTTCGCTAACTGCATGGTCAACTTCGACCTCCCCTGGGATCCGATGAAGCTCGAGCAGCGGATCGGTCGCATCCAGCGGATTGGCGGCAAGCCGAAAGTCTATATCTACAACCTCTTCCTTCAAGACACCGTGGAGCAGGACATCCTCGACGTACTCGAGAAAAAGATCGAGATGTTCGGGGAGACGATCGGGCAGGTCGAGGAAATCCTTGGCAACCTAGCGGACGATGAGAGCTTCGACCAAATATTTTTCGATTTGTTCGTGGAAGAGGATCGTCGCGCAACGAACCGCAAGATCGACGATCTTGTCAATCGTCCCAAGGAGACTAGCAACGCGGATCAGCTCCTCAACGCCATCTTCGGCGACAGCGCCCTACCTGCACCTATCCCCTCGCGTATCCGCTCTGAGACACGACCCTCTGCTCCTACCGCCTGCCCGAACTGCGGCCAGCCTGTCCAAGCGGGGGCGCGGTTCTGCGACGGCTGCGGCACGCCCGCCGGCGCAGATAATCCCGCCGCCGGTCAGCGAGCGCGTGGGGGTGGACCGACCTACGTCCCCGCCAGCTCCGAACCTGCCCCGGCAGTATGTCGTGCTTGTGGGGCGGTATTCTCACCAGGGGCGCGGTTCTGTGACAGTTGCGGGACGGCGCGGGCAAGTCCATCCCTATCGGAAGCGGAAGAGATTCGCTGCAAGGGGTGCGGCACCGGGCTGCCAGCAGGTGCTTTGTTTTGTGACCGATGTGGGAAGAAGGTAGAGGCATGACCACTAGATTCACTACGCGCTCCAGGCAACTCCAAGAGATGGTGCTAGCATACTTCCGATCTTGCGGCAGCGAGGCCGAAGTATCGCCCAAGCCGGGTATCCCTAGCGCAGTCGATGTCGTACTACGAGGTGCCCTAGCTGCGCGATTCGAGGCTGTCACCGTCCCGCTACAAGGCCAATCTGGCGTTCGCCTGCTGCGTCTGCTTTTCGATCGGGAGTTTGCCGCGATTGCTCCTGGGTACGAGTTGATTGCCCCCCGCAGTCATATCCTTCGGTTGATCCAGAACGAACTGGCCGGACGCGCTGGCTTTACTCGCTCAGGTGCCATCTTCAACCTGGACGGTAGCTTCTCGGACCTCCGGGCTTTGGGCATCACACTTCGCCACGCTACTCCTGAGGTGTCGTGTCGCTACGTCCCTCGCCGCTTCTATGCGGTGCGCTATATGCTGCGGCAATCGGCCTACGAGCGCAACGAGGACACGCTGCTGGTCGTGGTCGATCCAACGCGGGGAGTGGCGCTGCCAGCTACCGAGGCGGCCGCATTCGCCGAGGTCAACCTTGTCGATTTCGACAAGGTACCATATCGACACGATCTCTCCGGCCTCCAACCCGAGCATCGGACGACTCTCCTGCGCGTCTTTCAGCTTGCCGAGGAGGAAGCGAGAAAACGGGTAGACGCTGTGTTGCGTCCACGCGCGGTGGAACTGGGTGCCCAGCTAGAGCAGGAAAGCGATCGGGTGCGCCGGCACTTCGCAGCCGAGTTGCTTGTGGCATCAAAGGCCCGCTGCCTTGAACTCGAACGGATGCAAGACCAGGAGATCCGGGAGCTGGAGCAACGGTACAAGATCCGCTCTGAACTCACGTTGCTGTCGCTACAGGAGATCGTCATCCCGACAGTGGAGTACACACTAATCATTTCCGACAGGGACAGGCCGATCCGCCTCCCACAGCCTTTCGTTTTCGACCCGCTTACCAACACAGTGAAGACTAAGCACTGCGACCAGTGCGGACAAAACCGCATCTGGTCTTACTGTGCTCGCGGTAACCATCTTGACTGTGGCAAGTGCGGAACTGTCGAGAAGTGCTCGCACCCGTCATGCGATCAGGCCGCGTGCAATACTCATGGCGTGCGATGCGAACAATGTTCGACGCTCGTCTGTGTAGACCATGAAGTAGCCTGTAGCTACTGCACGAGCCAACGGCGTTACTGCGTGAAGCACATCATCCGCAGTTTCGAGGACCGAGACATCTGCACGCAGTGCGCTCACTTTTGCGACGAGTGCGGTAAGGCATTTCCCCCGCAGCGCTCGACCGTCTGTGTCGTCTGTTCGCGGGATTTCTGCGACGGGCACTCGCGTGCTTGCCCCTCCTGTGGCAAGCATCACTGCCGGGATCATGGCACCATACCGCGGCTTCGTAGCGAGGTATACTGTCATCGCTGCCTTGCACCGTGTTCATCATGCTCTAGCGACAGCCTTTATCTAAAAGCCGACCTACAGTACTGCGCCGAATGCGGGTCCGCGCTGTGCCGCGACCACCTTTACAATTGCGTCTCGTGCGGCAAGGCGCTCTGCGCCTCGCACACCCTAGCAGTCGAGCAAGGGCACGGGTGTGCCGCCTGCTTCGCGGCCTGCCGGACTTGCCAAGTGGTCACCCACCGCTCAGCACTATTCCGCTGTCATGTATGCCCCCAAAACGACGAGGGACTCCACTGTAGGGATCACACCGATGCTTGCAATATCTGTAAGAAACCTACCTGTAGCAGCCACCTGCACGCTCTTGTTGATAGTCGCCGGGCGTGTTCGGGCTGCTCCGACGCCTGCGCGGCGTGTTCCGGGAGGTTCGCCCAGAATCAGCTTACCGAGTGCCATCAGTGCCACAAGCGGTTCTGCGGCAAGGATGTTCGGCGGTCTCAGTTCCGCGACGAGATATACTGCGAACGCCATGCGGCGGGCTTCGTGGCCTGCGGCGGGTGCGACCGGCAGGGACCCAGCGTCCAGCTTGAGAGGTGTGCCCTTTGCGGGATGCCGTACTGTCCCTATTGCATCAGCGGGGGCAAGGGCAACCTTTGCAGTTACTGCAAAAGGCTTCAGCCACTGCAGAGCACGGGTGATCTGGAACCCTGGCACCGGGCAGTTTCGGCAGGTTCGATTCCTGGTGTCACCGACGTGCAGCGGGCGGAAATTCTGAATGCCCTGATGGGGAAGGATACGGCCTTCTCGTTCACGACCAGCGAGAGCGCTGGGTATCTCATACTGCGGGCCACCTGGGTATCCGGGGTCCTCAACTTCTTCCGCTGGTGGGGCCGGAACGTGACGGGGTTCGTCGTGGTGCGCGAGAAGCGATCCTATCGGGTACAGCTGAGGATCAACGTATGACTGACACTATCCACATTGGTCGCGATTACCGAGGTCGCTACACGGTACGTCGGCAGATCGCCACGGGAGGAACCAGTATCGTCTACCTGGCTCATGACCGCTGGCTCTCCCGCGATGTCGCCCTGAAGAAGGGGGTTCCCGGGGATCGTTACACGAGAGACACTCTCTGCACCATCTTTGCTAACGAGCATCAAATCCTTACTCGCCTTAAAGGAGTGTGTTCCCCGAGTTGTTATGAGTTTCTCCCGGATGAGTTGGAACTGTACATGGAGTACCGGCCCGGCCGGACACTTGACGCATATCTGGAGGAATGGACATCCACGACTTTCCCGGCGGACGACGTGCTGCTCCGCCTGGCTCGGTCAGTCGTCGAGGCAGTGCAATCGTGCCATAAGGCGGGAGTGATCGTCGCAGACCTCAAGCCTCGGAACATCCAGGTCGGCCCAGGAGAGGCTCAGGGGACCTTTTGCTTGACTTTGCTGGATTTTGGCAGCGCGTGGATAAACGCTAATACGACGCAGGGCCGTGGCGCTGACTACTCGGCCGGGTACGGTGCTCCAGAACTCCTGCGTGGCGAGATACCTACTCCTGCTTCTGACATTTACTCCGTTGGTGCTATTCTGTTTGCCCTTTTCGCACGCAAGGAGCCAACCCTTCATGTCCCGCCCCGGGATTTCGCCGAGCGACGCTCCCTGGTCCTCCCCGCCTTGCAAGACTTGGTGACGCGATTGACGGAGGACGAGCCTGCCCGTCGGCCCACGGTCGAGGCAACTTTGAACTCCTTGCGTGCGTGTGCGGAAGAGTTAGCCGAACTTGCTCGTGCCGGAGCTAGAAAATGTCCCAGCTGCCAGCGGCCTGTAGCCGAAGCCTCTGCCCGGTTTTGCCGCCACTGCGGGGCTCCGCTCATCCGGGAAACGAGGGTATTCTCCGGGGAGATGGAAACTACAGGCAGAGCCGACCCCGTGACTCGGATGGTCGAGTGCCAACGGGCCGGCGAGTATCTAAACGCACTTTTTTGGGCGAAAGAGGCTCTCAAGACAAACCGCCTTCCACCCGAGCATCAGGTTTCGGCGCTGGAAATCGCCTTGAGTGTGCCCGGCGAATTCGACTTCGCCTCCCAGTTGGCTTTCTCGATTCCCTTCGACACCCTTCGCGAGATCTCGGCGCGAAAAAAGTACCTCGTATGCCTGGGTCAGGTTCTGCAGGAGCGTCGTGATCCGTTTGTGCCGTACCGAGCACGCTTTGAGCGAGCCGTCAGCGAATCACCAGAGGAAGAACTTTTGTGGTGCTGGCTTTACCTCGCCAGCGACTCGGCCCAACAAGAGGAAGTTCTGCGCTCAGGCTTAGCCTATCACCCCGAGAGCGCCAAGCTCCGCTTCTATCTCGGTAGGGTTCTCCACCAACGTGGGGCATGCCGCGATGCGCTAGCGACCTGGGTCGAGGCGGTGCAGAAGGGTAAGCGCGAACCTCGGTTTCTCCAGGCGATCTATCAGCTATCCCAAGAACTTGCAGACCACAGCCGTGCCGAAGTGTTACGCGAGGTCATTCTCAGCCGGCAGCCCGAGAATCCCCAGGAAGCTCTGGACTTAGCCCGCTTCGCTACGCAAGAAGGACGGGCGGCGAGGGCGCTGGAAGCCATCGAGCAGGGGCTGTCCCAAGACCCCCACAACCTCGACTTGCGGCGCTCCAAGGCGGAGGTCCTGTTTGGCCAGCAGAAGTACGAATTGCTTCTTGAACTGGATTGGGTGAAAACGGCGGGCGACGACACCTTTCTGCGCACCCTGAAGGGGCAGTCCTTCTATAAGTTGGGGCGTTATGCCGAGGCTGCGCAGGAAATGGCGGCTGTTATCACCAAGGGTAATGGGACGGCGGAGACATGGTACATCCTGGTGCGATCCTACCAGCGTCTCGGGAAGTCCGACCACGCCCGGCAGGCGTTGAGCAACGCCCTGCGGGCCTTCCCCAATGATGAGCGCCTCTGGCGGTTGGCCAGAGCAGAGCGCAAATAGGAAGTGAGGCATGAGATGGTCAAGGCGATCTCGCTGCAGGACTACTACAACCGGTTAGAAGCTTTCTATGACCCCGACCCGATGATTCGGATTGCCGCCATCCATCACGCTGGTGGCAAGCTCGACCGCAACGCTCGGTTGCGGCAGACGCTGAAGGATCTGCTGGACGACAAGGATCGGCTCGTCGCTCGGTACGCTGCCCTCAGACTGGCACAGAGCGGGGACACCAGCGGCCTGCATCACCTCGTCCAGGCTATCGGTCATGCGCGGGGGCAAGACCGAGAGGAACTAGACGGCTGCTTACGCAACTGCAATCGATTCCCGTTCGCCGTCGTACTTAACGAACGGCTGTACCTCGAAACCATCCCAGCCGTGAAAGACGAGGGTTACCGAGAGGTTCTCAAGAAGGCTCTTGAACTCACCAGTGACGACTTTTACGAGAAATCGGAGCAGGATACATCGTTCCGCGATACGTTTTTGAAGATCATGCGTTCGCTGGACCGGGTCGGCGGCTTGCGCGTGCGCGACGGGAGCGTCTTGGACGTGGGTTGGGTGCTTTCGGTGCCGATGGGCAAACAGCCCGGCTTTCTGTTCTGCCCCGACCGCAGGCTGTTCCTGAAGTTCCAGGAAGAATCCATCCTGAACCGGGGTTACGTTGAGCGCGGCCGACAGGTACTCTTCGTGGCTAATGAGACTGGTAGTCGCAGCGAGGCCGACTGCCTGTATGTCTTCGAGGATATTGCACCCCGCCAGGAGCAACTCAAAAGTCTACTCACGCCGGAGGCGATGACTGCTTTTGCTCGCCAGTCCCGCTTACTACCCGGCGTCGTCGCCGACAAACATGAACTCCCCGACCGCGTCGATGTGCTGTGCGCCAATGGCAGCTCCTTCCAGGAGGTATACCGCGCCCAGAGGGCGTTCATCGGGCAGTTCGTCCTCATCGAGGTGCAGACCGAGATGGGCCGCCCGCAGTGTCATTTCGTACCCGGCTTACAACTCCACCCAACTGTAATCCGCAGAGTAGTTTCCGACTACGCCGACTTCAACAAAATGGTGCTGGCCCAGGTTACTGCCATACACGACGCAACGCATCCAAAGACTGGTCTTTCACGCTGCATCGTGCGGACCGAGAAAGGCGAGGAAGTCACCACCTACATTCGCGCTCCGCGCGAACGATCAAGAGTCCTCATGAAGCCGTGCCACGTCTGCCAGGCTGCCGGCGATGTTGTATGCGACGCCTGCGAAGGCCGCGGGGAGAACCCGTGCTACGGCAACTTCTCTTGCTCGCGTTGCAAGGGCCGCGGAACGCTCGACGACGGACGAGAGTGCCTCCTGTGCGCTAGAACGGGTTCGTTGGGGGGATGTCAAGGGAGTGGTCGGGTTGACTGCCCAGTTTGCGGCGGGGACGGAAATGTGCAGTGCGACAACTGTCGCGGCAGCGGCGAGTATCAGCCTCGTCGAACCTGTCCTAAGTGCCACGGATCAGGCAACTTCAGCGTTACCTGTCGGAAGTGCAGCGGAAGCGGCAACTTCACGGTCTCCTGCAGGAAGTGTAGTGGTTCGGGGCACGCTGGCGGCGGAAGCTGCTGGAATTGTGGCGGTTCTGGGAGAAAGACTTTGGACTGTGGTGTGTGTGGCGGCAGCGGGTCGAAGACACTCGAATGCACTGCCTGTGGTGGTCAAGGCCACTGGGAAGCCAAGCCCTGCAATGCATGTGGCGGCCAAGGCTCGCGAGAGTGCTTCTACTGCCACGGGGATGCACAGACCCAGTGCCCAGTCTGCCGGGGCGATGGAAAGCTGTCCTGCGGAAAATGCAGAACTTTGGGGCAGATCCGCTGTCCCTACTGCCAGGGCAGCCGACTCGTCTTCCACTCCAAGGTGAGTTGCCACTATGAGTAAGTTTGTCTAGAGCTGCGACGTGCGGGCCATCTGCAGGCACGCCCGGTGTAGCCGATACGATTTCTGACGGCGAGCACGAACAGACCAACTGCGGGAGAACGAGGAACCTCATGCCCAGGAAAAAGAAGGCCACCCCGGACAACCTCGCCAACGTCGGCGATTACCGGCACCCGCAGATCAAGCGCAAGAACATCCCGCCGGCCACGCTCGCCGCCGAGGGCACCGTGCCGGTTCTGCCCAAGATCGAGTACAGCTACCATCCGCGGCTGCCGCCGGTGCTACGCTTCGATGCCACCGGCAAAGCCGACAAGCTGCCGGAATTGCTCGCCGAGGCCAAGAGACGCAAGCTCACCGACGACGAGGTCCGCCTGCTCGCCGAGGCCCTGCGCAAGCACGAGCCGTGGCTGGAGTGGGCCGGCAAGCGCGAACTGCCCGGGTTCGCCGTCGATCCCGTCGCCCTGCACATCCATGAGCGGGTGAGTGCCCAGGCGATCCTCAAGGTCGCCGCCCGGCAAGACGTGGAACGCTCCCTCTTCGCCGACCCGGAGCAGGAGTACCACGAGGCGGTGCAGTTCTATCGGCACG
>Ga0308414_1002339_pt1 | contig 12361 bp, 8 predicted proteins | sample HotsprSampleOS50_FD_205667 | JGI IMG/M metagenome (GOLD analysis project Ga0308414, IMG submission 205667) | Hot spring phototrophic mat microbial communities from Octopus Spring, Yellowstone National Park, Wyoming, United States - 20090730_OS50 ... | reverse complement strand
TCTTCGTAGCCGCCACCCGCTTTCTTCGGTTCTTCCTTGGGAAGATCCGCCACCAGCGCATCAGAGGTCAACAGCAAAGTGGCGACACTGGCGGCATTTTGCAAAGCCGAGCGGACCACTTTCATCGGGTCAATGATGCCTTTCTTGACCATGTCGGTGAATTCACCGGCACGAGCATCGTAGCCGAAGTTGTGATCGTCTTTGCGGAGGACTTCTGCGGCGATCACGTTGCCGTCCTCACCGGCATTTTCCACAATTTGCTTGAGCGGTGCCCGGCAGGCACGCACCACGATGTTATAACCAATCTCTTCATCATGAGTGAGGCCGGTCGCTTTAAGACCGTGGCTGGCACGAAGCAGGGCCACGCCGCCGCCGGGCAAAATCCCTTCCTGATTCGCTGCCCGCGTGGCATACATGGCATCCTCGACACGCATTTTCTTTTCTTTCACTTCGCTTTCCGTGGCTCCGCCGACATTAATTTTGGCGACGCCGCCCTGCAACTTCGCGATCCGCTCGGAGAGCTTTTCCTTGTCGTAATCGCTGGTGCTCTTCTCCAGTTCTTTTTGAATTTGCGCAACCCGAGCTTTGATCGCATCTTTCTTGCCGGCACCTTGAATAATGACGGTGTTGTCCTTGTCGACCTTCACCTTGGCGGCCGTCCCGAGGTCTTCAAGCTTGATATTTTCGAGTTGAATCCCCAGATCTTCAAAAATGGCCTTGCCGCCGGTGAGGATGGCAATGTCTTCCAGCATGGCTTTGCGTCGGTCGCCGTATCCGGGAGCTTTCACCGCACAGGCTTTGAAGGCACCGGGGTTGCGGACTTTGTTGACCACCAGGGTCGCCAGTGCTTCGCCTTCCACATCCTCCGCGATAATCATGATCGGTCGACCTTGTTTGAGAACCTTTTCCAGCACGGGGACAAGGTCGCGGTTACTGCTGATCTTCTTTTCGTAAATGAGGATGTAGGGGTTTTCGAGTTCCGCTTCCATCGTCTCGACATTCGTGACGAAGTACGGGGACAAATAACCCCGATCAAATTGCATCCCTTCGACGAACTCGTGGTTGGTTTCGAGGGTTTTCCCTTCTTCGACGGTGATCACACCATCTTTTCCGACCTTGTCCATCGCATCGGCGATGATTGCACCGATGTGGCTGTCACCGTTGGCGGCAACCGTGGCGACGTTTTGCAGGTCTTGTTTGCCCTTCACGTCGATCTTCATGGATTGAAGCTTGGCAACCACGTCTTCGACAGCTTTTTCAATGCCTCGCTTCATCAGCATGGGATTCGTGCCAGCCACGACGGCTTTGAGACCTTCGTTGAAGATCGCCTCAGCCAGGACAGTCGCGGTTGTGGTGCCGTCGCCTGCGACATCGCCGGTCTTCGAGGCAACTTCCTTCACCATCGCCGCCCCCATATTTTCATAGTGATCCGGGAGGGAAATTTCCTTGGCGACGGTCACTCCATCCTTCGTCACGGTCGGGCTGCCGAACGATTTCTGAATAATGACGTTGCGTCCTTTCGGACCGAGCGTGACTTTGACCGCCTTGGCCAGCTTGGCGATCCCCCGCTTCATGGCTTCACGTGCTTCTTGGTCAAAGGCAATTTGCTTCGCGGACATTTTGAACTCCTTGAGGGTGTGGGTGTCTTGCCTTAAGTCAAATCGGAGCCACAGTGAGTGTAACCAAGTTCAGGAATTATGGTTCCAGCACCGCCATCACATCTGATTCATGCATCACCAGAATTTCCGCGTCGTGATGACGATCTTTGAATTCATCCCCCGCCCAGGAAGTAAAGAGAACTTTGTCCCCGACTTTGAGTTGCATCGGGAGGCGGCTGCCATCTTTTTTGTTAAGTTTGCCGGGTCCGACCGCGATCACTTCGCCCCGCTGCGGTTTTTTCTTGGCCGTGTCGGGGATGATGATACCCCCGAACGATTTTGAATCAGCAGATTCTCGGCGAACGATAATCCGATCGCCTATCGGAGTCAGTTTCATGGGTGTCTCCGGTTGCCATCAGCGAACGAATGATGATCAACAAGTTGTGTGCAACAAGCATGCCTAGCCCGATTCGATTACACAAACCGTTTCTTGGCAAGCAGTTATCCTGACTTGAAACTTCCGAGGCCGAGCGGATCCTGCCATGTTGGCCCGGATTGGCTGAAACCATGCTGTCGCTTTGGCATCTTGGCCCACCGGCAACAGATTCACTCATGCACTGAACCTGGACGCTTCCCCCTCCACCGGTGGCTACAATCTGAACTTGTGCCAATCGTTAAACTCTGATAGTGATCGTGACAGCGTCAGCCGACTCGGCGCTTGCAGTATGCATTGAAGATGCGGAGAAAAGCTTATGCCAGGCGGTAAGATCCGAGTCACGATATATACGCTGGTGTTGTACGGAGCCCTGGCTCACAATGTGTTTTTAATTCCGACCGGGTTGTTCTGGAGCACTATCGCTTGGCAACACCGGGCGATCGGCTACGATTCCGGGCTTGTATTCAACCGTCTGGTAGGCGAGGACAGGGTCTCGCAGCCGCTGGCTCCGCTATTGATTTACTGGCCCGAGCGAGAAACGACGGACTGGTATGTTTCTCAGTTCGGTCTGCAAGGGGTTACCTTGGCGGCAATACACCAGTATCTTGGCACAGAATTCGATCACTTTGTGGTGCTGGCAGCCAATGGATTTGCCTTGTTAACGGCATTGACCTTGGCATTATTTTTCCTGGAGTTGTCCCGATGTGTTGGGCCAATGGCTGGGAACGTCGGGGTTGCGGCCACGGTGCTGATGCCGATCCTGCTGCCGTTTGCCACTTCGCTTTATTGGGCCACGTTTCTGCTTTTTGCGCCATTCGTCTGGAGCTGGTGGGTTTATCCCCGAGCGATCGGTCACAGGCAGCGGATACTCGGTTGGTTACTGGGAATCAGCTTGTTGATACTTTGCAAATGTTTGTGTGGCTATGAATATGTTTCGACGATCGTGCTGAGTCCGGCGGTGGCAGTGGTTTATCACGGTGTCCGGGAATCGCTGCCGCTGCGAACGTGGCTGAGGCATGCTACCGTGGCGGTGCTGGCCGGGGTCGCTGGCTTTGCTTTGGCGTTGGCCTTGCATGTCTGGCAGTTGAACGAGGTGGTCGGAGTCGATGGTGTGGCCGCGATCCTTGACCGCGCCAGCCATCGCACCGGGGTGGCGGATCAGGCCCGGGAAGTCCGTTATCCGTTTGCTGCTCCGGATCCGGTGTTTCTTCCAGAACGATGGCGACTGCCTGTCCGGTGTTTTGCCAATTATTTTTGGCTGCCAACGTTTGCCACACCTGCTTCGATAGCAATGCCGCCCAGGGAATTTACGCTCGGCCAGGCAACAATCCTCTTGGGGGTTCTGGCGGGATTGGTGGGCATGACCTGGTGGCGGTGGCCGCTTTCTGTTTCGGCTCTGGTCCCTGCTCTGGGGCTAGGCTTCGCGGCATCGATCTCCTGGCAAATGCTGGCGATCAATCATATGTGCGTGCATGTCCATTTAAATCAGATCGTTTTTATCGTTCCGTTTTTGTTGCTGGGCGTGGCGCTCCTCGGAGGTATCTTGCAAGTCGTGGCGGATCGATTCAAGATCTCTCGCCAGGCCGATGTTCTGGCGTTACTGCTTTTGAGTGTCATCCTCGTGGCAAATGTCGCGACGATGGCGGTTCGGTTGCGGACTGTGGAACAGCGGCAAAAGGCAGCAGAACAAGCAGTGCGAGTTTTTTTGAACCAGGGGAAAACGATCCCGACTGTCGGATTCCCGTTTAGCGTGGATTCGTTGACATCGCAGCGTTGGCCGCCATATCCAGGACTTCTTCAGCCGGAAGAACGGCGACTGCGGCGGGAGGTGCTGGGTCAGCCGGAACCGTCAACAGTGCTCCTCGGTTGGATCTATCAGCCCCCGCGCCGGCGGAAGCAAATGTTGGCGGCAACTGTATCGCTGGTCGTCGTCCGGGGCAAGCAGGTGGTGAAGGCTGAAGTCCAGCGATTCCGCCGACCGGATGTGGAATTGCTTATTGCGGGTAAGCGAGTGTTGCCAGAAGCGGGATTCCGCATCATCGTTCCGGAATCCGAGAGCGAGCATGTGCCGTTCCGGGTATTTGCCGTCGATCAGGACCAGCAGGTCTGGGAACTGCCGCTGCCTGCACGAAGCCCGGCAGGAGCCGGTTCGGAAGGTCAATCATCGACGGAATAGTAAACGGCGGGTTGTTGCAACACCGGGAGGCGATTGATGCAATCGACGGCTGCCCGGAACTGCCCGGTTTCCGCAGTATGAGTCATAATCACCAGGGGCACCACCTGCTCCGGGTGTCCCTCAACGGCTTCATGTTGAATGACCGAGGAAATGCTGATGTCGTGATCGGCGAGAGCTCGGCAAACATCGGCAAGCACACCCGGCCGATCCTGAACCAGTAAGCGGAGATAAAAGCGGCTGCGAACGCGCTGCGAACTCGCCAAGCGGAACTGCGGTGATTGTTCGGACCAGAGTCGAGTCACGGCAAAGGTTCGCTGGGCCCGACCCACCGCAAGATCAATCAAGTCGCTAACGACGGCGCTGGCGGTCGGGAACATCCCGGCACCGGGCCCCTGAAATACGGTTTCGCCAACCAGATCGCCGACAAGAAGGATGGCATTGAAGGCTCCGCGAACTTGCGCGAGCATGTCGGTTTTGCGAAGCAACACCGGGGCAACGTGCAGGGCAACCTCGGCCGGTTCAGCGGGGGTGTTCTCCGCAGGATGAATGTTGCTCGCCCAGGCTTCAGCCAGCAACTTTACGGTGTAACCGAGTTCATCCGCGAAGCGGATGTCCATCGCATCGACGGTGTCAATCCCCTGTCGCTCGATGTCCGCGGGTAAGGCGGTGACTCCGAAGGCAATTTGTGCGAGGATGGCAAGTTTGTGCGCAGCATCCGAGCCATTAACATCCAGGGTCGGGTCAGCCTCGGCAAAACCGCGCCGCTGAGCCTCCGCCAAGGCGTCGTGGTAAGTCATCTGCTGATCGCTCATGGCGGTGAGAATAAAATTCGAAGTCCCGTTCAAGATCCCCTGGATGGCGGTGATCTGGTTGGCAGCCAGACTTTCCGAAATGGCCCGGATAATCGGCACGCCACCCGCCACGGCGGCTTCAAAGGCAACAACACGTTCCGCTTTTCGGGCAGCGGCGAAAATTTCCGGGCCATGCTCAGCGAGTAACGCCTTGTTGGCGGTTACCACATGTTTGCCGGCGGCCAGTGCGGCCAGCACGGCGGTTCGCGCAAAGCTGGTGCCGCCTGCCAGTTCTGCGATAATACCGATCGACGGGTCCGTGAGCAAATCAGCAAGTTGCGTCGTAAGTAACTCCGGGGGAAGCGGCACAGGCCGAGGTTTATCCCGATCGCGGACCAGCACCCGGCGAAGGACAAGCGGCCGCCCGGCCCGAGCGGTGATGCGGGCGGCCCGCTGAAGGAGAATCTGGGCGACCCCGGCTCCGACGGTTCCAACTCCGATCAACCCGACACCGATCGCCTCAGCCATGCCGCGTGCCTCCCCGGTCTTTCGTCTCACAACTGTTCTTATGCCCGACAGCGGAAAATGGCGAGTTGCGGGTCGGTGATCCTGTCACGAGACTGCCTGCATTGCCTGATCAGCGAAATCCTTCGCCGAGGGCCGCGGTGCTTCGGCTGAGCGAAGCTGTTGGCGGTGCACGGCCGGAATTCTCCAGGTAAATTTGCGTCGGGAGGCATGATTCGCGAGTGAAAGCCATGCTTGGGGAACGAGGTGAAGCCTTGCCTGCCAGGTTGCAACCTGATCTTGCCAAAGAGAAAGCGACAAGGAGGATAGGGATGCTGATGGAATTTCGCTCGGATATCCTAGCCTTTCGCCATTATCTCCAGTCAGAACGTGGAATGGCCGAGAATACGATCCTGGCATATCAACGGGATCTTCACCATTACGGTGAGTGGCTCGAGCAAGTGGCGCTGGAAGATTACCTGGCACCGACCCTCCGCGATCTCAGCCGTTATTTGCAGTATCTTGGTGAGTTAAATTTGGCGGCCCCGTCGATCGCCCGACACATTGTCTCTTTACGGATGTTTTACCGGTTTCTGCGACTGGAAGAGCGTGCAAACCCCGGTACGGTCGAGTTACTCAGTTCGCCGAAGTTGTGGGAGCGGATTCCGTATGTGCTCTCGCCGGAAGCCGTCGATCAGTTACTTGCAGCCCCGCAACCGGGGGATCGCTTTTATCGGCGAGATCGAGCCTTGCTGGAAACGTTGTATGCGACGGGTTGCCGAGCTTCGGAAGTTGTCGGGTTGAAACTTGAAGACCTGTATCTCGACGCCGGCTTCTGCAAGTGCATCGGCAAAGGAAATAAGCAACGGGTGGTCCCGCTCGGTCGACAGGCAATCGCAGCCCTCCGAGACTACCTGGATGAGTCATTCCGTCTTAGCCGAACCCCAGGAGAAGTGTCGGTTTCCTGGGTCGGGCCGGTGTTTGTGAGTCGTTCGGGTAAGCCACTGACCCGGATTGTTCTCTGGAAGCTGGTGAAAAAGTATTGTGCGCGGGCTGGGTTACCGTCCCAGGTGAGCCCGCATACTCTCCGTCACAGTTTTGCCACACATTTGTTGGCCAACGGGGCAGACCTGCGAACGGTGCAAGAGTTGCTGGGTCACGCCTCGATTCAAACAACGCAACATTACACGCATGTCGATCGCAATCGGTTGAAGGCCATTCACCGGAAGTTTCATCCAAGAAGTTCTGGGCCTTTGGATCCAACTGCTGATGGTTGATCGGTCGAGCCGTTTCGCAAGCTGCAGAACAATCAGCGTTCTGTGTGGGTATTGTCTGCCACGAGAACCTCATGACCAGGGATCCATAAACAGACCGTTTCAACTGAAAAACCCGATCGCCGGCAACGAATGCGGCTCTCGGGTCGAGGTGACGGAACAGATGCAATCGTCTGCCGAAGCCGATGGCATCAGCGGCAGACACCGAAATAGGGTAAGTTAATCGGCGGTGGGGAACTGAAGCCGCGGTTGGTGACCCGGATCAAATTTAAGCGTTCTTTTTCGAGGGTATTGAGGTAATCAACAATCATTTTCTCGGTGCCGAGTGTCGCCCCCTTGCCGAGCAGTTCGGCCCCACTCAACTTGGTGTTTTTGATGGCGCGATAAGTCGTATGCACCAATTTTGGTAAGCCCGGGCGAGTCGTGCCAGCCGCAAGAACCTGATCGAGGAAAAACCGGGAGGTGGACCGACCGACGGTATCTTGATCGCCGTAGATAAACAACATCGGTGTTCGTTCGCGGAGTTCAGGTGCCGCCTGCACCCATTGCTGCAGCAACTTGTCGGGGATGCTGCGGTGCTTGGCGGGTGATAACCAGATTGCCCCAGCGACATCGAGTGCCGCTGGTTCCACGCCACTCAAGCCGTTTGGCGTGGGCAGAGACAATACCAGTTGCCCCATGCCGATCAGAAATGGCGGCATTTTCTGGGGCCGGCTCCATTCCGCGGTTAAATAAAGAAACCCCAGATTGACCGCGTCGGTCGAACCGATCAGATAGGTGGAACGGGTGTTAATCTCGCTATTGTCATTCAACTGGTCGAGCGCCACTCGGGCAGCCATAATGTCATCCGCAAGCCTGGGGAAGTAATTACCACCATCCTTACCCGGGAAGTTTTTGAAGTCGATGATGTCAGGCTTTTTCCTGGCGAGCGTGCTGAGTTGGCTGGCATTAATCGGGTCTGACCAGAATTTGCTGGCGTTGACAATCTTGCTTTCGCCATGCCCCCGGAAGTCAAAGCGAAGGACGTTAAAGCCTTCATTGGCCAGAGTTTTCGCCAAGCCACTCCAGTCGCCCTTGTTGGGATCGACACCGTAACTATGCAGGATCAACACCGTCGGACTGTTCGCCCCTTTTTTCGAGCGATAAAGGATCCCCTGGAGGGTAACTTCATCATGCGTCTTGAAGGCGATTTTGCGGCTGGTCTCGTCGGTTTGTGCGGTCACCGTCAGCCCCGGTGAGAGCCAAGGGGCCAAGGCAAGGACAAAAAGGATTAGGAGTCGGGATCGGCGACGCATCGGCTGAAGCCTCCGGAGATACGTTGCGACGGGGCGGACGACCGAAACAACGAGTCAATAATAAGATGCTATGCAGTTCTTTCGCCGCGGTCAACTCGTAAACGCCAGGGACTGCCGGATTGTTCGATCATCTCACGGAATCAATGACCTTCCTTGACCAGATTTTTGTTCCAAGCCGGGACCACCACCACGAGATCCTGACTGCCGTTCGGGACACATTGGCAACTTAAGCGAGATTCAGGCGTCACTGCCCGAGCAGTGTCAAGCATGTCTTCTTCGTCTTCCGTGGCCGGAGGGCAGCTTTCCAGTCCTTGTGTCACATAGACATGACAGGTGGCACAAGCACAGACGCCCCCGCAAGAATGGTCGATCTCCACTCCGGCTCCCTCCGCCAGATCGAGAATACTGCCTTCCAAGCCAATCCGACCGTACGGGATTTTTTCCGGCTCCACGATAAATTCCCGTTGTTCCCGGCTCTCTTCGAGGACAAAGGTAACTTTGAAGGGCTTTTTCGGTCGCTCGACTTGAACTTTCTGAATGTAAGGATTAATGCCAGCCATGATCCATGACTCTGTTGTCACGAGCAATCATTCCCCACCGAGCCTTCGGGGAAGAAAATCGCCCTGAATTTGTACTCATTTGATATGATTAGGATTCTCCCGCATTTGTTCAACCCGGAATATTCGTTGTCTCTCCCCGGATCGGCGTCCGCCTGGCCAGAAAGGCCGAGTTGCTCATGATCTTCCGATAAAAAATTTTGAGTATCCCCTGCGCCTTGGCTGTTCAATTTCCGGGGAATCCGATGAAATGGCAGGCATGGAATCACGCCAGCCCGTATCACAGATCATCACCTTCTGGCCGCTGGTATTCGCAGCCGCCGGCTTTGCGTTTTCCCTGACGCAACCCTGGAGCTTTTATTCGAATCAAAACCAGTATTACTTGCATGGCCTGGCGAGGGCTGGCTATGGTGATTTGGCCACGGATTGGCTGGCGAACACCGCCGATCCGACGCCGATCTTTTCGCAATTGATCGCGAGCAGTTATTCCTGGGTGGGGTTGTGGCCGTTAAATTTGCTGTTTTTCGCGCTGGGAATGCTGGCTTTTCTGAGTCTGATGGCGATCGGGCAGACGTTGCCGTTCTGGCCAGCACAGCGATCGGCACAATGGCTTGTGGCCGGCGGGCTGACCCTGATCTTCTCAGCGATTGTCCGATGTGCTTCGGTGGGTATCGTTGGCGTCGATTATCCTTGGTACGCCCAGGCAGGAATCGCGAATCAGTATCTCCTCGGTGCCGGCTTGCAACCGTCGGTGTTTGGCGTCTATCTGCTGGTGAGTTTAGCCGCTTACCTTCACGATCAGCCGCGGTTGGCGGCGCTGGCGATTGCCGTCACCGCGACGATGCACTCGACTTACCTGTTAACCGGGGCATTGCTGGTCGGCGGTTATTTAGCCGATCTGGTGTGGCGGGGTCGAAGCCGCCAGGCGATCATCACCGGCGGGCTAGCGCTGCTCGGAGTGGCACCCATTCTCGCCTATGTTCTGAGCACCTTTCGCCCGAGTAGTCTGGGAGAGTTCCGCGAGGCTCAGGAGATTCTGGCCTGGGTGCGGATTCCGCACCACACCCGGGTGGCACAGTGGCTGGATCTGGTCGCTGGGGTGCAGTTGCTGGCAATGGTGGCGGCAGGCTACTTGTGTCGGCGGAGCCGGCTGGCCGCGGTGCTGGGGCTGCCCGCGGCCGGGGCAATCGCCTTGACCCTGATTCAAGTGCTGTCGGCAAATGCCACGCTGGCGCTGTTGTTCCCCTGGCGGTTGTCGGTCGTGTTAATGCCACTGGCATCACTCGTCGGCATCATCATTCTTGGTCATGGGATCGAGCGACTGCTGTGGCCGGGTCTTGTGAGGATGTTGGCCGGCTTGTGTTTTGCGGTGGCGGTACTCGGAGCGGTCATTGTGGACTGGCAAGGCTGGGGCTACCGTGAATACCCCGCCGAGTCCGCGGTAATGGCGTATGTCGCGGAACATCGCCTGCCCGGAGAGTGTTATCTAGTACCGACCCGGGTTCCGCCCCCCCCGAAGAGTCGAGGAAGTTATTCCTCGACATTTTTGCCAAAGTCTGGGGATCAGACGCGGCCGAGCATTTTTGAATTTCAGCGCTTTCGGCTGGCCACGGGGGCGGCCATCTACGTTGATTTCAAGTCGATTCCGTATCAGGATCGCGAAGTGCTGGAGTGGTGGCGGCGGGTCAATGAAGTCGAGCAGTGGTACGCCACTCCCGACTGGGAGGCATCCGGTGTTCTTGCGAGCGTTCAGCTACGCGGTATCACGCACGTCGTGATTCCCCGGGATTCTCCCGTGAACTGCGACGGCTGGAAGTGTCTTTACCACGATGACAGTTACTCGGTTTACCGATTACCAGACAGACGCCACTGATGCTAGGGAAAATCAAGGCATGAGGATCGAGTCTGTGGCCGAGACGATTGCTGGTAAAGAATCGGTGCCCTCGACTGCTGCAGGCAGCCGGACAGAGCCGTGGTGGCAACCGCGGACAGCCTACATTCATATCCCTTTCTGTGGCCATCACTGCGGTTATTGCGACTTCGCCGTCGCCACCGGGAAAGATCATCTCATCGACCTTTACCTGGAAGCCCTGGAACTGGAGCTTGCCGGGCTGAGGGAACCACAGACTGTTGAGACGCTGTACATCGGGGGCGGAACGCCGACTTACCTGGGGCTGCCGGCACTCGAGCGCTTGCTGAGGATGATTACCCGGTGGCTGCCCCGAGAATCGACCGAGGGGGAATTTTCGATCGAATCGACCCCGGAAAGTATCGATCGAGAAAAAGCCGCATTACTCGCCAGTTTCGGGGTCAACCGGATCAGCCTCGGCGTGCAATCGTTTCAGTCGGAGATGCTCCGCCGTTTGGATCGGCAGCACAATCCGGAGCAGATTCCGGCGGCGGTGGCGGCGGTGCGGCCGTGGATCACGCGACTGTCGTTCGATCTGATTTTCGGGGTGCCGGGGCAATCGCTGGCACAGTGGGACGCCGATCTGAGCGCGGCCCTGGAATATCAGCCGGAACATCTGTCGACATACGGTCTGACCTACGAAAAAGGCACGCCGTTGTGGAAAGCTCGGCACCGGGGCCAAGTGATCGCTTTGTCCGAAGACGCGGAACTGGAGTTGTACCTGCATACGATGAACCGCCTCGAAGCCGCGGGGTTTGAGCATTATGAACTGTCAAATTTCGCACGACTGGGGCAGCGCTCGCGGCACAACCAGCGATACTGGGCGAATGAGGCATACTGGGGGTTCGGCGTCGGCGCAGCCCGCTACGTTCAGGGCCGGCGGGAGTTGAATATCCGCGACACGGCCACATATATTCGCCGAGTCCTCGCGGGAGAGTCGCCGACGTTTCAGTCGGAGGAACTCGATCCGGAATCCCGGGCCTTCGAGACGATCGCCACGCAACTGCGGCGATCGGAAGGGATTGATCGAAGTCGCTTCGAGCGACAGACCGGATACGCGCTGGATCAACTCGTCGCGCCGCGATTGAAACGACTGTGTGCGATCGGCACGCTCGAAGACACGGGGGAAACGGTGCGATTGACCCGGCAGGGCCGCTGCGTGGCCGATGCCGTGATCGCCGACCTGCTTGCCGCTCAGAGTGGATGACCACCCGGGCCGGAGCGACGGCGATACGCCGGACAATCCGTGGCGCGGATGCGTGGAACCGCGGCCATTACACCTTAATCAGGATCATCCCCTCGCCGTTCCGCAAGCTGACCGTCGGATGCTGGAGAATCGGGCCGAGTGTCCCGTTCGCATTCAAGACCCGGTAGGTTCCGGTCAAGGTGTGCTGGGTCGCCGTGGCGGTGTCGGTGGTGCCGGTGCCCTGCCCGAGGCGGTACGACCGTGGTTTGAAAAGCACGAGGGCATTCTGATATTCCCGGGCGTAGACCCGATATTCCAGTGCCCGATTCTGCGGGTCGAGGCCGCTCGCCAGGATTGTCATGTTGCCAGCTGGTCGTCCGACATCCACCTCGGCCGCGGCGATCCAAGATTGCGACCAGGCCGCCGACGGATTCGCCCCACCGAAGAACATCATCAGCGTGCGTTCCGGATCGGCGAGGAGGTAGTAGTAGGCCAGGGCCCCGAGTTGCGTGCGCGGATCGTTCGAAGAACCGCCGCCGCCGGGATGAGTATCGAGGATCAGGTACGGTGCCGGGGAATCGGCCGCCAGTCGGCTCGCCACCAGATTCGCGGTATCCTGGAGCGCCGCCCAGTTC
>Ga0308414_1002333_pt1 | contig 12373 bp, 10 predicted proteins | sample HotsprSampleOS50_FD_205667 | JGI IMG/M metagenome (GOLD analysis project Ga0308414, IMG submission 205667) | Hot spring phototrophic mat microbial communities from Octopus Spring, Yellowstone National Park, Wyoming, United States - 20090730_OS50 ... | reverse complement strand
AAGAGTATGGAAGTCGAGGAGAAGCTGTAAGACGTGAGAAGGAGTTGAAAAAGACAAAGAATGTTAAGCGAATATTGGAAGGAATAGAGAATAAGAGATAAGGGTAGAGTCATCCCGCCAAAGCGGGATTGGTCGCGGGTTCGAGTCCCGTCTCCCGCTCGATGAAATATTATGTTTACATACTAAAAAGTCAGAAGTATGAAAGATTTTATATTGGTTCAACATCTGATATAGGAAAGCGAATAGAATTTCATAATAGTTCAAGAGCGAGATATACAAAGAGATATCAACCTTGGGTTCTTAAACATATTGAAGAGTATGGAAGTCGAGGAGAAGCTGTAAGACGTGAGAAGGAGTTGAAAAAGACAAAGAATGTTAAGCGAATATTGGAAGGAATAGAGAATAAGAGATAAGGGTAGAGTCATCCCGCCGAAGCGGGATTGGTCGCGGGTTCGAGTCCCGTCTCCCGCTCGATGAAATATTATGTTTACATACTAAAAAGTCAGAAGTATGAAAGATTTTATATTGGTTCAACATCTGATATAGGAAAGCGAATAGAATTTCATAATAGTTCAAGAGCGAGATATACAAAGAGATATCAACCTTGGGTTCTTAGGCATATTGAGGAGTATTCAAGTCGAGGAGAATCGGCAAGACGAGAGAAGGAATTGAAAAGAGTTAAGAATACAAAGAGGATATTAGAAGAGGTATTAGGAAAAGAGTAGAGTCATCCCGCCAAAGCGGGATTGGTCGCGGGTTCGAGTCCCGTCTCCCGCTCGATGAAATATTAACTTGCTGATGTAGCTCAGTTGGTAGAGCACATCCTTGGTAAGGATGAGGTCACCGGTTCAATCCCGGTCATCAGCTCAATTTAATGGAGATTTATATTATGGCAAAAGGAAATACAAGACAAATTATAATATTGGAAAGTACTGCAGGTACTGGTTACCGTTATACTACAACTAAAAATAAACGAACTCATCCAGCCAGAGTTGAGTATAAAAAATACGATCCAGTTGTAAGAAAACACGTAATTTTTAAGGAAACCAAATAATACGTCAGTAGCTCAATTGGCAGAGCAGCGGTCTCCAAAACCGCAGGCTGGGGGTTCGACTCCCTCCTGACGTGCTTATTAAATTAAATAAAGACTCTTAAAATGAAAGAAAAAATTATAAATTTTTTTGAAGATGTAGTCAAGGAAATGAAAAAAGTTACTTGGCCAACAAAAGATGAACTCTTTGAATCAACCAAAATAGTAATAGTTGCCTGTTTAATTTTATCTGTTTTTACTTATGTGATAGATATGCTTATTAATCAGGTATTGAAAGGGATTTTTTAAAGATTATGGATTTCAAGTGGTATGTTTTAAGAGTTTTTTCAGGTCATGAAAATAAAGTCAAATCTTTATTAGAAGCCGAAATGAAGGATGACGAAGAATTAAAGGCTAAAATTCACGACATATTGGTCCCGACTGAAAAAGTGATTGAAATAAAAGATGGTAAAAAAAGAAGTAAAACAAAAAATTTTTTCCCTGGTTATCTAATAATTAACGCTGATTTAGATAATAGAGTTAAAGACTTTATCCTTAACACTCCATCGGTAATGGGATTTTTAGGTACTGGAAAAACACCAAATCCTCTTCAACCTGATGAAGTAAAAAGACTTGTCGGTAGAATAATGCAAGACGGTAGCGGTGAAAGAATAGAAACAATCTTTAGAATAGGTGACTTGGTTAAAATTATTGATGGTCCGTTCAATAATTTTGTTGGCACCGTTGAAGAAGTAAATGAAGAAAAAATGAAAATAAAAGTAATGGTTTCAATTTTTGGCAGAAAAGCTCCTGTTGAAATAGACTTTATTCAAGCTGAATTAGAAAAATAATATTTAGGAAATTTATTATGGCAAAGAAAATAGAAGGGTATATCAAGTTACAAATTCCTGCCGGTAAGGCTAATCCCTCTCCACCAATCGGACCAGCTCTTGGTCAAAAAGGTGTTAATATAATGGAATTCTGTAAGCAATTTAACGCAAGGACTCAGGATAAAGAGGGATTAATTATTCCTGTTGTTATTACTGTTTACAGTGATAAATCTTTTACATTTATTACCAAAACCCCTCCGGCTGCAGTTCTTTTAACTAAAGCTGCTAAAATTGAAAAGGGTTCGGCTGAACCAAATAAGACAAAAGTTGGTAAAGTTACTAAAGCTCAAATTGAAGAAATCGCAAAACTTAAAATGCCTGATTTAAATGCTTTTGATATTGAACATGCCTCAAGTATGATTGCTGGTACAGCCAGAAGCATGGGTATTACAGTTGAAGAATAAATAATAGAAATTTAGGTGAATTATGAAAACCTCTAAAAGAGTAAAAAAAATAAAAGAAAAAGTTGAACTAAATAAAGAATACACAATTGAAGAAGCTATTAAAACCCTAAAAGAAAATTCCTCAGTTAAATTTGTAGAATCTTTAGATTGTGCAATCAAAATAGGTGTAGATCCTCGTCATGCAGATCAAATGGTACGAGGAACTGTCTCGCTTCCTCACGGCACAGGTAAGCAAGTAAAAGTTTTAGTTATTTGCAAAGGAACAAAAATTCAGGAAGCTCTTGATGCAGGTGCTGATTATGCGGGTTTTGAGGAATACCTTGAAAAAATCAAATCGGGATGGGCTGATGTTGATGTTGTTATAGCAACTCCAGATTCAATGGTTGAATTAGGAAAATTAGGAAAAATTTTAGGTCCTAAAGGATTAATGCCTAATCCTAAAAGCGGAACTGTAACTATGGATGTTGCAAAAGCTGTTAAAGAAGTAAAAGCAGGTAAGATAGAATTTAGAGTAGATAAAAGCGGAATTGTTCACGCAATGTTGGGTAAATTAGATTTCGATGTAAATCAATTAGCAGATAATACAAGGGCTTTCATTAATACAATTTTAAAGATGAAACCTTCAACTGCAAAAGGTCAATATGTGAGGAGTTTGTTCCTTTCTTCAACTATGGGACCTGGTATAAAAATTTCAAAAGAAGAAATTCAAACTCAACAGGTTAAATAAGAAATTACGCACTCAAAAAATAAATGCTTCAAACAAATGTCTCGATTTATTCAAATTCTGAATTAGGAGAATTATGAAAAAGAACGAAAAAACTGAAATAATCAACGAAGCGAGAAAGCTGATAGAAGAATCAAATGCCGTCTATATTGCAGATTATTCCGGAATTAATGTAGCCGATATTACAGATTTAAGAAATCAGTTTAGAAAAGAAGGGGTAAAATATAAAGTATTTAAAAATACTTTATTTAAAAGAGCACTCGCCGAAGCAGGCAAATATCCAAAATTAGCTGATAATTTAGTCGGTATGTCTGGATTTGCGTTTGCAACTAAAGATCCAACTGCTCCTGCAAAAATAATTAAGAAGTTTTCTGAGAGTAACAAGAAGTTTTCTCTGAAAGCTTGTTATATCGAAACAGAATTTTTCAGCGGCAATCTGCTGGATGCTTTGGCAAACTTGCCAACAAAGAGCGAGATTGTAGCTGGTATTTTGTCGAGTATTAATGCCCCTGCTTCGGGAATTGTTGGTTCAATTAACGCTGTTATACGTGATTTAATCAGCGTTGTAGATCAAATATCTAAAAAAGCAGCATAAGAAATAAATTATTATAGGAGAAAATAAAATGTCTGAAAAAATTGCTGAAATCGTAGAAAAAATTAAAGCCTTATCTTTATTAGAAGCTTCAGAATTAAAAAAAGCTTTAGAAAATGAATTTGGCGTTACTGCTGCAGCACCTGTTGTTGTAGCTGGTGGACCCGTTGCTGGTGGTGAAGCTGCTGCAGCTGAAGAAAAAACAGAATTCGATGTTATTCTTCAAGCAGCTGGCGATAAGAAAATCAATGTAATTAAAGTTGTTAGAGCTCATACAGGTTTAGGATTAAAAGAAGCTAAAGATTTAGTTGATGGAGCTCCAAAAACTGTTAAAGAAGGTATCTCAAAAGACGAAGCTGAAAAAATTAAAAAAGAATTAGAAGAAGCAGGCGCCACTGTTTCTGTAAAATAATCAGTTTTCCTACTTTTTTTAACAAAGTGATAAAGTGCAATTGCATTTTATCGCTTTGTTGTATTTATTAGTTGAGTTTTGCAAATAGAAATTGTTTAGGAGGAATCCAATTGGATAGTAATCGAATAAATTTTGGTAAAATAAAAGCTGTGATTGATATGCCTGATTTATTAGGCATTCAAACTGAAGTTTTTGAAGAGTTTTTGCAATTAAATGTACACCCTTCAAAAAGAGAAAACAAAGGATTACAACATGTTTTCACTTCGAATTTCCCCATTTTAGATAACAAAGAACTTTTTCGATTAGATTTTGTAGAATATTACATAGAAAAACCTAGATTCACAATTGAAGAATGCCTTGAAAGAGGGTTAACTTATTCTGCACCGCTTAAAGCTAAATTGAGATTGACTCAGAAGGATATAGATTCGGGCGAATTTGTCAATGCCATAGAGCAAGAAGTATATCTTGGCAATTTACCATTTATGACCTTCAGAGGTACTTTCATTATTAATGGTGCTGAAAGAGTAATAGTCTCTCAGTTGCATAGATCGCCAGGCGTCGCATTTTCACAGACAATCCATCCAAATGGTACTCCGATTTATACAGCCAGAATTATTCCATTCAAAGGCTCTTGGGTAGAGTTTGCAACAGATATTAACTATGTAATGTATGTATATATTGATAGAAGAAAAAAATTCCCGGCTACTACGCTCTTACGTGCTTTAGGTTATGAATCAGATGAACAAATTCTTAAACTTTTTGATATGATAGATGAAGTTGTTGTTAAGAAAGCTAAACTTGAAAATTATATCGGCAGGATGATTGGCAGCGATATTTTTGACTTATCTACCGGAGAAATTTTCCTGACCCGAGGTACTATCTTTAGTGAAGAAGATATTGAAAGAGTAAAAGAAGCTGAAGTGGAGGTATTAAAGTTTGTTAAACAGGAAAAAACTCCCGAACAAAATCTTATTGTAAATACTCTTCAAAAAGATACTTCTACTTCAAAAGAAGAAGCTCTTTATTCAATTTATAGACAATTAAGAACTGGAGAAGCTCCTGATTTAGAAACCGCTGCACAATTAATTGATAAATTGTTTTTTAATGATAAGCGATATGATCTTGGTGAAGTTGGGCGTAACAGAATGAATAACAAATTAAAATTAGATATTCCCGAAACCACTACTGTTTTGACTAATCAAGATATTGTTGCGATAATGAAATATCTTATTGACTTAAAAAACGGTGATGTTCCGGTAGATGATATAGATCATTTGGGAAACAGAAGAATAAGAACAGTTGGTGAACAATTATCCCAACAACTAAATGTTGGTATGGCTCGTATGGCAAGGACAATAAAAGAGCGAATGAATATGAGAGATAATGAAAAATTTACTCCACAGGATTTAGTCAATGCTCGTACGATTTCAAGTGTTATAAATGCTTTCTTCGGAACAAACCAACTTTCACAATTTATGGATCAAACCAATCCTTTAGCTGAATTGACTCATAAGCGTAGGATGTCTGCTTTGGGTCCAGGCGGATTGACTCGTGAAAGAGCAGGATTTGAAGTTCGTGACGTTCATTATACTCATTATGGCAGATTATGTCCAATTGAAACACCAGAAGGACCAAATATCGGTCTTATATCATCACTTACTATTTATGCTCGTGTAAACAAATATGGATTTCTCGAAACACCTTATCGTAAAGTTGTCAAAGGTAAAGTAACTAACGAGGTTGAATATCTATCTGCTGAAAAAGAAGATAATTTTATTATAGCTCAGGCTAATGCACCAATAGATGAACAAGGACGATTTCTCAATGAGAGGGTTAAGTCAAGATTTAAGGGCGAGTTCCCTATAGTCCATCCGGAGGAAATTAATTATATGGATGTGGCTCCGTCTCAAATAGTTAGTGCAGCAGCAGCTCTTATTCCTTTCTTAGAACACGATGATGCTAATAGAGCTTTGATGGGTTCTAATATGCAGCGTCAGGCTGTTCCTCTTCTTAAACCAGAAGCTCCAATTGTCGGCACAGGTATGGAGGCTAAGCTTGCAAGAGATTCAAGATCTTTAATCATTGCTGAAGATGATGGAATTGTTAGTTATGTAGATTCAACAAAAGTGGTTGTAAAATATGATATCAATCCAAATAGTTTCGAAGCACTCACTAGTTTTAATGATACAAGAGAGGTTACTTATAATTTATTAAAATTCCAGGGTACAAACCAGGAAACTTGTATAAATCAAAAACCAATTGTAAAAGAAGGTCAAAGAATTAAAAAAGGTGAAGTAATTGCTGATGGAGCCGCAACTGATGGTGGCGAATTAGCATTAGGCAGAAATGTACTTGTTGCATTTATGCCTTGGCGAGGATATAACTTTGAAGATGCTATTATTATCAGCGAAAAAATTGTAAAGGAAGATGTTTATACTTCTATTCATATAGAAGAATTTGAATTGTCAGTTCGTGAGACAAAAAGAGGTGAGGAAGAACTAACCCGTGAAATTCCAAATGTAAGTGAAGAAGCAGTTAAAAATCTTGATGAAAACGGTGTGATAAGGGAAGGAGCTGTGGTTAAAGAAGGCGATATTCTTATTGGAAAGATTACCCCAAAAGGGGAAACAGATCCTACTCCCGAAGAAAAATTATTAAGAGCAATCTTTGGAGATAAAGCCGGCGATGTTAAAGATGCCTCTTTGAGAGCTTCACCAGGCCTTCGTGGTACAGTCATTAAAACCAGATTGTTCAGTAGGAAGAAAAGAGATGGTGAATCCAAAAAGCACGAAAAAGCTATTTTCGATCAGTTAGAAAAAGAATATAATAATAAATTAAATCAGCATTATAATAAACTTGTTGAAAAACTAACAAAAATTACTGAGGGGCATACCACTACCAGTATTAGAGACCTTGATGGAAGTCTTGTATTAAGAAGTGGAACACTCATAAAGTCTAATACATTTTCCGATATGGAAGATGTAACTAAGTTAGATTATACCGCTGATTGGTTTGAATCGAAAAAAATAAATAATATGATTTCTACTTTATTCAGAAATTATTTTGATATTAAATCTGATATTGAAGAAGAATACAAAAAGGAAAAAATTAAAATCCAAAGCGGCGATGAATTACCTCCGGGAATAGTTCAACTTGCCAAAGTCTATGTAGCTAAAAAAAGAAAACTCACAGTAGGCGATAAAATGTCAGGACGGCACGGTAATAAAGGTGTTGTCGCCAAGATTGTTCCAGTTGAAGATATGCCGTTTTTAGCAGATGGAACTCCTGTTGACATTATATTAAATCCTCTTGGCGTTCCTTCAAGAATGAACTTAGGTCAATTATATGAAACTGTTTTAGGATGGGTAGGCAAAAAAATGGGAGTAAAATTTGCTACTCCAATTTTTGATGGCGCTACTTTAGAAGATGTGGAAAAATATTTGGAAAAAGCTGGAATTGATCCCGGTTCAAAAACAGATTTATATGATGGAAGAACTGGTGAAAAATTCCATCAAAAAGTTACTTGCGGTTATATTTATATGCTTAAACTTAGTCACTTGGTTGATGATAAAATTCACGCAAGGTCAATTGGTCCATACTCTCTTATTACTCAACAACCCTTGGGTGGAAAGGCTCAGTTTGGCGGTCAAAGATTTGGAGAAATGGAAGTTTGGGCATTAGAAGGTTATGGAGCATCACATATATTACAAGAGATTCTTACTGTTAAAAGTGATGATGTTAATGGTAGAGCCAAAGTCTATGAAGCTTTGGTTAAAGGCGAAAATTTACCTGAGCCTAATATTCCGGAAGCATTTAACGTTATGATTAAAGAATTACAGGGTCTCGGATTAGAATTGAAAATAAATTAAATGCGTTTTTAACGTATAAGAATTTAGGAGAAATTTAACAATGGCATTCAAAGTTCAAGAAAGTTTAATAAAAGATATAAATTACATAACTCTCAGTTTAGCCAGTCCTGATGACATACTCAATAGGTCACACGGAGAAGTTACAAAACCAGAAACAATCAATTATAGAACATTCAGACCAGAAAAAGATGGACTGTTTTGTGAAAAGATCTTCGGTCCAACCAGAGATTGGGAGTGTTATTGTGGAAAATATAAAAGAATCAGATACAAAGGAATAATCTGCGATCGTTGTGGTGTTGAGGTTACTCAAAAAAGTGTTAGAAGAGAAAGAATGGGACACTTAGCTTTAGCTGTTCCAATTGTTCATATCTGGTTTTTCAAAACACAACCCTCTAAAATTGGTAATATAATTGGTATTAGTCTAAAAGAGTTGGAGAAAGTTGTTTATTATGAATCTTACCTGGTTCTCAATCCTGGTCCTACAGGTTTAAAGCGACTCGACCTCATTTCTGAAGAGCAGTATTATGAAGTGTTAAATTCTCTTCCCGATGGAAATGAAAAACTTGATGATGAAGACCCAAGAAAATTTGTAGCGAGAATTGGTGGAGATGCAGTTAAAGAAATTCTAAAGAAAACTAATATAGAACAACTCGCATCATCATTACGCGAACAATTAAACACAGAAACATCTCAACAAAAGAAAGCTGACATATTAAAGCGTTTAAGAGTAATTGAATCATTTAAAGAAGAAGAAAACAAGATTCCTAATAAGCCTGAATGGATGGTTCTAAGTTACATTCCAGTAATTCCCCCTGAATTAAGACCTCTCGTTCCATTGGAAGGCGGAAGATTTGCTACAAGTGATCTTAATGATTTATACAGAAGAGTTATTATAAGAAATAATAGATTAAAACGTCTGATGGATATCAAAGCCCCTGAAGTCATTTTGAGAAATGAAAAAAGAATGCTTCAGGAAGCAGTTGATGCTTTGTTTGATAACTCAAGAAGAGGTAGTGCTGTAAGAAGCGATAACAACAGACCTTTGAAATCGCTTAGTGATATGTTGAAAGGAAAGCAGGGTCGTTTCAGACAAAACTTGCTTGGTAAAAGAGTAGATTATTCTGGCAGATCAGTAATCGTTGTAGGACCTGAACTTAAACTTCATCAGTGTGGATTGCCTAAGGATATGGCTGTAGAACTCTTTAAGCCATTTATAATTCGAAAACTTATTGAAAGAGGTCATAATAAAACTGTTAAAAGTGCAAGAAAGGTTGTAGATAGAAAAGACCCGATTATCTGGGAAATTTTAGCAAAGATTATAGAAGGTCATCCAGTTTTATTGAACAGAGCTCCTACTTTACATAGATTAGGAATTCAAGCTTTTCAACCAATATTGATAGACGAAAAAGCTATTCAATTGCATCCGATGGTTTGTACAGCTTTCAATGCTGACTTCGATGGTGATCAGATGGCTGTGCATGTTCCATTATCCTACGAAGCTCAACTTGAAGCTATTTTGTTGATGCTTAGTAGTCATAATATTCTTTCACCACAGAATGGTAGTCCAATTGTTCTTCCAACTCAGGATATAGTATTAGGTTGTTACTATCTAACAAAAATGAGAGAGGGAGATAAAGGAGAAGGAATGCAATTTCCTTCAACAGATGAAGTAATAATTGCTTACGATACCGGAGTAGTTGGTCTTCATGCAAAAATAAAAGTCAGAATAGATGGACAACTTGTCGAAACAACAGTTGGAAGAGTGATTTTCAACCAAATTGTCCCAAAAGAATTGGGCTTTATTAATCAGCTTCTTGTAAAGAAGAATTTTAGCTCTTTAATTGGTAAAATGTTTATGAAGCTTGGTAATAAAGTTACAGCTAAATTCCTTGATGATTTAAAGGATATTGGTTTTAAATATGCTTCACTCTGTGGTATTTCAATTAGTTTTACTGATATGGTGGTTCCTGAGGAAAAAGAAAAACTAATTGATATTGCTAATAAAAAAGTGGAATCAATTTTAAATGAACACGAAATGGGTGTAATTACTGATGCGGAAAGATATAATAAAATAATAGATGTATGGACTCATACAACAAACAATGTTTCAAGAGCTCTCATTGAAAAAATTAAACAACACAATCAAGGTTTTAATTCTCTTCATATGATGGTTGACTCTGGTGCAAGAGGCTCGCAGGAACAGGTTAGACAGTTAGCCGGTATGAGGGGATTGATGATGAAACCTCAGAAATCTTTGACTGGACAAGCTGGCGAAATCATTGAAAATCCCATTGTTGCAAATTTCAAAGAAGGTCTTTCTGTGCTTGAGTATTTTATCTCTACGCACGGTGCAAGAAAAGGTCTGGCTGATACTGCTCTAAAAACTGCTGATGCTGGTTATCTTACAAGAAGATTAGTAGATGTTGCTCAAGATGTAATCATCTCAGAAATTGATTGTGGAACCATTATGGGTATAGAGGTTAAAGCATTAAAAGACGTAGAAGAAGAAAGAGAACCTCTTTCAGAAAGAATTTCTGGTAGAGTAGCTCAAGAAGATGTTTATGATCCAAAGACCGAAGAGCTTATTATTTCTGCAGGAGAAATGATTACTGACGAAATTGCTGAAAAAATAGAAGATGCTAATATTGACAGTGTTTTTATTAGAACTGTTTTAACTTGTGAATCTAAAAGAGGTGTTTGTGCAAAATGTTATGGAAGGAATTTAACAACCGGTAAATTGGTTGAAGTTGGTGAAGCCGTAGGAATAATTGCTGCTCAGTCAATTGGTGAACCCGGAACTCAGCTGACTCTTAGAACTTTTCACTTGGGAGGAACCTCCTCTCGTATTGCTTCTCAATCTCAATTAGAGACGAATATAGAAGGATACATAAGATTTGACAAAATTCAATTTGTAGAAAAGAGAATAAAAAACCCTCTTGGAGGTAATGACATTGTTACAAAAGTTGTTATTGGCAGAAGAGGTGTAATAGAATTAATAGATGAAAACCATAGACAAATTAAAAAATACGACGTTCCGTATGGAGCTGAACTTTTAGTAAATGAAGGTGATTTTGTTAAAAAAAGACAACCACTTTTCAATCACGACCCATATAATTCAGTGGTTGTTTCTGATATCAGTGGTATTGTAAAATATGTTGACTTAATAGAAGGAATAACGCTTCAGCAAGTAACCGATGAACAAACTCTTCACGTACAAAAAGTGGTTATTGAATCGAAAGATAAAACCCTAACACCAAGTATTTTAATTGAAAGTTCATCAGGTGAAATAAAATCTTTCAACCTACCGATTAGGTCATTTATAAGTGTTGATGAGGGAGAAACAATATCGGCAGGTACAGTTTTAGCAAAAATTTCTAAACAGACAGCAAAGAGTAGAGATATTACTGGTGGCTTACCAAGAGTAACAGAACTGTTTGAAGCCAGAAGTCCACACGACCCGGCAATAGTTTCAGAAATAGAAGGTATAGTAAAATTTGGTGTCAGGAAAAAAGGCACAAGAGAAATTATTGTTAGTGCCGCAGATGGTTCTGATGAAAAACGTTATAGCGTACCGCTTCAAAAACATATTTTAGTTCAGGAAGGAGACGAGATTCCAGCAGGTGAAAAAATAACAGATGGACCTGTTAATCCTCACAATATCCTTGCAATTAAAGGTACGAATGCTGTTCAAGAATATTTAGTTAATGAAATACAGGAAGTATATCGTCTTCAGGGTGTAAAAATTAATGATAAACATATTGAAGTAATTGTAAGACAAATGTTGCAGAAAGTTAAAGTGGTAAGTTCTGGTGATACAAAACTTCTTGAAGAAGACCTTGTTGATAAAGTGAAATTTATTGAAGAAAATGAACGAATAAGTAACTTACTTTATATTGTTGATAAAGGTGATTCAAAGTTCAAGAATGGACAGTTAGTATCCAAAACGAAAATTAGAGAAATTAATAGCGATTTAAAGAAAAAGGGTAAAAAAGAAATTGTAACTCGTGAAACAGAGCCAGCAACATTTGAAAATATTTTGCTTGGAATTACTTCTGCGGCTCTTTCAACTGAGAGTTGGTTATCTGCTGCGTCCTTCCAGGAAACTACAAAAGTTCTTGCGAATGCGGCTATAGAAGCTAAAACTGATCACCTTAATGGATTAAAGGAAAATATTGTTATGGGACACTTAATTCCAGCAGGTACCGGTTTAAAGAAATATCGCAATATCATTTTAGGTGAAAAAGAGCAACAGGAAATAAAAGAACACAAAGAAGTCAATGAGGTTAAACAATAAATCTAAACGGTTATAATTTTATTTAAAAAATAATTAGCGTTACAAAAATTGTGTAAAGAGGAGTAGAAAAAAAGAGAGCGTTTACCTAAATAAGCAATAAAAAAATAAGGAGGTAAACGCCCTATGAATCGTGCAAGCGAAAATAAAGTAAAATTCCA
>Ga0308414_1002332_pt1 | contig 12375 bp, 12 predicted proteins | sample HotsprSampleOS50_FD_205667 | JGI IMG/M metagenome (GOLD analysis project Ga0308414, IMG submission 205667) | Hot spring phototrophic mat microbial communities from Octopus Spring, Yellowstone National Park, Wyoming, United States - 20090730_OS50 ... | reverse complement strand
TGTAGCTTCTTTGAATTTTTCTTCCGCCTCTTTGTTTCCTTTATTTTTATCGGGATGATATTTTATAGCTAACTGACGATAAGCTTTTTTGATCTCTTCGTCAGTAGCATTTTTAGAAACTCCGAGAATTTCGTAATAAGATTTCTCTGCCATAGATTATTTTTTGTCGTCTACAACAGTATAATCAGCATCTACTACTTTTTCCCCACTAGAACTTTCTGAACTAGTAGTTCCTGAATTTGAATTGGTTCCACTTGTGGCACCAGCTTGTGAATAGATTGCACTTCCAATTTTATTTGCAGTTTTAGAAAGTGAATCTCTAACAGACTTAAGTCTTTCTAGATCTTCAGAACCTACAGCTTCTTTAGCTCGTTTAATTTCATCTTCAGCTAGTTGTTTATCTGCAGAAGAAATTTTATCTTTGGCATCTTCTAAAGTTTTTTCTAGTGTATAAATTAAGTTTTCAATATCGTTTCTAGCTTCAGCAACTTCCCTAGCTCGCTTGTCAGCAGCTGCATTTGCTTCAGCTTCTTTTACCATTCTTTGAATTTCTTCTTCTGAAAGACCTGAAGCAGATTCAATACGAATTTTTTGCTCTTTTCCAGTTCCAAGGTCTTTAGCTGAAACATGTACAATTCCATTTGCATCTATATCAAATGTAACTTCAATTTGAGGTACACCTTTAGGGGCTGGAGGAATTCCTACTAAGTCAAATCTACCTAAAGTTCGGTTATCCCTTGCCATTTCTCTTTCCCCTTGCAAGACATGGATAGATACGGCAGTTTGATTATCTGCTGCAGTACTAAAAATTTGAGTTTTCTTAGTAGGAATAGTAGTATTTCTCTCAATTAGTCTTGTCATAACTCCACCTAAGGTTTCAATTCCAAGAGAAAGTGGGGTTACATCTAAGAGCAATACATCAGTTACTTCCCCAGCTAATACTCCTCCTTGAATAGCTGCTCCGGCTGCTACTACTTCGTCGGGATTGACAGATTTGTTTGGCTCTTTTCCAAAAAGTTCCCTTACTAAGTCTTGTACAGCAGGGATTCTAGTTGAACCACCTACCAAGATAACTTCATCAATATCTTTTGCTGTTAAACCTGCATCCCTGAGTGCATTTAGACAAGGTATTCTAGTTTTTTCTACTAAGTGCTTTGTCAATTGATCAAACTTAGCACGAGTTAAGGTCATATCTAAATGTTTAGGACCAGAAGCATCAGCAGTAATAAAGGGTAAATTGATTTGAGTAGATAGAGAACCAGAAAGCTCAATTTTAGCTTTTTCTGCTGCTTCTTTTAATCTTTGAAGAGTGTTCTTATCTTGACTAATGTCAATTCCTGTTTGTTTTTTAAACTCATCTATAAGCCAGTCAATAATTACTTGATCAAAGTCATCTCCACCTAAATGGGTATCTCCATTAGTAGACTTAACTTCAAAAACACCATCACCTAACTCTAAGATAGAAATATCAAAAGTTCCTCCTCCTAAATCGTAAACAGCAATTTTTGCATTAGATTTCTTTTTATCAAAACCATAAGCTAAGGCTGCTGCAGTTGGCTCGTTGATAATTCTTTCTACTTCTAAACCTGCAATTCTACCAGCATCCTTTGTCGCCTGACGTTGCTCATCATTAAAGTAAGCTGGAACAGTAATGACAGCTTTTTTAACTGGATGACCCAAGTAATCTTCTGCAGTTTTTTTCATTTTCATGAGTACTCTTGCAGAAATTTCTTGAGGTGTAAACTCACCTGCAATGGTTTCAAATTTTACACCATCATTCCCTGAACGAATGACTTTATAAGGAACATTTTTTATTTCCTCTGTAACTTCATGATAACGTCTACCAATAAAACGTTTTGCAGAGCGGATAGTATTGGCAGCATTTGTAATTGCTTGGTTTTTTGCAAATTGACCTACTAAGGTTTCACCCTTAGGAGTAAATGCCACAATAGAAGGAGTAGTTCTTGAGCCTTCAGAGTTTTGAATAACAACAAAGTCCCCTCCTTCCATGACAGCTACACATGAGTTTGTAGTTCCTAAATCAATTCCTATAATTTTTTCTTTAGACATTTTTGTTCCTCCTTATTAAATTTTTGGTTTACCCACTTTTACCATTGCTGGACGAAGTGGAAATTTTTCATTGTTTTCTTGAAACTGATAGCCTGTTCGATAAACTTCTAAAACAATTTCCTCGTTTATATCTTCCCTTTCTTCAGAAGCAATAGCTTCCATTAAAGATGGATCAAAAGGTTTACCTAAAGCCTCAACAACTTGAATTCCTTCCTTTTCCAACGTTGAGCGAAATTCATTGAGTATCATCTTAACTCCATCTAAGAAAGGTTGAACCTCTGGAGATGGATTTGGGACAATAACTCGCTCAAGGTTATCCAAAGGAGTTAATATTTTTAAAACAAAATTTTTTACAGACTCACGTTTTATACTTGCATATTCCATAGCTGTTCTTCGTTTTAAGTTTTGAAAATCAGCTACTGACCTAGCCCATGAGTCCTTTAAATTTGCATTTTCATCTTGTAATTTTTTTATTTCCTCCTTTAAAAGTGCTACTACACTTTCTAAAGAAGTTTGCCCTTCTTGAGATGGTTTTTCTGTAGTTTCATCTAAATTAGCATTAGCTTCACCAGATAAATCTACAGGTTTGGCTTCGTTTCCCGTTGTTTGGGTCCCGTCTAACACCATCTTTTCATTTTCACTCATTTTTCCTCCTCAATTACTAATTCGTGTAATCATTTCTGAAACTAACTTAGAAGTAAATTCTACTAAAGGTAGAGCCTTATTATAGTGCATTCGCTGGGGCCCTAAGATTCCCATAGAACCAATTCTTTTTTCCCCCATACGATAACTAGTTGCAATAATACTCATACCTTGCATACGTTCATCGTCTTCACTTCCAATTTGGGTCACTACTCCATCAGCCATAATGTATCTGCGAAACATCTCTCTCAATAAATTTTTGTCTTCCAAAAGTGCAAACAAAGATTCTAAATTTACATCTTGATCATCTCGAAATTTATTGACTAAATTTTGAAGTCCATCTACATATATTTCAACTTCACTTTTAGACTCCATCATAAATACAGTTTTTAATACATCTGCTACAGATAAGAAATCTTCAGGCCCATCTTTTTTTCGTTTTAGTTCTTCAATGAGATGAGCAATCTCTTGAAGTTCTTTTCCCATAAGATTTTGATTTAAATATTTAGAAATTTGATATAAAGATTCTTGAGCAATATTTCCATCTACAAAAATATTTTTGTGAATTACCGAACCAGAACGAGTAACTACAATTACTAAAATTTCATCTCCACTTACATGAATCAGTTCAATGTGTTTTAGAGTATCGAAACTTCTTTCAGGTGCAACAACAATTCCAGCGTTAGACGAAAGCAAAGACAGAACCCTACAAGTAGCAGTTAAAATTTGATCTAGTCGCAATTGATTTCGCAAGTACTCTTCTTGAATTCTTTGCTTTTCTCTTATAGTTAATTCATATAGGATAATTAAATTATCTACATATACTTTATAGCCAAGTTGGGTAGGAACTCTACCTCCCGAGAAGTGCTTAGAGTTAATTAGACCTGCTTCTTCTAAATCTCGAAATACATTTCTAATGGTAGCAGGTGACAATCCTAAGTTGTGTCTCTGACATAAGGTTTTGGAACCTACTGGACGATTTTCTTGGACAAAATCCTCAATTAGAGCTTTGAGTATCAATCTATGCCTAGGGGATAGTTCCAATTTTCATCTCCTTTTTTAGCACTCAAACTTTTAGAGTGCTAAATTATTAAAAAAGTTTCTCATACCTGTTTTTTTTAGTCAATTCAAAAAAAAAAAAATTGTAAAACAAGAAAGAACATAATTTAATTCATTTTTAAAAAAAGAAATGAGGCAAACAATGGATTTCCTCCTGAACCTATTTCAAAATGACCCTAAACTTTTAGAAAAAATTTCAATCCCAATCACTTGTGCTTTTGTAGGTTGGTCTACCAATTGGGTAGCTGTAGAAATGATTTTTAAGCCTATAAATTTTATAGGAATTTGGAAAATTGGCTGGCAGGGTATTATTCCACATCATGCCATAAAAATGAGTAAGATGATTACTGAAATTCTTACTAAAAAACTCATGACTCCTCGTGAACTTTATAACAGGGTAGACCCAAAAATTATAAATGAAGAAATTAGAGATTTAATTCAAAAAAAATCTGCAGAGATAGTAGAAGACATCATTAAAGGAGAAAATCCTGATTTGTGGAAAGTGATGCCTGAACCTCTCAAAAGAGGAATTGAGGCTACTATTGCAGAAGAAATTCCAAAACAAATTATTGAAGTTTATAAATCTTACGGAGATGATTTAGACTCTGTTTTAGAATTTGAAGAAGTAGTAAAAGGTGCTCTTTCTGGAAGTAACGTTAAGGTTCTTATTGAAATTTTTAAGCGATGTGGTGGTCCTGAATTTCGCTTTATTATTGTATCTGGAATTTATTTTGGGTTTTTAATTGGACTTATTCAACTGACTTTTCTTTCTATTTTGGGACAATGGTGGACCTTTCCAATAATGGGTGTTGTAGTTGGATATTTGACAAACTGGTTAGCTTTACAGATGATCTTTCGTCCCCTAGAGCCAAAAAAATTTATTTTCTTTAGTTATCAAGGTCTCTTCTTAAGAAGGCAAGAAGAAGTTTCTAAGGAACTTGCAAATATTATTGCAAATAAAGTTCTCAATACTGAAAATCTCATTCGTCTGATTTTTAAGGGTAAGGGTGGAGACTTACTTGTAAAACTTGTATTAGATAATGCTTATAAAGGTGTTGAAAATATTATGAAAGAGAAAGCACCTATAGCACCTATTTTACTTGGCTCTGAAAAAACTCAAATTATAAAAATGAAAGTAGCTGATAAAATTGTAGGAATTATTCCTGAAGTAGCAGATAGAATTCAATACTATATTACTGATACTTTAAAAATTGAAGCCACTGTAAACGAAAGATTAGCTAAACTACCTAAAGCACAATTTGAAGACATCTTACATTCAGTTTTTAAAGAAGATGAAATGACGTTAATTTTACTTGGAGCTTTTTTAGGTGGGATGGTAGGTTTATTACAAGCTACTTTAGTTATCGATCCTAGTCAGTTACCTGAATTTTTAAGGTAGAAGCAAGTAAAGTACTTATTGGACTGGTGAAATTTTGTAAGAAAAAAGATTTCTTAGACTACCGCCTTAAATTTTTTATAAAAGGATTTTTGATTGTTTTAATTGATTTAAAAAATATTTATTGAATATAAAAATATTTACTAAATTTAAAGACTTGCAATCTTTGTTTTTGTATTGACATAAGTATATTAGTGTATTCTAATAATATAATATTATTTTATTTTTACTTTCTAACTTTTAAGATATACTTGTAGCTACTTTATTTTTTACAAAAAAATTCTTAGAATTAAAATTTTTTTATGAAAATATTCAAAATTTCAAACTAAGTAGTAAGTTTTTGTTCCATATAGAATAAGGAGAATTTTTTATGATAAGCTATTTTCACCGTAGGCATGACAAAAAAGTAGATTTAAAAGAATTTAAAAGATCCACTGTTTCAACCTTACTAATTCCAAAACACTTGGTGGAGAAGTTGGATTTGGTTATTCCTTACTCAGAAAATTCTAAAATTAAAAGGAAGTCTTATAAGTTGAAAGAGGGTTTGAAAAAGCTTTTAGAGAAGTATAGAGGTTTGCTTGCTCGGGGATATTTGCCGTTTCAAGAGAAACCGAAGTTGACTTACCAGGAAAAAGGGTTAGAGTTGCAAAAATTTTGCTTTAGGGCGGAGGATGCAGATTGGTTTGAGTTGGGGATTCTTGCTTATGGGTGTGGAGTTTCCCGGTGTTGGTTATTTAGCTTTTTAGTAGAGTTGGACTTGTCGTTGATGGGAGAATTTATAGACCGAGCAAGGGAGATATTTGGAGTTACTTCAGCCGATGTCAGTAGGCCGAGGCTAATTCAGCAAATTTTTGGTAAACGACGGTTTATACACAGGATTTTACACTTTCGATTGTAACAAAAAAGCCTAAAACTACAAAAAAGCTATTTGCTTTTTAAACAAACTCAGACTAACTACAAAATCCTCTACTCAACTATTGTCCTCAACATTCAGCCTAACTCATAGAATTTAACTTCTTACTCCTCATATTTTCAGCACAAATTAATAGCTATGCTTTTTTGATTTAAACAAACTTATAGGGAAAAAATATAATTAATTCTAGTCATTCAATTATAAAAATACCAAAAAAACTTTGATTGATCTTTTTATAATTTAAATTTATCTAATAGTTAAAGGGAGAAAAAATGCTTGATATTTCAACCATAGTTATTACGTATGTGATGCAAGTTTTAGTGGTGCAGTTTCTTTTTCCAAAAATCAAGGGACTTAAGATAAGAGAAGATTGGATTGATTCTGCAATTATTGTTTTGATATTTTCTGTTTCAAACTATGTTTTACGAACTATTTTAGTAAAGTTTACTTTAGGACTAGCTGCGGTAGTTTATTACTTGACGTTAGGTATTTTGGGGCTCTTATTAGATGCTGTAATTCTTTTGGGAATTTCTCATTTTCTTCCCGACAAGCTCAAGGTAGATAGTTTTTGGTCTGCTTTGTCAGGAGGGATTTTATTAGTTGTAACAAGTTTTATTTTTTAAGGAGGAGATTATGCCCATTTATGAATATAAATGTGAATCATGTGGAAAAAAACTAGAAGTATTACAAACTTCTCTAGAACCTTATAAATCCTGTAGTCAAGTTTGCGATTGTAATCAAAATGGTGTAATTACAAAACTAGTCTCTAGTTTTGCTTTTATGGGAGATTCAAGCTCAGCAGATAATTTTATGAATAAACAATATGAGTCTGCTAATAGTGAACACAGTTGTAGTTGTTTTGGAACTTCTTCTTGTCCCGAAGCTAACTATATTCGTTCGAAATATGGCTTGGATTAATTAAACCTACAATAATTCCAAGTGAAACTCTTTAGAATAAAAAAATAACAATAAAAAAGTTCTTGTAGAAATAACTTTTTTAATTAAAAATTAATTAATGAATTTAAGGTAAAAACTCATCTACGGTGAAGTTTTGTAAGGAAAAAAGATTTTTCTAAGACTACCTCTCGAAGTGATTTTTTACAAAAAGTTTTATTTTTATTATTTCAAATTGTGTCAATAAATATTTATTGAATATATAAAACTAAAAAAGACATTGAAGATTAGTTTTATAAGATAATGATTAATAAAAGCAAATCTAGGATTTATTAGCTTCTTATATTAGTAATTATATTCATTAAATTATTTTATAAGTAAATGAAAAATTGTCTTGATAATATTTTTAACTAGATTTTAACTCTAATATAATTAAATATTCATGCTTTTACATAATCATACTATTTACAGAGAAAGTACTTGCTTTAGCGGTTAGAGAATACTTTATAATTTTTAAATGAAAATTTAGGGATAGTAAACATTAAAAAATGTATTGTTTTACTCCATTAAAGAAAAAAATTTAATAATAGGACAAGATGTGAAGATATATATTTTGCTAGGACATCCAGACAGTGAAAGCTTTAACGGAAGAATATTTCAAACTTATCTAAGTAAAGCATTACAGTATGGTCATGAAGTTCGCCATCAACAAATAGGACAAATGAAATTTGATCCAATTTTATGGAAAGGTTATAAGGCAATTCAAGAGTTAGAACCCGACTTAAAAACTGCTCAAGAAAATATTTTATGGTGTGAAAAATGGGTAATTATTTATCCAATATGGTGGGGATCTATGCCTGCAATACTCAAAGGTTTTTTTGATAGAACCCTGTATTCTGGATTTGCCTATAAATACCACACGACAGATCCTTTTTGGGATAAACTTTTAAAGGGACGTAGTGCGGATCTAATTACAACCTGTGATGCTCCAAAATGGTGGATTTGGTGGAAATATCGCAACAGTGACTTAAACTCTATTAAACGAGCTACACTGGAATTTTGTGGTTTTAAACCTGTAAGGGTAATGCGAATTGACCGATTGCGTTATAAAAATGATTTAGAAAGAAATAAAATTTTGTTAAAAGTTAGTAAGTTTGTTACTAATATTTAAAAAATTAACTATTTAGTAAGTGAAGCTATAAAAAGGTGTAATTTAATTGTAAATTATAAAAATTCTTGGCTTAACTTCTTATTATAGTCTATAGTTTGGGAACTTATATAAAAACTGCTTTTTTCGATGAAAAAACTGGATTTTTTCTAAGAGACTTCATTCTAATATTAATTTTGAAGATTATTAATAGCTTCTCAAAGAGATTTATTTGTCCCATAGATCTCTTGTTAATAAATAATTTTATTTTTGTATACATTTTTTATCTTTTAAACTTTTTTTATTGAGTTTTTTAGAAGTTCCCCATTATTTAAAATACTAGAAACTTATTATCTAATACAAGTCAAGCTATTTTTTAAGTAGCAAATTCTTTCAGAACTTACCCCCATTATCACAAATGCTAAAGAGTCCTTCTCGTTTAGAAAGAAATAAATTCATTTCAAAAAGACTGTAATCACATCAAAAGAGATAATTTCTTTTAACACTCTAAAAAGTAATCATTCTAATAACTTCCAAAATCTGCCCATTCTTAAACACTCTTAAAATATTTCAAAATACAAATTTTTTAAAAAAATCTTATTTTTTTAGCACTCTTTTTCGTATAGTGCTTGACTTTTTTTGGGTATGTTTTTATAATGGACATAAAACTTAGCACTCTAATAAGTAGAGTGATAAAAATCAAGTAATTAAAAAAGGAGATTACTGATATGGCCATAAAACCTTTAGGAGATCGAGTTTTAATTGAACCTAAAAAAGAAGCTGAAGAAAAAATTGGAAGCCTTTACGTTCCCGACACTGCTAAAGAAAAACCTCAAGAAGGCAAAGTAGTAGCAGTAGGCTCTGGTCGGTATGAAGACGGAAAACTAGTTCCTTTAGAAGTAAAGGTAGGTAACACCGTGCTCTATGGAAAGTACGCTGGTACTGAAATTAAGCAAGGTGGAAAAGAATACTTAATCGTTCGCGAAAGTGACATTTTAGCAATTGTTGAATAGGAGGAAAATATGGCAAAAATTATAGAATACAACGAAGAAGCAAGAAGAAAGCTATTAAATGGAGTAAACAAACTTGCTAATGCAGTAAAGGTAACTTTAGGTCCTAAGGGAAGAAACGTAGTTATTGATAAAAAGTTTGGTTCCCCAACTATTACAAAAGATGGGGTGACTGTTGCAAAAGAAATTGAGCTCGAAGACCATATTGAAAACATGGGAGCTCAAATGGTCAAAGAAGTTTCAACTAAGACCAACGATGTGGCAGGAGATGGAACTACTACTGCTACTATTCTAGCTCAAGCTATCATAGTCGAAGGACTTAAAAACGTTACAGCTGGTGCCAACCCAATGGCTCTCAAACATGGAATTGATAAGGCTGTAAATGCTGCTGTTGAGTTCATCAAAAAGAAAGCTGTCAAGATTGAAAATAAGCAAGACATAGCAAATGTAGCTACCATTTCAGCTAACAATGACAAAGAAATTGGAAATTTAATTGCAGATGCAATGGACAAAGTTGGTAAGGATGGGGTAATCACAGTTGAAGAAGCTAAATCTATTGAGACTACTTTAGATGTAGTAGAGGGAATGCAGTTTGACCGTGGTTATATTTCTCCTTACATGGTGACCGATGCAGAAGCCATGACTGCAACTTTAAATGATCCATACATACTCATCTATGATAAGAAGATTTCTTCTATGAAAGATCTTCTTCCTATTCTTGAAAAAGTTGCTCAAAGTGGTAAGCCTCTTCTAATCATAGCTGAAGAAGTCGAAGGAGAAGCCTTAGCTACTATTGTAGTAAACACTTTAAGAAAAACTATTTCTTGCGTAGCTGTAAAAGCTCCCGGATTTGGAGACCGAAGAAAAGCTATGCTAGAAGATATAGCTATCCTCACCGGTGGACAAGTAATCAGCGAAGATTTAGGAATGAAATTAGAAAATGCTGATCTTAGAACATTAGGAAAAGCTAATAAAGTAATTGTAGAAAAAGAAAACACTACCATCATTGAGGGAAAAGGCTCTACAAAAGACATACAAGGAAGAATTGCTCAAATTAAAAAACAAATTGAAGAAAGTACTTCCGAGTATGACAAAGAAAAACTCCAAGAACGTCTGGCTAAATTAGCTGGTGGAGTTGCTGTCATTCATGTAGGAGCTGCTACTGAAGTAGAAATGAAAGAGAAAAAAGCCCGTGTAGAAGATGCTCTTTCAGCTACTCGTTCTGCTGTAGAAGAAGGAATTGTAGCAGGTGGAGGACTTACTTTACTACGTGCTCAAGAAGCAGTTAAAGCTCTTAGTTTAGAGGGAGATGAAAAGACAGGAGCTCAAATTGTATTACGTGCTTTAGAAGAACCAATTAGAATGATTTCTAATAACGCTGGTTTAGAAGGCTCTGTAGTTGTAGAAGAAGCTCGTAGAAAAGAAGGTAACATAGGATTTAACGCTCTAACTATGGTCTGGGAAGACCTCATTAAAGCAGGAGTAGTAGATCCAGCAAAAGTAGTTCGCTCAGCACTACAAAATGCTGCTTCCATAGGCTCTATGATCCTGACAACTGAAGTAACTGTTACAGATAAGCCTGAACCAAAAGAAAACAACCCAGCAATGGGAGGAATGGGTGGAGGAGGAATGGGTGGAATGATGTAATCTATTAAGATACACCCACAATCCTCAAAAAAGGAGGCGGACTTTAAGTTCGCCTCTTTTTTTATTTATACTCTTCTAACATTTTTCTTCTAGCATACATTTCAGCTTCTTGTTGACCTAAGTTTTGAATACGAAATTCTGTAAGTTTTTTTTGGAGTTCTTCTGGCTTTAGTTTTGAATTTTCTTTTAAAAAGTTAGCTTCTTTTTGTTCGTAGTCAGAAATTTTTTTCCTGTACTCCTCTTCTTCTTTTTGGACTTGTGCAATTCTCTGTGCACCTTCTTTTCCAAAATATTTTTCTTGAATTTTACGAATTTGTGCTTCTTTTTGTTCTGGACTTAAGCTCGAAAGTTCCTTTTCTCTTAAAGTAAGTTCCATTTGGTAGTGGTCGAATTTTTCTTCACGAGAGACCATTGCTTCATAAAAACTACCATAAATCTTCTTTTTTAATTTTTCATACTCTTTAACTTTCTGTTCTCCTTTCATATTTTTAGTTTTATCAATAAATTCTTTCGACTCTCTCATGAACTCTACTTGGGCTTCTTCCATCCCAAAAACTAGTTCTGCTTCCTCTGGTTTAAAGTGTTCTCTACGTAATTTCTTTAACTCTTCGTAAGATTCTTCAAAACTACTACCTTCTTTTTTAGGACGGCGAACAAGTTCTGCTTCATATTCAAAGTATTGAAGAAACAACTTTTTTACTTCTTCATTTCCGGGGGGAGGAAATTTTTCATCAATCCAGCTTAAGATCATATTATTGCACTGGACAATAGTAGAATCAGATGGGCATTTTTCTCTTAAGGCCCAAAGTTCCCAAATAAAATTAATTTTTCCAGTACGTAAGGCATCTGTAAATTCATTTGCATTTGAAAAAGAGTTGTTATCAAAAATTGAAACATAATTTTCCATCCCAAAATTACTCATATTTTTTGAAAAGTTATCAATTTTTTTATAATCCTTTAAGCTAAGTTCTTCACTCGACGTAGAAGAAAGTTTTTCTTTTTTTACAAAAAATATCCAACTTAAAACAAACAAAATTCCTAATCCAAACCCAATTAAAATATATTTTTTTGAATTCATTGTAAAATCCTTTTAGAAGCATTTTAAAAAAAATAAGCTACATAGCTAAAAAAACCTATATAGCTTCTTAGGAAAAAACTTATTGTAATGCTTTAGCGTTAGTTGCTATTGCTAAATACCAACCTGTTACATTAAAAAAGTTTTGTCCTGTCCATTCAAAGTTAGTTGCCTGTAAATGATCAATTCCCGTTGCATACCAGTTAGCAGAAGGCTCACCTTTCCAGCTTCCCCAAGCTTGAGAAGTAAATGGAACGACACCATCATTAGCTCCACCTAATCCATAGTATACCTGCCCAAGTAATTGGGTAAGTTGGAGCCATAAGAGGATGTTGTATAGGATCAGCCCAAGCCATTTTAGAACCATAGGAATAGTATTTTATTCCACTTACATTGGGAGTAGCAGTGTTGAAGGTCTTGAGGTAATTTACAATTAAAGACTTAGCCATTTCTATAGCATCTTGAAGTCTATCATCTCTGTAGATAAGCTTAGCTAGGGTAGAGAGAACTAAATTCACAGAA
>Ga0308414_1002329_pt1 | contig 12384 bp, 14 predicted proteins | sample HotsprSampleOS50_FD_205667 | JGI IMG/M metagenome (GOLD analysis project Ga0308414, IMG submission 205667) | Hot spring phototrophic mat microbial communities from Octopus Spring, Yellowstone National Park, Wyoming, United States - 20090730_OS50 ... | reverse complement strand
GGCTGCTACGGTGAGGTCCCGACGGTTCGGCCCCTGTAGCGAGGAGGATGCGGCAGCCCATGACCTACCGGACCATCTTGCTCCAGCTCACCGACGACGCCGGCAACGAGGCGCGCCTGCGCGCGGCGTTGGAGCTCGCGCGACGGTTCGGTGCCCGGCTCGTGGCCCTTCACGTGACGCCGCCGCCGATCGTCCCGGTCGGGTACGGCGAGGGGGCCGCCTATGTCGGCCCCGAAATCGTCGAGGCCCAGCGGGAGGCGGCGAAAGCCGTGGCCGAACGGCTCGAGGCGACCTTCAGACGAGTCTGCGAGCCTGCTTCGGAGGCCTCCTGGCGCCATCTCGAGGGAGATCCGGGCGAGTGCCTCGCGCAACTCGCCCGCACCGCCGATCTGACGATCGGGCCGCGCTACGAGGCCCGCGGGATCGACGCCCTCACACTCCAGCCGATCGAGCAGGCGGCACTGGGCGCCGGCGGTCCCGTCCTGCTGGTCCCCGCGGAGGGCTTTTCCGCCGACCTCGGCCGCCGCGTCCTGGTCGGCTGGAACGGTCGCAAGGAAGCGGCCCGGGCGCTCAAAGACGCCCTTCCGTTCCTCCGCTCGGCGCACCTAGTCGAGGTCGTGACCGTCGGCGAGCAGGGAACGGAGAGCCTCGACGACGCGCTCGCCCTGCTGGAGCGGCACGGAGTCGCGGCCACCGGCCGCCGCCTGCCGGAATCCCCGAACGCCGGAGCCGATCTGCTCGCGCGCATGGCCGAGGTGGCGGCAGACCTCCTCGTGATGGGTGCGTACAGCCACTCGCGGTGGCGTCAGCTGGTCTTGGGCGGTGCCACCCGGCACGTGCTCCAACACGCCACGGGCGCGACCCTCTTCAGCTGCTGACACGACGCGCCCGCACCAATACCGCGACCGCCGCCGCTGCGACGGCAGCCGCGGCGACCCCGTTCCAAGCGGCGAGCGAGAGGCCGAGCACGCGCAGCGCGACCCGATCGCAACTCGGTCGCGCGGCCGCGAGTTGAGCGCGCAGTTCCTCGATGGTCGAGGCGCTGCCCCCGGCGGCGCAGGTGCTAGGCAAGGCGAACCAGCCGGCCTCGACGCCAACGTGATAGGCCGAGAGCAGGGCGTTGCCGGCGAGCGCGAGCGCCACGATCGCCAGTGCCGGCCGCGGCCGGCCGAAGGCGAGGCCCGCGAGGGCCGCAGCCAACGCCACCGCCCAGGGCCAGCGCTCGAGGATACAGAGCGAGCACGGCGCCCACCCGCCCAGATGCTCGAGAGCGAAGGCCGTGGCGAGCGCGGTCGCCGCGGCGAGCGCGACGGCCCAGGAGAAGAGCCGTTCCGAGAACGGGAGGAGCTGCTCGATGGTCGTTCCGCCGGCCTGCACGGTGACCCATTCCCTCCGCTGCCGCGTGTCGGGTCAAAGATAGCGCAGCGCCAAGAAGCCGAGGACCAGGAGGACGGCGAAGGCGCCAGTCACGAGCCCGAGCCGGGCCTCGATGAACCGGCGGATCGCCGAACCGAACAAGCGGAGGAGGACGGCCACGAGCAGAAAGCGCGCGCCGCGGGAGACGATCGAGGCCAGGGTGAAAACCACGGGATCGAAGGCAGCGGCCCCGCTCGCGATCGTGATCACCTTGTAGGGCAGAGGGCTGAAGCCGGCGACGAGAACGATCAACAGCCCCCACTCCTCGTAGCCGCGGCGGAAGGCCTCCGCTTTCTCGGCGAGCCCGTAGAGCTCGATGACCCAGAGCCCGACGGTCTCATAAAGGAAAAAGCCGATCAGGTAGCCGGCGATGCCGCCGAGAACCGAGGCCATCGTGGCGATCGCGACGATCCGCCAGGCCCGTTCGGGACGCGCCAGCACCATCGGGATCAACATGACGTCGGGAGGGATCGGGAACACCGAGCTCTCGACGAAGGAAACGAGAGCGAGAGCTCGCTCCGCCCCGGGGCTCGACGCCTGGCGCATCATCCAATCGTAACTGGCGCGCAACACGCCGCTCTCCCGACACGCGGTCCGGCCTGCGCTTAAGCGAGGAGCGAAGCGACGGCAAGCCAGCCGCACCCCGGGGGACGCCATTAGGGACTCGTCGACCTTTCGCGTGCGATCGTTCTCTCCATCGGCTCGCGGCACGGGGGAGATCCCGGTCGACCCGGCCGCCACGTTCTCGCTCGTTCTGCTCGGTGTCGTGCCGGTTCTGGCCCCCATGGGCGTACGCTCGGTGCCCCAGGGGCAAGCTCGCCCGGTCGAGCGGCTCGACCGTCAACTCCGCCCGCTCGGGCCCGACCTCGACCCGAGCGTTCCGTTCGTCGGGCGGGTCGGCACCGCGCGCGACATGACGAGGCCGAGGTGGGCGACACGGGGTGGCCCCTCGGGGCGGTGGGGAGCCCGGCTGGAGCTCTCGGTCGAGCCCGCCCAGGAGCCGCCTTGACCCGATCCGGCCCGAGCCGTAGAGCCCGCGAGCGTGCCCCAGTGGCGGAACCGGTAGACGCGGCAGACTCAAAATCTGCTGCCCGCAAGGGCGTGGGGGTTCGAGTCCCTCCTGGGGCACCAACCATCGCCGCGGCGGCTCCCGCTCGACCATGGGGCCGCGCCGCCCTTGCTTCCCCTGCTTCGGGTGGGACGCGGTGCCAGTGACGGGCCTCGCACGCGTAGCGGTGGCACTCCCCGCCGGCCCGGCCGGCTTCGCGCGAAGGTTCCGACCCGAGGCCGGAACCGGGCAACTCCCGTCCTGATGCGCGGCGCTTTCGAGCTCACGCTCGTCAAAGGGCCGGCCGGCGATCCGGCACTCTTGGCCGATCTCGTGGGTGCCGGTCGCGCCGTTTTGTGCGATCTCGGCACCCTCGCCGGTCTGTCGCCTCGCAAGCTTCTTCGGGTGCGCGACATTCTGCTGAGCCACGCTCATCTCGACCACTTCTGCGGCTTCGAACATTTCTTGCGCGTGGTCCTCGGGCGAGCGCGGACCGTTCGCCTGGTCGGCCCCGAGGGCACGATCGAGCGGCTCGAGCACCGTCTCGCCTCCTACAGCTGGAACCTGGCCGGGACCTACCGCGAGGGAGTGATCTTCTCGGTCCTCGAGGTGCTCGAGAGCGGCGGCCGCAGGCGCGCGAGTCTGGCGCTCGCGGATCGCTTCCGCTGCGGACAGATCGAGACGTACGGGGTCGATTCCGACCATGTACTCGATGAGCCACGCCTGTCGATCCGCGCCGTTCCGCTCGACCACGAGATCCCCTGCCTCGCCTTCGCCCTCGCCGAACCGAAGCACGTCCAGATCTGGCGGAATCGGCTCGACGCCATGGGCCTCGGCACGGGACCTTGGCTGCGTAGCCTCAAGGACGCGGTGCTCGCCGACGCGCCGGATGCGACGTCGATCGTCGCTCGTTGGCGCACGCCGCTCGGTTCGGTCGAGCGGATCCTCCCGCTCGGCCTACTGCGCCGCGAGGTGCTCGAGGTCGTGCCGGGCCAAAGGGTGGTGTACGTGACCGACTGCGCGTGGACGCGTCGCAACGTCGAGCGCATCCTCGACCTCGCCCGCGGCGCCGACACGCTCGTCATCGAAGCACCGTTCCTCGACGCCGACCGTCCGCAGGCACGCTCCCGCCACCACCTCACGGCCCGCGAGGCGGGCACGCTCGGCCGCTGGGCCGCCGTGCGGCGCGTGATCCCGTTCCATTTTTCGCCGCGTTACGTCGGTCGATACGAGCTGCTCGAAGAGGAGGTGCGTGCCGCCTTCGAAGGCCGCCTCGCCGCCGCCGAGCCACCCCAGGACCCATGACCCCGCATCGGGGCCGACACGCCGAAAAAACCGTTCGCCCTTAACGATTTCTTCAGGGTCCGGCGTGTAGAACGGGGTCGTGACGCGGTAGCGACCGTGTCCGGGCGAGCGCCCGGCCCCGGCCGTCCCGGGTCACTGTCCTCCCTGACGTTGTGATGCCTCCCCTTTCACTCGGCCGCCTCCGGGCGGCCTTTTTTTTCGGCCGCCCGCCGCGAGTTCGCCGGCAGCTCCTCAGGCCGTCACGCCGGGAACGTACCAATCCATCTTGTGAAGCTCCTCGTCGGTCGCATGGCGGCCGGCCGGGATGCGCTCGACACCCTTCTGGTCCTTGATCGGCCCGGTGAACGGGTGGAGGGTGCCGGCGACGATTCCGTCCTTGACCGCGTCGGCGGCCTTGCGGACCGCCTCGGGTACCTTGGGTCCGTAAGGCGCGATCTCGACCGCTCCGTCCTTGATGCCCATCCAGACGGCGTGGCTCTTCCAGGTCCCGTCGAGCACCGCCCGCGCGCGGCTCACATAGTAAGCGTCCCAATTGTCGACGATCGCGGTGAGCTGGGCGTTGGGGCCGAAGCGGCGCATGTCGGAGGCTTGGCCGAACGCCATGAGGCCGCGCTCCTCGGCGACCTGGACCGCGGCCGGGCTGTCGGTGTGCTGCACGATGATGTCGGCCCCCTGATCGATGTGTGCCTTGGCCGCGTCGGCCTCCTTGCCCGGATCGTACCAGCTGTTCACCCAGATCACGCGGACCTGGATCGAGGGGTCGATCTTGTGGGCCGCCAGGGTGAAGGCGTTGATGCCCATCACGACCTCGGGGATCGGGAAGCTGCCGATGTAGCCGATCTTCTTGGTTTTGCTCAAATAGCCGGCGATGGTTCCGATCACCGCTCGCCCCTCGTAGAAGCGCGCATCGTAGGTGGCGAGGTTCTCGAGCCGTTTGTAGCCGGTCGCGTGCTCGAATTTCACCTTCGGGAAAGCGCGTGCGACCTTTTCCGTAGCGTTCATGAAGCCGAAGGAGGTCGTGAAGATCAGGCCGTGGCCGGTGCTCGCGAGCTGGCGGATGACCCGTTCGGCGTCCGGCCCCTCGGAGACGTTCTCGACGTAGCTCGTGCGGACCCTCTCCCCCAAAGCCTTTTCGATCGCCTGACGGCCGAGATCGTGGCGGTAGGTCCAGCCATGGTCACCGACCGGCCCGACGTAAACGAAGCCGATCTTGAGCGGATCGGCGGCATGCAGCCGTCCGCCGAGCGCGCCGGCGCCGAGCGTGGCACCGCCCAGGGCGAGCAAGTGACGGCGGGTTACGGTCCCAAGCATGGTCGGTCCTCCGGCTTCCGGGCGCCGCGCCGCGGGGAGGGGCAACGCCCGCACCACCTCGATGGTGCCCGCCGGCGGCGGCACGGACAAGCCCGGACTGCACGCGGGGCCGGCTGCAGCCCTGATCTGCCGGACGCGGAGCGCGCGCGACTTGACGCCCGATCGGCCGGCGAACACGCTCACCACAACGAGCCGGGGAGGCACCATGACCGGAACGCTCGCCGGGCGCGTGGCGCTCGTGACCGGTGCGGCTTCGGGCATCGGCCTGGCCACCGCTCGCGCCCTCGGGCGGATGGGTGCGGCTTTGGCTCTGGTCGATCTCGACGCGGATCGGATCGCCGCAACCGCGAAGCAGCTCGAGGCGGAACTCGGCGTGCCCTGCGTCGGTGAGGGTTGCGACGTGGCCGATCCCGAGGCGTGCGCGAGGGCCCATGCTGCGGTGGCCGGGGTGCTCGGTCCGATCGCCGTGCTCGTGAGCTGCGCGGGCATCAACGCCCAACGGATCGAGCCGCTGCACGAACAGCCGTTCGACCTTTTCGAGCGGATGATCGCGGTCCACGTGCACGGCTCGGCACGGATGGCGGCGCTTTGCGTGCCGGCGATGCGGTCGCAACGCTTCGGCCGCATCGTCCACATCAGCTCGATCCTCGGCCTCATGGCGCTGCCCTGGCGGGCCGGCTACACGACCGCCAAGCACGCGATCGTGGGGCTCACGCGCGCCCTCGCGCTCGAGAACGCCCGCTACGGGATCACCGTGAACGCCGTAGCCCCGGGCTACATCCTCACTCCCGTGCTCGAGGAGCGGATCCGCCGCGGGATCCTCGATTACGAGCGCTACGCCGAGCGGACGCCCGTCGGCCGCTGGGGCCGGCCGGAGGAGGTGGCGCGCGTGATCGCTTTTCTTTGCGAGCCGGCCTCCGGCTTCATCACGGGTGCCGTCTGGCCGGTCGACGGCGGTTGGACCATGCGAGGCGATCCGGGCGACGAACTCGGACCGCGGCCCGAACGAGACGGAGGCTGAGCCGATGGTTGCGGGCGGCAGCAATCTCCCGCGCGAGGAACTCCTGGAGATGTACCGGCGGATGGTTTTGATCCGACGGATCGAGGAACAGCTCGCGCGCGACTGTGCCGCCGGCAAGCTGCCGGGTCCGGTCCATCTCTACATCGGCGAGGAGGCGGTTGCGGTCGGCGTCTGCCGGCACCTTTCCGAGCGCGACTGGATCACGAGCACGCACCGCGGCCACGGCCATTTCCTCGCCAAAGGCGGCGATCCGGCCCGCATGATGGCCGAGATCTACGGCCGCGCGGACGGGATCTGCGGCGGCTTCGGCGGCTCGATGCACGTGGCCGATTTCTCCAAGGGTATCATCGGCGCGAACGGGATCGTGGGCGGTGGGATCGCGCTCGCGACCGGCGCTGCGCTCGCAGCGCAGCTCGACGGGGACGGTCGCATCGCCGTGGCGTTTTTCGGCGACGGGGCTGCGAACCAAGGGGTCCTCATGGAAGCGCTCAACGTCGCCTCGCTCTGGAAGCTGCCGCTCGTCCTGGTGTGCGAGAACAACGGCTTCTCCGAGTTCTCGCCGACCGCGACCGTGACCTCGGGCTCGATCGCCGAGCGGGCCCGGCCGTTCGGTGTGCCGTTTCGAGAGATCGACGGCAACGACGTGGTCGCGGTCTGGCAGGCGGCCGACGTCGCGGTGCGCCGCGCCCGCGAGGGCCGCGGACCGAGCCTGATCGAAGCTCGGACCTACCGCACGCGAGGGCACGTCGAGTACGAGGTGACGTTCATCACCGAGCCCTATCGCGACGAGGCCGAGGTCGACGCTTGGCGGGCGCGCGATCCGATCGACCGGTTCGCGCGCCGGCTGCGCGAAGAGGATCCCGGGGTCGCGGACGAGCTGGCGGCGATCGACGCGGCCGTCGAGGAGACGGTGCGGGCCGCCGTCCGGTTCGCCGAGAGCTCACCCGAACCGGACCCCGCCTCGGCCCGCGGACACATGTTCGCGACCGCACCCTGAGGAGCCGGCGATGGCCAGGAAGCGGATGATCCAGGCGATGAACGAGGCGCTCCTCGAAGAAATGGAGCGCGATCCCTCGATCGTGCTGTTCGGCGAGGACGTCAAGGCGAGCCTGTTCGGCGACACCAAGGGCCTGTGGAAACGGTTCGGCCCCGATCGAGTCCGTGACACGCCGATCTGCGAGGCGCTCATCTCGGGAATGGCGGTGGGCGCTGCAGCAGCCGGTCGGCGTGTGATCTGTCACATGATGTTCGGCAACTTCGTCTACACCGGCATGGACGCGATCGCCAACCAAGCTGCCAAACTGCGCTACATGACCAACGGCCAGATCAAGCTGCCGGTCACCTATCTCGCGGTCTCGGGTGGCGGGCGCTCCGCCGCGGCGCAACATTCCGATGCGATCCACCCGGTGCTCGCCAATCTCGGCGGGGTGAAGGTCGTGATGCCGGGCTCCCCGGCCGACGCCAAGGGTCTTTTGAAGTCGGCGATCCGCGACGACGACCCGGTCTTCTTTTTGCAGGCGGCGGGCCGCGGCGGCGAGCCCGGCGAGGTTCCGGAGGGCGAATACCTCATCCCGCTCGGTCGAGCGGCGATCCGGCGGCCGGGGCGCGATTTGAGCCTGGTTGCCATCGGCGCGATGGTTCGCCACGCGCTCGAGGCCGCCGAGGCGCTTTCCGGAGAGGGGATCGAGGTCGAGGTGGTCGACCCGCGGACCGTCGTACCCCTCGATCTCGAGACGATCTTGGCCTCGGTGCGGCGGACGGGTCGGCTCGTGGTGGTCGACGAGGCCCGCGACACCTGTTCGGTGGCGAGCCACCTGGCCGCCTTGGTGGCCGAGCGGGCGTTCGATGCGCTCCTCGCCCCGATCCGCCGGGTCACGGTGCCCGACTGCTGCATCCCGTACGCGCCGGTGCTCGAACGTGCGATCCTGCCGAGCGTCGAGACGATCGAAAGCGTGGTGCGCGAGACCCTCGCTTGGCGGAGGCCGGCGTGAAGGTCGTCCTCAAGCTGCCGCGGATCTCCATGAACATGCAGGAAGGCACGATCGTCGCGTGGCGGGTGACGCCAGGTACGGCCTTCAAGGCGGGTGACGTCCTTTACGAGGTCGAGACCGAGAAGGTGACGAGCGAGGTCACCGCCCCTTGCAACGGAGTGCTGATCGAGATCTTGGCCGAAGCGGGCACGGACCTCGAGGTCGGCGACCCGGTCTGCCGGATCGAGCAGCGCGGCTGAGCCGCTCAGCCGGAGAAGGCGAGCACCCCGGCCATCACGAGTCCGACGACGATCCGGTACCAGCCGAAGACTTCGAACGTGTGCCGCTGGAGCCAGCGGAGCAGGCCTTCGACGACGACCATCGCCGTGACCAGAGCGGCGAGGAAGCCCACGGCGATGGTCAAGAGGTCGTCGCCGGCCAACAGGGCGCGGTTCTTGTAGAGATCGTAAGCCGTCGCGGCGAGCATCGTCGGGATCGCGAGGAAGAAGGAGAACTCGGCCGCCGCCCTGCGCTCGAGGCCGAGAAGCACGCCACCCAGGATCGTGGCGCCGGAGCGCGAGACGCCCGGGACCATGGCGAGCGCCTGGCAGAAGCCCACGGCGAGCGCCGTACTCGGTGGCGTGTCCTCGGCACGCTCGATCCGGACGGTCGGGCGCAGACGCTCGATCAGAAGGATGGCCACACCGCCGAGCACGAGCGTCGTGACGACCACCCAGGGCGAAAAGAGCACACCCTTGATGAAGGCGTGGAAGAGCGCACCGAGCACCATGGCCGGCAGGAAACCGAGGAGCAGGGCGAGCACGAAGCGTCGGGCGGCTGCGCTCGTCGGCAAGGCTGCCGCCACCCGCCAGAGACGGCGGAAGTAGAGGATGCACACCGCGACGATGGCGCCCAGCTGGATCGCGACTTCGAACACCTTGCCGGGCGGCCCGGAGAAACCGAGGAGCCAGCCGGCGAGGATCAAATGGCCCGTCGAAGAAATCGGAAGAAACTCTGTCAAGCCCTCGACCACACCGAGGACGAGGGCGTGGATCAGCGTCGAGTCGGCCATCGACCCTCCCGGCGGGCGGCGACAAGCGGCGCCGGCAGGAGCCGGCAGGTCGCGGGCGTGATCGAGCCTGGAGCCGCCCCGGTCAAGAGGAGAGCGACACGGCCGCGTCGCGGCCGCTCAGATCCGGAGCAACGGATTGAGAAGTCGCCCGATCGGGCCGGTGAGCTTCAACGGGGCGTCGGTCACGGCGAGGCAGAGACAATCCTCGTCGGCGACCGGACTGTGGTCGACGGTCGCATCGGCGATCACGAGATCGCCGCGGCGATGCACGCCCTGCACGTCGCGGAACGATCCCTCGATCACCACGGTGATCTCGTGACCCTTGTGGGTGTGGCGGGGGATGCTCTTGCCGCCTTTCAGCTGGATCAGGCGCGCCCGATATCCGGGTGTTCCGATCGGCAGTTCGACTTCCGATGCCGGGCCGAGGTTCCGCCAGGGCAAGCGCTCGTATCCTTCCGGCACGTAGGGCCGCAACGGTGGAGGAACGCGCGGATCCCCGACCGATACCGGCGGCACGCGGATCGGCTCGACACGATCGATCGCCCGATCCAGGCGCTCCCACGCTCCCGGGCGCATCGCCACGGGCTCCAGTGTCTCCAGGAGGGCGCCGGCGAGTGCCCGATAGAGCCGGTAACGACGGCGCCCTTCCGGCGAGAGAGCCAGATGGGTGCGCACGACGAGGTCGAGCGGCTCCGGCAAGGTGCCGGCCGCGTGACCGAGCAGCAGTTCGTCCAAGGTGAGGGCGTCGGTCACGTCTGCTCCTCGCCGAGCAGGGCTCGCAGCTTCGCGAGAGCGAGCCGCAGCCGCGATTTCACGGTGCCGAGGGGGAGACCGAGCTCCTGCGCGATCGCGCTGTGCGGCTTTTCCTCGAAGTAGAAAATCTTGAGCAACTTCTTCTGTTCCTCGGGCAGCGTCTCGACCGCTCGCATCACCAGAGCGCTCATCTGAGCGAGTTCGGCCACTGCGTCACCACGCGGCGCCGGGTCGATCGTGAAGACCCAGGTTCCCACGGAGGCTTTGGCCGGGTCGAACTGCTCGGCACGCCGCCAGATCGAGACGAATACCTCCTGGGTGAGGTCTTCGGCCGTGTCCTCGTCGGTTCCCAGCCGACGGAGATACGCTTTGACCCGCGGCCCGTAATGATCGAACAGCCGCCGAAACGCGGCGCGGTCACGGGTCGTCGCGACCAACTGCAAGTCGCGGATCCGCTCTCGCTCCGCGGTCTCGGCCGACTCCGTTTCGCGCGGGTTGCCCGGCATGCGCGCAATGAACCCGGCCGTTCGCAGCGTTGCAAGCCTGCCGCCACGGGATGCGACGTCGAGCGCGTGGATGCCCACCATCGATCACTCCCACGCTCGCCTCTACGCCGGTGCGAGAACGTCGGATCAACGGCGGGCGGTTGCAACCGAGGTCACTTGGAGCTGCCTCCTTTGAGCAGGGCGACGAACCCCGCACCCAGCGCGAGCAAAAAGGCCGAGGCGATCCCGGTCGCGAGGGCGGCCACGAACTTGGCCTTGGCCGCCTCCCAGGCGCGTGCGAGCCGCACCGCGAGCCGCACACCTTCGGCATCTTCGAGCCCCAGGCGTACCATGAGCCGCTCGACCGCGCGGGACACCGCGGCTTCGGCGGCCGCCGTGGCGATCCGCTCGAGCTCGGCGACGAGCTGCGTGCGGCTGGCGGCGATCGTCTGGTGCACCAGCTGTTGCTGCTGGATCACGGCGCGCAGCAGGGTCAGGGGATCGTTCTCCCCGCGCAGCCCGCCGCTGATGGCCTCAACTTGCCGGCGCAGGTTCTCGACCGACACCCCGCTGCTCGAAAGGATCGGGATGGCCCCCGCAACCGCAGCGAGGCGCAGCAGCGCCGCGCCCCCGCTTCCGTCCGGCAGCTCGCTCGAGGCCACGATGACGTCCGGTCGCCATTCCGGACGCTGCAGCTCGCGCTCCGCCTCGGCCACCGTGGCGACCACCCGAAGCTCGACCCGTGCGCCGAGCGCCCGCTCGAGAGCCAGCACCTTGACGGCGTCGACGTCGCAGACGAGCAGGCGCAAATCGGGCGTTCCCCTCGGGCTGCCGGTCCGCCCCCGTAGCGGCGTGACAGCACCTTAGGAGGAACAAAGGCCTTTGTAAAGGAAGAATTGCAACTAGGGATGGCCGGGCGGTAAGCGCTCCACGGGCAGCCCCGCTTCGGCCAATCGCCGTTCGATTTCCCGGGCGTGGGCGCCGTTGCGGGTCTCGATCGTGAAGTCCACGTCCGCCTGGCGCACCGATCGGCGCGAGAAGGCGCGCTGGTGCACGACGTCGACGATGTTGCCGCGCGCCTCCGCCACGAGAGCGGTCGCCTTCGCGAGCCCGCCGGGGCTGTCCGGTAGGGCAATGCGGAGCCGGACCATCCGCTCGGAGCGGACGAGGCCGCGGAGGATCACGCCGGACAACAGCCGGCCGTCGATGTTGCCCCCGGAAAGCACCACGCCGACCCGGCGGCCGGCGAAATGTTCGCGCAGCCCCTCGAGGGCCGCGATCCCGACCGCACCCGCGCCTTCGGCGACCGTTTTCTCGATCTCCAAAAGGAGGACCACCGCCCGCTCGATGGCCGGCTCGTTTACCAAGGCGATGGCGTCGACGCGGCTCACGATCGCCGCGAGGGTGAGCGAACCCGGCGCCTTGACCGCGATCCCGTCGGCGATCGTGGGACCACCCGGGATCGAAGGCGCGGCGCCGAGCCGCGCGAGTACGCCCGGATGGCTCGTCGCTTGAACCCCGACCACCTGGATCCCGGGTCGGAGCGCCTTGGCGGCGAGCGCGATCCCGGAGACGAGCCCACCGCCGCCGACCGGCACCACCAACACCTCGAGATCGGGCACGGCCTCGAGCATCTCGAGGGCGATCGTACCCTGGCCGGCGATCACCGCCGGGTCGTCGTAAGGATGGACGAAGCTGCGCCCGAGGCGCGCGCACAGCGCCTGCGCCTCTTGCGCCGCCTCCTCGACCGAGGCACCGGCCAAGATGACCTCGGCACCGAGCTTCTCCGTGTTGTCGATTTTCACGAAGGGGGTGGCGAGAGGCATCACGATGGTCACCGGGATACCCAGGCGACGCGCATGGTAGGCTACCCCTTGGGCGTGATTACCGGCGGACATCGCGACGACCCCGGCCGCGGCGCGATCCGGCGGCAGGAGCAGGAGATGGTTGAGGGCACCACGTTCCTTGAACGACGCGGTGTATTGCAGGTTTTCGAACTTGAG
>Ga0308414_1002325_pt1 | contig 12390 bp, 9 predicted proteins | sample HotsprSampleOS50_FD_205667 | JGI IMG/M metagenome (GOLD analysis project Ga0308414, IMG submission 205667) | Hot spring phototrophic mat microbial communities from Octopus Spring, Yellowstone National Park, Wyoming, United States - 20090730_OS50 ... | reverse complement strand
CGACCGGCAGCAGGCCATGCCCGAGGCGGCCTTTACCCGCTATCTCAAGGCCGGCTTTCCCGTCTCCCGCGCGCCCGGCACGGCTTTTGAATATTCGAACGTCGGCTATGCGATCCTTGGGCGGATCGTCCAGAACACCGCCCGGCGCGATTTCCGCGCGCACCTGGCGGCTTCAATCCTCCGGCCGCTCGGCATGGAGTCGACCACCTTCGAGGTCCGCGAGGTGCCGCGCGCCCGGCTTGCCGTCGGCTACCGCTGGCAGGAGGGAGGCTGGGTCGAGGAGCCGGAGATGGCGCACGGTGCCTTCGGCGCCATGGGCGGCCTTGTGACCACCGCGCGCGACTATGCGAAGTGGGTCGCCTTCCTGCTGTCCGGCTGGCCGGCGGGCGCCGCGCGGGTTCCCGGCCCGGCCCCGCCCGCCACGCTTCGCGAGATGGCGCAGGGCAACGGCTTTCCCGAAAGCCGCGCCCGCCCCGGCCGCACGGCGGCCTCCGCCTGCCGGCTCGCCGCCGTCTACGGCATGGGGCTGCGGGTTGCCCGGGATTGCGAGCTCGGCCTCACCCTCTCCCACGGCGGCGGCTATCCGGGCTACGGCTCCTTCATGCTCCTCCTGCCCGAGGCCGGGGTCGGGATCTTCGCCTTCTCCAACCGGACCTACGGGGCGCCCGCGGGCCCGGTCTGGGATGCAGCGCTCGTGCTTGGGCGGCACGGCCTCCTGCGACCGCACGCCGTCCCCGTCTTGCCGATGCTGGCGCAGGCCTATCGGGCCGCCGTGCGCGTCTGGGAGCAGGCCGATCTTGAGGCGGCGGGTCCTGACCTCGCTGTCAACATGCGCCTGGACAAGCCGCCCCGCCTCTGGCGCGCGGAGCTGCGCGCCCTTTCGGCCGAGGCCGGCCGCTGCGACACCTCGTCCGAGATCACGCCGACCGGCGCCCTCTCCGGCACCTTCCTCTGGCGCTGCGAGACCGGCCGGATCGCGGGCGAGATCCTGCTGTCGCCCGAGCCGCGCCCGCGCATCCAGGAGCTGCGCTTCCGGCCGATGGCACCCTGACCCGGGGGCCTGACCCGGGGCCGGTGGCGCCTGCGCCGCCCGGCCGCACCGCTCGGCCCCTCCGGGCGGCTGTGGTCCTTGCGCTGGAAGGGCGCCCTGCCGACATGGGGGCCATGGCAACCCAGCCCGTCCCGCGGCCCGCCCCCGGCTTCCGCTTCGACAACAGCTACGCCCGCCTGCCCGAGGGGCTGTTCGCACGGGTGGCGCCGGAGCCCGTGCGCGCGCCGCGGCTCCTCCTCCTCAACGCGCCGCTGGCGCGGGACCTCGGCCTCGATCCGGACTGGCTCGCCTCCGAGGCCGGCGTCGCCGTCCTTGCCGGCAACCGGCGCGCGCCCGGCTCCGAGCCCATCGCCCAGGCCTATGCCGGGCACCAGTTCGGCCATTTCACCATGCTGGGCGACGGCCGGGCGCATGTGCTGGGCGAGCAGCTGGCACCCAATGGCCGCCGGTTCGACATCCAGCTCAAGGGCTCCGGACGCACCCCCTTCAGCCGCATGGGGGATGGCCGGGCAGCGCTCGGGCCGATGCTGCGCGAGTATCTCGTCTCGGAGGCCATGCACGCGCTCGGCATCCCGACGACGCGGAGCCTCGCCGTTGTTGCAACTGGCGAGCCGGTGCTGCGCGAGACGATGCTGCCGGGTGCCATCCTCGTGCGCGTGGCCGCCTCCCACATCCGCGTGGGCACCTTCCAGTTCGCCCGCGCGACTGGCGAGCGCCCGCTGCTCGAGGCGCTGCTGGCGCATGCGATCGCCCGGCACGACCCCGAACTTAGGGCCGCCGAGCGGCCCGCGCTCGCCTTCCTCGAGGCAGTAATGGCGCGGCAGGCGGGGCTTGTCGCCCGCTGGATGGGGGTGGGCTTCATCCACGGGGTGATGAACACCGACAACATGGCCGTATCCGGCGAGACCATCGATTACGGCCCTTGCGCCTTCATGGACCGCTACGATCCGGCCACGGTCTTCTCCTCGATCGACGCGCACGGCCGCTATGCCTATGCAAACCAGCCGCGGATCGCGCACTGGAACATCGTCCGCCTGGCCGAGGCGCTCCTGCCGCTCGTCGATCCGGACGAGACGCGGGCGGTCGCGCTTGCAAACGAGACGGTCGCGCGCTTCCCCGAGATGTTCCGGAGCGCCTGGCTGGCCCAGTTCCGGGCCAAGCTCGGCCTTGCGCGCGAGGAGCCCGGGGACGGGGCGCTCATCGAGGGGTTTCTCGAGGCCCTGGTCGCAGCGCGCGCGGACATGACTGCCGCCTTCGCTGCACTTGCCCGCGGCGGCGGCGGCGGCGGCGGCCCGGAGCCGGCTCACCCGGCCCTCCTTGCCTGGCGGCCCCGCTGGATCGCCCGGCTGGCGCGGGAAGGGGCCACGCCCGAGACGGCGCGACCGCGGCTCGAGGCGGCAAACCCTGCGGTCATCCCCCGCAACCATGCGGTCGAGGCGGCACTTGCCGCCGCTGGCCAGGGCGACCTCGGCCCGCTCCGGCGGCTGCTGGCGGCGCTCCAGCGGCCCTTCGACCATGCCGCGGCCGACCCGGAGCTGTCGGCCGTGCCTGCTGAGCCCCCGGTTCCCTACCGGACCTTCTGCGGCACCTAGGGCCGGGTGGACCCGGCCGCGCGCGTTGCGGCCTCGGCTGCGCCCACCGCCGCGCCGGGGGGCGGCTCCTTTCCGTCGGCCAGTCCCACGTCGCCGGGTGCGGCGGCAGAACCGGTGCGCAGCGCCCGGAAGGCCGCCTTGGAGAGCACATGCGCGACGACCGGGGCGGTGATGAACAGGAAGAGGGAGATGGCGAGTTCGCCGAGCTGCGGGCGGCCGGCGGTCGCGCTGCCGTGGACGAGGAGGGCAACCACCACCGACCCGACGCCGAGCGTCGTCGCCTTGGTCGGGGCATGCATCCGCGTGAAGGAGTCCGGAAGCCGGGCCAGCCCGATCGAGCCGACGAGCGCGAAGAACCCGCCGACAAGGAGGAGCAGCGAGACGAGGATCTCAACCCACAGGCTCATTCGATGATGTCTCCGCCAAGGAGATACTTGGACAGGGCGACGGTGCCGACGAAGCCCATCATGGCAAGGATGAGCGCGGCCTCGAAATAGACCTTGGTGCCGACGGCGATGCCGAGCAGCATGACGACCCCGATCACGTTGATCGTAAGCGTGTCAAGCGCGAGGATCCGGTCGGTCGCGTCCGGCCCGCGCACCAGCCGCCAGATGTTGAGCGCGATCGCCGTGCCGAGCGCGGCATAGGTGAGGACGACGGCCACGGTCAGCATCCGAAGATCTCCCGCAGCGGCGCCTCGTAGCGGGTCTTGATGCGCGCGATCGTCTCGGCCTCGTCGACGATGTTGAGGCCGTGGACGAAGAGGTGGGTCGCCCGCCCGTCCGCATCACGCAGGATCTCGACGGAGACCGTCCCCGGGGTAAGCGAGACGGTGGCGCCGAGGAGCGTTGCAACGAAGGGATGGTCCCGCTCGAGCGGCACGGTGAGGAAGGCGGGCCGGAGCCGCGCAACGGGGCCGAGCACAAGCCGCGCCACCTCCCAGTTGGCGACCACGATGTCCCCGCAGACCTTGAGGAAATAGGCGATGGCGAGCCCCGGGCGGCGGATGTGCGGCCGGTCGGGCCAGAATTCCTTGGTGGCAAGCGGCAGCAGGATGCCGAGGGCCACGGCCATCAGGACGCTGTTGAGCGTGAAGGTGGAGGCGATGACGAGCCACAGACCGGCGACGGCGACGCTCATCGCGGGCTCGGGGAAAAGGCGGGCAAGAAGGTTCATGGCTCGGGCAGGACCGAAGGGCCGGGGCGCGGCTCGCGCAGGATGTCGGCGGGTGCCCTTCGCCCGGCGCCGTGGCCGGCCAGCACCGCCTCGAGATAGGGCCCGCGGTCGTGGAGCTGGCGGGCGGCGGCGCGGGCAAAGCCCGACACCGGGGCGGCCGCGGCCGTCATGGCCGGGCTTGCGGCCACCGCGAGCGCAAGCGCAACCGCACCGGCCGGGCCCGTCCGGCGGCTGGCGACCGGCGCGTCGGCCCGCCCGGCGGGCTCCCAGAAGAGGGTGCTTGCGACCCGCGCGAGGACCATCGTCACCCCGAGACCGGAGAGGAGGAGCACCGCCCACCAGGCGGCCTGCCAGGCGCCGCCTGCCGCCTGCATCAGCATGAGCTTGGCAAGAAAACCGGAGAGCGGCGGAAGGCCGGCCGCGGCGATCGCCAGGACCAGAAAGGCAAGCGAGAGGGCCGACCGCCCCGCGAGCACCGGCCCGCGGACAAGACGGTCCGCATCCGCCCCGCGGCCGAGCGCGATCGCACCTGTCAGGAGGAAGAAGCCGCCGGTCACCAGCGTGGTGTGGGGGAGGTAGAAGAGCAGGGCGGCAGTCGCCTCCGCCCCGCCGCGCGCGGCTGCGAAGAGGAGTGTGCCGGAGGAGATGACGACGAGGTTGGCGGCGACCACGGCAAGCCGGCGCGCGGCGAACGCGCCGGCCGTGCCGAGCGCGATGGTGAGGAGCGCAAGGAGCGGAAGCCAGGGCTCGAACAGACGCTCGGCGGCGGGCGCGTCCCCGAAGGCGAGGACCGAGACGCGCAGGAGCGCGACGATCCCCACCTTGGTCATGAGCGCGAACAGGGCGGCGACCGGGGCTGCCGCCGCCGCATAGACGTGCGGCAGCCAGAAGCCGAGGGGCAGAAGCGCGGCCTTGAGCAGGAACACGAGCGTCAGCAGCACAAGACCGGCGCGGGCGGGGGCAACGCTGTCCGCGGGGAGATCCGGCAGGCGCAGGGCCATGTCGGCGAGCGTGAGCGTGCCCAGTGTGCCGTAGAGAAGCGCGATTGCAACCAGGAAGACGGTCGAGCCGACGAGATTGAGCCCGACATAGAGGAGGCCCGCGCGCGCGCGCTCGGCCCCCAGGCCGTGGACCAGGAGCGCGTAGGAGGCCAGAAGCAGGATTTCGAAGCAGACGAAGAGGTTGAAGAGGTCGCCGGTCAGGAACGCACCGGCAAGCCCGGCCAGCTGCAGCTGGAACAGCGCGTGGAAGTGGCGTCCGGCCCGCTCGACGGCCCCGGTCGCCATCAGCTGGGCGGCCAAGGCAAGGAGGAAGACAAGGAGCACCATGAGCGCGGCCAGCCGGTCCACGACCAGAACGATGCCATAGGGCGGCGGCCAGTCGCCGATCGCATAGACGGAGATGGTGCCCGACGAGGCGCGGGCGACGAGGAGACTGGCAAGGACGAGCCCTGCGGCCGTTGCAGCCAGTGCGACCGCGCGCCGGGCGGCCAGCGGCGCCCGGTCAAGCAGGAGGAGGGCGGCCGCGGCCAGAAGCGGCAGCAGGAAGGGCAGGACCGGCAGGTGGCTCACGGGCCCTCCTCGCCTTCCCCGGCGGCGGGGCTGCGCCGTCCGTCCGCCCGGTCGGTGCCGGTCTCGCCGAGCGCGCGCAGCGCCAGGGCGACGAAAAAGGCGGTCATCCCGAAGCTGATCACAATCGCGGTCAGCACCAGGGCCTGGGGCAGTGGGTCGGCCCAGCCGGAGGTGCCCTTGAGGGTGAGCGGCGGCACGCTGCGGTCGATCCGGCCGGAGACGAAGACCAGGAGGTTCACGCCATAGGCCATGAGGGTGAGGCCGAGGAGGACCGAGAAGGTCGTCGGGCGGAGGACGAGCCAGGTGCCCGCCCCCATCAGCAGGCCGATGCCGAGGGCGACCGCGGCCTCCACCTCAGGCCTCCGCAGCCGCTGGCACCCGCTCGGCGATCGCCTCCCCGGCCGGTGCGGTGCGGCGGGCGGGCGGCGCGCGGCCGGCCGCAAGCGACAGCCGCCCGAGCTCGGTCAGGATGAGGACGACCGACGCCACGACGACAAGGGCGATGCCGAGGTCGAAGACGAGCGCGGAGGCAAGCTCGATTTCGGCAAGAAGTGGCGGCCGGAGATACACATAGCCGCTGGTGAGGAACGGCAGGCCGAAGGCGAAGCTGGCGACGCCGGCAAGCGCTGCCACCGCAAGCCCGGCACCGAGCAGGCGGACGAAGTCGGCCCGGAGCTTTGCCTCGGCGAAAGCGATGCCGGCGGCAAGATACTGGAGGACGACCGCAACCGCGGCGATCAGCCCGGCGATGAAGCCGCCGCCCGGCATGTTGTGCCCGCGCAGGAAAATATAGACCGAGACGGCGAGCACGAGCGGCAGCATCGGCTGCATCAGCTGCTGCAGCATCACCGGATAGCGGTCGGCCGCGCTGTCGGCGGGGCTGACCCGGGGCGCGAGCCGCAGCCCGGCGAGCAGCGCCTGGGCACCGAGCGCGGCCATGGCGAGGACTGCGATCTCGCCGAGGGTGTCGAAGCCGCGGAAGTCCACGAGGATCACGTTGACCGCGTTGGTGCCGCCGCCCTGGGGCTTGGCCTCGGCGAGGTGGTAGGCTGAGACGGTCTCGAACGGCCGGGTGAGAAGTGCGAAGGCAAGCGCTGCGGTGCCGCCGCCGACTGCGGCGGCCAGAAGCGCGTCGCGCAAGCCGCGCCCGTCGGCCGGCTCGGCTGGGGCCCGTTGTGGCAGATAGGCGAGCACCAGGAGGAGGAGCACGACCGAGGCGACCTCGACCGAGAGCTGGGTGAGTGCGAGGTCCGGGGCGGCAAGGCGCATGAAGGCAAGCGCCACCACGGTGCCGGCAACCGACAGGAAGATGACGGCGACGAACCGCTGCCGGTGGAGGATGGTTGCCCCGAGCGCGCCGGCGGCAAGCGCGGCGAGGGCTCCGAGCGCTGCGGGGTCGGGCGGCCTTGCCGGGATCGGGCCTGCAAGCCCGCCCGATCCCGCCGAGATCCAGGCCCAGGCGGAAAGAAGGACGGCGGCCAGAAGGAAGAGCCCCGCATACTGGCGGAGGCTTCGCCCGTCGAGGCGGGCGACCAGCCGGCGGGCGCCGCCGGCAAGCGCCGCATAGAGCCGCTCGAAGGCGACCGGACTTGAGATCTCGAGTGCGAGCCGTTCGTGGAGGGTCATCACCCGGTCCCGCCGCCAGTAGTAGAACAGGCCGCCGCCGAGGGCGACGATGCTCATGACAAGCGGCAGGTTGAAGCCGTGCCAGATGGCAAGCTTGACCGGCGGCAGGTCGGTCTGGAGCACCGCCGAGGCGGCCGTCTCGAGGAGGTCGCCGACCACCAGCTGCGGCAGCACGCCGACCAGGACGACGAGGACGACCAGGATCTCGACCGGCAGGCGCATGATCCGCGGCGGCTCCCGCGGGGTGCGCGGCAGGTCGATCGGTTCGCCGTTAAAGAAGACGTCGTGGACGAAGCGTGCCGCGTAGGCGACCGAGAGAAGGCCGCCCACCACCCCGAGCGCGGGCAGGATGAGGGCGCCGTAGCCCTCGAAGCGCGGATGCGCGACCGTCTCGGCGAAGAACATCTCCTTGGACAGGAAGCCGTTCAGGAATGGAACCCCGGCCATGCCCGCAGCTGCCACGATTCCGAGCGCGGCGGTGATCGGCATGTATTTCCAGAGGCCGTTGATGCGCTGCATGTCGCGCGTGCCCGTCTCGACGTCGATGATGCCGGCGACCATGAACAGCGAGGCCTTGAAGACGGCGTGATTGATGATGTGGAAGGTGGCCGCGATCGCGCTCGTCGGCGTATCGAGGCCGAACATCAGGGTGATAAGCCCCAGGTGGCTGATCGTCGAATAGGCGAGAAGACCCTTGAAGTCGTGCTTCAGCAGCGCGAGGTAGGCGCCGAGGACGAAGGTGATCGCGCCGATCGCCGAGACGGCGGCGAACCAGAGCTCCGAGCCGGAAAGCGCAGGGTAAAGGCGGGCGAGGAGGAAGACGCCGGCCTTCACCATGGTGGCGGAATGGAGATAGGCCGAGACCGGCGTCGGTGCGGCCATGGCGTTGGGCAGCCAGAAGTGGAGCGGGAACTGGGCCGACTTGGTGAAGGCGCCGAGCAGCACCAGCCCGAGCATCAGGGGATAGCGCGGGTCGGCGCGGATCGCCTCGCCCGCGGCCAGGATCTCCGCCAGCGCGAAGCTTCCGGCCATGTCCCCGAGCAGCAGGAGGCCAGCCAGGAGCGCCAGGCCGCCCGCCCCCGTCACGGCCAGCGCCATCCGGGCGGCGATCCGGCTGTCATGGTATTGCGACTTGTAGGCAATGAGGAGGAAGGAGGTGATGCTCGTCACCTCCCAGAACAGCAGCATGAGGAGCACGTTTTCGGAGAGGACGACCCCCAGCATGCCGCCGGCGAAGGCGAGGAGGAGGGACAGGAAGCGGACCAGCCGGTCCGACCCGGGCAGATAGTAGGCCGCGTAGAGGACGATCAGGAAGCCGATGCCGTAGATGAGGAGGGCGAAGAGGAAGGCGAGGCCATCCATCCTGAGGGCAAGATCGAGCCCCCAGTCGGGAAGCCAGGGGGTGGTGACGACGAGCGTCTCGCCGGCGAGCACGGCAGGCGCGAACCAGGCGAGGATGACGACGCCGGCGGCCATCGCGCTTGCCGCTGCAATCGCGGCCGCCTGCCGGCCGGCCGCGCCGAGGGCGAGGACCGCGGGCACGGCGGCAAAGGGGAGGACGAGAAGGAGGACGAGCGCGTCGGTCACCGCCCAAGCCTGCTAGGTCCTTCGCCGCCGTTCGTCGAGGGGAAGCCGGCGTGCATGACCGTCCCGGCCCCGCCCTGCCGCGCGCGCCTCAGCCGGCGCCGAAGAACAGGTCAGCGGCACCCGTGGGCACCGGACAGGGCGGCTCGGTGCGGACCGGAATGGCAGAGGCGATCCGCCGGTGGCCCAGCGCCCGCAGCTGGTGGGCGACGCCATGGCCGCCGACGACATGCCCCCAACCCATGATGCCGACGACGCGCGCCTCGGGCCGCGCGGCAAGCGCCTCGGCGATGCCTTCGGCCATGGCCCGGTCCCAGCTCGCCTGGGCCTCAACGAAGCGGGCGAGCGCCTCGTCCGAAGGCGGCCTGCCGTGCATGGCGAAGGCGCCGCGGAGCATGGCGACATAGGGTTCGGGCGGCGGCGCCGGCCGCCCGACCGGCGGCCGGCCGGCCTCGGCTGCGGCCCTGGCATAGCCCTTCTGCCCCACCGCGCGCACGAAGCCGCGCTCGATGTTGACTGCGCGCATTGGCAGGCCGGCCTTGCGGGCCTGTTCGAACAGCGGCCGGTAGGGGCCGAAGTCGTGCCCCCAGTTCGCTTTCCACCCGGAGGCTGCAAGGAAGGCCGGCTCGTCGAGCCGGCCGGCCACCCAGTCATCAAGGGCCGCCTGGGCTGTGCGCGGCAGCTGCTCGAGCGCGATGACGAGCGGCCGGCCGTCGGCGGCGAGCGCGGCGACGACGTCGGCCTGCCAGCGATGGTGGGCCTCGGTGGCATGCGTCTCGCCGAGCAGCACGACGCGTGCACCGGCCAGGAGCGAAAGCGCGGCCTCGCGCGCGATCGGCGTGCCGTCCGGCCCGGCCCAGACGCCTGCTGGAAGGCAGAGGCCGGAAGGGGGCACCGCTGGCTGCGAGGGGGCCGGCTGCTCAGCCGCCGGCGGCGCCGCAGCCGAGGGGCGTGCGGCGAGAAGGCCCAGGGCAGCGGCCAGCGGCACCAGCGCCGCCGCACGGCGGGCGGGCGGGCGCGGGCGGGTCGGGCGCGAACTCACCTCCGCCTTGTCGCGGGGGCCGCGCCGGATGCCAAGGGGAAATCCCGCCCCGCGACACGGCAGCGCAACACGGACCTGGCAGGAGGGCTATGCTTGCGCCGTGCCGGCAGGCATCCGGGGCCCTCGGCTGGCTGCGGGCGGGAGCGCCGCGCCGTGCAGCGCCAGGTCAGGCCGCGCCGGGTTGGGCCGCACGCAGCCCCCGGGTGGCGGGATCGCGCGGGCGGCCTGCGCGGGTGCGGCGGATGCGCCGGGGGGCACGAGGGGCGAGGGGCGGCCGGGCCGGCGCGGCGGCGCCGGCCCGGGCGCAGCGCCCGAGCGGAGGAGGAGGCGATGCAGGGTCCGGGGCTTCCGGCGGAGACCGAGGGGACGGCGGCGGCCCGCTACCTCCGGGTGCGCAGGCGAACCGAGGCCCTCGTTGCGCCCCTGTCTCCGGAGGACGCAACCGCCCAGTCGATGCCGGAGGCAAGCCCGGCGAAGTGGCATCTCGCCCACACTGCCTGGTTCTTCGAGACCTTCCTCCTCCTGCCGCACCTGCCCGGCTATGCGCCCCATGACCCGGCCTTCTCGGTCCTGTTCAACTCCTACTACCAGTCCGTCGGCCCGCAGTTTCCCCGGCCGCGCCGCGGGCTCATCACGCGCCCCGGCCTCCGGGAGGTGCTCGCCTACCGCGCCCATGTCGACCGCGGCATGGCGCGCCTTCTTGAGACGGCGGATCCCAAGGGGCCGGTCGCAGCGCTCGTCCTCCTCGGCATGGCGCATGAGGAGCAGCACCAGGAGCTCATCCTCACCGACATCAAGCATCTTCTTGCGCAAAACCCGCTCCGTCCCGCCTATGCCGGGCGCTGGCCGCTCACCGCGGTTGCCCCCGTGCCGCGCGCCTTCGTCAGCTTCGCCGGCGGTCTCTGCGAGGTGGGTCACGACGGGGCTGGCTTTGCCTTCGACAATGAGGGGCCGCGCCATCGCGTGGTCCTTGCGCCCTTTGCGCTCGCCTCCCATCCGGTCACCTGCGGGGAGTGGATCGCCTTTATCGAGGACGGCGGCTACCGCCGCCCCGAGCTGTGGCTTGCCGCCGGCTGGGACCGGCGTCTGGCCGAGGGCTGGGAGGCGCCGCTCTACTGGCGCCGGGAAGGCGACGGCTGGCGGGTCTTCACCCTCCACGGCGAGGCCCCGGTCGACCCGCACGCGCCGGTCGTGCATGTGAGCTACTTCGAGGCCGACGCCTTCGCCCGCTGGGCAGGGGCGCGGCTTCCGACCGAGGCGGAGTGGGAGGTGGCCTCCGCCGGCGTGGCTCTGTGCGGGAATTTCGCCGACAGCGGCGCCCTGCATCCGCTTGCCCCGCGCGCGCCCGCGGGCGCGGGGCACCTGGCCCAGATGTTCGGCGACGTGTGGGAATGGACGTCCTCGGCCTATGCGCCCTATCCGGGCTTCCGGCCGGCGGCCGGCGCCATCGGGGAATACAACGGCAAGTTCATGAGCGGCCAGCAGGTGCTGCGGGGCGGCTCGTGCCTGACGCCGCCCGGCCATGTGCGGGCGACCTACCGGAACTTCTTTCCGCCCGAGGCGCGCTGGCAGGCAAGCGGCCTGCGCCTTGCGCAGGATGCGGGCGGTGGCGGCACCGGTCTGACGCCGAGGACGCCGCGCTTCCTGGACCTTGCCGCCCCCTCGGACATGGCGGGGGCGATCGCCTCGGGGCTTGCGGCCCGGCCCGCGCGCCTTCCGGCCGGGCTGTTCTACGACCCCGTCGGCGCCCGCCTGTTCGAGGCCATCACCGCCCTTCCCGAATATGGCCTCACCAGGGCCGAGGCGGGCCTCCTGTCCGCGCACGGGGGAGCGATCGCCGCCGAGGCCCGCGCGCGGCTCGGCGCCTCCTTCCAGCTCATCGACCTCGGGGCTGGCAACTGCGCCAAGGCCGAGGCCCTGCTGCCCGTCCTCCGGCCCTGCCGCTATGTCGCCATCGACATCTCGGCCGATTTCCTGCGCACCGCGCTCGCCCGCGTGCAGTCCGCCTTCCCGCTCCTCGAGACGGTGGGGATCGGGCTCGACTTCGCCCGCGGCCTTCAGCTGCCTGCGGATCTCGCCGCCTGTCCGACGCTGTTCTTCTATCCCGGCTCGAGCATCGGCAATTTCGGAGAGGACGAGGCGCTTTCCTTCCTCGCCGGCCTGCGGGCTGCCGTCCCGCGCGCGGTCCTGGTCGTCGGCTTTGACCTGGTGCGGGACGCGGAGGTCCTGGTCCAGGCCTATGACGACCCCGCGGGCGTAACAGCGGCGTTCAACCGCAACATCCTCACCAACGCCAACCGGGTGGCGGGCACTGACTTTGCGCCCGAGCGCTGGCGGCATGTGGCGGTCTGGAACGCGGCCGACCAGCGGATCGAGATGTATCTCGAAGCCCAGGCCGCGATGACAGTCCGCTGGCCGGGCGGGGCGCGGGCGTTCGCGGCCGGTGAGCGGATTTTGACCGAGATCTCGACCAAGTGGACCGAGTCGCGCATCCGGGCGCTTCTCGGGCAGGCCGGTTTCGGGCCGGTCCGGCTCTGGACGGACGCTGCCTCAGGCTTTGCCGTCGCCCTCGGCTGAGCGGAGCGCAAGGACGAGCCCCGCGGCCTGGGCGCCGAGGACGAGCGGGTAGGGAAGCGCACCCAGGATGGCCAAGCCGCGCGCGACCTCGACGGTTGCAACCGACAGGATGGCGGCGCCCAGAAGCAGAAGGAGCAGGCCCCAGGACAGGCGCAGCCAGACGGGCGGGGA
>Ga0308414_1002324_pt1 | contig 12392 bp, 13 predicted proteins | sample HotsprSampleOS50_FD_205667 | JGI IMG/M metagenome (GOLD analysis project Ga0308414, IMG submission 205667) | Hot spring phototrophic mat microbial communities from Octopus Spring, Yellowstone National Park, Wyoming, United States - 20090730_OS50 ... | reverse complement strand
CGCTGATCGCGTTCGACTCGGCGACGGAGCTGCCGCTGACGCTGTTTCCGCTGGATGTGCGGCCGGGGCTGCGGCCGGGCGCGCAGGCCGAGCAGGGCGGCTGGTTCTGCCCCGGTTCGATTTTGAGAATGACGGCCGACACGAGACACCCCGTTGCGTTCGGCATGCCGGCGGAGCATTTCGCGACGTCGACCGGGGGACAGTATTTCGAGATCGAGGAGAGCGCGGCGGCGCGCCGCCCGCAAGTGATCGTGCGCTACGCGCAAAAGAACCTGCTGGCGAGCGGCTGGCTGACGGGCGAACGCATGGTGGCCGGCAAGGCGGCGGTGGTGGAGGCGCCGCTTGGGGAAGGCAGGGTGGTGATGTTCGGATTCCGGCCGCAGTTCCGGGGCCAGACCTTCGGGACGTTCCGGCTGGTGCTGAACGCCATCTACACGAGCGCGGCGGTGCCGCTGGCGGCGACGGGCCGGTAAGGGCGCGGACGGCGTCAGTCGGCAGCGGCGATGGAGGCGATGATCAGGGAGCCGTCCTTGAGTTCGCCGGTTACTTTCGCCTTTTTGCCGTAAAGCGCCTCGGGAACCTTGTCCGGGTTGCCGATCTTGACCACGTCGCCATTGACGACGAGCACGGGCTTGGCGCCGCCTTTGATGCAAGCCTTCACGCAATTGACGTCGGCGTCGGAGCCCGACTTGTGGCGCGCGCCGCACTTGTCTTCGCTGACGTAGCCGGTCCACTCGCCGGCGAAGGCGGGCAAGGCGAGAAACGCGAGCGCGAGTGCGAACTTCTTCATTCTGGTCATAGGAACCCTCTCTGACTTGCGGTCGACTTTACTGACTCAAGTGTACGGTATCAATACCTCGGAGGCAAGGCCGGAATTGGGTCACAGGCGGATCCCGCTGGAGGGGTGGGGGGGGTGGCGGGAGGGTTCTTTCGCCTTCCGGCGCCCTTGGCGGGCGCGAGCGGCTGCGGGGAGGCGAGGGAAGTGGCGGCGTTTGTTGGGGATAGGGCGGGTTTCGGTTCGTTTCGCAAAACAGGGGATTGAGGGGAGGGGCCGGCCGGGGCCGGGGCGAGGGTCGAGGCTTGGGGAACCTGGAGGAGATGGCTGGTTTCAGGCGAGGGACAGGCGGTTTCCTCGCCGGCGGTGCCGGGAATCTGGGCCTGGCAGCGGCTGCGGAGCTGCCAGAGCATGCGAAGGGCGCGTTCGTACTGGCGCTGGAGCATGGCCTCGTAACGCTGGAGGAGTTGGAGGACGTGGGAGGAGTCGGCGAGGGTACGGAGGGCCTGGGCCTGGACTTCGCCGGTGGAGAGGCCGCGGGAGGGCAGGTCGCGGGTGATGAGGGTCTGGATGAGATCGGCTTCCATGCCGCGGATGCGGCGGAGGCGGAATTGGGCGTTGGCCATTTCCATGACGAAGTGGGTTTCCGTGGGGCCCTGGGGGTTGTGTTCGGCGAGATAGGCGTCGCGGAGGGCGACGAATTCCTGGGGGTCTTCGTAGAAGAGGAGCGCGGTTTGGGCAAAGAAGCCGTGTTTCAGGGCGTTTTGCGAGGAGCGGGCTTTGCCTTCGGGGGATTTGGGGCCGGTGGATTTCCGGGCGTTCGAGCGGCGGGCGGCGAGTTGTTTCTCGCTGAGCTGGCGCCGGGGTTTGTCGTTGGAAGAGAGATTGTGCATGACAGTGCCTCCTGGGCAAGGCTGGGCACGAATCGGGGGGCGCGGGCGGGGGGCGGGCAGAAGTGTCTGGAATCAAAAAGGAAAAGAGATTCGGGGGCGGGGGACGGGGAGTTGACTCCACAGAGGGGGCGGCCGGCCGGCACTGCGGGAATCGTGGTGGATGGGCGGGCTGTCGGGTGCGATGAGCCGTTGTGCGGAAGAATTCCGGTTCTCCTTGTGACTACTTGTCAGAGCCGGAGGCGATGGCGCGCTCCGGGGTTCTGGGAGGATGCGATGGTATTCCGGATTGTCTTTGCGGGGATACTGACAGCGGCGGCGGTTTTCGCCGACTGCCAGCCCCGGAAATTCACGCCGGCGGAGGAAAAGACCGCCGCGCGCGTGCTGGAGGCTGTGCGAGGGGCGTTCTCACCCGCCCCGCAGGGATGGAAGGACTCGCTGGCGGACTACCCATTTCGGGTGAGCAGGCCCTGCGACGGGGATCCGCCGGCGCTGACGGATTACGTGGTTCACACGGCCACTTACTCGATCCTGAATCCGCCTTCCCGGCGGACCTATCCGGAGGAAAACGAGGCAAAGCGATTGCGGGACGAGCGGGATGCGTTGACGCGGCTGCCGGAAGCGTACCGGCAGCGGGTGAATGCCGTGCAGGCGCGGGTGAGCGAGAAGATCCGGGCTTCGCGCGCGGCCGAGCGGGCGGGCAACAAGGAAGAGGCTTCCAACCTGCGCCGGGAAGCGGATGAAATCGACAAGGAAATCGGGCAAATCCGCAAGGAATATGAAGAGTCCATTGCTCCGAAACTGGCTGAAATCGACTCCCGGTTGGAACAGCTCCGCAAGGCCATTCCCAAATATGACACGCGGGTTTGGGTGAGGCTGAGCGTCTCGGCGCGCGCCAAGCCGAGCCAGCCGGACCCCGAGCCGGGCAAGCGGCTGAACGAGGACGTGTATCTGTGGAAGCGCGCCGGGGCGCCACCCTACGCGGGAGCGGTGAACCGCGTGGTGCTGCACATCGAGGGGTGGCCGGATTACCGGGAAGTGGTGACGTCGCTGATCGACGTGAAGAGACTGGCCGCGCTGGTGGAGTAGCGCCATCGACGAGGCGGGCATTCGGGGCAGGGGATGCGCGGTTGAGCGAGGAGGGGGGAGGGGGCAGGGTTGGCGGCCCTCGCGCTCGCGCGAGGGGAAACCTGCAAATAGAGAGGGGAAACGCGAGGAAACAAGGGCGGAAATCCACGGTCATGGTGGGGCAAGGTTTGTGGCCCTGGCGCGAGCGCGGGGGGAGCCGGGTTCTCAGCTTGCTGCTGCAGCGCCGCCGCCGCCGCTTTGGGAGCGGCGGTTGAGGCGGGCCCGCGCCAGGGCCAAGCCTGCGGCGAGAACAAACCAGGGCTGCCAGTGGGCAAGCGGCCCTTCCTGGATGAAGAAGTTGCTGGCGATGCCCAGGTCCTGGCCGAGCCGCCACAGGCTGACGGCGAACAGCGCCGCTGCCACGGGCGCCAGGATCGCCGCGAGGCCGCCCTCAATCTCTTGCACTGTCAGAGGGGGCGGGGGTTCGGCCACGGCCCTCACCCGAGCGGCCCGCCTTGGCCCGCGGCCGCGTTTCCATCGAAATTTCACCACCATGATGCCTTACCGCGCGCTGTTGTTATAGAGTGTATGGAGCCTACACCCTTCTGCCTGATTATCGGCTCGAAAGGAACGATTCTTTATGAGCAAACTGAAAGTCGCAGTCATCGGCGCCGGCTTCATGGGCAAGACCCATGTGGAGAACCTCCGCCGGCTCGGATTCGTGGACGTGGCCGCCGTCGCCGGCGTTTCGCAGGACGAGGCGGACCGCTTCGCCAAGGCCTACAACATCCCCAAAGCCACCGGAAATTACAAGGAGATTCTCGCCGACCCGGAGATCGCGGGCGTCCACATCTGCACGCCGAACGCGCTCCACGCCCCCGTGGCGAAGGCCGCCCTCAACGCGGGCAAGCACGTTCTGTGCGAGAAGCCCCTGGCCCTGAGCGCCGGCGAGGCGAAAGAGATGCTCGATCTTGCCGAGAAGAAGAAGCTCCACCACGCCACCAACCACAATCTGCGCTACTACCCGGCCGTGCAGCAGGCCCGCGCGATGATCGCCCGAGGCGACCTGGGCGACATCCTCGTGGTGCAGGGCACGTATTCGCAGGACTGGCTGCTGTACGACACGGACTTCAACTGGCGGATCCTCAAGAAGCACAACGGGCCGCTGCGCGTGATGGGCGACATCGGCTCGCACTGGATGGACATGATCCAGCATGTGACCGGGCTTTCCATCACCGCCCTCTGCGCCGATCTGAAGATCGTCCACAAGACGCGCAAGCAGCCGAAAGTGGCGATTGAAACTTTCGCCGGAAAGACGCTCAAGCCCTCCGACTACGACGAAGTGAAGATTGATACCGAGGATTTCGGCATGGCGCTGCTGCATCTGGGCGACACCTGCCGCGGCGCGTTCACGGTGAGCCAGGTCTCGGCCGGCTGCAAGAACCGTTTCGAGTGGATGGTCTGCGGCACCAAGGGCAGCGTGGCCTGGAACCAGGAGCGTCCCGACGAGCTGTGGATCGGCCGCCGCAACGAGCCCAATCAGATCATCATCAAGGACGGCAGCCTCTTCTATCCCGAAGCCGCCGCCTATGCCGACTACCCCGGCGGCCACAGCGAAGGTTACGACGACAGCCACAAGCAACTGTTCAAGCGCTTCTGGTCGCGCGTGCTCGACCCGTCGCTCCCGGTGCAGTACCCGACCTTCACCGACGGCTTGCGCGGCATGCAGTTGCTGGAAGCGGTGATGGATTCGAGCAAGAAGCGCACCTGGGTCAAGTGCGCGCCGGCGCGAGCGGGCCGCAAGTAGGCTTTTTCTTATCCCGGGCCGCCGTTGCAGGCCGCAGCGGCGGCTTTTTCGCGTTTGTTGACGACTGCCGCCTGCGCGGCGGGGCCGGCGGCGTGGAGGAGGCCGCCCGGCTTTCGGTTGCCGGAGCTGTGTGGCTCCCGCTCCGCCGCGCCGTCAGGGCGCCGTTTCTTTCGGTTCTTCGGCTTCCGCGGCTTCTTCGGGCTTCCACGCCACGCGCGTCACTTCCTGCCGCCGGTGCAGGGCGAAATACATCGCCAGCAGGGTCACCGCCGCCAGGCCCGCCATGATCATGAGGTACAGAAGCCGGAGCACGCCGCGCGTCGGCGCGAAGGCATCGCGGGTGTTCTGCGCCACCAGCACGCGCCAATTGAGGTTGGGGAAGGACTCCTCCAGCCCCGGGCTCCCATAGCCGATGATGACGGGTTCGCCTCCCGGCAGCGGCGCGATCACATATCCGGGCCAGCGCGACGGCCCCGAGGCCATCGACTCCTGAGCGGCGAAGAACTCGGCCGACTTCACGTTCATGGCGAGGTTCACGTTGGGCGCGTGGATCACCGTGCCGTCGTTTTTCGCCAGGATCATCCGCGACGTCGGCCCGAGGTCCAGGCGGTGCAGCAGGGGAAACAGGCTCGAGACTTCGATCAGCGCGTCCAGCGCGCCGATGAACGCGTTGGATTCCTCCTCCATCACCGGCACGCCCAGCCCTACATAGTAGGACTTGGTCACGTCGTCATACAACACGTCAGTGATGTGCACCGCGCCGCGTCCCTGCGCGTGAATGGCCTGCCAGAAATCCTCATCCGCCTGGTAGTAGTCCAGCGTCTTGTGCGTGGCGGCCACCACCGCGCCGTACCTGTCCGTCAGTGTCAGGCGCAGGAAGCGGCGGTCGCGGTCGCGCCACTTCACCATGAGCCGCGCGGCCGGGTTGCCGAGCACGGCGCGGACGGCCGCATCGCCTCGCGGCTGGTTCCAGTCTCTTTCGATCTGGTTGATCCGGTCCGTAATGGCCGCCTCGGAGAGTCCTGCATACCGCGCATTGGCCTGTTTCACCGTTTCCAGGATCAGCGGATCGGCGGCCAGGGTCCCGGCCGCCAGAACGCGCTCGTGGAAAAACATTCCGATTTCGCTGGCGGTGAACTCCGCAATGGTGCGGAAATACCGCCCCCACTGCCTGTCCAGCGCCTGTCCCGCCCGGCTCACCACGATCAAACCGATGGCGCAGATCGGGATGACCGTCAGCAACAGTCCGGTCAACAGGCGCCGCAACGGGAATCTCAGCTCATACCGATCGGCAGGCATGGCGCGCCTCCATCTTTGCAGTTTGCGGGGGCGCTGCCCTGGCCGAACCCGACGGCCCGGCGCCGGCCCTTGAGCGCCCGCCGTATCAGCCTGTCCGGGGCCGGCCGGCGGTTCAGTTCTTGCGCCCCCAGTCTAGGACAATTCCTCCCGGAAGACTAGGGGGTAGTAAATGTTTCCTGACCCGCGGATCCAGGGAGGCCGGACTTCGGTAATTCTTACTGTGCGGGCCGCGGTGTTTTCCTGCAAGGTGTTGATTTCGGGTGGCTTTTTGTTTGGCAGGCCATGTGCACGCATCAATGGCGGGAGAGATCATGAGCGAAGCAGAGAACAACGTCACCAAGAACCGGGAAGCTGCGGCGAGCCGGTTTCCCTGGCTGACTCTGGCGCTGGCGGCCGGGCTGATTGCGGCGGTGGCGGGGCTTTTCTACCTGCATAACCAGCAGGTGAGCCTGCGCCTGGAAACGGCCGCATTGAAGCAGGAGCTTTCGACGATCCGGCAGGCGATGAGCACGGCCGACGTCAACGCCGTGCAGACGATCGCGGCTCTGCGCAGCGAGCTGGAGAACATTCGCAAGGAGAGCGCCTCTACAAGCGAAGAGGCCCGCCGCGCGGCCCGCCGGCAGGCGGAGGCCGTGGCAGCGCGTGTCGAGAAGAGCCTTACGGAGCGGCAGATGGCCGAGAAGCAGCAGATCGCGCAGCAGATCGACGAGATCAAGTCGCGCACCGAGCAGGCGACGGCACGGCTGACCGACATCACGGGCGAAGTGGGCACGGTGAAAAACGAAGTGGCGGCCACGCGCGGCGAAATCGACAAGACGATTGCCGAGCTGCGCCGCGTGACCGGCGATCTCGGCGTGCTGAGCGGGCTGATCGCCACCAACAGCAAGGAGCTCGCCGCGCTGAAGCAGCTTGGCGACCGCGACTATTACGAGTTCAATCTGACGCGCAAGAGCGGCCCGCAGAAGATCGGCGACGTGGTGGTGCAACTGAAAAAGGCCGATGTGAAGCGCAACCGGTACACGTTGGAGATCGTCGCCGACGACCGGAAAGTGGAGAAGAAGGACCGGACCATCAACGAGCCGGTGCAGTTCTACGTGCCGAGCAAGGCGCGGATCCCTTACGAGCTTGTCGTCAACGAAGTGAAGAAGGACAACGTGGTTGGCTACCTTGCGGCGCCGAAGGTGAAGACGTCGGCGCAGCGGCTGTAGGCCGGGCTGCGGAAGGGCAGGAAATGGGCGGAATGCAGAAAAGGAGGCATCGCCATGAGATCGAATCTCGCTGTCATGGCGGCAGCGGCCGTGTTTCTGCTGCTGCCTTGTCTTCAGGCCGCGCCGGCGGGCATTCGCCCGGCGCCGCCTCCCGACCCGCCGGGCATCCGCGGTGCAGCCGCCGTGGAGCAGCCGCTCGAGGCCAGGAAGCCCGGGCCGCCGCCCGATCCTCTGCGGGGGGATGCGGGGCGATGAACTGGATGGTTCGCCAGGCTCTGTCACTCGGTCTGGCATGGGTGGCGGCGGGTGCGGCAGAGTCGGCGCCGCGCCGCGCCAACCCGTCCGCGCCGACTGCCTGTGCCGGGGAGTGGAACGGACAGGCACGCCTGGCGCCGCTCTGGATGGCTGCGCCCGGACCGGCTGGTCCGGGCGCGCCCCGGGCCAGGTTATTGCAGGTTTCGCCCCCGGCGGGGGGCGACAGGTTCCATCCGGCGCGATTCCGAGGCCGCGCCGGGTGGGCAGCACCGGGATCATCCTCCTCCCGGTTTCTACCCGTCAGGGCGCGCTCCCTGTCCGCGTTTTCCCGTGTGCGGCGCGGTGAAGACCTGACCGACCTTCACCAGCGCCGTGCGCGCGGCGGGCGGGGAGGCGCCGGGCGGGGCGCCGCGCGGATTTCGCCCTTTCAATCTTCCCTGGTGCGGGCCCGCGGGCCCGCTGACGCATCCATTCTCTCCGTTTCTTCTTCCCTCTATTAGCCACGATTCTTGCTGGCACAGGCGGGCCGGTTGTCCGGCCCGCCGGATTTTTTTCCGCCAAGAATATGGGACAGATTGTAGGGGAAATCCCCTTTGACAAACTGCGTGTTGGACGGCTTTTCGGCAGGAATGGATGCGCCTCCGAGGCGGCCACTTACGGAGGCGCGAATCCAGGCATCCAGAGCCGCTCGAATTCGCAAGCTTCCGGTTCCGGCCCTTGCGAAGGCGAGAACACCAGCCCTCCATGCACCCGGGGCGGGCGGCGACGGAGGGCGACGACGAGTGGCGGCATGGATCGCCCAAAGGCGCCGTCTGCGCTACACCGCTTTGCGATACCTGCCCGGCGGCACTCCGAACTGCCGCCGAAAAGCCTTGCTGAAGGCAGCTTCGGAATGATAGCCGCTGGCCAGCGCCACATCCATCGTCGAGGCCTTTTGCGATCGCAGCATGCTTGCCGCCCTGCTCATGCGCAGTTTGGCCAGATACGCCATCGGACTCTCGCCCACCAGCCGAACAAAACGCGCGGCGAAGGGGCTGCGCGACAGCCCTGCTCGTTCCGCCAGATCCCGGAGAGTCCAGTCCCTGGCAGCGTCCGCGTGCATCAGCGCGAGCGCCTTGCCGATGTGCGGGTCGCGCAGCGCGCCCAGCCAGTTTCTTTCGGCAAGCGGAGATTGGCTGAGCCAGGCGCGCAACACCTGCACGAACAGGATGTCAGTGAGGCGGCTGACCACCAATTCGTGCCCTGCCTGTCGCCGGCGGACCTCCGCTGCCAGTTGGCGCAGCGTAGCCTCCACCTAGGCGGCTTCACTCGAATCCGATGGCCGAAGCAGCAAAGCCTCCGGAAGCAGGCTGAGCAGCGGGCGCCCTGCAACGTGCTGCATCGAAAAAGCCCCGCAAAGCATGGATGCCGCCGGCGCGCCTTCGCCCGAGCGCACCACGCTGCAGCCGCGGGATGACGGAGGGATCACCTTGGAGAATGGGATGGGCGCCCGTTTCGGGGTGTCGGCGATCTGGTAGCGTTTCCCATGCGGCAGGACTACAAGGTCGCCCGCAGAGAGCGCTACGGTGTGGTTGGAATCATGAAGACGCACCCAGGCGCCGCCGCGCTCAATGTAGTGGAAGTGAGCCAGATCGCTGGCCGGGAACGCCAGGCACCAGGGCGGTGCCAGCTCGGAGTGGCAGAACAGCCTCGTTTGCAGGCCAAGGCTCTGCAGAGCATCGCTGAGCACGTCGAACGCGGGAAGTTCAGTCACTGTTCCCATGGGATCCGTTTTCTTGTGCATAAGGCGTTCCGGACAAGAAAGACGGACTATTGAGCATAGACCGTCCGTCCAGACCTCGCCAGAATAGCAGATGCGGCAACCCGAAGCATCCTCATTCGGGACGCCGGAAAGCCGCGGCTCCAGGAGGGGCGGCAAGGGAGATTTCATGAGTCTGAAGAACGTGAATGCGGTCAACCCATCCCGCCCGAAGCGGGTGGCCATTGTGATTGCAAACCCGGCGGTTTCGACGACCACCGGCTGGCCCGTGGGATTTTGGTGGAGTGAACTCACCCATCCGTATTTCGAACTGACGGAGCGCGGCTGCCAGGTGGAGCTGTTCAGCCCTTGCGGAGGCGCTTGCCAGCCCGATGCCATGAGCGATCCACGAGACCCCGGCGGCTACTCCGCATCCGACCTGATCACGATGGGTTTCCTCCAGACCGCCCGCCTTGTGGCTCTGGTGGAGAACACACGCCCCGTGGCCGGGATGGAGTTGGCCGATTTCGACGCGCTTCTGGTGGCGGGCGGGCAAGCGCCGATGTTCAATTTCGCGGCCGCGACGGCGCTGCATCAGAAGTTCGCGGCCTTTTATGAGGCAGACAAAGTGGTGTGCGCCCTGTGCCACGGCGTTGCGGTGCTTCGGTATGCCCGTCTGTCGAACGGGGAGTTGCTGGCCAGGGGAAAGACGGTAACCGGCTTCGCCAATGTGGAAGAGGATTTTGTCGATGAAGCCGTATGGGGCATGGGTTTGCTCCCGCGGGGAACCCGCATCATGCCGTGGCGGATCGAGGATGAGATGCGCGCCTTGGGGGCCAACTACGTCCATGCCGGCATGTGGCGCGGCTTCGCGGTGCGAGACGGGAATCTCATCACGGGTCAGCAGAACTTTTCGGGGAGAGAGACGGCGGAAGCGTTGATCGCGGCGCTGGGCGCGTAGCCGCGGGCAGACATCCCAATCCAGGGGAGGACGGCAATGATCGCCATCATCGGCGCAGGAAACGTGGGAACGGCCCTGGGGCAGCGCTGCCGCGGCGCAGCCGAAACGTTTGTCTATGGGGTGCCGGATCCTGCGAAATACGAAGCTCGCGGAAACGACCTGCATGCCCCGGTGTTGGGTGTGGAGGATGCGATCCGGCAAGCCTCCATCGTCATACTGGCCGTGCCCCACGCCGCGGCGGCGAGCGTGGCCGCGTTGCTCTCCGATTGGGAAGGCCGGATTCTGGTGGACGCGACAAACCCCATTGCACCGGGAATGGAGGGGTTGACCGTCGGCACTGCCACATCCGCCGCGGAGCAACTTGCCGCCGCGGCGAACGGCGCCCGCGTGGTGAAGGCTTTCAACACCACGGGGGCGGAGAACCTGGCGAACCCCCGGTTCCCGTCCGCCGCGGCTTTCCTGCCAGTCTGCGGCGATGACGCCAGTGCCCGGGCGGCCATCGTGGATCTGGCGCTGCGGATGGGCTTTGACGCCGTAGATTTGGGGCCGTTGCGCGCCGCACGATATGCCGAGCCGTTCGCCATGATGTGGATTCACATGGCCTACGCGTGCGGTCACGGCCGCAGTTTCGCTTTTGCCCGCATGCAGCGGACAACCGCGCCGGGAGCGGGAGGTTCGTGAGCTTTCCGGATTGGTTATCGAGGCCTGTGGCCAGCCGGATGCCGGACTTGCGGCCGCCATGCCTCCGTGGCATCGGTTTCAGCGGCCTGGGATGATCGCGGGAAAAGAATCCCGGAGCCGGTGCGTTGGCCACCGGCTTGCTCGGGCGCCTCCAACTCACCGTACATCCGAAGGTCGTGCCTCGGTAACCGGTGCGAGCAGGGTGCTTCGCGGAGATGATGCGAACGCAGGCAGACTGCACCACCGGCAGTCCGGTTTGGTGTTCAGGCGTGCGGACTATTTGCCAGAAGCGTGTAGAAAGAGAAATCGTCCATCTGGCAGCACAATGAAAATCAGAGACGTCGAACGCGCGAGCGCGTCAGACACATCAGAGGCGATCCCGAGGTACAGAACCCATGACATGGAGACCTTTGTCTGGCGCCGCCCTGATCACTGCCCTGGCAAGCTTTGGCTCGGATTGGCTGATGCGCAGTCCGTCGATCCCGGATCTGCTGCAACAGCCGCGCCGTGGCACATTGGTCTCGACCGAAGATATGCGTGTTGCCCGGGCTGGACACACTGCGACCGCGTTGCCGGACGGCCGAGTGTTGGTAGCGGGCGGGTTCAAAGAAAAGGGCTCTGCCAGCGGGGCTGAAGTCTATCAGCCTGACAGCGGAAAGTTCGCGCCATTGCCCCCCATGATCACCCCTCGTCACAGCCACACTGCTACGCTGCTGCGCGATGGGAGGGTGTTGATCGTCGGCGGTTATGGTGAAGGCTCGGGGAGGCTGGCCGATGTCGAGCTGTTCGACCCGGCAAACAACTCTTTTACCCGGACCGGCTCGCTTCTCGCCGCCCGCGCCGGCCACGTGGCCGTTCTCCTCACGAACGGCCGGGTTCTGGTTGCCGGAGGGGTGGGGCCAGGCTGGACCTTCCTGGCGAGCGCAGAGGTCTATGATCCGGTGGCGGGCCGCTTCTTGCCGGCGGGCAACATGAGCATGCCGCGCGAGAGCCATGCGGCCGTGCGGCTTGTGGACGGACGCGTGTTGATCGTGGGCGGGCACAACGGTCAGCGGCGGAATCTCAAGCTGCTGGCCGCTGCCGAGATCTACGACCCTGTCGATGGAGCATTTGTTCGTTACGGCACGATGCGCATCCCGCGCCACAAGCACGATGCCGTGCTGCTTCCCAGCGGCCAAGTCCTGATTACCGGCGGCACCGACGAGCGAGACGCTCGCGGCGTTCTCAGCTCCACGGAGATTTTCAGCCCTGACACCGGGAAGTTCGTGGATGGCCCTGTGATGAAGCTGGGCCGCTATAAGCACCAAGGCGCCAGCGTCTTGCTCCCGGGCGGTCTCGTTTTGATTGCCGGGGGAGCGCCGCAAGCTGAGATCTATGATCCCGCGAGAAGGAGTTTCGAACTCGTGCCTGGGCGACCACAAATGGCGGGGCATTTCTCTGCCGTTGCGATGCTGAGAGGGGTAGGGGTGCTGATCACAGGCGGTTACGGAAACGGTGCGGCGCCGCGGTCTTCGGCATGGCTGTTTCTCCCTTAAGAATCGAACGCTGGCGGTGACCCGAGCGCGGCGTGTCTCGCCGCCCTTGAACAATCACTCGCATATCAAACGGGAAAGGCGCCGGGAATGGAGAGAGCGGGCAATCGGGGATGGAAAGGTGGCGAAAGCCGAAATCGGGATCGTGAGATATTTGCCGGGCGGGCGGAGCCTGCGG
>Ga0308414_1002319_pt1 | contig 12395 bp, 9 predicted proteins | sample HotsprSampleOS50_FD_205667 | JGI IMG/M metagenome (GOLD analysis project Ga0308414, IMG submission 205667) | Hot spring phototrophic mat microbial communities from Octopus Spring, Yellowstone National Park, Wyoming, United States - 20090730_OS50 ... | reverse complement strand
TACCACCGGCTACGGCGGGGCATTCCTTGTCAATATTGCTTACAATGACGGCGTTGACGTGCATTTGCACACCGAAGAAGGCAGTTGGAACTTGGCCAGCACGGACAATCCGTATGCCCAGTGGGGCGCGATGAGTGCCGACTGGAAAAAATTGGGCGATTGGGACGCCAATGAAGCAGGCCTCAATGCCGAATTGCTTAGAAATGGTCAGCTTGAAGGTATTAATGCGATTTTGTGGTTTGGCGATTATCCTCCCGGCCAAACCATTAATGACTATCCGCTCAATGTCCCATTCGCGGTCGTTCCCGAACCGGCGACAATGTTGATTCTCGGGCTGGGTACTCTGTTGTTAAGAAAAAAAGCGTAAAGAAACCAAGGAGGTCAGGGAGGGCGGATGGATTTCCGCCTTCCCTGATACAACTCCACAAAAATCGAGAAAGGAAAGATTCTAATGAAACACTCACTATTATTGGTAGTTTTCAGTGTCTTGATTGCATCTTCTCAGGCGGGCATCTACTCTACGGCATTATCCAATCAAACTCCCGGCGCTCCGGACCCGGGAATACCGGGGTTTGTTGGGCCTGCAGGCGATGGAATTACCCCAACCGCTACTAACGGCAATTATGTCAACCCGATTTTCGTCGGCTGGGCAGATGGCGTAGTCAGCTACCTGCCGGCGCCGAACGTTGCGAGCCAGTGGACAGATGTATCAAAAACATTAGGACCTGTAACAGGTAATAATTTCGATATTGCCTCTCTTGGCGATTTGAACGCCCAACAAATCGCGGACGGCGTTGCGCCCGGCCAAATAACATTGTCGTTTTCGATGGGTATCCGAAATGGCCCTGGCGCCGATTTTGCTGTTTTCGAGAACGGTTTTATATCGGGCGGCAAAATATTTGCCGAGCTTGGTTATGTTGAGGTCTCCACAAATGGGTCTGATTTTGCGCGGTTTCCATCGGTTTATACAGCGGCCACCGCACCGGTTGGTGCTTATGGAACAATCGATCCGACGGGAGTTTACAACTTAGTCGGAAAACATGTCAATGCGTATGGCAACTCGTGGGGTACGCCCTTTGATTTGCAGGATTTGAATACCCATCCGTTGGTGCAGAACGGCAAAGTGAATCTGATGCAAATCAATTATGTCCGAGTGGTCGATATCCCCGGCAGCGGTGATTTTAAAGATTCATTGGGCAACTCGATTTACGATGCGTGGGTCACATGGGGCAGCGGCGGTGTTGATTTGGAGGCCGTTGGCATCATTCATGCTGTTCCCGAACCGGCGACGTTGGTTTTGCTGGGATTGGGTTCCATGCTGTTCTTGAAACGACGTAAGCAGAGCTAATTTCAACTCTTTAGCAATAGTGGGACGCACAGAATCATCTGTGTGTCCCGCTGCTGAAGGTCATCAAAATGAAAATGGAGCGATGAGTCTTGCAATTCGGCGGCACAAGCGGGATATGACTCAAATAGGTATTTCAAATTAAAAGGCTATAGCGTATGAAAAACATTGTTATCATAGTCATCGTGTTAACAACGGCTTCTGTCGGAACAACTAATTCGTTTTTGGCTTATAAAAATTACAGTTATGATCCGGATGATTTTGCCGCCGAGGTTATTAGCTACACGCCCAACGGAATGCTGATAGACTGGCTCAGCGGACAGCCATTTAACAACCCACAAAACGCTCTGGGCAGGCCGACGATTGATACCACTGGAGATGGCTGGTATATTCCGGAAACAGCGGTAGCGCCGGTCAATCCGGTTTATCCGCCGTTCCGATCATTTGAACTTGTCTATTTGGGCAACGGCGGGTCTTTGGTTCTGAAATTCAATCGTCCGGTGCGCGACGAAGTCAACAACCCTTATGGTATTGATTTTATCGTCTTTGGAAATGCAATGCAAGTCCGCGGCTACGGGCAAGGGTGGACAAACGGCGACCCGGCGGGCGTTACGGTCTCCGGCAGCGGGTTTGAAGAGCCGGCGGTGGTTTCAGTCAGTCAAGACGGAATTATCTGGTATAGTTTTACCCATAACCCCAATTTTATGAGCGACAATCCCAATTTCATCAAACTGCCCACAAGCGATACAGACGGCCCGTTTGCCGATGGTTTTGCCCCGACGTTGGGGCGTGTCTATGACCCCGACAATCCGGACACGACGATCGGCAGTTGGAATCAATGGTGGTCACATCCAACCAACCCAACACTGCCTGTTGGCCCGAATTTAACGTTTGCATCCTTTGCAGGAAACACCGTCGCCCAAATCTGCCAAACGTATGGCTATTCGGCCGGCGGAACCGGATTTGACATCAACCGTTTGGCCTTGCCAGTCGATTTGATGACCGGCTTAAAATGGTTTCAGTACATCCGTATTGACGATATTGCCGGCGACGGCAGCACAGCTGAAGTGGATGCTGTCTCGGCGGTTACCAGTTGCGGCGACTATAAGCACCCATTTCCTATAGGAGATTGGAGCAAAGATTGCCGCGTAGATTTGAACGATATGGCGATTTTGTCGTTGTACTGGCAGGATACAACAACTCCAATGGGCATTTCCGAATTGTTTAAGCTGATTGATAGCTGGCTGGAATGTACATGGGATTGCGGCTGATATGCCACAAGCAGCACAACAAAGCAAAAGGCGACAACGGGGTTTTACGCTGATTGAATTGCTGACGGTTGTAGCAGTCATCTCCATATTGCTGGCGGTGTTGTTGCCGTCTTTGAATCGTGTCAAAGAGTATGCCCGCTCGGTGTATTGCCTGAACAACCTCCGTCAAATGGCGATTGCGGCTCATAGCTATGCCGCCGTCTATCGAAACTATTATCCTTTGGCGTATAAAACAGAACGCATCGGCGGCGTCCGTTACTACTACGCTTGGGATTTTACCACATGGAAAGACTGGAGCGCTTCCCCGCCTGTCGAACGCGTCGAACCCGGCTTGCTGTGGCAGGGCGAACACGCCGAAAAAGTGCAGCAATGCCCCTCTTATAAGCAAGGCCATAATTGGCTGGCCGATCCTTATACAGGATATAATTATAATACCAGCTATATTGGAATGAATGAGACGGTTTTTCCGAATAACTCTGCACGAACGACGGACGTGTTAAAGCCGGCTGAAACGGCGTTTTTTGGCGACGGCCAATACGCCGGCGGAGCCAACAAATTTATGCGGGCGCCATACCCCAATCCACGCGATGCATCCTTTACCGGTCGTTTTGCCGGCACACAGGGATATCGCCATCGGGGACGCACAAATGTAGCGTTCTGTGACGGACATGCTCAATCGTGGCAACCCCTGTTTACCGAAACAGACCCGTATGGAAAAACCAACTTGGAAATCCACAATGCCAAAGAATCGCTGAAAATAGGGTTTCTTTCAAACGACAACTCCTTGTACGACTTGAGGTAATTATTGCCTTGGGATTTTTTTATGGTATAATGTCTGACTCCTAAACCAGATAAAGGAAACAGACAATGAAACTTTTCTTTTGGGGTATTGTCGTTTATAATTTGTTTATCGGCTTTTCCTTTACGGCAATCGGCGCCGACCCCGTGTGGACATATCCAACCCCACAAGGCGGTCGCGACGTCAAGGACATTTCGTTTTATCAGGCGACGGACGTTGATGAGGTCTTGCCGTCGATAGAAGGCCGGCCGCGAAACGTGATTTTGCTGATTGGCGACGGGATGGGGTATAATCACGTCGCGCTGGCGCGGCATCGTGCGCTCGGTGCCAGTGGGCGGCTTTATATGGAGCGACTGCCGGTCGTCGGCGTGGTGCGGACATACTCGGCCGACAGTTTGATTACCGACTCGGCAGCGGCGGCCACAGCAATGGCCTGCGGCGTCAAGACCGACAACGGTCGCATCGGCACAACGCCCGACGGCCTGGCGTGGCAATCCCTGATGCAAAAGGCACGCAGCAAGGGCTTTCGCACCGGTCTTGTCGCGACCTCGACCATCACGCACGCCACACCGGCCGGTTTTGCCGCCCACGTGGACAGCCGCGGACAAGAGGCCGACATTGCCGCCCAATTGCTGGCCAACCGCATCGATATCCTCTTTGGCGGCGGACGCAAATACTGGCTGGCCGCGCCCGACGGCGTACGCGAGGATGGGCAAAATCTGATTGACCAAGCCCGCGCCGTCGGCTATCAAATCGCTTACACCGCCGAACAAATGGCCGCACTAAAGCCCGCGCCGGCGCTGGGACTGTTTGCCGAAGATGCGATGACTACCTTTGCGCCGGAGCCGATGCTGGATGCAATGACCCGCACGGCCATTGCGCTGCTGAGCGCAAAACCGAAGGACTGGTTTGCGCCTGCGCCGCGGTTTGTCGTAATGATCGAGGGCAGCCAGATCGACTGGGCAGGCCACGCCAATGATACCGACAATGCCGTGCGTCAGACGCTGCTGTTTGATCTGGCCGTCAAAGAGGCCGTTGCTTTTGCCCGCCGCGACAAAAAGACGCTGGTGATTGTAACCTCCGACCACGAAACCGGCGGCCTGCTGCTCAAACGCGACAAGAACAATCGCATCGCCGCCGAGTGGCATTCCAAAAATCACACCGCCGCCGATGTGCCGCTGTATGCCTTCGGCCCCGGCGCAGTACGATTTGCCGGTACGCTGGACAACACCGACATCGCCAAACGCATCGCCGAACTGCTGGGGTTCGACCATTTCCCTGCGCCGCTGAAAATGACCGCCGCCCCAGCTCATACGGCGGCACAATAGACGATGAAAAAAACGACTGCTCAGACTGTCCGCGCCCGGCTCAGGGGTTTGGCTGATGCCGCGATGGCCGAGCATACTCGGCGGCGGCATTATAGGAATCAATAGAGAAAGGGATTCGCGATGCGAATTTTCGTGCTGATTGTGCTGGCGATTTCGTTTGCGATGCACTTTTATGTCTTCTGGCGGCTGTTCGGCCTGCTGGGCTGGCGGCGGCGATGGGGCTTTTGGCTATTGACCCTGACGGCGTCGGTTGCGCTGGTCGGCTCGCGCATTCTTGAGGCATACTTCGATCATATCCTTGTCGATGCGGCGTTTGTCGGCTCGGCGTATGCGCTGGGGCTGATGTGGCTGGCGTTTTGCGTACTGCTGGCGTATGAAGTTATGCGCTGGTGTGTGCCGCATCGCAAACGTACCGCCGGTATTTCGATTGTGGCTGTCGTGGCTGTGCTGGCCGGATATGCAACGTGGAACGCAACGCGGATTACCGTAAAGACCGTTACGCTGCCCGGCCCGCCGATGCGAATCGTGCAGCTTTCGGATGTTCACATCTGTTCGGTCAGCGATGCGCATTTTGGCCGCATCATCGAACACACCAACCGCCTCAACCCCGATATGATTTGCATCACCGGCGACTTGGTCGATACGCTGTCCACCCGAACACGGCAGACAATGCAGCGGCTGAGCGAGCTGAAGGCGCCGGTGTTTTTTACCTCCGGCAACCACGAATACTACGCCGGACGTTGGGAGGTCTTGGACGAGTTGCGGCGGCTCAATGTTACGATTATGGATAACCGCGTGGTCAACCTGTGCAGCGCGCAACTGGTCGGCCTGCCGGATATGACCGACAAGCAGCAGGCCGAGGCGGAGTTGCTGATGATGCCGATTGACCGGCGGCAGTTTGTGATACTGATGTTTCATCGCCCGCTGGACATCGGCTTTTTGGAGGAACGCGGGATTGACCTGACAATGGTCGGCCACACACACCGCGGCCAAATCTTTCCGTTCGGGCTGATTGTACGGCTTTTCGAATCGCCGCTGTACGGTCTGCACCGCTGCGGCGACAGTGCGATGTATATTACCAGCGGCACAGGGCTGTGGGGGCCGCGCATGCGGCTGGGGACGAACAATGAAATCGTGCTGTACGAAATTGCCCCCGACAATCCTTTTTCCACAGATTAACTCAGATTTGTAATCTCACTTCTATATAAAATCTGCGTAATCTGCTGAACGCAATTCGTAGGGCGTACTGTGCGCACGCTTCAATCTCCGACAGGCGGCCTCTGCAAAAATCGTCCATCGTCCATCGTCAATAGTCAATAGTCAATCATCCTTGAGGTGTTCCAGATCGTCGGCCTCAAAGATTGATTTCTTGTAGGCAATCATGATGCCGCGCACCGCCAAATCCGGCACATACGAATCCACAAAGTCGCAGTCGTCTTTGAACAGCGCCGCCGCCCCGCCGGTTAGAATCACATGCGGCCATCGCCCCAACTGCTCGGCATACTTGCGGCACAACGTTTCCAACAGCCCCACCGCCGCCCAGTACACGCCCGCCCGCATCGCCTCGGCGGTGTTGGAGCCATAAACGCCGGAGGGTTTTTGCATTTTGACCTGCGGCAGCTTGGCGGTATGTTCGTGCATGGCTCCCAGCGACATATCAAAACCCGGACTGATCGTACCGCCGACAAACACGCCGGTCTCATCGACCAAATCAATCGTAACGGCCGTACCGAAATCGGCCACCACCACCGCGTCCTCGACGACGCTGAAAGCCGCCGCGGCGGTAATCAGCCGGTCGGTGCCGACCTCAAAGGGGCTGTCCACGCTGGTTTCAATCGGCAACGGTACGTCTTGGCCGATGACCTTGATTTTTTCGCCCAGTGCATCCAGACAAATCTGGCGTACCCGATCTGTCCAGTCGGGATTGACCGAGCTGACGACAATCACGCCGTCTTTGGTCGGCTCTTTGGCGGATTTGACCAGTGGAACTTGATCCCAATAGTCCGCCAACTGACGCGACAGCCGTTCTTCGACCCCGTCCTCGGCCAACGAAAAGCTCACCAGCGGCTGCTCGTTGTCGTCCAGAAAAAAGGCCAGCTTGATATTGGTATTGCCGATATCGATTGCGATTAGGTTCATAGGTTGTCTTTATACGAAATTCGACGGAATAAAGCAAGTTCTTGGCTTAAATAGTCAACGGCCTATAGAAATACTGTTGAAAACCTGTTAATAACTTGCAGAAAACCCCTATAAATTAAATTTAAAAGGTCTTTTTATGCAGTAAATAATTTTATCATAAATACAGATATGCTATGTTTGATTTATAAAAAAGAGTATTAAGTTTTTTATTTAAAATGGTTTAAGAAAAGCCCGATAATCTAACCTACATTCATCATTTAATATAGCTGAATCTTGGAACAATTCAGATGCTTACAAATTACAAATATGAGAATTTTGCAGTTTGTTTATTATTCTGACAAAAAACCTTATTTCCTACCGATTCGCAAGGATATTTTTGAGCCGTCGGCAGGCATTTTCGGGGTCTTTCAGTACCGCAGAGGAAACGGCGACTGCTTCAATACCGGTTTTTAGAATATCGGCAATATTGGTCTCCGTAATCCCCCCGATGGCCACAGGGCGAATCCCTGTACCGGCCAGCCGCCGAACGGCCAGCCGAGCATAGTCCAGCCCCGCCGGCGTCAGGTGCGGCTTGGTCGGACTGGCAAAGCAGGGACCGACACCGACATAATCAAATCCCGCCTCAATCGCCGCTTCCAGTTCCGCCGCCGAGTGCGTACTTCCGCCCAGCAGCAGCGGGCGTTTTTCCAGTATGCGGGCAGCCTGCGGCGGCAATTCGTCCTGCCCCAGATGCGCGCCGTCGGCGGCGGCCAAAACCGCTATATCCGCCCTGTCGTTGATGATACTGACCGCATCGCCGGACGCACATGCCGCTACAAATGCTTTTGCCAATTCCAGAAATCGATGGTCGGGAATGCCTTTGGCGCGAAGCTGTACGGCATCCGCACCGCCGGCAATGCACCGGCGGGTTTGTTCGAGTACCGTCGCATCGGGCGTATTCGTATCGGCGTTGACCAGCACATACAGACGAATACGGTCGAGTTTGTCCCGCTTGAACGCGGCCACAAAAACCGCCTTTTCAAGGTCATAAACGCCGAATCGCACCTGTTCGCAGACGGCGGCAACCTCGGCGTTTTGCGTCTGGGTCGTCTCGGCCAGCACGCGCAATGCCTCGCTGGCGCGCTTGGCCGCGGCGGTAAAGCAATCGGCAAGGGTCGCCCGCGAAAGCTGGCCGTCGATGGTCAAGCCCCTGCCGACATCGCCGACCACATCCCGCGCCGCCAAGAGCCGCGCCGCATCCAGCCGCCCAACGGACTCACAAAGCCGATGCCGGAGCTGCTTGGCCTGTCCGCTGAGAACTTTATCGTCCAGCAAAAACCGGCAGTACTCCTCCATCCCCCGCAGCGCCTCCCGCGCACGGTTGAAGTTGGCATCAATCATCCTGTATAAACTGTCGCTCATAGCGATGATTATACGGAAAACCGCAAAAAATAGGTACGATATTTTTGCCAAGTCGGGGCTTGGTGGGGTATAATCCGGCCTTTTATGAAAATGACGGAATGGACAATGCGGTGGGGCGGCGTGGTGTTGGCCGCAACCCTATTTACGGCGGCGTTTTTGCTCTTTCAGGTGCAGCCGCTGCTGGGGCGGTATATTCTGCCGTGGTTCGGCGGGATGCCGGAGGTCTGGACGGCCTGCATGCTGTTCTTTCAGGTGTTTTTGCTGGCTGGGTACGCCTACGCACACCTGCTGAGCCGGCTGACGCTGCGCTGGCAGGCGACGATCCACGTCGCGCTGACCATTATCGCCGCCGCGACATTGTCGGTTGTTCCCGATGCGGCGCTAAAGCCCACGCCAGAGGATATGCCGGTCGCGAAAATCCTATGGATTTGCACGGTCTGTGTGGGGGCGGCGTATTTTGTACTGTCGTCCACCTCGCCGCTGGTGCAGAACTGGTTTGCCCGCGCACTGCCAAGCCGCAATCCCTATCGGCTTTATGCACTCAGCAATGCCGGCTCGCTGTTGGCGCTGGCGAGCTTTCCGTTTGTCTTTGAGCCGCTGATGACGCGCGACGCCACGGCGACGCTGTGGCAGTGGGGATTTTGGGGATATACAGGTCTGGCGGTTGTCTGTGGCGTTGTTCTTCTTTCTATGAAGTCGGAAGTCAGAGGACAGAAGACAGAGGACAGAGGGCAGAGGTCAGACGTTAAAGATGCAGCCAAGCGGGATATGTTCTTTTGGTTTGCGCTGCCGATGGCGGCATCGGTGCTGCTGCTGGCGATTACCAATAAAATAACGCTGGATATTGCGGTAATTCCATTTTTATGGGTGCTGCCGCTGGGGCTGTATTTGCTGTCGTTTATTTTGTGCTTTGAGCATCCTCGGCGGTATCATCGCGGGGTGTATATGACGCTGCTGGTGGCCGCGATGATCGGCCATGTGTGGGTCGGTCGAAAAAGCGACGAACTGAGCGTTGCGGTCATCGTTGCTGTCTATGCGCTGCTGCTATTGAGCGGCTGTATGGTTTGCCACGGCGAGGCGTATCGGCTGCGGCCGGCGGCGCGGCAGTTGACGGCCTTTTACCTGATGATTGCCGCCGGCGGAGCGGCGGGCGGCGTGTTTGTAGCCGTCCTTGCGCCGCGGATTTTTACGCTCTATCACGAGCTGCATTTTGGACTGCTGGCGATTGTGCTGCTGGCGCTGATGTGCCGCACCGATGTGCCGGCGGCAATGGCCAAACGGCGTCCCTATTGGGCGGCGGCGCTGTGTGCGGCCGGCGCAGCGGGCTTTTTCATTCAATCTCAGCGTGCCCAGCCCGACGAACGCACGCTGGAAAACGCCCGCAACTTTTTCGGCGTGCTGACTGTCGTAGAAGAAACGCCCCAAGACCTCACACTGCGCAAGCGGCTGATGCAGCACGGCACAACCTATCACGGCCTGCAATTTCTGGACGCCGACAAACGCCGCCTGCCGACGGCCTACTACAGCCCCGACAGCGGAATCGGGCTTCTCTTGCGCGACCGCCCCAAAGGCGGGCTGCGGATTGGCGTGGTGGGGCTGGGCGTCGGCACGATTGCGGCCTATGGACTGGCCGGCGATGCGATGTGCTTTTATGAAATCAACCCCGAAGTCGAACGGCTGGCGCGAACCTATTTTACCTTTCTGGCCGACAGCGAGGCGACGACTAAGGTGGTATTGGGCGATGCACGGCTGACCATGGAACATCAATCGCCGCAAGAGTATGACATCCTTGCGCTGGACGCCTTCAGCAGCGATGCGGTGCCGGTGCATTTATTGACCGTAGAAGCGTTTGAGATTTACCTGCGGCATCTAAAGCCGGACGGCATTTTGGCGGTGCATTTGTCCACACGGTATCTGGATTTGCAATCGGTGGTCTGGAAGCTGGCCGAACATTTCGAGCTGCATACCCGCTGGATTGAAAGCTATGAACAGTCGCGCACCGGTGCGCTCAGTTCGGATTGGATTTTGCTGAGCCGCAGCGAATGGCCGCTGAATACGCCCGCCATCGCCGCCCGTTACAGCAAACCCTACGCCGACCTTGCCCGCGTACCGCTGTGGACGGACGACCACATCAACCTGCTGAACGTCCTTAAAAAACGATAATATGGTTTTATGAAGTAAAAAGCAAAACGACAAGGACTGTACTTTTGCCCTTTAGGCAACCTCTATTAATTGAAGATTGTAAGGGACATGCGGCATTATCTCAGAAATAACGCGGGCAAGATGCCCGCGACACGTATTTTTAGAGGTTGCCTTTATCTTTTGCCTTATTTCTTACGCAGCGGCGGCAGTTACGTTGCCGGCGTTCTTTTTCGGTTGCGGATGATCGGTTTGGACGATTTCGCGAGTCATCCAACTGCCGTTGGCGGCCGTCAAAATCGCATAAGGAGCAATCCAACTCAGCGCCAGCGCCGAAAAGATGCTGTACGGAAACGCCCACAGTGCGTCAATGCTTCTGCGCCGCAGGAAATAAAACCCGCCCTGTACGGCAACGGCAATCAACGCCCCAATCAGCAGTTTCACCGCCCATAGGTCAGGCCGACCGAACAGACACATCGCACCGACAGCCAGCGGCAGCCGCGGGAACGCCGTGTCCATCAGGCACGTCATAAAATTGATCCGAGCGCCGGTGCGGTGGAACGCGCGAAACTTTTTGAAGACGAACGTCGCCATAAAAATCGTCTCGCGCACATTGCTGCGCGCCCAGCGGAGCAGCATCTTGCAAAGCTGTTTATAGCGGGTCGGCACATTGGTATAGACAATCGCATCCGACTGAAACTTGACGCTGTAGCCGTCTTTGAGAATGAAGTTGGTCATCGCGCGATCCTCGCCAATGGTCGAATGCCGCCCCATAAACGTCTGATTCAGCCACGCGGACAAATTGTCCATCAGCGGCTTTCTGCGATAGGCCGACAGGGCGCCCGGCGTGCAGATTACCGAATCGACCTGGCTTTGGCTGGCGCGATGAAAATCGAATGTAAATGCAAACGCCACATCCAGCAGCCGCGGGATAAGCCCCTGATGCAGATTCAGCACGCGCACGCAGCCGGCCACCGCGCCGACGCGCTCGTCGCGGCTGAAAGGACTGATGAGCCGACGAATTGTGTGCTTTTCAATCAGCGAGTCGCTGTCAATAGTAACGATAATGTCGCCTCTGCTGCGCAGGAACCCTTCGTTCAGGGCTTTGCGTTTGCCCCCGTTTTGAGGCATACGGATCGCCTCAATCCGATTGGGGAATCGCTGGACGGCCTTTTGAATCCAGCGCCACGTGTCGTCTTTGCTGCCGTCATCGACGGCGATGATTTGCAGTTTGTCGGCGGGCATATCGCTGCGAACGACGCTGCGCAGCGTGTGCAGTACCTGCCGCCCCTCGTTATAGGCCGGCACAATGACCGTACACGACAACAGCTCGGCATCCGAACAGGCCTCGGCCGGCTTATAGCGGGCAACCAAATACAGCCGCCACAAGAATACGCCGGTATAGGTTATAAACAGCCACTTGCCGAAAATAACATACGCCGTGCCGGTACCGGTTTCCAGCAGCGACCGATAAAATCGCCCTAGTTCCGGCATACTTTGGCAGACGACCCACATCGCACAGATTATCGCCAGCGCCAGAATCCATCTGACTGTGCGTCCGCCGGCATCCGAGATGTCGGTCAGGTCGTCAAATCGCTCGACTTTTTTGGGTAAAAAGTCTCCAAAACGTCCGTTAAGTCCGCTTAAAAATGCGGAATACGCGCTAAGATTGGTAGATTTCTGCATAGATTCTCCCGCCAACGGTGAGCCGATTCCGCGATGGAATCGCCGTCGCGATGCCCAAAACCACTACGTTAAATCGAGTATGCACCCGATTGACATTCTTGATTTCCTTATGAAATATGAAAATAAAATTGTATCAATTTTTGAATCAGAAGTCAAGAAAAATTTCTTGTGTTATTGGGATAGACAGGGAACATCGTATCCCCCTCAAGCGGATACGGTGTATGACGGTGCAGCGGTACCGATTGCTAAAGAAGATATGGGCTGGGGGCATGCCCCCAGCAGATAAT